>Ga0126314_10000437_pt1 | contig 20323 bp, 18 predicted proteins | sample Plot105B_FD_92535 | JGI IMG/M metagenome (GOLD analysis project Ga0126314, IMG submission 92535) | Serpentine soil microbial communities from UC McLaughlin Reserve, CA, USA - Plot105B | ecosystem: Environmental > Terrestrial > Soil > Grasslands | place: USA: UC McLaughlin Reserve, Lake County... | reverse complement strand
GTGCAAAGATTGGCCGTGCAAAAGGAAAAGATAACATTGATGAACTGGCTTTCTCAGAACCCATCTCAGGAGGAGATGCCATTGTAGTGCATCCTGCAAAAGTAGGAGGTACCCGTCACCTCTCTGCTGCCCAGTTTGTACACGATCAAAGGGATGCAACCGCTCTGGTTGCCTCTCAGGACGGACACTTTACCATCTACACCTGGTCATCTTATCAAAATAAGGTACAGGCACAAAGAATCGACACGCTATTACTGTAGAAAGATTGCTCCTGCGATTACAACCAAAAACAACATCACTATTACTATGCGATCGTAGTTTACACGTTGCTGCCTGGTTAGCTCTTTTGGCTGAACTTCATCCTTTTGCCTGGCAAAAGCATGAATGATGGGATTCAATTTAATTAACATAGATAGACGTATTGGTAGGTATTTAAACAATATCAAACTGTGCGCCATAATTTATTCTGATTGTGGAATTGTTGATAACTTCCACTTTTTTATAAAATCCCAGGCAATGCATCGGTGTCTTAAACCCAAATAGAAAATTATTGTATTGGTAATCAGACGAATATTGAGTAAATATGAATTTATATAGTACTATGTATTGCATATTACTATATAAAGCATATATCTTTGTATTATTATGATAGCAGAAAATACACAAACACAAATGCGTAAGGGCATACTCGAATATTGTGTGCTCCTGATCATATCCAGAGGGGAAATCTATGCTTCGGATATCATTGGAGAATTGAAGTCGGCCCGCCTGCTGGTAGTAGAAGGTACACTTTATCCCTTGCTCACCCGGCTCAAAAACAATGGTTTGCTTAGCTACAATTGGGTAGAGTCCACATCCGGTCCTCCACGTAAATATTATGTGCTGACTCCGGAAGGAAAAGCCATATTGAGCCAGCTCGACGGTACCTGGCAGGAATTAGTATACGCTATAGAAAACTCAAAAAACAAATCATGAAGAAGACACTCCACATAAATATCGGCAATTCCATCATCCTCATTGAAGAAGATGCCTATGAAATGCTCACCACCTATCTTATTGAAGTAAAACAGTACTTTGCAAAAAATGCAGATGATCTGGAAATTGTAACCGACATCGAAAACAGAATCGCAGAGATGTTTGGCGAGATGCTTGTCCAGCAACAAAAAAAGGTCATCAGTATCGCTGATGTTCAGTCTGTCATCAAGCAAATGGGTTCGGTGAAAGACTTTGAGTCCTCCGAGGAAGAAAATGGCGGAGAATATAAGAAGGATAACCTGCCATTCAGTTCTGTAAAAAAGCTTTACCGCGATACAGATCAGGCCATGATTGCCGGAGTTTGTTCAGGCCTTGCACATTACCTCGATTTTGATATCCGCTGGATCAGGTTGACTGCATTATTTACCGTCCTTATAGGAGGTGCTGGTATATTGGCCTACATCATTTTGTGGATCATGATCCCGCGGGCGGAAACCAAAACAGAGAAAATGTACATGAAAGGACAGGAAACCAATCTGCGTGGTTTCGCGAACATTCACCTTGAACCGCTCATGGAGCAATCCAAGGGTTTTCTGGCTGAGTTTTTTGATGTCATTGGCAATTTTGCTACAGGCACCGGTAAAGCGATCTTTAAAGTAATCGCTATCGGTATTATCGCAGCCTCTTCATTTTTTCTGATCAGTTTATTTATCGCCATGATCGCTTTACTTGGCATCTGGGATGCCGATGTGGCCAATTACTTTCCGTTCAGTATTGTGAATGACGAATACTTTACGCCCCTTACCGTCTCCGCATTTGTAGTAGGTGCAATACCGCTTCTTGCACTCATCTTGTTTTCTGCCAGAGTAGCTTTCAGTAAAAGAGAAGTGAACAAAACGTTATCCTTCGTTCTGCTTATTGTATGGCTTGCCGGTATGGCGCCACTGATCATCTACATTACCAAAATTTCTTCTGAATTTAAGGAAGGCGCAGAGTTTTCGCAGGTAACAGAACTAAAGCCCTATACAACTTATACCCTAACTGTAGACAGAACACGTTTCTTCAGTAAACAGGATAGCATGAGCTATAGCATAGATGCTGAAAACTATAGAGGAAAAAAGATCCTTACAGATATCGACGACGAATTTAAAGCACCCAGGGATACCAGGCTGTGGTTAGAGAAAAGCGAAAACGGTAAGATCTCCCTTACGGAGAATTTCAGATCAAGGGGCAGAAATTTTGAAACCGCACTTAAAAACGCGCAGAACATTCATTATGATTTCCTGCAGACAGACTCTGTGATCAACTTTAATCCAATGGTACAGCTGGAAAAAAATGTAAGATGGCGCGGGCAGGAAGTAGAACTTACCCTGAAGATACCTGTTGGCACTACAGTAATCATCAGTGAAGAATTTCGCCGTTACATGAGCGGCAACATTTACTGGGACTGCGAACACGAAGACCGCAAAGGCTTTTATGAACTGCTCATGACCGACGACGGCATCAAGTGCAAATATGAAGCAACCGGCAGAAAATCAGAATAAATATCATTTCACAGTATAGCGGTAGACATAGCGGGCCACGTTCCCGTTCTTGTCTACCCCTTCTATTACAGCCCTGTATGTGCCGTTCCCGTCCGCATTGTAATATTCCAGGTTTAGGGGAGCGGCGGCACTCGTAACCACTTTAGGATTCCAGTAAATGGTCGTACGCAGGTCGTTATAATTGTACGTATTGGCAGGGTTCACATACTTTGGAGAATAAAACTCACGCTGTTTCGCAAAGCCCTTAGGTTTAAACTTAACCAGGTTGGCCTCCGGAATCATCTGTTTCAGCTCAGCCAGTGTGATCTTCTGACCTTTTACCGGCTTTTTGGTATTGACCACAAGTACTCCGCTCGTGCCATATAGTCTGTCTATCGTACCCAGGTCATCCTTTAAAAAGATCTCTACCGATTCGATTTCCTCAGATTGTACGGCAGTAAGCCCAAAATAATCTATAGGAGTGCCGTTCAGGAAGAGCTGCACAGGTTTACGGCTACCCTGCTGGTAATCTCTGGATACATAGAAATTATTTTCAAAGAAAGTAAGCCCGGCTGCCTGACCCTGCAGGCAAATCGCAAATGTAGGACAACCCTTAAAACGCTCTCCGTCGATAGTACGGCCATTAATATTACTCAGTCCGCTCAGGCTGGTATGGTCCAGATGACTTGGTCTTTTTACCTTGGCACCCTCAATTTTTACTTCCTTCAATGTTCTTAGATAGCTGTATTGTTTTTTGCTGTTGTTCAGGTATGGGGCCAGAGCGCTGTCTATATTGGCTACCTCGTCTACCACACCCGGATTTTTAGTCACTGCCGCACCGGGCTGTCCATCCAGCAGGATCATCATTGAAGTTCCATTGGCAGCATATTTGGCATTGATCACCACTTCAGAGGAATCCGGTATGTTTAGTTTTGAAAAAACGAAAGCGCCGCTTGGATTGGTAATCGATTCTGCGGAAATTGTTGATCCTTTAACAGTAAGTCTTAGTGCACCCTTTTTTACAGGCATGCCCGTACGGTCCCTGAGTGTTCCTGAAAGTCGCATGTCCTGCTCCGGAAAGAATTTCACAGGCGGAAATACATCTGCGATAACCTCTTTATAATTGAACCTGCGATAACCCTGGGTAAGCATCAGCAGGTCAAGATCTGCCAATTTTTTGTCATCAGGTTTATTGAAATAATAATTGGGCTTCTCTATGTAACCCTTCAGATCTGAAGTCAGCAGCAAAGAGCTGATGATCGTGACTTCAGCATCTTCATTTACAGGAACTTTCTGGTCATCGGTAACCGCGATTGAAAAATCGCCCTCCAGCGCCCCCGCGCCATCCTTTGCCGACACAGTCATTTTTACCTTTTGCCTTGGCTTATAGGCTGGAAGATCCGTTTTCAAGTCAATAATCAGATTTTTAAGCTGGTAATTGAAAGCAAGTCTTTCAGCTATCGGTTCACCGCTGTCAGAAAACAACGTAATCTGCATAATACCAGAAGGAAATTTATCCTTTGGTATTTTTGCGTTCGTAAGCTGACCATTTAATTTGGTCTTGGCCGCATAACAGATTATACCCCCATTGGTGCCGACAAGGAACATGGTTTTATTTTTGTTGGCATTAAAATAAGCATCGTTTGCCAGTATCTTGATATTTAACGCCAGTGGATCGGCATTGTTGAGCTGGATTGTCGCCCCCGAAGCTACAGATTTCGGCAGCTCGAAACTCTTAACTGAACCATCTTTAAAAGTAATATTTGCCTTGTAAGATTTTGCTGCATCTGCATTCAGATAAAAAGAACCCATGCCCAAATGACCGGAAGTAAAAGTAGTAATGGTAGCACCTGCGTTGTCAGTAACCGTACCTTTAATATCGGTGCCCAGGCCCGCCGAAGTCAGCGCCTTAAAGCCAATTCTGGTAGCAATACCACTGATCAGGTCACCCCCTTCCGGGAAGAACTGCACATCGAAAGTACTGATCTGCGGCCTCAATTTAAAGACCGAAGTCAATATATCATTTTCAGCCATTGTCAGGTCAGTTTTCAGCTCACCGTTAGTAATGGGTTCATTCTTTTTCGGATCTATCTTTATCTTTAAAGTTCCGGCCTGATCGGTGGTGCCTTTTCCCTTACTCACAATATCGTAATTTGAAAGCACTTCCCAGGTCACCGGTTTACCCGCCAGCGGCAGGTTCTCATTGTTTTTGAACTGTACAACCGCGTCAATCTGCTGGCTTTTTGCAGTCTGCGTGTTCTTGTAGCTAAAATGAGTAACCAGTTGTTTATCAATGGCCTCTCCAATCGGGATGGTCTTGCTGAAAAAATAGTCACTGTCGAAGTTAGTCATCCATACGGTATAGGCCTTGACATAGTAGTTACCCTGCTGATAAGTTCCCTTATTGAGCGGAATATTGCCAGTTGCCACACCATTTGTTACAGGCAGCTTTACCGTTTGCACCAAAGAATCACGGCTGTTGATCACATCAACATAGACAATTTTACTGAGCTGTGAAGGCGTGTTAAGCTCCATGGTCAGATAAGCCTTGAACCAGATCGTATCGGCTACACTATAGTAAGGTTTATCAAAATGCAGGTATACTTTTTCAACAGGGCGGGAATCCGAATTTTTTTTAGACTTATTGATGATGTTGTCAAGTATAAGACTGTCCTGTTGTGCATTGGCAGAAAAATGCAGACCTATCGAGAATAATATAAAGGCTAATATGGAAGATCTCATCAAATGAATGTATGGTAATTAATCCTGCTAATATATTCATTTATGAAAGCAATTGGTTAAATACCATACATGTTTAACATTTTTTGACAGTCTTATCCCAAATCGATTACGAAATCTTCCTGTGGAGTACGTACTTTCTTTAGGTTTACCAGCCAGTCGCTGGCTGTGTCTCTGTATCCCAGGGGAAGCAAGGTCGTGCTTCGCAGGCCCTGAGCCCTTAGGCCAAGCAGCTCATCTAATTTTTCAGCTTCGAAACCTTCCATCGGTGTAGCATCAACCTGCAGTAGGGCAGCCTCTGTAATGGCAACACCAAATGCAATGTATGCCTGTTTAGCTGCATGAGCATAGCTTTCTTCGGCCGTCTTAGCAGTAAAATTCGCTACCATATTGTTTACAAAATCTGCATTTGCAGCATCAGGTAAACCGCGCTCACGGTTAGCATGCGCATAAACACCCCGCACGCGGTCTTCCGTGTAGTTGTCCCATGCCGCAAAGATCAGCAGATGAGAACTGTCTGTAATCTGAGATTGTCCATAAGCCACTGCTTTGATTTTTTCTTTAAGTTCAGGATTAGTCACTACAATTATTTTGAACGGTTGCAATCCGGAAGAAGTCGGCGCTAAATGTGCCGCCTGAAGGATTTGGTCAACTTTATCCTGTGAAACTTTCTCACCATTCATTTTTTTGGTAGCGTAGCGCCATTTCAATGCATCTATTGTACTCATCATATTTTCTTTTTGTGTTTAGATCTGCTATTATAACGATTGATATAAAAATAACAGTGTTAGCAAATGTAGGTATGTTAAGTATCACGTTAAAAATATAAGATCGCTTATGACTTTAAAATGATACCGCTGCAGGAAAAACTATTTTTGATCCGGAACGTTAACAATTACGCAAGCATAAAAATGTAATCACCCGTATAAATTAAGCACGAGCCCTATGAAAAACTTAATCGCATCAACACTATTAGCCGTCGCCGCTCTGGGTGCATCAGCGCAGGAAAAAGGCTTCTACATTAAACCTACAGGAAGTTATTTTGTTAAAGTGACACCGGTTGAATTTCCGGCAATAAATGGTCAGCCCGCAAGAGCCAGAACTACAACCATCAATGGCACCGGTGCAGGAGCAACGACCACCACGTCAGAAACAGCCCTGACGGGTTCTTTTGGTCAGGGCTTCCGGGCAGGACTTACCGGTGGCTATCAATTCAACAATGTCATTGGCCTTGAGGTCGGTATCAATTATTACAACAGTGAAGAACAGGATATGATGAAACAGACGGTGATTAACAATGGAACAACCGCACTGAGTTTAAATACTGTAGGCAAGGTCAGGGCATTTGATATTGCACCCGCCCTGGTATTCCGAATTCCCAGTACCGGCAAATTTCAGCCCTACAGTAAGATCGGCTTTATTATTCCCTTCTCCGGCTATCTGCAGATCAATACCGACGTGAATGATCAAACCGGCCAGATTGCAGCTGCTCAGGGCATTGCATCGCCCCCTGGCACCCGTACCAATCTTGTATTGCAAAGAGAAGAACGCATCAACCCCAAAGCCACTATAGGCTTCCACAGTGCTTTAGGGTTTGATTACAGGGTTGGCCAAAAGATAAGTCTCTTTTCGGAGATTGAATACCGCAACATTTCAGTAGGCGGAAAAGACAAGGAGTTAAAAAAATACAACGGAACAGCTACGGTGGTAGTCAATGCCACCAATACGCCCGCGGGATCTAAACAGCTCACACTCGCAGATCAGACTGTTGGCGACAGGGAAGTAAATTACCATAAAACCATCAATTCTTCCATGAATGTGAAGGGGACGGCAGGATATGATAATTCAAGGCCTTCCGATGAGCTAAGGTCGTATATCAATATCGGCGGACTGGGTCTGAATGTTGGTGTAAAGATAGGTTTGTAACTATAGCCCAACCCATCTTTGCTTTTCTTTTTCCTTATATTGCCCAACCCATAACTCATCAGGATGCAGAACTATAAAAACCATTCCCGCTATTACATACCCCATCATTTTGTGTTTTATCCCTTGCTGATCATCCTGATCGTCTATTGCATCAGGGAAGCGCTAAAGACAGAAAACGACGCAAACATATGGGCTATTGCCGCAATTGGTTTTTTCATGGTGGGCTGGCTTTCATTCATGCTGCGCCAGCATTATGGTATGACCCTTCAGAATCGGCTGGTCGTACAGGAAATGCGCTTCAGGTATTATGTACTGACTGCCGAGCGGTTCGAACCACTTGAAGACCGGTTAAGGTTTGGTCAGATCGCAGCCCTTCGCTTTGCATCAGATGCAGAGCTTCCCGGGCTTGTGCAGCGCACACTGAATGAAGGATTGGAATCAGGAGACATTAAAAGCGCCATTAAGTTCTGGAAACCCGATCACAGCAGAATATAAAAGAGAATCTTAGCTTATGAAGATTGCGACATATAACGTAAACGGGGTAAACGGAAGACTGCCTGTTTTGCTCAGGTGGCTTGATGAAACCAAACCAGATGTGGTTTGCCTGCAGGAACTAAAAGCCCCGCAGGAAAAATTCCCCGAACAGGCGATAAAAGATGCCGGTTACAATGCCATCTGGCATGGGCAAAAAAGTTGGAACGGCGTGGCGATCCTCGCACGGAACACAGACATAAAAGAAACCAGACGCGGCCTTCCTGGTGATCCTGAAGACCTGCACAGCCGCTACATAGAAGCCTTTATCAATGGTGTGGTCATCGGCTGTCTTTATCTGCCGAACGGCAACCCGGCGCCTGGTCCGAAGTTCGACTACAAACTGAACTGGTTTGAGCGATTTGCCCAACATGCCGAAGAGCTGCTAACCTACGATGTCCCGGTGATTTTGGCGGGAGATTACAATGTGATGCCAACAGAACTCGATGTTTATAAGCCCGAGCGTTGGCAGGATGATGCCCTTTTCAGACCGGAAACCCGGAATGCATTTAAAAAAATCATAGATCAGGGCTGGACTGATGCCATACGCAAACTGTATCCCAACGAGAAAATCTATACTTTTTGGGATTATTTCCGCAATGCGTATGGACGTGATGCAGGTTTGCGCATCGATCATTTCCTGCTTAGTCCGAACGTTGAAGGCCGCCTAACCGGAGCCGGTGTAGACCGCCATGTCCGAGGGTGGGAAAAATCAAGTGATCACGGCCCTGTCTGGATTACCATCGCAGACTAACTGCGTACCTTCTGCGCTAAAAAGAATCATTTAGCGCAGAAGGTACGGAGAAAGTACGCTGGTTAAGCGTATCGTATGGAGCCCTGCAAATTAATGCTTCAGCTTAGCCTTAAAGACCTTTTCAAGTTTGTCAAGTTTAGGTACAATTACCGCTTTGCAATAGGGTGCATTACCATTCCTGTTGAAATAATTCTGGTGATAGTTTTCCGCAACATAAAAAGCAGAAGCTTTGTCGATCGCCGTCACTACAGGATTGCCAAATGCCTTGGTATCATTCAGCTCCTTTTTGTATTTCTCTGCTATGGCCTTTTGCTCCGCATTGTGATAGAAGATAACCGAGCGGTATTGTGTGCCTACATCCGCACCCTGACGGTTTAAAGTAGTCGGATCGTGCGTTTTCCAGAATACTTCCAGCAGCTCGTCGTATTTTATCTTTGCCGGATCGTAGGTAACCTCGATCACTTCGGCATGTCCTGTTGTTCCGGTACATACATCTTCGTACGTTGGATTTGCAACTGCGCCACCCTCATATCCTGATCTTACAGCAGTTACCCCGTTCAGCCGTTGAAACACTGCTTCTGAGCACCAGAAACAGCCATTACCAAATGTTGCCTTTTGAAGTTTTGCAGATTGTGCACCGACACTGCCGGCCGACAAAAGGACCATCACCATAACTAATATACTTTTCATCTTAATCGTCATTTATGTAAAAATACGTAAGCTCCGCTGATATAGTTTTGATGCGCATCAATGCCCGGCTAAGTTTACAGTAAACTGATAATCGGCGTCCGAAGCGGATCCCTGTGCAAAACTTAAAAAAGTTATATGCAGATTGTTAGACAAGCCGGCATTTTGTATCTGAGGTTTATTGACAATACTTTCTTAAATTAGTTGTTATTATTCTTAAAACAAAGATCATTATGTCTGCACCTTACATACCAAGTTTAGATCTTGGCTCGTACATTAACGGAACAGCGCAGGAGCGTAAAAAATTTTCTGATGAACTGGGCAGGGCCTTTAACGATTCTGGTTTTGTAACCATCACAAATCATGGTTTGACACAGGATTTGATAGACAAATTGTATAAAAACATACAAGCCATGTTTAGCTTATCGCCAGATCAGAAAAAACAGTATGAAAGGGCCGAACTCGCAGGTCAGAGAGGATATACCAGTCCCGGTAAAGAAACCGCTAAGGGAGCGAAAACCGCCGATTTGAAGGAATTCTGGCAGATCGGGCAGGAAGTAACCGACAATGACCCGATCAGAAATCGATATCCTGATAATGAATTTCTGCTGGAGATTCCTGAGTTCAATGAAGTCACCCGTGAGATCTATCAGCGCCTGGAGGCAAACGGCAAGCATTTGCTGCGTGCCATCGCCACTTATCTGGATTTACCTGTCAATTATTTTGATGAACATGTACACAACGGCAATTCCATTTTACGCGGCATCCATTATTTCCCGATTCAGGATCCTGATGCCTTACCCGATGACGCGGTTCGCGCGGGTGCACATGAAGACATCAACCTGATCACTTTGCTGATCGGTGCCAGCGCTGACGGGCTGGAAGTACTGACCCGGAATAATGAATGGCTGCCGATAAAAGCGGGGCATACCGATATCGTAGTCAATGTAGGTGATATGCTGCAAAGGTTAACCAATAACAAACTCAGGTCTACCACGCACCGGGTAGTAAATCCGCCCGGGGAACTGATGAAGACCTCCCGCTTTTCCGTACCATTCTTTTTACACCCGAGATCTGATATGGATTTAACCAGTTTAAGTTCCTGCACAGATGACGCCAATCCGAAGGCCTACAGCGACATGACCGCCGGGGAATATCTTGATGAGCGGCTGCGGGAGATCGGATTGAAAAAATAAGGTTTTATGGTGCGCTTCGACGCATCCAAAAATTTTGTCTCAGCTAATTTTTCTTGTCAATCGCCTTATTGATCACATCCTGTATCCGGCCTCTGATCTTGAGGTTGCCGAGTTTATCAGTAACGGTCGGGTTTACCCGGTTAGACAGAAAAACATAAATCAGACCTCTTGACGGATCAACCCATACGCAGGTTCCGGTATATCCTGTATGCCCGAAAGTTTGCGAAGAGGCCAGCTCAGAAGGATACTTTTTAGTCAGGTCAGGGTCCCAACGGTCAAAGCCCAGCCCCCTGCGGCTGATATTGGATTGTTTGGAAATAAACATATCTACCGTCTGCGGCTTGAAGTATTGCTGCCCCCCATATGTGCCCTTGTTGAGCAGCATCTGGTAGATAATGGCAAGATCATTGGCGCTCGAGAACAGCCCGGCATGACCGGAAACACCACCTACAAGGGCTGCGCCCTGATCGTGTACATAGCCTTCGAGCAGGGTTTTTCTAAAGTACGTATCCTGTTCCGTAGGAATGATCTGGTCTCTGGAAAACCTGTTTCTCGGCAGGAATCCCGCAGTCTGCATACCCAGAGGCTGGTAAAAGTTTTCGCTCACATACACATTTAGCGGCTCACCGCTGATGCGCTCTACGATGTCCTTCATTACATACATGCTGATGTCGCTGTACACATATTTTCCGCGTGTTCTGATCGGCGCGTTCAGCATTTTCGGCCACATCACATCTTTAAAGAAATTTCTCCTGATGTAATAATTGTCTGCCACCTTGGTGGGATAAGCCTCGCTCGAATCCGGGCTGTGATCGCTTGCGGTGATGAAATTATGAAAGGGAATATAAGGGATAAAACCGGCCTGGTGCAGCATCACTTCCCGAACCTTAATATCGTTCATGGGTAGTGTACGTGCTTTTGCTATATATGCGCCCACGTTGGTGTCAAGATTTAGCTTGTTTTCTTCAAACAGGCGCATAACAGTTGGCGTAGTGGCGGTAACTTTAGTCACAGAGGCCAGATCGAAAATGTCGGTTACTTTTTCAGGGAGCCCGCGATAAGTGTGGTGGCCGTAAGCTTTGTTGAAGATTACCTTGCCGTTTCTTGCAACCAGAACAACCATACCTGGTGCAGCCTGAGCCCTGATGGCCTCGGCGGCAATGTTGTCAATCTCTTTCAGGTCATTGCTGTTCACACCGGCATCCTCCGGTAATGAATATTTCAAACGGATAGCGGTGGTGCTGAAACCCGATCCGCCGATATATTTAGGCGAGTAAGTGGCCGGCAGTTTTTTTTCAACACCAACTCCTCCGAAGATGACCTGAGGAATCACCTCCGCGGCAAGAGGCGTATTCTGGTCTGTCCAGATCAAAGGGGCCTTCAATTCATCAAAGGCGGTAAGATTACGTCCCTCGCCAAACAATGCTACGATCACTTGTTTGCTTTTGGCAAGGCCGAGGATGAAATTGACGTTCCGGGAATCGTTTGCCGCGACCGAGGGAATACTGATGATTATGGTGTTGAAGTATTTGAGGTCGTCCTCGAGCTCGTTCAGTGTTGCTGCATTCTGATAATCGGCCGAAGAGAAAGAAGTGATCTTTGTATATTTGTTCAGCAGACTGTCAAATGCCTGGTGATTGTTGAAGCTGAGGTTTACCGACGCAATATTCTTTTTTTCCAGATGAAGCAGCGGAACGGTATTCTCGTGGTTGTTTAGTAATACCGTATTGCCGGTGATGCTGCTGATGAGGGCAAGTGTCTGTTCATTTTGCTTGTGATCCTGTGCGCATGCGGTGAAGGCAAAAAGGGCAAAAAAACTAATGATCAGGATATTTTTCATGGCCTTAAAGATATAAAAAGCATGCTGTTATCGGGAGAAATTTTGTCAAATCGTAATCGTAATTTTACCGTAATTTCTGAATACCGGCCTCCAATTATCTCAAAAGATAATGAGAGTTGAGGCTTATTTTCCCTAAATTAGCAATCTTTTTGAGGAATATTAGATGTCAGATATAATACAGCTTTTGCCCGACAGCGTTGCCAATCAGATCGCAGCAGGGGAGGTCGTGCAGCGGCCCGCATCGGCAGTAAAAGAGCTTTTGGAGAACGCCATAGATGCAGGTGCAAATAAGATCCAGCTGATCATTAAGGATGCGGGCAAAGCCCTGATCCAGGTGATAGATAATGGCTGCGGTATGAGCATCGCCGACGCGAGAATGTGCTTCGAACGCCATGCGACATCTAAGGTCCGCAAGGCAGAAGATCTTTTTGCGATCCGCACCATGGGGTTCAGAGGCGAGGCGATGGCTTCAATAGCCGCTATTGCCCAGGTGGAACTGAAGACCCGCAGACATGAGGATGAGGTAGGTACCATGATCGAGATAGAAGGCTCTTCTATTGTGAAGCAGGAACCTGTAGCCACGGGCGAAGGGACAAGTATCTGTATCAAGAACCTTTTTTATAACACACCCGCCAGGCGTAATTTTCTGAAGAGTAACCCGGCAGAGATGCGTCACATCATCGATGAGTTTCAACGTGTCGCTATGGCGCATCCGTCAATCGCGTTCAGCCTTCACCACGATGGCTCGGAAATCTACAGATTGCCCTCATCTGCATTGAAACAACGCATCATTCATTTATTTGGCAACAATTACAATGAAAGACTGATCCCTGTCGAAGAACAAACCAGTATCATCAATCTAAAGGGATATATCGGCAAGCCTGAATTTGCCAAAAGGACCCGCGGGGAGCAATTTTTCTTTGTGAACAACAGATTTATAAAGGATGCCTATTTAAATCATGCCGTTAACAGGGCCTATGAAGAATTGCTGCCGGATGAGAACTTTCCCCTTTATGTATTATTCATAGAGATTGATCCGGCAAATATCGACGTCAATGTACATCCTACCAAGACAGAGATCAAATATCTTGACGAGAAATCGATCTACGCCATTCTCCATTCTGCTGTGAAGCGCTCTCTGGGTAGGTTCAACATCAGCCCGACCATTGATTTTAATCAGGAAACCGGGTTTAGCGGTATGATTACGCCCATCGCACCTGAAGAAATTGTACCGCCAAGTATCAGCTTCAATCCCGATTTCAATCCCTTCGCTGCAGAGCGTCAGGTTTCCAGAGACTCAGCTTACGCCAGTTTTCCTAAAAGTTACAGCGGCGGAGGCAGCATGTCATCGCCAGGCAGCAAAAACTGGGGCTCACTATACGAGATCGCTAAAAATAATACTGTTGAACAGTCTGCTCTTGATCTGTCCGATTCTGCAGAGCCTGAATTTGTCCCTGCGCAGAAACAACTGCTGCAGGTGCATAACCGGTATATCCTTTCGCAGATTAAGTCAGGAGTGATGCTGATCGATCAGCAGGCGGCACACGAAAGGATCTTGTTCGAGCGCTTCCTGCTTCACCTGGAAGACAGAAAAGGTGCTTCGCAACAAAGCTTATTTCCACAGACGGTAACACTAAGCCCAAATGATTATGAACTGGCCAGAAGCCTGCTCGACGATATTAAAAGTTTAGGCTTTGAGGTGCGGGAATTCGGCAAAAATACGTTAGTAATAGAAGGCATCCCTGTAGATCTGGGTAGTAACAATGTAAATGAAACTCAACTGTTTGAGCACCTGATTGAGGGTTTTAAGAACTCACAGCAGGAGCTTAAACTCGATAAAAGAGATGCACTGGCAAGGAGCATGGCCAGGAACAGTGCGATAAAGAGCGGCACAGCTTTGAGCCAAATTGAAATGAATACTTTAATAGAACAACTTTTTGCCTGTAAAACTCCTAATTTTAGCATCAGCGGAAAACCGGTGATACAAACCATGGGCCTGGCAGAACTGGATAAGAAATTTGATAAATAGATACAATGAATAACATTCATATACCACCGGTAGTCAAGAATTTGCTGATCATCAATGTGCTTTTCTTTGCTGCTACGTTCATGTTTACAACCGATCAGGGCAATTACCTTCTGGTAGAGCAATGCGCTGTGTTTTATTTTGATTCCCCGTTTTTCAGGATCTGGCAACCGATTACGTACATGTTCATGCACAGTCCGCAAAATCTAGCACACATATTTTTCAATATGTTTGCCTTATTTATGTTCGGTGGCGTGCTGGAAAGCAGGTGGGGTGCCAAACGGTTCCTGGTTTTTTATCTGATTACAGGATTGGGTGCCTTGGGGTTGCAATGGGCAGTTCAGGCTTTCGAGGTTTATCAGATTGCCGGAAGTGCTATACCCGGAGAAGCGCTGTCTAAAATAAGCGGACTAACGATGAATCAAGTGCAAACACTGCAGGGAATTTATGGTGGCCCTATGCTTGGTGCTTCCGGAGCCGTTTTTGGATTGCTGGTCGCTTTCGGAATGCTGTATCCAAATACCGAAATGTTTATTATGTTTATTCCGGTTCCCATTAAGGCGAAATATTTGATTCCGGTATATATTATTTTTGAACTTTCTCTTGGAGTAGCACGTGTGCCGGGAGATTCGGTAGCCCATTATGCCCACCTTGGCGGCGCATTGATTGGCTTCATTTTAGTGAAACTCTGGAAGGATAAAGACAACAACAGATTTTATAGATATTATGAATAGAGGCGTTTTTCAGGATTTAAAATATAAAGTTTTTCAATCGGGCGATCCCTCGTATTTATACATCGGTGTGAATACGATTATTTTTGTTGTACTGGCATTGATCAATCTGCCCTTGTTTTTATCGGGCAATGGAGGGCTCGGTTATGACGGCTTTATCAGAGAATATGCGGGTTTCCCTGCCTCGATCAGTAAACTGCCGGTAAGGTTTTATACCATTATCACCTACCAGTTCTTTCACGATGGCTTTTTTCACCTGCTGTTCAATATGCTTTGGTTGTTTTGGATGGGCAGGATTTTCCTGGAATTTCAAAAACCGAGGGCATTTCACTTTGTATACTTATCGGGAGGTGTAGCCGGAGCATTGCTCTACCTTGCAGCATACAACATCTTCCCGGTTTTTGCCCAGTCAGTAGCTGGCGCGACCGTCATCGGTTCATCCGCGGCTGTGATGGCTATAGTTGTAGCTACCGCTACATTGCTGCCCGATTACAGCATCCGGCTGCTGCTCTTTGGCGATGTGAAACTAAAATACCTGGCTATTGCCTATGTTTTATTAGATCTCATTGGTATAGCATCTCAGAATGCGGGCGGAAGTTTTGCGCATCTCGGCGGGGCATTGCTTGGGTTCACCTATATTAAAATGTTAAAGAACGGTACCGACTGGAGCAGCATCTTTAAAAGAAAGCCAAAACTGAGGGTAGTTAAAAATGAATCTGCCGGCAGACCTTCAAAAAAGAACACTTCCTCAATAGATCAAAGGGAAATAGATGCGATCTTAGATAAAATTTCTCAGTCCGGATATGAAAAATTGACCAGAGAAGAGAAAGAAACCTTATTTAAGGCAAGCAAGCATTAGCAAATGAAAAAAAAGTCTAAACCAACATTTCTGGACAAGTTAGTACGCTTTGCGGCACTGGTTTTGGCACTGGTGCTGGTTTTGTGCTTTCTGGCAGGCAGATTTGATCCCCGGGAGTATAAGTACTTTCCTTTTTTTGGATTGGCCTACCCCTTCGTTCTGGTTTTAAATACATTTATGATCGTATGGTGGTGTCTCAGGAAAAGGTGGGTTTTTGCCATTTCTACATTTGTGCTAATCCTGCTTGGCTGGGGGGCACTAAAAGCCAGTGTAGGTTTAATAGGCTCCTCGGGTGAGGGAGCTAAAAGCAAACCCGAACATCTGCGGATGATGACCTATAATGTGCATGGCTTCCGGCCATATGGTCAGGATAATATTGAATCGATAAAAGGAGATATGCTCGATCTTATCGGGAAAGAAAACCCGGATGTCATCTGTTTCCAGGAATATTTCACTCGTAAGAAAGGTTCCTTCGACATCACAGACAGTCTCAAGCGAATCCTCAAGACCAGGCATTATTATTTTGAGCCTTCAATGAAGAACGATTACGAGGCATTTGGTCTGGCGATCTTTTCCCGATATCCGATAAAGGACAAGGGGCTCATCAAATTCAACGACGAGTTTGGCGGCAACTCAAGTATTTATATCGATATACTGGTAACCGGCCGAAAAATCAGAGTTTATAATGTCCACCTGCAATCCATCTCCTTTCAGGAAGAAGACTACAATTATATCGATAAAATCGCGCAGAAAATGAAAGCGGAAATTGTACCCTCTAAAAGGATCCTGGGTATGCTCAGAAACGCCTTCGTAAAACGGAGCGCACAAGTTGACATTATGAAGAAACATATGGGAACCTGCGAAACGCCCTTTTTAATTGCCGGTGATTTCAATGATACACCAGCCTCCTATGCAGTTACCCAGCTTACAGATTCTCTTAAAAATACTTTCAGAGAGCAGGGTACCGGATTCGGGCGTACTTATAATGGCAAGTTCCCTAACTTTCAGATAGACTACATCGCCACCACCAAAGAGTTTAAGGTGATCAATTACCAGATTATCGAAGCCAAACTATCAGATCATTTCCCTGTTCGCAGTGACCTGAAATTAAACCCCTAAAATTTTTACCTTTGCAACATGAATACAGGCTTGCAGCTATACAATACCCTAACGCGTAAGAAAGAAGTTTTTGAACCCATAAGTAATCCCAATGTCGGCATGTACGTTTGCGGGCCTACTGTTTACAGTGACGTTCACCTCGGAAATTGCCGTACTTTCATCTCCTTTGACCTGATTTTCAGATACCTTAAATATAGCGGATATAAAGTACGGTATGTGCGGAACATTACAGATGCCGGACACCTGGAAGGAGACCGTGATGAGGGTGACGACAAATTCGCAAAGCGTGCCAAGCTTGAGCAGCTTGAGCCTATGGAGATCGTTCAAAAATATACCCTTGGTTTTCATGATGTCATGCGGATGTTCAATACCCTGCCTCCGAGCATTGAGCCCACTGCCACAGGCCATATTAGCGAACAGATTGAAATGATCCTGGAGATCATCAATAATGGATATGCGTATGAGGCCAATGGAACTGTATATTTTGACGTAGAGAAATACAGCAGGGAATACAACTATACGATTCTTACCAATAGAAACCTCGAAGATATGCTGGCCAATACGCGTGAGCTTGGCGGACAGGATGAAAAGCGCGGCCGTCTGGACTTTGCCCTGTGGATCAAGGCAAAACCGGAAACACTGATGCGCTGGCCATCGCCATGGGGTGTAGGATTTCCAGGATGGCACATAGAATGCTCTGCGATGAGCGCAAAATACCTGGGTGAAGAGTTTGATATTCATGGCGGCGGTATGGACCTCGCAGCTACCCACCATACCAATGAGATCGCACAATCAGAAGCCTGCAGCCATAAGCAACCTGCGAAATACTGGATGCATACCAATATGCTGACGGTAAACGGCTCGCGTATGTCCAAGTCTGCCGGTAACGGCTTCCTCCCTGAAGAACTTTTTACCGGAGATCATCCTTTGCTTGAAAAAGGTTTCAGCCCGATGACAGTAAAGTTCTTTATGCTTCAGGCCCATTACCGCAGTACACTAGACTTTTCAAATGAAGCCTTGGATGCCTCCGAAAAGGGATTCAGGAGGCTGATGAACGCGGTAAACCTGTTGGAGAAGTTAAGCGCTTCGGCAACAACTGATTTTGATGTTGATGCCATCGCCGCCAATTGCGTTAAAGCAATGAACGACGACTTTAACAGCCCGGTAGTTATTGCCGAACTCTTTGAAGCCGTAAGGATCATCAATACCGTGCATGACGGAAAAGCAAATATCAATGCTGAAGAGCTGGAAAAGCTCAAGAAACTAATGAGCGACTTTGTATTTGATATCTTTGGTTTAAAAGACGAAGATGCTTCCAACCTGGAACTCAATTCGGTGCTCGACCTGGTTATTGACATCAGGAAGGCTGCCAAAGAGAACAAAGACTACGCAACATCAGACAAAATCCGTCTGGGGCTGCAAAGTATGGGCATCCAGCTAAAGGACAGCAAGGAAGGTACCACCTGGAATAAGATCTGACATTGTGCAATTGTTGAATACTTTTTAAAAAGATAAAGTCTACCACACCTATATTAGAACCTATATTTAAAACATGATGAATAAATTCCTTTATACAATCGTTGCTGCATCGCTTTCATTTGGTGCTTATGCACAGAAATCTGATGGCACTACAAAGTCACTGGTCAATACAGAACTGGACTTTGCTGAGAAATTAGCCAAAACAGGAGCAAAGACCGCATTCGACACCTATTCCAACAGCAACACACTGGTATTCAGACCAAACCCGGTTAACGCAAAAACATACTATGCGACTCAGGGAGACACAAAAGACCTGGCCTGGACTCCTGCCTACGCAAGAGTATCGCGGAGCGGCGACTGGGGCTTTACTACCGGTCCTTACACCTATAACGGAGAGAAAACCAGCTATGGTCAGTACTTCTCTGTCTGGAAAGCAGTTGATGGTAAATGGGAGCTTGTGCTGGATCTGGGTATAGAACACAACAAACCTTTGAATAAAGTAACAGATCAGTTTATTGAACCGAAGGATGCTTACAAACCTAAATTTCTGAACGATAAACAAAGAGAAGCGGGAGCGAGCATAATTTCCACAACAGAAACCACATTAAATGCAACACTAAAATCCTATGGAGTATCGGCTTTTTCCGGCTTTATCAATCCGGATGTAAGAATTCTGTTCCCAGGATACGAGCCTATTATAGGAAAAGACAAGGCAGTTGCTTTTTTCAACAGTATGATGAGTAAGGTAACACTGAAAACTACAAAGGTGAATAAAGCCGACGGTGGAGACTTTGCGTACTCTTACGGCCTTGCCACTATCGATTATAAAGCAGATCTGAGAGAAAGCTTCAACTACGTATTCATTTACGAGCGTCAGGCCGATCACAACTGGAACCTGATCGCGATGGTCTTTACAACGGCAGAGCGCTAATCCTACCCATGAAATTTTAAATCTAAAAGGCCTCTTAAACATCAAATATTAAGAGGCCTTTTTATTATCCATCCCTATTATGAATAAAAATTTAATACTATCGTTATTGATGCTCCTGGCAGGCATACCCGTGCTGGCGCAGAAGTTTGATTTGCAGGGCAACAGAGGAGCCAGGGGAATAATGCCCGAGAACACCGTTCAGGGGATGTTAAGGGCGTTAGATCTGGAGGTCAACACCCTGACTATGAATGTGGTGGTTACTAAAGACAGCGTAGTCATCCTTTCACAGGAACCTTATTTCAATCATGAATTTTGTCTTAAGCCAGATGGCAAGCCCATCACATTAAAGGAGCAAAAAACATTCAATATCTACAAAATGAACTATGCTGAAGTGCAAAAGTTTGATGTCGGCAGCAAAGTCCACAGCCGTTTCCCCTATCAGGAAAAATTCACAGCCTACAAACCGGCGCTCGAAGAAACCATTGATGCCGTAGAGGCCTATGTTAAAAAGAACAAACTGCCAAAACCCGAGTACAGCATTGAGACCAAGACCATACCCAATGGTGATCATGAATTTCAGCCTGAACCCGCTCAATTCGTTGACCTGCTGATGGAAGTGATCAATAAAAAGAAGATTGCGAAGAGAGTGACCATCCAGTCGTTCGATGTCCGGACCCTGCAATACCTGCATGAGCATTATCCTAAAATTAAAACGGCATTGTTCATAGACGAAAAGGTCGATTTTGAACTCAATATTTCCGACCTTGGATTTAAGCCGACTGTTTACAGTCCATATTCAGTGCTGGTGGGAAAAGGACTGGTAGACCGTTGTCATGAAGCCGGAATAAAGATCATCCCATGGACGGTCAATTCTGTTAAAGACATGAAATACCTGATCGGCTTAGGAGTGGATGGTGTAATTACAGATTATCCGAACCTTTATAAAAAGGTGATGGACGACCTTTAAAAAAGGTTTCTGATGATCTGTTCTATCGAAAGGCCTTCAG
>Ga0126314_10000435_pt1 | contig 20330 bp, 22 predicted proteins | sample Plot105B_FD_92535 | JGI IMG/M metagenome (GOLD analysis project Ga0126314, IMG submission 92535) | Serpentine soil microbial communities from UC McLaughlin Reserve, CA, USA - Plot105B | ecosystem: Environmental > Terrestrial > Soil > Grasslands | place: USA: UC McLaughlin Reserve, Lake County... | reverse complement strand
TTTTTAAATTAAATGATGCAAGTATAAAAATTCCTCATATAGAAATTGACAAGATTCCTATCACAGTTGCTGCCAAGAAAAAAAAGACTATGGCAATTGCAGCCAACTATGCGGATATATGGGAATCTTCTTATATATCGCCTATAGAATTTTTAAAATTAAACAATGAATTTACTCATCTTATTGGCAAAGATACAAATCGAAAAATTGAAAAATCAATAGAGTTAGATGTTATAATTGCTGAATCAGATACTGATCTCAAATATAAAGAAAAAATATTTGCATTAGAAAGAGGTCCAAATATACTGCATCAAATAAAAAAACATGGATTAATAGGAAAACCCACTGACATAGCAGAAAGAATTAATGAATACCGAAAAGCTGGCGTAACTCAATTCTTACTTTCCTTTCAAGATCCATTTGACAAAAATTCACTAGGTTCATTTAATGATGTGATGAAAGCATTTAAGTGAGATTTAAATTATTTACCTCATTCAATCACAAAAAATTGAATTGCATATAGTGTTTCTACAAGACAACAATTGCTAATAATTTTACAATTGCTAATAATTTTATTGTCATGATTCGATATGCAATGGTTATATAATTTATAAAACAAACAAGTTCATGTTTACATCAATAAATAAACTACCAAATCCTCTCCCTGAAAGTGATGGACCTAATCCCAAAGCAGCACAAGCTTTACAGGAAGGTCTTGGGGGACAATTTGGAGAAATGAGGACTATGATGCAATACTTGTTTCAGAATATAAATTTTAGAGGAGACGCAAAACCATATCAAGATCTTTTGAGATCAATTGCAACAGAAGAAATGGGTCATGTAGAATTAATTTCTAATACAATAAATGTCTTATTAGAAGGATCATCTACATCAGCAGATCCTAATGAACTCCCACTTGCTGTTGCACTTGAATCACCAAATATACATCATTTTCTGGTTGCTGGACAAAGTTGTAGACCAGTAGATGCTGCAGGAAATCCATGGTCTGCAACTTATGTATATGATAGTGGTAATTTAGTCTTAAATATGATTTATAATTTAATGTTAGAGGCAACAGGTAGACTTCAAAAATGTAGATTGTATGAGATGAGTAACGATAAAGCATACAGGGCAACTGTTTCCTATTTAATTGTAAGAGATTTGGCTCATGAAAAAGTTTTTGCCAAAGCTTTAGAAACATTGGGAGTAGATTGGAACAAAACATTACCTGTTCCAAAGGTTGACACTTCAAAAATGCCAGAGGTAAGAGAATTGGAAGAACTGAATTTGCATAATCTGCAATGGACAATGACAAATGAACAGTCTGGCTTGTCATTAATATTTAATGGAGAATCTCCCTTTAAAGATGGTCAACTTGAAACATTGGATGGACTTCCTGAAGGAGGACCAATACCAAATCTACCAGAGGCAGTACAAGAATTTTCTCCAGGACTGGATGAAGAATTAAAATCGAAATTTCAAAATCTGAAGAATAAAATATAAAAAATATTATTTTCTTCATCTTTTGATTTTGTTCTTCTTTCAACATCATTTTTTTTTATTTCATTATTGTGATTAAAGCCTAATTTTAAATTCAAAAATTGATGATGAAATGATCCTATAAATCTAATATTTAATGACATATCAATCAAATCTTGCTTTATCTACAGAAGTGATGACATAATATGTGTCTACATTAGAGATTTTCTTCTAGTTTATATTTGAAAATTAATTTGATATCATGTCAAATTAGTAATTTATAAGATTAATTTGGAATTGAGTATATATCAGCTAACCATTATTTTATTTTTTCTAGAATTTTTTTGCTACAGCTATTAAAAAAAATAAAATAAAGATAGATTAAACAGTCTTGTATTGAGTCGGATCATGTGGTCTTAGCTTATCCCATATCAATCCAAATGTGATTCCCAAAATAATCCAAAAGATACTCATTGTAAACATGCTAGCTATTCTAAATCCATTTACAAGATCCATTGGGGCCGTTATCTCATCTGGATTTGGAGGAACAACTAGGAAGGCTCCTATCATTATTATTGTATAAATAATAGAAACTATAATTGGTTTTAATGATGAATTTATTTTCATCCTCTTATAAATTATTGATAATGCTAACGCACTTGTACCCGATATCAAAATAAACGAGATAAACAAATATTGTCTATAGGATATTGTATCAGGATCTCCTACTGTAGGAGGATTGGCAGGGTATTTGATAGCCGGAATCATAAAAATAACTAACCATATAACTCCTGATAATATTATTGCCTTTTTCAGATTATTGGAACCTGGTAGAATTTTTCTACCGAAAGCAAATACTATTCCTAACAAAGATCCAAATGCCATACCTAATACAGTACCAGCTGCTACTTCTCCACTTTTTTGCCAGAAGCGATAGTTATTATGTTCCTCAGGATTTACTTTCTCGTTAGCATTTGCTGTATGTTGTATTTCTATTTCTATTGCACTATCTAAATAAGGTTCTACTATTGCTAGGTTTATAAGTCCAAAAATTGTTCCGGCTATTGCACCGGAGATAAGAGTAACTACGAGAAAAGATAAGCTATCCATACAGATCACAAAAGAAAGAGAAATCTAATGACATGGAAATCCTGCGGCATGTCTCATATCATGAGAGAATTCATGAACCCAAAGATCGTTGTATGCTTGTTCTCCTTGAACAAGACTAAAAAGCTGACCCTGATCATATCCTACAATAAATAAACCAAATGCTAATATGAATATTAATAACCCTACAGCAGCTTTAGGAACGTTAGTCTCCGAGATTTCTATCTGTTTTAAAAAAGACATATTATTGAATCATAATGAAATCACTAATATATAACAGTTGTCTAAAATATCCAACCTAAATAGCTAAACCATGAATACATTTACATATCACATATCATATTATTAATATAAATTAACTGATGAATACTTATTTTAAATTATTAGAAAAAGTTTATCATCAGAATATTACCTCTAGACAACTCTCATTTGGTATAGGACATATTTTCAAAGCTTTACAACTTGCAAAACTTAATGGACATATTAGTAGAGATTTACTTAAAAAAGAACTTTCACTAGGAGAAGGATCCATTAAAACATTAGTTAAACATTTGAAGACTACAAATATGATAATGACTAGTAATGCTGGGACAATTTTAACAGATACTGGAGAAAGAATAATTTCACAAATCTTAGTACATATTCCGAAGGAAACAATTATTCCAAAAAGCTCTATAACAGTTGGGAAATTCAATTATGTAGTTTTAGTAAAAAATATTGCTCATTCAATACGTTCTGGAATAGAACAACGAGATATAGCTATTAAATCTGGCGCCATGGGTGCTACAACATTAATATTCAAAGATGGGAAATTTCTAATATCTGGAACGAATTTTAATGCATTAGTTGATGAGTTATATGTACAAAAAATGTTAATAGAAAATCTGCATCCTAATAACAATGATGTGATAATAATTGGAAGTGATAATCAGAATAAACAACATGCAGAAATAGCAGCAAAAAATGCTGCACTTTTTACTCTTATGAATAATCTTAAATATTAATTCTTATGTGATAGTTATTTGTTGTATATATCTACATTATATCAATTTTATTTTGACTTTTTAATATTATCAGAATATTTATAAAAATTTATGATATTAGACCATCGTGTTTAATACGATTTGACTTTTGTCATAATAGTTAATTTTATTGTGTTATTATTAACTTGAAAAATTAAATTCAGCCAAAAAAAGACTACTAGATGATACTCAAACTGATGATTAGTTGTTATAAATGTTTTATAAATTGAATTTCTTTAATTCTTATCCACTTTTCATCCTACAGTATTGAAAATTTTTAAATTAAAGTAGTACACTATCTTTTTACTAATAGACATTGACTTCAGAAATGAAAACAAAAAACACTAAACCCAAATCAGAACGAAAAGTAAATATTAAAAAAAAGAAAGAGCAAAAAAAAGAAGTTGACAATATAAATACAAAAATATTAAACAGAATAATAGGAAGTAATTTAACTAAAGAAAATGAAAATAGAAATGTTGAACTTGTTGATTTACAAACCTTATTTTCCCAAAGACAAGATCACCTATGGAAAGCATTAGAAGAACGATATCAATATAATAGTTCAGTTAAACGAGGACAAGAATTTCTTCTTAATCATGTTAATTCAAAAGTAGAACTTGTTATTATGTATATAGATTTAGTAGGGTCAACTAAAATGAGCATGACATTACCTGTAGAACAATTGGTAACAATAATTAGAGCTTTTACTCATGAGATATCATCAGTTGTAGAAAGTTATAATGGTTATGTTTTAAAATATGTTGGTGATGCAATAATTTCTTTTTTTCCTTGTGGTTTTAATAAATACCTTATATCTGATAAGTCAGTCCAATGTGCAAAATCAATGATCAATGTTATTAAAAATGGTATTAATCCAATATTAACTAAGCATGATTATCCGGAACTATCGGTTAAAATAGGAATAGATGAAGGAGAAGACGTTGTCGTTCAATATGGTTATGATAAAAGCTCCTTAATTGATATACTAGGATATAGTATGAATGTTGCAGCCAAGATAACTTCTTTAACTTCAGCAAACAAAATATCAGTAGGAAATGCAGTGTATAAATTATTACATCCTACTATGCAATCAAAATTTGAAGTATTATCTATTGATCAAGGCTGGAAATACGTTGACCGTGAAACAGGAGAACTTTATAAAGTCTTTACAATGAAGTGAATATTTTGTTTTTTGAGCATAAAATAGTATTATTATTCTTGCTAGCAAATTTTTAATTTTGTACCTAAATAGTGTAATTTTAATTACTAAATAGGATTTAGCTAGAATATCATAGGCCAAATGCAATATTAATTGGATACTAATAAAAAATTATGTAGGATTATGTTTATCAATAGTATTTATTTTATGGACAGTAGTTACTTCCATCTTTTAATACCATACAATCCTCTTCCATATTCACTTCTGTAGAATCAAGAAGAGTATTATTTGGATTACTGATATTTGTATCATTTCCTATAATAGCACTATTATCATCATCTCCTATTTCTTTTTCAAAATCTTGAAGTGTCTCAGGACCTGACTCTGTACTATTTGCAGTCTGTGCAACAACAAAATTATTTCCATTAGTATATCCTACAAAGAGGAAAGAAAATAGAGCACTGCTTAGTAATACTACTACTACCACATTGGTCATTTTTATCATTACCAATACTATAGAAGGTTATTATAAAAATTTTTCTAACTTCTATCTCTTAATTATATGCTAATAAATCAATTATACATGCTATAAAGATTTCAACATACAAAATGGTTTATTTTTATTAGATGATACTCAAAATTATACAATAAATTATAATATTTCATGTGAATAAATGAGAGAAGCGTTATACTTTGAAAATATTTAACTTTGATATTTAGCTTATAATATAAATAATATAATTCTAAGGATACGATCAAAATAGAGACGAATTAGGGTCTTAATTTTATATGACCTTTAGATGAATCAATTAAGAATAATCAAAGTTTAATAATATTTTTTAACTTTTTGATTGAACGTAATTTTATAATTTCATAATATTTCATAAGATTAAAATTTGTTTTCCATTATATAATTTTAGAAGTTGAAATTTAATTTACTCAAGGCTATTAAAAATACACACAGACATCCAATTAATATTACATTACATTGTATTGGATTACCACTCTATATTATTGGAATTTATATTGTAATACTTTACTTTATGGATCAGAATAAACCTCTATTAGATGGTATTATTTTATGGATGAGCGCAATTAGTTTATTTATAATTGGTCATAAAATAGAAGGAAATTTAAGAGTAATGACATTAGTTATTATCTATAAATATTTGAGATCCCTTCTGCGGTATTAGAACCAAAATTTTATGCATTAAAAGGACCTTTTTTTGAACAAATTGTTAAAATTCTATGATGTATTGTATGTATTTTGCCATTACAATAAGGCAATAGTATATACGATTTGATAAAAGGGCTAGACTATAATACTAATAACATTACCATAATGTAATATAATTTTGATTACTTTAATTATTTCTTATTTATAATAGTAAAAATCATTTTAATTATGATTATAATGATAATATTAAAATTTTTTTAATTATCTTACAAACCCTTTTTTTTCAAAGAATCCTTCTTTAACCCAATTTTCAAATTCTTTATCTGACCTTTTTTTTCTGGCTTCATTGATGGATTTAGCATCATCTCCTACTACATATCTTATTTCGGGATTATCTGAGGTTACTGCCTCTAAAATAACATCAGCTACTTTTTTCGTAGGAGAAGCATATTGTAAAATTGGCAAAAATGCATCAAATATTTTCTGTGCAATTGGCTGATATGGAGATTTTGGATCCATGAGGGAATTTTTAGACATTTTTGTATTTTCATAAAAATTTGATTTTATTACACCTGGTTCTATCAAAATTACCCTAATACCAAAATCTTCTAATTCATACCTAATAGATTCAGAAAATCCTTCTACTGCAAATTTACTACTTACATATGCTGAATTCAATGGAATAGCCATTTTTCCAATTATTGAACTTAAATTCACTATAATCCCCATCCTTTGTTTTCTCATTATGGGTAAAACTTCTTTTGTTACTCTAATTAAACCAAAAAAATTAGTTTCGAACTGTTCCTTAAATTCTTCAATTGAGAGATCTTCAACAGCTCCAGCAATATTGTTACCAGCATTGTTAATTAAAACATCAATTCTATTGGTTTCTTGAACTATTTCAGTTATTGCATTCTTTATTGAATTATCATCAGTGACGTCGAGTTTAATGACTTTAAGATCTACATTTCCTTTTTCAGCTATTTCTTTTAATTTATTGTCTTTATCGGTATTTCTCATAGTAGCATACGTTTTAAAGCCATTGTTAGCTAATAAAATTGAAGTTTCATAGCCTATACCGGAAGAGCAACCAGTAATTATTGCAACTTGTTTCAATTTTTTTCCTCTTATATAATTTGAATTTAATATATAATCGATAAACTTTTCGTTAATTTATTGTTTTTTACTCTTTGTATTAGAAGAAATTTATTTAATCAAATAAGTAAAGTTGATTTTAATTCCTTTTGCTTGATTTAAATCGAAATAAAATTATTTAGACACAATAAGTCTTATTCTATCTGTAACTAGACCAGTTATTATTTTATTCTTATATTAAGTAAGAGATATATTAATAACAAGTTTATAAAAAATATAATAATGAATTAAATTTGTTAAATGTATAAGTTAAAAAAAAGAGGTAGAGAGAGACACCACCATCCACCTATTAAATTTCAATTTAATTCTTATTTTATAGGAACATATATTCAATTCTACTTTAGACTCTTAAGAACTTCTTTATCAAATTTATTAATTTTACTATAATAGTTATATCTTAAATAATTATAACCAATTGTAACGATACTACCTATAATTAAGAGAGAAAATCCTAAAGTATTTTCGAAATTTAAAAGCTTTACCAACAATATGATAAATACTAAAGATAATATTCCTGTTACAATAATTTTTAATTTTAAATATTTTACATATTGTTTCATATCAATTATATTGTTCAACTATTTATTTATACTAGTGGCAAGGAGTTTCATAGTGCTAACATTCAATTAATCGAATCTAAAAGAAATTTTAAAGTCAGACAACAAAATTAAAATTCAAAATTTTCAATCTTAATATCACTTTAATCTTCTTATTTACTGCTGTTAAATAGCAAATGAAAGTAGTTAGAATAATTAAAATATTGACATATGACAAATATTTAATTTATTTATATAATAACCATATTAGCACTATAAGTAATCTTAGGCACTAAAAATAAATAAAAGACTTGCTAATTTATAATTTATATGGTATATATTAGAATAAAACAAGTAAAAAATATTGGTTATGCTTATCTTGTTGAAAGTAAATGGAACAAAGAAAAACAAACCTCTCAACAAATTATAAAACAGTATTTAGGTCCAGCATCTCAAATAACTATTAATAAAATTCCCAAAGAATATCGAAATAAGTCAAGTATCATAAAATTTTTAGCAAAACGTAATCTTGATTTTTCAAAATCTACGATACTAAATGAATCATTACAAGAGAATTTAATAGAAAAGTTGAAACGCTATGAGATAAATGGTTTAATAAAAATATATCACGATTATACAAAATCCGTCTATACATTATTAGACTTTTATGAAAAAATCCTTATACCTGTATTATATAAGGTAGGGGATCAATGGGAAAAAGGAGAAATAGATGTAGCAACAGAACATGTATGTAGTAATGCAGTAAATACTCTAATTGATTTAATTAATCAAAACAATATAAAAAAAATTTCGAAAAGTTATAGAGATACGAAATCAATAGTATTATGTACTCCAGAAGGAGAGCTTCACAGTATAGGTTGTAAAATAATTGAATCTCTATTATTGGAACAAGGATATGAAGTTTATAATATTACTTCACCTCTTCCAACAAATTCTCTTGAATCTTTTTTGGATAATACCAATCCAGGTATAGTTCTCATATCTGTCACTCTCCAAGAAAATATCAATTCTGCTATTAGACTAGTAAAAGAAATTCGTAAATCTTTTCAGATATCTGTAATGGTAGGTGGTAATGCAATAAAATCTGCATCAAAATCTCAGGTTCAGCTATTACAAAAATATGATAAAGTTTATCTTGACCTAGAAAATCTTACTGATATAATAACTAATATCAAGGTAGTTTTATTTAAAAAAAAATGATACATTATATTTTGGATGAACTTTTAAAACAATTTTTTTTTCTCTGGTTTGATTGTAAATAAATGTTAGAACTGAAATATTTTATAACTATTAAATTACCCCATTGTTATTTTTATTATGGAAGTATTGTAATTTTACCGATATAATTAATAGGTGTAAGAAAAATTTATATATTGTCATAGCTATTACATTTTGTAAGGTAAACAATATGTGGAAAGAACAGATTGATTTTAGAAAAATATTTGATGAGATAGATAAAGAAGAATTTTCAAGAACAAAAGAAATGATAAGCAGAATGTTTAGTACCATCCTTGAAGGAGATACGCAACCATTGGGAAGTAATTTACCCTATTATTATGGATATCAGATCAATGTAGGGCCTGATGGTAAACCTCATGTTAGAGAATTTGGAAATATTAGACCTACAAGGATAGGATTAATAGAACAAAGTGAAATTAGGAAGCCATTAGTTGATACAAATTTTAATGAAAAAGAGAATACATATGTAGTTACAGCTGAAATGCCAGGAGTAACTAAGGAAGATATCAAAGTAAGTGTTTCACAACAAACTGTTACAATAAAAGCAGATCGTGGAGGGAAAAAATATCTTGCTGAAATTCCATTAGATGTAGAATTGTATGATGCTTCCACCAAAGCAACATATACAAATGGCATAGTAGAAATAAAAATAAAAGCAAAGGATCAACCAAAGCTCAACTCTAAAGAGATAAAGGTTGAATAAAAACCTGATTTTTTATTTTTTATGTTTAATAGCATAATATGTATGAGGTGATTTGAAAAATGAATAATTATCCTAATTCTGGTAATAACAAATTTACATTAAAAGTTGCAGAAACCTTTTCTAAATTTGTAGGACGAGGGATTGCACTTATTGATCCAAGAATTATTGAAGAATATAATCTTAGAACAGGTGATGTTTTGGAGCTTACTCAGGAGAGTACATCTAAAAAAAGTTATGTTTTACTTTGGTCCAGTAATCCAAATGATTATGGTAAGGGATTGATTAGAATTGATGGCTACACAAGAGAAAACATTTCAGTTGGAATAGATGATCAAGTAAATGTACAAAAGGTCAATGTTGAAAAAGCCGAGGAAATTAAAATGTCTCCAATTGAAGATCTTAACATAGTTGGATTAGAAGACTATTTGTCAGAGAAATTAGATGGAAGAGTTGTTTCCAAAGATGATGTAATACTCTTTAATATAATGGGGAAACGTATAGGTTTCATAATAGTATCTACAAAACCACAAAATCGAGCATTATTGATAAATTCAGATACTAAATTCAAAATTGGGTCTAAATCTAGTGTTTCTGTTCAAGACAAAAAGATTGATCGAATTACATATGAGGATATAGGAGGAATCAAAAACGAAGTACAAAAAGTAAGAGAAATGATTGAACTTCCATTAAGGCATCCCGAGCTTTTTGATAAAATTGGAATAGAGGCACCAAAAGGTGTACTATTACATGGACCTCCAGGTACAGGTAAGACCTTACTTGCAAAAGCAGTTGCTAATGAGACAAACGCTAATTTCTATTCTATTGGCGGACCAGAAATAATGAGCAAATTTTATGGAGAAAGCGAAGAAAAGTTAAGAGAGATATTCTTACAGGCACAAGAAAAGGCTCCTAGTATAATATTTATAGATGAAATTGATTCTATAGCACCAAAAAGGGATGAAGTATCTGGTGATGTTGAGAAAAGAATTGTATCTCAGCTTTTGACTTTAATGGACGGACTCAAAACAAGAGGGAAAGTTGTAGTAATTGCGGCTACGAATAGACCGAATGCAATTGATCCTGCATTGAGGCGACCAGGAAGGTTTGACAGAGAAATAGAAATTGGTATCCCAGACGAAGAGGGGCGTTATGACATTCTTCAAATTCATAGTAGAGGAATGCCATTGGAACAAGACATAGACCTCGAATCTTATGCCAAAGTTACTCATGGATTTGTCGGTGCCGACTTGGAAATGGTGGCAAAAGAAGCTGCAATGAGATCTTTACGTAGAATTATACCTGAAATAAATTTAAAAGAATCAAAAATTCCCATAGATATACTAAATAAAATAAAAATAACTAACCAAGATTTTGATGATGCCTTAAAAGAGGTTCATCCATCTGCAATGAGGGAAGTTTTAGTACAAAAACCAAATATAGAATGGAAAGATATTGGAGGTCTATATAATGTTAAAGAAGAATTAAAGGAAACAATAGAATGGCCACTTAAACATGCCGATCTCTTTAACAAAGCATCAATAAAACCTCCAAAGGGAATATTATTATACGGACCTCCCGGAACTGGAAAGACACTATTAGCTAAAGCCGTTGCATCAACCTCTGAATCAAATTTTATTAGTATAAAAGGTCCAGAGCTGTTATCAAAATGGGTAGGAGAATCTGAAAAAGGCATCCGCGAAATATTTAGAAAAGCTAGACAGGCAGCACCTTGCGTAATATTTTTTGATGAAATAGACGCGATCGCTCCAAGAAGATCAGGATCTGATGGAGGAGATTCTCATGTAACTGAAAGATTAGTTAGCCAAATGTTAACTGAGATAGATGGATTAGAGGATCTCAAAGGAGTAGTGATAATCGGTGCAACTAATAGGCCCGATATTATTGACGAAGCTTTGCTAAGACCAGGAAGATTTGATCGCCTTTTAGAAATACCAATACCTGATAATAATACTAGAAAACAAATTTTGCAAATACATCTAAAAAAGAAACCATTAGCTTCTGATGTAGATATTGATAAACTAGTAGGTTTAACAGACAGCTTCACTGGTGCAGAGATAGAAGCTTTAGTTAATGCTGCAGCTATTGCAGCAGTAAAAGAGCATGTTATAGCGAAAGAACAAAAAGAAATAAACAATGATCAAAAAATAGATACTAATATAAAAGATACATCTAAAATTAATGAAAAGAAAGAGAACAAATTAAAAGAAGAAGAACTAGAAATATCTATGAAACATTTCGAAAGCTCATTTAGCAAAATTGCAAAGAAAAATAAACAATCAGCTTTACCTAGAATTAGTAGCATAGCGTAATTCTCTAAATTAATAAATTTTTTTTGTGTCTGTGCTTTCACCATTTTCTAATTAATAACTTATTGCTGACTAACTGATATTATTATTTAATCTAAATTAAGCAAAAAAAAGAGAAAATCATCAATAATTTCTTTGTTGATTTGTATATATTAGTTCTTCAACATTCAGAATAAATTATTGATATGATTATATCCATAGATATATTTTATATTAAAAATATAAAATCAAATAGTTTCAAGTTATCGGTTTAAATATTTAATAGTTTCATCTTTTCTATGCTCAAAGAGTTGTCTTAATATTATAGTAAAAAATATTGAACCAATTTTTCCAAAAATTCCATATGGTAAACTAAATTCAACTTTATCGATAATTTCTGTTTTATTATTGTTGATTCTTTTAAATTTATGCGTATGTTTCCATTTGATAAAAGGTCCTTCTGACATTTCATCTATATATTCATATTGTTGAAAAAAAGTTATTTTTGAATGCCACATTCTCTCCATAATTATTATTTTAGCTGAAATAATCGTTTCTTGACCAAGGATAATTTTTTGATTTGTAGTATTAATTATTTTCAAATTTAACTTTTTTGGAGTAATAATTTCTAAATGTCTAATATCAGTATAAAATTTCCATACTTTTTCAATATCCTCATTTATTATAAATTTATGTATGAATTTACTCAAGCAAAAAATATATACAGATAATCTAATTCAAATGTTGTCATAGATGTTGATTATTTATTCAATATTAGCTTTATATTGAATTGGCGAAAACTTGTTTTTATCTTGTCTAAGAATATTTTGGTCATTCAAAATATTGGATGTGAACATTTAGGTAATCTTGCTAAGCTGTTTGAATTAGATGGATTTAGTGTAACAATATTAAACTCCCAGAATCATTCCATTCCTACAGATCTCATCTCTTATTCAGGTATTATTATATTGGGAGGACCTATGTCGGTTTATGATAATTATGAGTACTTGAAAAATGAACAAAAATTAATTAAAAAAGCAGTAGATATGAATATACCTACATTGGGAATATGTCTTGGTTCTCAATTAATTGCAGAAGCAATGGGTGGAAAAGTTTATCCAGGCAACTTAAAAGAGATAGGTTGGTATGATATTGAAATTACTGAAAATGGAAATAGAGATATATTTAATGGAGTTACAACTTTGAAAAATACAGTTTTTCAATGGCATGGAGATACGTTTGAGCTTCCTCCATCTGCAATCATTTTAGCTAAATCTAATACATATGTACAAGCTTTTCGTATAAAGACTGCAATAGGAATCCAATTTCATATTGAAGTAAATGAATCTATGATCAATGAATGGATAAGATTTTACTCAAAAGAAGCATCTGATTTGAATTTAGACAGATCTAATATCATGTCTCACCACCAAAAAAAACAGATTTTAAATCTTTTGATATTATGTAAACTACTATATAATAATTTTAAGAAAATGATCCATTATTATGATGATAAATATAACCACGATCAAGAATATTGAAACCAACAATTTCATGTATATTCATTTATCCCTCTCCTATACGCCTTCTTTTCTCTTCTTCTTTTTCTTTAAATAACTTCAAGCATCTAATAAACTTGGGTTATCTTTCATAATGCCAACCAATTTTTCAATTTTCTTAATGCTTTCTGGATGCAGATGATGATGTTCCAAGCCTTCTGCATCTTTATTAGCAGTTTGTTCATCAACTCCAATTAATTTAAAGAATTCAGCTAACAATCCATGGCGATTCCTTATTCCAATCGCTATTGAAATTCCTTTATCAGAAATAACGTTTTGGCCAATTCTAACCTCTATAATAACTATAAAGAAAACCAAGAGAAAGGAAAATGCAAATAAATGAATTTTATTATGTAGTAAATATATTTTCATTACTAAATAAATATTAGCCTAGGTTAACTTTTAACAGAAAATTCGCTGATATATTAACAAATTTATTTATTCATAGAAAAGGAAGAGAAAAAAAAGGAGGAAAAGGAAGAGAAAATTCTAGTTCTGTGTTTGATTTGTTACCGGAGCTTCCGGTCTGCTCTTCAAAGTAATTTCTTTATCTAGAATCTCTCCATCTCTATATACTGAGAATGTTGCATTATCATTTACAGCCTTATTTAATTCTAAATATGATATCAAATCTTCCATCTTGAGTATTGGTTTACCATCTAAGGCTGTAATAATATCTCCTCCTCTCTTTTCACCATATTGATTGATATTACTTCCATTCAATCCAGCTAAATCTGCAGAGCTGTTTTTAACTATTGTATCTATGATAACACCTTTTACAGTCCTATCCACTTTTTCCCTCTTGGCAATGTCTGCAGTTAACGTATTTCCAGTTACACCAAGCCAGGGATGAGTATAATTTTTCTCTTCCATCAATACAGGAATTATTTTCAATACAGTATTGGAGGGAACAGCCAAACCTATTCCGCCAGGAAAAATACCCGCTGTATTAACTCCTATAACTTCTCCTTTCATATTTAATAGTGGGCCTCCTGAATTACCAGGATTGATTAAAGCATCAGTTTGAATAGCATTAGGTATTGAAAACCCTCTTTCGTCTACAGATAAGAGTCTACCTATCTGACTAACAATTCCTGTTGTCATTGAACTCTCTAACCCAAAGGGATTACCTATTGCTACTACTTGATCACCAACCCTAAGCTTAGATGAGTTTCCAACTACTAATGATTTAGGTATCGTAGTTGTATTTTCATTAATCTTTATAACTGCTAAATCACTAAAAGCATCTGTTCCAGTTACGTTAGCTGTATATCTATCTCCATTAATAAAAGTTACATCAACGACTTTTGCATTTTCTACAACATGATTATTAGTAACAATATATCCTTTATCATTATAAATAAATCCAGAACCTAATGATGTAGTATTCTCCTTATCCGGCCCGAAAGGGTTAGCAGGAGGCATCGTTTTTGTTACTTGAACTATTGAATTTTCTACCAGCTCAAACAGATCATTTAAGGATAGATCCTTGTTGATGTTGTTATTATTATTGTTGTTGTTGTTGTTAGATGTTTCGTTCAAATTTTGTGCATTGGCTACTCCAAAAAACGTACCACTGGCTAAAAATACTAGCATTAAAACAATAGTAGTACTGCTATATCTATTGATTATGACTTTTGACATCTGAAACATTAAAGTATTTTTGTTATTTCTATATGTTTCTTTTAAGTTTGATTATACAAAGTTATTTAATTGTATTATTTTTGTTTTACTGTTTTAGCTGACTATCGTTTCATTTATTTAGATATCTTTGGTATTTTCTCGTAATTAAGCAAAATATCACTCCTCCTTGTATTATCTATATTTATCTTTTTGTTTTAATTTGCTGTTATTAGTTATACTTATTAGTTATATGGGGGCAAAGAATATTTGTAAATATGTATAATAAGAATTTTAAATTCTTAGATTATTCAAAGTTAGTAGAGATATCATTATTTATTTTAATTGTTTCCACGTTAGGGTCTTTTATGCAAATTTCTGGGGCGAGTTGGGATATAACTTCTCATCTTTTAAATCAGCCAGATTCATTTTTTACTCCATCACATGCTATGCTTTATACTGGAATAGGATTAATATCAATTTCTGCGGGAGTGGGTTCTTATATATTAAGAAGAAGAAAGAAAAAAATTAAACAATACAACTCTATTTCGCTTTCTTTTAAATTATTAATAATAGGTTCATTTTTGTCATTGATTGCAGGTCCATTGGATTATTTATGGCATCAAAGTTTTGGACTCGATGGTCTGCTTAGTCCCACACATATTACCTTGGCTACAGGAATGCTAATTAATTCTGTTGCAGTTTTTATAGGGTTATATGGAATAATGAATAATATTTCATATCGGAAAAAATTAGCTAAAATTTTTCTTATCCCTTGTCTCTGTTCATTGTGGTTTACATCCATATGGTATGTCTTTATATATGTTTTACCATTTTCCGAATCTGATTTTTTTAATTTTAATTTAGATACATATAGCGCAACTTTGATAGCAAGTATTTTTCTTCCTCTCATTAACTCTATTATGTTTCTGTGCTCATCAAAAGTATTTAATAATACTTTTGGCTATGCATCTATAATAGTTTCTTTATTGGTATTGGTAAATACTCTTTCAACTATTATTCCAACTGGAGATCTACTCTCTCCTATTATTCCTTGGTATTTTGTTAGTATTTTAGGAGCCTCTATCCTCGCAGATATATTATTAAATTCAAACTTTATTAGAATTAATACAAAACAGTTTAAAAATAATAAATTGATAGCAAGTTCTATAATTGGATCAATTTTTTATTTTTTTAATTATCCCATGATCATATGGACTTATGGAACCTTTCTACATACTGATTTAGGATCTTTAAATGCAGTATTACCAACATTTCTAAATACTATTGTAACTGTAACTTTGATTACAGTACCTGTTGGGGGAGTTATGGGATTAATTGGATATCTTATATTCTCAAAGATAGAAAATTCTTTAAATGCTTTAATCAGAGCAGCACCAGCAACAACAACAAATTCTAATATTATGAAATCAGATTATGAGAAATAGTAATAAGTAGAAAAAAATGTAATTTTAACCAAACTTTTTAATTGGTTACATTATAACGTGGCATAAATTTTTTCTATAATTTGTAAGTTATTTAAAAGTGCTATTGCTTTATTATTTATTATTTTCTATAGAAAAAAGTTGTTTGTTTGTTTGCTTCATTGCTTACAAAACATTGTCATAAATTATTGATATGTTAATTGAGATTTTGTAATAGTTAATCTTTATCAATTTTTATAGCAATAATATGTTTTGGTTATTCATATATAGTTCAAAATAAAATAAAATCAAATTGAATTGTTTTATTATTTGATAAGACTTTGATATACAAGTGTTACAAAATCTTTTGGTTTTATGTTAGTATAGTCATAATATATTTTGTCATATTTTGATGTTGGTTGTAAAGAAATAATATCTTCTAAAGACTTGCCTTCAGTTATCATTTGACTTATTTGGTTGCGTACATCAATTAACATATTCGCATATTCATTAACTTTGGTCTTGTTAGATATTCCAGCATGACCAGAAATCACCTTAGTATTATCCTTAATTATCAATGATATGGTTTTTAACGATGAAATTAATCCGTCTATTGTACCACCACTTGATATATCTATGAACGGATATGCTTTGTCGCTAAAGTCATCACCAACATGAATTACATTATTCTTTGTAAAGTAAACGATGGAATCACCATCCGTGTGACCATTATCCATATGAATAATATTTATTTCATCATCATTTTGATAGATTGACATATTATCTGAAAATGTAATAATTGGTAGACCTTTTTCAGATAATGGTGGAACCGATCGTTTAAAGAAATCTGAGAATTGTTCTGTAGTGAGCCGTTTTTTAACATTATCATGTGAAACTATTATTGCTCCTGTTTCTCCTAGATTCTCATTGCCTCCAGTATGATCAGGATGCGAATGAGTATTAATCACGAATTTTATAGGTTTATCTGTTATCTTGGAAATTGCATCTTTAATTTTTACAGTAAGAGGAGCAAATTGATCATCTACCATAAAGACCCCATCTTGTCCAATAGAGACTAGAATATTTCCTCCTGAGCCTTCAAGCATGTATATGCTATCAGTTAATTTTGTTGTTTTAATTGTAATATTATTTTCATCTTGAGCAAAAGCATCATAAAAAACATCATCATGATCATTGTTATTAGCATAGCTGCTACATAAAATTAATAATAATCCACCTACAATAAGAACAACAACAAAAAATAATTTGTATACATTATTTGTATTTTTAAGGTTTCTTGACATAGGTACTAAACTATTGGATTTTTGTAGATTCATTTTGTTATATGTATATAATTTTATAAATAAAAGTATTTCAAAAATTTATATAGTGAAATCATTTAGTTTAGAGAGATTAGTTAAAGATAATATTAAGCAATATTATGCTTTTATGTATATCATTTGTTTAATTTTAAAAACTAACTACAGTATTAAAGATAGCCTATGTATCATCATTTTTTGAATTAGATAGAATATTGTTATCTTAACTTAAATATCTATATAGATCTAAGATTTTATATAGGATAATTATTTCTTCTTAGAGTCCTTAATATACTGTACAGACATGAAAAAAAACGACTACCGAATTGACCATATTACAATTCCGATTGGGCTGAAAGACGTATTAAATAAAGCAGGTTTTACAATCGAATCTATACTTAACAATGAGCCCTCTAAGATAGCACAAGATCTAGGAATTGATGAATATGTGGGAAAAATAATATTTAATGAGACAAAAAGAAAATTTGAAAATCTTAGAAACGCTTTGTGAGCACAATCTTAATTTTTTGAACTATTAGATTAATATTAAATTATTTCATAGTTTGAAATGATTTTATTTGTATTATATTTATTAATTAATTAAATAATAATTCATTCATTCATTCATAAATAATATTATTTATTAAGTTAAATTATATTCTAATTTTGAAACAATTGTTAAGGAGTTTGTGACTATTTTAAATAAAAATATGCAATGCAAAATTGGCTCAAATATTTTTATTATTATATTATTATATTATTATATTCATTCGCATTACTTCATGTCTATTCCCAATATTCCAGCATCTCCCCAATTTTCTTTAGAAACTTCGTAAATTAAAATTCTCATATTCTCCTCTTTTGAATTTAAAATGCGAGCAGTTTCCTTGGTCAAAACCCTTACTAATTCTCTCTTTTGCTCAAGAGTTCTACCTTCGCTCATTGTTATTTGTATTACAGGCATGTTAATAGTTATTACAACCTAATAAAAGCAAATTTATGAATGTTGTTATAATCCTGAATTAAACAAATAACGATTTACTTAGAAAATATTTGCATAACAGTTTTATTATAATATCAACTTTTATTATTGAATTGAAAAAAAATAATGTTATAAGGTTTACTTCAATTTTTAGCGTAGCCATTTTTGTTATTTCATTTTCATCGGTTGACCAGATATCATATGTTTTTGCTCATAGTTTTAATTCTGATGATTCATCTTACTTTCTAGGTTTAGATAAACGAACGAAAATAGAATTAGAACTCGCCGAGAAAAATTATCCTCTTAATATTACTTTATCTATGGACCATTCTGATAATGCCGCAAGACTAGTTTATGATATTTATTATGCTGACGATGATATTGTGGAAGACAGTGATTTTATTAAAAGATATAACAAAGAAGTTTCCTCTTCTAATTCAACAACCTATGCACTAGTCTTTGCTGATCTTTTAGATGAAGTATTAAGAGGATATGCAGACGCATTAGTAATAGATACAGATCTTACAAATATGTCTAATTTAGTTCTCTTAGATGAATTGCAAAATCTAACAAAACAATCTAATTCTAATTCTACAAACTTCTCTTCAAATAATTTGGATAATATTGAGGGAACAAAGTCTGAACAATCTAAACTTTTCTCAACAAATAATTCAATATTTAATTATGCGGATTATGAAACAGCAAAGGCACTATTAGTTGAAATTAAAGATATATTTGAAAACCAATTAAAATCACCCTCTGATAATGCTATCAATAGTCAATCTGTAAATGTTATTTCAAAACTAGAAAAGGATCTTGAGAAACTATCTAATTTGATTAATAATAATAATAATAATAATGGCTCGCCAGCAGAGGTGATGAGATTGGTTCATTTACAAGTACATCCATCTTTGCAAACAGCATTTGGATTACAAACAAAAATGAATATGGATGGACAGATGAATATGGATGGGTGACAGAAATTCAATAATTAAAAAATATTTGTCATTTTATTACTTTATATATATATAAATTTTTTTTGTTTCCTTACGAAATAATTTTATTCAATTAAGTAATTCTATAAGCAAAAATAAATAAAAAAAGTTTTTTCTTTAGCAATTAGTCGATATTTGACTTCATATTAAGGAAGATTTATCTTTAGACAAATTTTACCATACTAGTTACTATTGATAAGGAAATCATGGATAGTTTTTTTATTTGCTATTATTTTATCATGTGAATCAATTCTAATTGAATACCTTACACTATTATTAGGAATTTCTCCCTTAGCTATATCTGCCTTTAGTATTGCTATTTCCGGAGTTCTATTGTTATTAATCTTAAATTTTGTAAATAAAAGACAAAAATCTATAATTTTTTCATCAATTAAAGATTTTATTCCTGCATCGATTTTTCTCTCTGCGGGTATATTTACATGGTATGATGCAGTAAGCAGAGTTGGTGCATCAAAAGAAAGCCTATTGGCTGGGCCAATTGAAATTATCACGGTCCTCTTCTT
>Ga0126314_10000432_pt1 | contig 20342 bp, 20 predicted proteins | sample Plot105B_FD_92535 | JGI IMG/M metagenome (GOLD analysis project Ga0126314, IMG submission 92535) | Serpentine soil microbial communities from UC McLaughlin Reserve, CA, USA - Plot105B | ecosystem: Environmental > Terrestrial > Soil > Grasslands | place: USA: UC McLaughlin Reserve, Lake County... | reverse complement strand
GTTTCTGCGGGAGCTGAGCGAGATACGCTGCCGCGGTTACGCCATCGACAACGTCGAGCACGAAGTGGGTGTCCGCTGCATCGCCGCGCCGATCCTGGACAAGAGTGGTGCGGTAATCGCCGCTTTAAGTATCACCGGTCCGGACGCCCGTATGCCGGTTCCCTTCATCGGCAGTCCTATGGCGATGCAAATTGTCGAGACTGGCCGACTTATCTCGCGGGCATTCGGTTACTCAGACCAACCCGCTCCTCCACGTAGCCAGCAACCATCGACGGCTCCAGCCCATGCTTCGTCGTTGGGCGCGTGGTCTGGTACAAGCACTAACCCGAGGGCGGTCGGTGCGAACACGTGCTTTGGTAGCGCGGAGGATAGCGCGAGTGCTGCCGCCGGCGAGCAGCAAATAGTCTACGCACGGGGAGAGAAACCTTTATCAGCCCCGCAGCACGAGCGCCTTGATTTGGATAAACGCAGCGTAAAGGCATGATCGGGAGGTGACGGTAGATGGTACGGCGAGACCAAGACACTGGCGAAGATAGGGGTAGCGGGCAGAGCGCATTGGATGAGCCTCGACTACGAGAGAACGTTATTGGGTTACCTGCGGCTACGATTCAAGGCATAACGCATATGGCGCCGGCCGCGGGCATAATACTGAGCGTACCTTTCATCGCCAGCTTTGCCGGAGCCGCATTTCCCTTAGCCTACATGTTGGCCCTAATCGTTACACTCATTATCGCCACTTCTATAGGGCAACTAGCGAAGCATCTGCCTTCGGCAGGCGGCTTCTATTCTTACTTGAGCCGGGGCATCAATCCCTCGATGGGTTTTCTCACAGGCTGGATGTATTTTCTTTATGACCCTCTTATCCCGTGCCTGTGTACCGTTTATGTCGGTGCGCTGGTTGAGAATACATTGCAACAGCTCTACGGAATCTACTTCCCCTGGTATGTCTTCACGGTGATTGTATTCGCGATTCTAGCTGCCCTTACGTTCTTTGGCATCCGTCTGTCTATAGAGTCCATAATATTCTTCGCCGCGGTAGAGGTTTTGATTACTTTAGCCTTGAGCGTCACCATCTTTGCAACTCAGGGAGTGAGTGGGGAAGTTCTCAGGTCTGGCTTCACTTTGGCTGGAACACCTCAAGGCTTTCATGGCCTTCTTTTCGGGATGATTTTTTCCGTACTTGCGTTTACGGGTTTCGAGTCGAGTGCCCCCTTGGCAGAAGAAACAAGGGACCCGCGTCGCACCATTAAGTGGGCCGTGGTGCTGTCGACGGGACTGCAGGGAATCTACTACCTGATCTTCGGCCTTGCCAGCCTCATCGCGTATGGAGTAGTGGCTACCATAGAGAGGATGCCCGAGGATCCGAACCCCTTCTACCAGATCGCCAACTCTGCCTGGGGTAGTATAGGAAGCATACTTATCCTTTTGGCGCTCGTCAACAGTGCTTTTGGCTGCTCTCTGGCGGGCCAAACCGCGGGAGTTCGTGTCTTTTATAAGATGGGAACGGTTGGGGTTTTGCCGTCATCCTTGGGAAGGCTTCACCCTCGCTATCGCACTCCCCATGTCGCGATCGCTATGCAAACGCTCATCAGCCTCATAGTCGGCTTGGGGTTGGGCTTCTGGCTAACCCCGGCGGGGGAATTCGGCTTTCTCGGCGTACTGATCACCGTAGGATTGATCTTTGTTTATGGGGCCGGCATGCTTGCGGTGCCAGTCTTCTACCGACGCGAACATGCAAACGAGATTAATCCATTGCTGACCTACGTCTTACCGATTCTCGGCATAGCGATGCTCGCTTTAGTCCTCTACGGGTCCGTCATCCCGCTCCCGGATTTCCCGCTGAACATTGCTCTCTTAGTAGATGGGGTGTGGCTTGTGTTGGGTGTAGTGCTCGTCTTCATTCTCGGGCGAACGCGACCACGGCAGCTCATGGCAGGCGCTGATGCGATATTTGGGCAGCAGAGGGAAGAAGTGGAAGAAGGATTGTGATGGTAGCTGGTAGCGAGCCGGAGGCGAGATAAGGTGCAGACTGAAGAGCACGCCAACTTCGAAGGCATGATGATCGATGGAAGCAAAGTGCAGTCAACATTAGGGAAAACGTTTGCCACCTACAACCCTGCCACGGGGGATGCGCTGGCATCGCTACCACTTTCAGAAGAGGAAGACGTTCGGCGGGCGGTGGACGCCGCTCGCAGAGCTCTGCAAGGCGGTGAGTGGCCCCGGTTAACCGCGCGCGAACGGGGGAAGCTTCTCCTGCGAATGGCCGACCTTGTGCGGGAGCGCCAGGAGGAGCTGGCGCGTCAAGAGACGATGGATAATGGAAAGCCCATCCGTGATACCCGCAACGAGATAGCTTACGCAGCGGACGTCTTTGAGTACTATGCGGGGGCGGCCAACAAGTTCTTTGGGACAACCGTTCCAGTTGCTGCTGATGGCTTGGACTACACTCTGCGAGAACCCGTTGGTGTAGTCGCTGCGATAATACCCTGGAACGGTCCCTTCGTCATTGCCGCGTACAAGATCGCCCCAGCACTGGCGACAGGCAACACTGTCGTCCTCAAGCCCTCGGAGTTAGCCCCACTCACAGCACTGCAGATGGGTAGGATCGGCCTTGAGGCAGGTTTGCCTCCGGGGGTGCTCAACGTTATCACCGGCCCAGGAACTACTGGCGAAGCACTCGTCGAGAGCGCGGATGTTGATTTCGTCGGCTTTACCGGGTCGGTCGCTACAGGTCAGAGAATAATGCAGCAAGGCGCGAAAACCCTAAAGAAGCTGCTCCTTGAGCTCGGGGGAAAGTCGCCCAACATCGTCTTCGACGACGCAAACCTGGACGCCATGGTGGCTTCTTCCGTACTTGCCGTCTTTACTAACGCCGGTCAGGACTGCTGCGCTCGAAGCCGCGCATTAGTCCACAGGTCGATCTACGACGAGTTCCTCGAAAAGTTCGTCGCTAATACGACGAAACTCAGAATCGGCGACCCACTCGATCCCGAAAGCGAGATAGGTCCACTGATCTCTAGGAATCAATTAGAGCGCGCAAGGAGCTTCGTTTCCGAAGCGAAGAGCCAAGGTGCCTCAGTTCGTTGCGGTGACGACTCCCCTTCCGTGCCTGGACTATCGAACGGCCACTTCATGAATCCCGTCGTACTGGATAACCTGAGCAGGGATGCTCGAGCAGTGAAGGAGGAAATCTTCGGGCCTGTCCTTTCCGTACTTCCCTTCGAGACCGAGGATGAAGCAATCGAGATGGGTAACGAGGCTTCATACGGGCTGGCTGGATCGCTATGGACCCGAGATATAGGGCGAGGATTAAGGATCGCGAAGAGAATTCGAGCCGGTCAGTTCAGTATCAACTCAGACTGGAGTGTGCACTTGGAGGCTCCATTTGGCGGATACAAAATGAGCGGAATAGGACGCCAGCTAGGCATGGAGGCCCTCGAGCAGTACACCCAGATCAAGAATGTTTTTGTCAGTTATGAGTGACTCTTTGCCGTGCAAAAGGTTCTAGCGTCGGAGGATGCACGTTGAGGTTGGACGATAAGGTGGCCATAATCACCGGCGCGGGTAGCGGGATGGGCCGCGCCGCAGCCTTGCTTTTCGCGCAAAGGGGTGCGTCGGTAGTGATCGGCGAGGTTGATGGCGAAGCGGGCGAGCGAGTTGCTTCGGAAGTTAACCAAGCGGGCGGTCGCGGGTTGGCTGTAAGCTGCGATGTATCGTCCGCTGACCAAGTAAAAGGAATGGTGGAAGCCGCGGTCAACCAATATGGCCGGCTGGACATTGTGTACAACAACGCCGGCGTCTGGTATGTGGCCGCCAACGAGTACGTTCCCGGCGTCACTGACGCTCCCAGCCCCCTGCTAGAAGAGAACATTTGGGAGCGAACCATCGCGGTGAACCTCAAGGGTACATATCTGTGCTGCAAATACGCCATCCCAGCCATGCGTGAATCGGGAGGAGGGTCGATCATCAACGTGTCCAGCGTCGCTGCGATACGGGTAGGTCGGGGCGCCTCCGACGCTTATACCGCGAGCAAGGGAGGCGTGATGTCCATAACCAGGACACTGGCGGTAGAGCATGCAAGCTACGGGATCCGATGCAACTGCATCTTTCCGGGTCCCGTCGCCACGCCCCTGGTAGGAGAAATGACCGAGGAGCAAATAGATTGGGCGCGCGAGAACGTCCCGCTGGGCCGTTGGGGACAACCTGAAGAGGTTGCTAAGATGGCTTTATTCTTGGCCTCGGACGACTCAGCGTTCGTTACAGGGGGGATGTTCGCTGTCGATGGCGGTTACACGGCGATATGAGATTGACCAGAGAGGTTGTAAAATCCGCCAGATACCATGAAGATGAGAGGCCTCCTGTCATCGCCATCCCCGCTCACCGACTTCCGCCCGGACGCGTGACCCGCTGGTGGGATGGCGCATTTGCTGTTCAGTCGGCCTGTGTTGACCTTCTAAACCGCACCGGAGCCGCAGTCATTATCCTGACTGCGCCAGATCCCAGGCCCCCGGAGCGGATTCTGGAATCTGTCGATGGGTTACTCCTGGTAGGGGGCGCGGATGTCGATCCTATTCGCTATGGTGCGCAACCCCATCCGCACGTATACGGTATAGATCCCCACCGTGATGAGCTAGAGATCGGCCTCGTAAGGACAGCTGATCAGATGAAAGTTCCTACTGTAGCCATATGTCGGGGGGCTCATATAGTTAACGTAGCGTTCGGGGGAGATCTCATCCAGCACCTTCCCGAGGTGGAGGAGCCCCTAGTAAACCATGGCCAACCGAATGGCGGCGAACCCGCCGTGCATGACGTCAAGGTCGCTTATCCTAGTCGCCTGGCGGCGTGCTGCAACCAGGACACTCTCAGAGAATGCTCGTCACACCACCATCAAGCGATCGGACGAGTAGGTGAAGGGCTTGTAGCTGTAGGGTGGACAGAGGATGGGTTGGTGGAGGCGTTGGAGCGAGAGGAGGGATGGATGCTGGCTGTATGTTGGCATCCAGAAGAAACTGCCTCCCAAGACTCAGCGCAGCAATCCCTGCTTAATTCTCTCGTTGACAAGGCCAGAGAGCGAGTGCGGGCAGGTCTAGCATCCTAGTGAGTATGTGCGATTAACAACGAAGGAGGAGGCCCATCACGGACCGCTACAACCTTGTGTGGCTAATCGAATGCCGCGGACACAGTATGCTCTGAGAGGCGCGCGGTGGTGGTGGAATGCCTTGCGGTACGACGTAGAAATCTAGGTCGTGAGTTGTCGTGTTCAAAAGATACGAAGGATTTTGAGAAACACAACGCTGGAGGGGCATAATGAGTGGCGAGATGCCTGCTCGAGACGAGGGTGAGGACAACAAGCTAGATCTCCAAAACGAAACCCTACGCCGGATCGATGAGGGCGGTATCAATCAAGTTCGCCTTGTAGTGGTGGACTTGCACGGCATCCCGCGTGCTAAGACGGTCACCGGGAGACGTTTCTCTGAGGTCATGCAGTCTGGACATGCTTGGCAACTGCCGCTGGTCGCTGTGGACATCTGGCAGAACCTTCCCACGGAGACTGGCTATGGTGAGGAGGTGTCGTTCGGGAACGGGAAGATGGTACCCGATCTACGCACCTTTGCCCAACTTCCTTGGTCTCCGGATACCGCGCATGTTATTTGCGACGTGTACGCGGATGATGTCGCTTGCCCAACCCCGCGCCAGGTCTTAAGCCGAGTACTCGAGCAGGCCAACGAGATGGGCTACCACGTGACGTTTGGCAACGAGCTCGAATTCTACATATATTCAGATAAGGATGGTGACTTCTCAAGGGTTCTGGGGATGGATGCCTGGTTTTCGGAACAAGCGTTAGGAGAACTCCACGAGTTCATCGATGCTTTGTATAGAGATCTCGATCAGCTAGGAATCCCAGTATACGAGATCTTCAACGAGCATGGCGGTGGCCAATTGGAGATAAACCTGGAGCCTGATAGCGGTCTGGGGGCTATCGACAACGTGATTACTATGAAGAGCGCGATCAAAGAGATCGCTTATCGACATGGGTATCGTGCAACGTTCATGGGCAAGCCTTCCAACGACGTTGAGGTACCACCCAGTGGCTACCATCTGCACCAATGCCTGCGGGATCATGATGGAGCGAACGCTTTTTTTGACGATGATGCCGAAGGCGGTCTGACCGATATTGCACGACAGTACATTGGCGGGCAGCTTTCTCATGCTATGGGATTGACGGGCCTCGCTGCGCCAACGATCACCGCTTATAAGCGATTCAGGCCCGGTACGTGGGCACCAATTCGTGTTGCCTGGGGTTTTGATAACCGTACGGCGATGGTAAGAGCACTAGGCAGTGGTGGCAATACGCGTATCGAGAATCGGCTGGCAAGCTCGTGCGCTAATCCCTATCTGTTGTCCGCAGGTATGGTCGCCGCCGGCCTGGACGGGATCCGTAACGGGGTCGATCCGGGCGAGCCGGCTTCCCATAATGCGCTAGAAGACACCCGCTACCCTCAGGTTCCAACCAACTTCCTCGACGGCATACGAGCTTTTGCGGGCGACACCGATCTGGGGGAAGCACTCGGTCAGGACTTCGCGCGCGCTTACGTGAAAGTGATGGAGCTAGTCTGGGAAAGGTTTCAAACGTATGTAACGGACTGGGAGATGCAGGAGTACAGATCCGTTCTGTGAATACAGATATACGATACAACGACTCGACAGACCGGACGTGGTTAGGTCCCCACGGGTGCGCCGCGTTGGACACCCGGCCGAGGTGCCAGACTGGCTTAAGAGAGGCAAGGAGGCAGGGGCGCTAAATGAAGCGGTCTCAGGAGAGGAGCGATAAGACGCGTCATGCTGAATGGCTGGTGTATTGTACGGGCTGCGGCGTTGGTCAACGCAACCCCATGCCTGATTACTGCCAATGGTGTAACTCCCCGCTCGAGGTTGCGCTCGACTACAAAGACGGTCGCCCAGATCAATTGTTCGACGGATGCCTCACCGATATATGGAAGTATGGGGACCTCTACCCAATCTCGTCGCGCCATCCCGTAGACCTCAATCTGGGCGAAGGTGGTACTCCGCTGGTTCGCACGCCGAAGGTGGGTCGTCGGATCGGTGTGGAGATGCTGTTGTGCAAGTGCGACCACTTGAACCCGTCGGGATCGTTCAAGGATCGGAGCGCGGCTGTTGGGGTGGCGTGGGCGAAGGAGCAAGGATGCCCCGGAGTGATCTGCGCCTCGACTGGGAATGCGGCCGGGGCAGCAGCGACCTACGCCGCGCGCGCTGGCCTGCCCGCCTACCTGGTGGTCTCCTCCAGAGCGCCGAAGTCGAAGCTGAGCGCGGCCATGGCGCACGGGGCCAGAGTGTTTAGCATCGCAGACGACTTTAGTGGCGCCTTCGCCGCGGCTCGGGAGGCGGCCGCAGAAGTTGGTTTGGCAAACGTGACCACCACGTACGTCAACTGCTACGCGTACGAGGGGTACAAATCCGTTGCTTACGAGTTGTACGAGCAGCTGGGGATGGTGCCGGATTGGGTCGTGGTACCCGTGGGATCGGGACCGCTGCTTTACGGGGTGTGGAAAGGTTTCAGGGAGTTGCGCCAATTCGGCCTCGTCGACCGGATTCCTCGGTTGCTGGCGGTTCAACCGGAAGGATGTGCGCCGATAGCTCGAGCTTTCGCGGCGAATGAGAAGGTCGTAGCCTGGTCCGGAACGGACACAGTCGCGTCTGGAATAGACGATCCCCTGCAAGGGTACGAGCATGACGGGGATCTGACGCTGGCAGCTGTGCGTCAGTCCGGCGGTGTTGCCCTCGCTGTTCCGGACGCCGACATCCTCGAGGCTGGCAGACTCTTAGCCCAAAATGAGGGCATGTTCGTCGAGCCTGCGGCTGCGGCGTCGGTCGCGGGAGCTTGCGCGGCCAGACAATCTGGGCACATTGACGCATCCGAGGCGGTTGTTTGCCTGCTGACCGGCCATGGGTTGAAGTACCGGGTACATAAGGGCGAGAACGAGCCTAGGACTATGGCTAGCGAGGCCCAGTTGATTCGCGAGATTAAGAACGAGATCGATAAGAGTGCCTCACCGGTGCACCCATAGGAAGGATTCGGCCGTACCGGAAACTGGGACGCACTCGGTGGCAGGAATTAGCATCGACGTCGGGCCGGAGACGAAAATCGATTTCGTGGAGCATGGTGAGTAGTACTGAGACATACATTCTAGCGGACACTCCTTACCTTCATGGGTAGGCGAGCCTAATATGGAGAGCGGGGTCATTCGCACGTGGATGCGCTTGTGATCGGTTGTGGCGTAATCGGCCTGTCCACGGCCATACGCTTACAAGAGGCGGGCTTGAGCGTCCGGATCTGGACGGCGGACTTACCTCAAGACTCCACGTCGAGTGTCGCGGCCGCTACTTGGTACCCATACAAAGCCTACCCCAAAGACAAGTTAATAGATTGGGCTAAGCGGACCTACGAGTTCTTCGAGGAGCTGGCGCGCGATCCAGAAAGCGGCGTATACATGCGCGAAGGTGTACAGCTCTGGCGCGAGCCAGCTCCGGTCCCTTGGTGGAGGAGCGCGGTACCCAGCCTCAGGCGGTGTACGGAGGATGAACTGCCGCCAGGATACCGCGATGGCTACGTGTTCACCCAACCAGTGATTGAGATGCCGATCTACCTTCGCTATCTGCTGCAACGCTTCACTGCGGGCGGCGGGCGCGTCGAGCAGCTTGTCGTGCGCTCGCTGGGAGAGGCGAGGAGAGAAGGTGGGATGGTCATCAACTGCACGGGGCTCGGTGCGCGCAAGCTGGTGGGAGATGCCCAAATGACGCCGATCCGCGGCCAGATCGTGCATGTACGCAACCCCGGCCTCGAACGCTGCATGCTGGACGAAGAAGACCCCGAGGGCCTAACGTACGTCGTGCCGCGTTCGGACGACTGCGTCCTGGGCGGCACCGCCGAGGAGGGGCTCTGGGACACCGAGCCCGACCCGGGGGTCGCAGCGGCGATCGTGCGGCGCTGCGTGGCTCTGGAGCCGCAACTATCGGGCATGCCGGTGCTCGAACACAAGGTAGGCTTAAGGCCGGGGCGTCCGACGGTCCGCCTGGAGTGCGAGGACCTCGCGGATGGCTCCAGTTGCGTCCACAACTATGGGCACGGCGGGGCCGGGGTCACGCTCTCCTGGGGTTGCGCGAAAGAAGCGCTGGAACTCATTCTGCGGAAATCGCCGGGATGATACGGCTTTCGCAAGCTATCTTCACCCGGTGGGCGTTGGTCTCTACGGAGAGCCTTGGCCGTCGAAGGAGCGTCAGCGGACGGGCCTGCTACTTCCCCGTTTCGGCGCAACTTTGTTGTGCTCGCCGCCAGGAATCCCGATCAGTCACTGTCGGAGGGCGTGCGTCGCCGCATCGGGAAAGATGCCACGCGGAGTCCAGGTGCGTGGAGGCGCCGGCGTTTGGCGCCAAGCGGTGACGGAGAAACTTGACGTGACTCCCGAAAAAACACGAACTCTCCCAATCGGAAGAAGGGAGCTACTCTCTCTCGAGAAGGTGACAACCCTGCTGGGTCGCTCGCCAAGCTCGACCCAAATAAGCGTATGGCTAACGTTCGGTCTAAGTCGTGATGCTGCATGAGTGAGAGGTCCGTGCCATTTCCCCAAGAAGTGCTCGACGAAGTGCCAACGCCTTGCCTCCTCGTCGATGTGGCGGCAGCCGACCGAAACATCGCGCGGGCAGCAGATTACTTTTCGCGCCGCCAGGTCAAACTTCGGCCCCACTTCAAGGCCCACAAGTGCACCCAGCTCCTCAAGAAACAACTCGAAGCGGGAGGTTGCGTGGGTGTCACCTGTGCGACCGCCGCGGAGGCGATGGTTCTCGCTGATCAAGGCTTCACCGGCGTGCTGGTCGCGAATCAGGTCGTCGACTCGGCGTCCCTCGCCCTCGTCACAAGGGCAGCTGGCAAGGTAGAGGTCACCGTTGCGGTTGACGACCCCGTTCAAGTGTCTTTACTAGGCACGGCCGCAGAGCGCAACGGAGTGTACCTCGGAGTACTCATCGAAGTCGATGTCGGGCTGCACCGCTGCGGACTAGTACCCAACAGCCCGCGGCTACTCCGTGTTGCCGAGATGATCGAGAGATCCCCTCAGCTTCGGCTCCTGGGACTCCAGGGTTACGAGGGTCAAGTAGTTCTAAGCCCGCGTCGAAATGAACGCGAGGCTGGTGTCCGGCAAGCTGCCGAAATTTTGAGCGCCGAGAGAAGCCGACTCCAGACGGCCGGCTTTCCTTGCCCCGTTGTTTCGGGCGCAGGAACGGGCACCTTCGATCTGGCGAGCGACGCGGGAGGCGTGACCGAAGTCCAGGCGGGCTCGTACGTGCTTATGGATGCTCGCTACGGCAGTCTAGATCTGCCATTTGAGAACGCCCTGTACTGCTGCGCTACAGTGATTAGCCGTCAGGGTCCAGAGGCGGGCGTGCTCAACGCAGGGTTGAAGGCTCTTAGCGCAGAATACGGGATGCCATTGATACGTCATCCCGGAGCGGAAGTGCTGAAGCTTTCGGACGAACACGCCCAAGTTTCGTTTCGAGAACCATACGGACCCGGTGTGGGTCGTCAGGTTGTGCTTGTGCCCGCGCACATTGACCCGACGATCAATCTGCATGATGTGTTGTTCGTTTGGGGGGAAGATACCGGGCTTAAGACGTGGCCGGTCGACGGCCGAAGGAGCCTGCTCAATGTCAATGGCCATTAAATCTACTCACCAGCAGCGAGAGTGGGCAAATTACGCAGGGTTCGCTGGACTGGGTCTACTTTTGAGTGGAGTTAACTCGCTAGTACTGACATATTTTCCTTACGCCGCGGTAGTCTCTCGTATTCTATCCTCCTCGAAGTTGGCCGGACTTCTGTAGCTCAGAGCCGAGTGCAGTCTGATCCGGTTGTAGAAGCCTCACTGCAGCGAGGAGCATGATCCCGCCCAAGCGGGGCACAAGGCGGCGTAAGCAGGTTCTCAAGGCTACCGAGCCCAAATGCGAGCCGCCTCCCAGGTGTCAGTTGTACCGAAGGCGGTCTCTCTCTCCGCAAGAGCACCAGGCCGAAGCCCTGAAATGCAGCGGATGCAGGCACTGCTGGTGGGACTGGCTTAGAACCTGTACCGGCTCAGATCTTGCCCAGTTTAAAGCCCAAAGAACCAGCCGCATCGAAGGATGTCAATAGAGCCAGATGAGCTCTAGTCTGTCGTGCTGCTCGCTTACGCGTTCTCTGGCAACATCCTTGTCCATCCGCTCCGACCTTTCAAGCAAGCTCGAAGGCTCGCTCTATCTCCCAGTCCGTAACGGCCTTCAGGTAGCCGCTCCATTCGGCATCCGCGTGGGCCGCATAGTGGTCCACCACCTCTTTCCCGAACACGGACGACGCGAACTCCGAGGCGCGGAATGCCTTCAGAGCGTCGCCCAAGGACTTGGGAGTCCGGGGCAGGTTCGTACGAGCGTACGCGTTCCCGGCCACAGGAGGTCCCGGATCGATGCCGCTCTCTATGCCGCCTAGCCCAGCTGCGACGATCGCCGCCGCGGCGAGGTACGGGTTCGCATCCGCACCGGCGTACCGGTGCTCTACATGGAGGGAATCTCCCGATCCGACAACGCGGAAGTTGACGGTGCGATTATCGATGCCCCACGCATTCACCCCGCCACCGAAATCCTCGGAGGCATGTCGCTTGTACGAGTTGACGTACGGCCCGAAAAACACTGCCGTATCGTTCAGATGCCGCATAAGACCGCCGAGAAAGCTTTTGCCGACGTCCGAGAGCTGATGGCCTCCGCTCGCCTCGGGGAACACGGGTTCATCGTCGGCGCGAAGCGAGCAGTGGAAGTGGCCCGAGGACCCCATGTCCGCCGGAACTGGTTTGGCCATAAAGGTAGCGCTCAGCCCCGACTGAAGCGCCATCTCCTTAAGTCCCGACTTGTAGATGACGTGGCGGTCGGCCATCTCCAGCGCCTCGGCATGCTCGAGGTTCACTTCCCACTGCCCCAACCCGTACTCTGCCTGGTACGCGTAGACAGGAATGTTCGCGTACTCCATCTCCTGCCACACCCGGTTGATGAAAGGTTCTTGTGTGGCTTGCCCCACGATGCTGTAGTCGGATCTCACCAAGGTTGTTGGCTCCAAGCCCCGAAAGCCCCGGAGCCGTGCTTCCCGCACGTCCCCCCTGAACAAGTAGAATTCGAGCTCGGACGCCAACAAGACCGTGTACCCCAAGCCACGGGTGCGCTCCAGCTGGCGGCGCAGGATCGTGCGCGGGGCGATCTCTAGTAGCTGACCTTCCTCGTCCACGATGTCGGCCATGCAAATGGCCGTGCCGGCTACACCCGGGTAGGGTCGGAGCGTTTCCAGCACCGGCCGGATGCCAAAGTCGTGCCAGCCGGTGTGCAAGCCCGCAAACGACATGTCGAGACCGAGGTCCTCGGTGATGTCCCAGGCCATCGCGCACGTACAGATCGGTACATCCTTCTGGGCGTCTTGCAGAAAACGCCTGACTGGAACGCGTCGCCCGAAGAGCCGACCTTGGACGTCGGTGGCACCGACTACCACGGTGTGATAGTCGCGAGATAGGTTGTCGGTAGAAAGCATCTGTGTCCTCCTCAGTAGACCAACCAGCCCCCGTCGATGGGGAGCTGCACGCCGACGATGAAAGAGGCATCGTCGGACAGGAGGAACGCGATGCCCGCCGCGATCTCCTCCGGTCTTGCCGCGCGTGGGATAATCATGCGATCTTTATAGATCTCGCGGGCTTCCAAGGAGTCAAGGTCGGACCCGGTGAAGAGGGTTGCGACGGGGCCTGGGGCCACCGCGTTGACCCGGATGTTCCTGTCCTTGAGCTCGTGGGCCATGGCCTTGGTTAAGATTCGGATACCGCCCTTGGAGGCGTTGTAGTGAGGCTGGCAATGGGACCCGCCGACGGCAGCGATAACCTCCGATTCGATGGTCGAGAGGTTCACGATCGCCCCGCCCCCGGCATCGGCGATCGCCGGTGCGACGACCTGAGTGGTGAGAAAATGTCCTTTCAAGTTTACGTCCAGGACAAGGTCCCATTCCTCTTCGGTCAGGTCGTCGAGTCCCGTCATCGTCACCATGCCGGCGTTGTTGACCAGGTAGTTGACCTTTCCGAAGGCCTCGAGGGCCGCCTCGAGGGCTGCCTGTAAGTGGGCACGGTCGCGAACGTCCCCCTGGGCAACCTTCGCCTGGCCCCCTTGCTCCCGGATCATCTCGGCCGTTTCCTGGGCCGTCTCTCCGTTCTTATCGAAGCATATGAGGGCGGCTCCCTCAGAGGCCAGCCTGACAGCCGTAGCACGGCCGATCCCCGAGCCGGCCCCCGTAACGAACGCGACCTTCTCCTCGAACCTCATTTTCCCTCCCTAATCACTAGCTTTGCGCGTAGGGCGCGTCGAGCCGTTTCGGTGTGAGCAGCCATAGCCTCTTCGGCGCCCTGCGGATCGGATGCTTCGATCGCCGCGAGGATCCGACGGTGGCCTTCGAGCGCACTTCCAAGTAGAACCCTGATATCGAGGGCATCTATCGGTAGGAACATGGCCGTGCGACCATCCTCGGCGGCCCGATGCAACATAGAACTGCGAGCCGCGCCGGCAATGGCCAGGTGGAGAGCCGAATCGGGAATCGGTTCGCCGAAACTGCGACAGGCTCTCACTCGACCGTATGGCTTGAAGCGTGTCCGCCAGTCTGCCGAGATCCTCTTCCGTACGCCTCGTGGTCGCGAGACTAGCCGCCGCACGTTCGTTCGCCAGCCAGAATTCCAAGATCTCTTCGAACCGAATCCATTCGTCCTTAAGGCGCTGCTTCAGCTGTGTTCGCGGTTCGTGCCGGGCGACTACTACTAATCCTCCTGCAGCTCCTCGCTGCCTTTCGACGTAACCTTCTGTTTCCAGCACACGTATGGCCTCCCGCACGGTCGTCCGAGAGAAGTTCAGACGTTGGGCGAGCACGCGTTCGGCAGGCAACTTGTGGGCTGATAACTTGGACCACGGGTTCGATCGCCTTTTCATTCCCTACTTCATTATCCTATGTGGTTCCCCGGCAGCTCCTTTCACTCAGAGGGATCAACCTTCACGAACACCGCTATAACAGCTAGGACACCTCGACGACCATCTCGATCTCAACGCTGATACCCATCGGTAGAGCAACCATGCCAATAGCAGCTCGAGCGTGTTTCCCCCTATCACCAAAAATCTCCGTAAGCAGATCTGATGCCCCATCGATCACCTGTGGTTGTTCAGCGAAATCGGGGGTGGAGTTGACCATCCCGAATACCCTGACGACGCGTGCCACGCGATCCAGATCGCCGATCTCGGCCTTCAAACCGGCCAAGCAATTAAGCATCACCAATCGCGCCGCCTCATAGCCCGTTGCCGTGTCTACATCCTCCCCGAGTTTGCCGCGATAGATGTACTGGCCGTCCTTGTACGGGCCGTGACCGGAAACGAACATCAGGTTACCGGTGCGGACTGCGCTGACGAAGTTTCCGACGGGCGGGCCCTGCGAGGGCAACTCAAGCCCAAGAGTACTCAACTTATCTTCAATTGTGGACATGGTTCGCTCCGTTCTCTACGTCATGTCGATCACGTGCCACCAATAAGTCGTAACAAGTGCGTGTTGTGAGCTCTCTCTTATCGTGTCCCGTCTCCTCGCAAGGGCAACTACTATGGCACACGACCGGCGCAAAGTCATGTGTCCATGTGAGCGACGCGTCCGCATACTTGGGCGCATCTTGTCTTCGCTCGCCCCGGGGCGAGCGAAGACAACAGGTCGAGCAAGCGCCCGCGATCACCATCGTACGAAGTTCCCGAACTGAGGTGTTGGCCATCAGCAACTGACTGCGTGGAAGAGGGGAGAAAATGTGCACTGGGAGAAGCCCCTCGGTGCAGTGGTGCTCGCGTGGCTCATACTTGAGCTGCGGATACTCTCGGACGAGCAGTTCCGTACGGCCCAGTCCTGTACGCTCGGCATGATCGACGTAAAAGCGCTGTACTATCCTCTTACGCGTAAACGAACCCCCGGGGTTCCAAGGCGTCAAACCGAGAACTCCGAGGAGGTCGGCTGAGGTGGAACGGTTCGAGGTGGCGGTAATAGGTGCGGGGCTCATAGGCGCTGCGGTCGCCTACGACTTGGCGGCGGCAGGGGTGAAGGTGGTGGTTCTGGAAGCCGAATGTGAGCTCGCAGCCGGGGCAAGCCGCTCGAACTCAGGGGTTGTCCACACCGGTTTTGATTCCGAACCTGGCACCTTCGAGACGGAGATGATCCGGTCGCAAGCCGGCCGCTGGCGAGAGGTATTCAATACTTTGGGAGTTCCATACCGCGAGGTCGGGGCCCTGCTCACGGCCGTCGACGACGCGCAAGCGTCTAGCTTGACGGAGATAGTGGAGAGGGCTGCTCTCAACGGCGTCGAGGTCGATCTGCTCGACGGCGCGGAGGCCCGCGGGCTCGAGCCCCGCACCCCCGCCACGGCGGGCCTGCTCGTGCCGGGCGAGTCCATCACCGACCCCTACGAGGTGGTGCGGAGGATGCTCGCCACGGGGCCCGAGACGAGGCTCAGGTGGCCAGTCTCGAGAGTTGAGCCGGACGGGGAGGGCGCGATGGTGTTAGGACCGGCTGGCGAGGTGGCAGCGAATTTTGTCGTGAACTGCGCCGGCCTCTTCGGCGACGAGATCGCTGGCGACGGGTCCTTCAGTATCGAGCCTAGGCGCGGTGAGTTCATTGTCTTTGGCAAGGGGACCGCAGACCTCGTGAGCCGCATCCTTCTACCGGTTCCCAGCGAGCGTACCAAGGGGGTGTTGGTCTTCCCGACGCTCTATGGGCACCTTTGCGCCGGCCCGAGCGCCGTCGACCAAGAGTCGAAGGACGACTGGCGACCGCAGGAGGACGGCCTCGACTACGTGAGGGAGAGAGCGGCGAGGCTTCTCCCTGAGGTCCGGTACCTCGAGCGGACGGACGCATGGGCCGGTCTCCGCCCGTCTGGGCGCCCCAAGAACTACGTGGTGGGATGGTCCGGGCGCGTACGCGCATTGGTCAACGTAGCCGCTATCCGCTCCACGGGGCTCTCTGCCTGCCTCGGGCTCTCCGAGCACGTGATGGGTCTTTTGGTCATACGCGGACTCGAGCTTGGGAAGAGGCGCAAGTCCGTCTCGTCGCCGAACTTCGCCGACGACCCGCCCAGGCCGTGGTGGGAGCGGCTCAACGCATTGAGGGGAGTCAGCCGGGCATGATTATGGGCGTGGACCAGGGGACCACCGGGACGACTACCGTAGCGTACGACCACCGATTCGAGCCGGTAGCCGAGGCGTACCGAGAGCTTCCGAACCGTTTCCCGCGCTCCGGGTGGGTGGAGCAGAACCCGGAAGATGTCATCCGCACCGTGGTGGAGACCGTCGGGGAGGTTCTAGAGAAGATCGGGGGCCCAGACCACGTCGAGGCCGTCGGGGTGGACAACCAGGGCGAGAGCGTCGTCGCTTGGGATGCAAGGAGTGGCCGGGTGTTAACCCCCGTGGTGGTGTGGTCCGACGGCCGCGGGGCCGAGATCACGTCTCGCTTGAGCGAAGAAGGGCACGCAGATAGAGTTCGAGAGCTCACCGGACTCAAGCTAGACCCGTACTTCTCAGCGGCCAAGCTCTCCTGGCTCCTCGAACACGACGAGATGGTGCGCGAGGTCGTTAAAACGGGCACTCTCCGCCTCGGCACGCTCGACGCCTGGCTGGCGTGGGTACTTGGCGGTGAGCGCTCACTCACCGACCATTCCACTGCTTCGCGCACCCAGTTGCTCGGGTTGGCCAGCGGTGCCTGGGAGCCGGAGTTGCTGGAGCTTTTCGGGGTGCTAGAAGAATACCTCCCTGAGGTGAGGCCCTCGCTGGGTGATTGGGGTGAGCTTTACCACCCTTCCTGGGGAGGGTCGTTGCCCTGGCGCGCCAGCCTCGTTGATCAGCCGGCGGCTTTGGCCGGCAACGGCTGCTTCGCCCCGAACGAAGCGAAGGTGACCTACGGGACGGGCTGCTTCGCTCTGATCAACGCCGGCAGCGAGCCCCCTGAGCCTCCGGAGGGGCTGCTCGCCTCAGTAGCATGGAGCCGAAGCGAAGGGCGCACCTATGCCTTCGACGGGGGTGTGTTCACGGCCGGCACCGCCATAAACTGGCTACGGTCGGTCGGCGTTGTCACGGAGGCTCGCGAGACCGCCGATCTGGCTCTGTCGGTCGCGGACACCGGAGGCGTGCGTTTCCTGCCGGCTTTCACGGGCCTCGGCGCACCCTGGTGGGAAGGTGAAGCTCGTGGTGTCTTCTCCGGAATTACCGGGGGGACTACCAAAGGACACCTAGTACGAGCTGTCCTCGACTCGATCGCCTTCCGCGTGCGCGACGTATTGGAGGCCGCCTGGGGCGATGGGCGTGCTAGGCCCGAGACCCTGCGCGTCGACGGTGGCCTCACCAAGAACCGCTACCTCATGCAACGCCAGGCGGACTTGCTCGGGTTGCCCGTGGAACTTGGGCCAAGCTCGGAAGCGACCGCGACGGGCGCGGCGGCCTTAGCTGCGATTGGAGCGGACCTACTCACCGAGGAGCAAGCCAGAGCTTACGCGCCGATGGGAGAGGTATTCGAGCCCCATTCTTCGGAGGATGCGCGCGAGACGGAGTACTCCCAGTGGCTGAGTTGGCTCGAGCAGGCGCGTCTGATGCGGTAACGAGTAAGAACCTCCCGGCACCCCGTAGATGCAAAGGAGCACCTCGCCGAGCAGCTACGTCAGCGGCGTTGATCAAGGAGTGGTTGACCAGCCGCTACCCGGCTAAGTGTCCGCATGGGCGTTCTATCTGCTACCGCCTCGACCACAGGGACATAGCCCGCAGGTTAGACAGGCACTAGAAGTAGTATTTGTCAGCGCTTGGACTTGTCTCGGGGCTCTGGCCAGTCCGTAACTCGGTGACGTTTCCTTCGCCAACGGCGCCAGGCGCATGGCCCAAGAGAAGGCCATCATCAGGCGCTTCGCTTCCATGGAGAACATTGGGAGTATGGATGTTCTTTGCTCTGATAAGACCGGCACACTCACTGAGGGAAAGGTGCACCTGCGCGCTGCTTTAGACCTCGAAGGGAGGAGAGCGAGAAAGTCTTCCTCCATGCCTACCTGAACGCCTTCTTCGAAAACGGCTACCGTAACTCCATAGATGAGGCGATAAGGAGCTACCGCAAGGTCGACGTCTCCAATTACGAGGAGGACCGTGAGTTATCCCGGTTGAATTGCTGCCACAGCCCCTTAACTTAGGCGCGACGGAAAAGAATATCTAGCCTCTAGCTGCGCGCTTAGGTGTACAGTGTTCTCAGATCGATTGTCTTCCGAAGAGGAGCATAGAGACAGATGCTGCAGATCGATATCATCGGTGGCACGGGACACGTGGGCACCTACCTTGTGCCCCGCCTGGTGTACGGTGGCAACGCTTCTACACTCGGCCCGCAGGATCCTACCCCAGGAGCGTAGGAGCGAGCGAGCGCCACTGCTCCCTGAGACTGTCCGCGGAACCATCCGTCACCACCTGAACGCACACCTGATCTGCGCCGGCCGAGAGGTGCTCGCGTACCCGCTCGCGGATGTCGCTCTCGGATCCCCAGGCCACCATCCCCTCGGTGAGCCGCTCGCTGCCCTCGCCCGAGAGGTCTTCTTCCTTGAAGCCCTGGCGCAGCCAGCTGTTGCGGTAGTTCGGCAGCCGCAAGTAGCGGCTCAGGTGGGAGCGGGCCAGCCTCAGTGCCTCCTCGCGGTCGTTCGTTAAGGCCACCGCCTGCTCCACGGCGAGCAGGGGACCGTCGCCTAGGATCTCGCGGGCCTCGGCGGTGTGCTGCGGGGTGACCAGGTACGGGTGCGCGCCATCAGCCAGATCCCTCGAGAGCTCGAGCATTTTCGGTCCGAGGGCCGCAAGGAGCCACGACGGATCGTGCTCCGGCTGCGCGGCTGTGAACTGAGCTTCGCGCATGTCTTTGAGGTAAGTGCGCATAGTCGAGAGCGGCGAGCGGTAGTCGTGACCGCGCCTCTCGACCAAAGGCCTGTGGCTCACGCCGAGTCCCAGGACGAATCGGTCCGGGTACGCTCCGGCGAGCGTCTTGGCCGCGGCGTTCGTGGCCCAGGCGTCGCGGACGAAGATGTTGGCGATGCCGGTGGCCACAACCAGCTGGCTGGTGGCGCACAGTAACAGGGAGGCATTGGTGAAGGCCTCCCTGCCCAGGGCCTCTCCGAACCACAGCGCTGCGTACCCCAACTCCTCGATCTCCGCCACAGCCTCTTTGGCCTCGGGGACTGGCAGAGCGTTGAGGTCCGAACTCCAGAGGCCGACCTCTCCTCCCAAGACTGCCCGGTCCGGGTTTTCCTTGCGGGACTTCCTCGAAGTCCCGCCGCTCCCTTGCTGTGGGCTTGGGTCTACCATTATTCTCCTTTTGTGTGAATGCCGGTGGGGGTGACTTACTTGCCGGGCGTCGCGATCGCGAAGACCTCGGCGAGCCGCTCATAGGAGCGCAACCGCTCGGGGTGGTCGTAGACGTTGGTGGTGATCATGACCTCGTCGGCCGCTGCGTGCTCGGCGACCTCCTCGATGCGCGCCCGGACGGTGTGCGGATGGCCGACGACCTGCATCGAGCGGTAGGCATCGGCCAGCCGGCGTTCGGCCGGCGTGTAGGGGTAGGCTATCGTCTCCTCGGGGCTTGGCAGCGGCCCTAGGTTCCCGCTCCGCATCCGTACCCAGGCCAGCTCCATCGACGAGGCGAGCCTCTTCGCCTGCTCGTCGGTCTCCCCGCAGACGACGGCGACCGCCAGTATGGCCGAGGGGCGCCCGAAGTCTTCCGAGGACTCGAAGCTCGCGCGGTAAGCGTGCATGGCGGGGGCTGGGTCCGCTGGGCTGAAATGCGCGGCGAATGCGTAGCCGAGGCCCATCTCCCCGGCCGCTCTCGCCGAGTAGCCGCTAGAGCCCAGGAGCCAGATCGGCGGCAGCCTGACGTCGCTCGGCATAGCGATCACGGACCGGAAGGGATGTTCCTCGGGGAACCCGTCGCCCGAGAAGGCGAGGAGCTCGCCGAAGCGCTGCGGAAAGTCCTCTGCCTCGAGCCCGTCCGGGGAGCGGCGCAGGGCCGTGGCCGTCACGGGGTCGGTGCCGGGTGCGCGCCCGATGCCGAGGTCGATGCGCCCCGGGTGCAAAGCCTCCAGAACCCTGAAGGTCTCGGCTACCTTGAGCGGGGCGTGGTTGGGGAGCATGATCCCGCCTGCCCCGACCCGGATGCGGGAGGTCTTGCTCGCGACGTGTCCGATCATAATCTCGGGTGCGGAGCT
>Ga0126314_10000431_pt1 | contig 20343 bp, 17 predicted proteins | sample Plot105B_FD_92535 | JGI IMG/M metagenome (GOLD analysis project Ga0126314, IMG submission 92535) | Serpentine soil microbial communities from UC McLaughlin Reserve, CA, USA - Plot105B | ecosystem: Environmental > Terrestrial > Soil > Grasslands | place: USA: UC McLaughlin Reserve, Lake County... | reverse complement strand
GGAACCTTCCTCGTCCCTCTCTGCGTCCTCCAAGCCTCCCGATTCCAAGTATCACCCTTTGGCCGGCGCTGGCATCCGGTCGGTCGCTGGCATCCGGTCGGTGTCTGCGCACGGCTCGATGTCGCGCACGTCTCCGCCTGCTCGAAGAGCTTAACGCGATGCCGGAATCATGTTGCTACTTGATCAACCGCCCCGATAGCCCATTGGGCACCTCCTGCGTGTCGGGCACCTCATCTCCAGTTGCCGATTACTCGATCAGCCGCCGCGGTATCCCATTGGGACCTCCATTCGTTGCGAAATTCCGTTCGCGCTGCGCACGTATGACGCGCCGTGTCAACCGGACGCCTCAGTCAGCAACGTTCCGACGTTCATGTGATACCGCGCGGATCGGGGTTCTTCAAGGAAAGATTCACCCAATCCCCTGCACCGCTCTTGTCCCCAATGGACTAGCGTGATCTGCCCATGCGTGCCGCCCTTCGGCCGCTCTGCATTCCGGTGTTTCGGCGCCTCGTCGTCGTCAGGGTCATCGATGAGTTCGGCGATTGGCTCGCCGAGATCGCGCTGGCGGTGCTCGTATTCGACCGGACGGGCAGCTCGATGGCCACGACGGCGCTGTTCCTCGGGATGCAGGTGGTGCCCGCGGTCACCACACCACCTCTGGTCGCACGCCTGGAAGCGCTGCCCACCCGGCTGAGCCTAGCCGCCCTCAACGTGATGCAGGCCGCCGTGTTCGTTCTGCTCGCGCTGCTGTCGGCGGGCTTCTCGTTGCCGGCCGTGATCGTTCTCGCCGCATTCGGTGGCGGCCTTGCGATCTCCGGCCGCGCGGTCACGCGCGCCGCCGCCGCCGGCGTCCTCGCTCCACGCCGAATGCTGCGTGAAGGAAACGCGCTGCTCAATATCGGCTTCACCGCCGGTGCCGCAGCCGGGCCGGCCGCGGCCGGCTTGCTGGTCGCCGGTGCGGGTGTGCAAACTGCGCTGCTCGCCGATGCGGCCTCGTTCGCGCTTGTCGCCATCCTGATCCTCACGGCGCCCGACATTCCCGACGTCCGTGGCGAGGACGGAGAGTGGATGGCACGCCTGCGTGAGGGCCTGGCCTACATCAGGCAACTCCCCCAACTCCGGCTGCTGATCGCCGCCCAGGCGGTCGCCCTGGGCTTCTTCACGATCGTGATCCCGATCGAGGTGGTGTTCGCGAAGGAAACGCTCGGCGCCGGCGCCGCGGGGTACGGTTACCTGTTGGCGAGCTGGGGGGCTGGAATGCTGGTCGGCAGCTTTCTGTTCGCCGCGCTGCCCCGCGTGTCCCTGCCCCGGCTGCTTCTGGTGAGCACCCTGGCAATCGGGGCCGCCTACCTCCTCATCGCGGCTTCGCCCACGCTCGCCTTGGCGTGCGCGGCCTCAGCGATCGGCGGAGCCGGCAACGGCGTTCAATGGGTCGGCGTGATGACGGCGGTCCAGCAACTCGCACAGATGCCGTATCAAGCGCGCGTCATATCCGTGCTGGAGTCGCTGGCAAAGGGCGCCCCGGCCGTGGGATTCCTGGTCGGCGGCGCAGTCACGTCAGTGTTCAATCCTCGCGTGGCATACGCCCTGGCGGGGATGGGCGTTCTGGCGGTGCTGGCGATTGCATCGCTGGCCCTACTCCGGGTTGGATGGCGCGGTGACGCCGCGCAATAGCCCTGGACGTGCTCGATAGCCGTGGGGCCGCGGCGTGCCTCGGTTATTCGTGGTTAACCGCCCGGTCTGACGCGCGTCCAGAGTATTCGGGCACCTCCCTGGCGCCGAAGGCGTTCGGCCACGGCGAGGGCGTCGCTACGGCTAGTGACGCCGAGCTTCCGGTAGATGTTTCTCAGATGCGAGTGGACGGTCGCCAGCGCAATGTCGAGATGCTGCGCCGTCTCGCCGGTCGTATGACCGGCCGCAAGCTCGCCGATTATCTGCCACTCCCGCGAGGACAGCGGCCCCAGGGCGGTATCCCTCATGCGCGCCGCGCGGGTCGCGCGACGGAAGCGGCGTAACAATGTCATCAGGAGCGGAGGAGGAACCACCGCCTCACCGGCGTTCAGCGCGTGAATCGCTTGCGCAACCCGAGTCGGTGCCGCCTCGCACGGCAGGATCGCCGCGGCGCCCGCCATCAGCACCTGGCACTGCTCCTCTTCGCCGGAGTCTTCCAGCACGACGAGGCAGCGAGTTCTCGGGGCCTGGCCACTGACGGTCTCGAGCGCTGCCAACACGTGATCTCGTCTGATGCTGGCGCCCAGAACCAGCACTCGGATCGGTCGCTCAAGGGCAAGACGAGCAGCGGCCGAGGCGATGCCGGTATCGGCTACCACCGCTATCTCGGCATCGGCGCGCAGGGCCTCGCGCAGGCGAACCCGTAGCCGTGCATCGTGCTCGGCGAGAGCAACCGGGATGGCGATAGCGCCAATCTCCTTTCCGGACTAGTCGCGGTTGTGCCGTACCTGACCACATGAGCATGAACAGGTGCCCGAAAGCGAACGCAGTACGGCTCCACGATGTCGGATCGACGGCCGGGCCGTTGGGGCGAGTTCCTGCCGCAGCCTGCACGAATCCGGTACGCCGCTGGCGGTGAGCTATCTCCTCACCGCCGGGTGACGGCAAACCCCCGCCTGCGGCCCAGAATTCACCTCTGCACAGCAGCGCAGATCCCCAAAATTCGGACCATGACCATTACCTTCGGGAGCGGGTGGTGGGCGGCGGGGCTCGGAATCGTCATCGTCGTCGGTGCCGTCCTGACGCTGAACGCATCGCTCGCACTCGCATTCGCGCTAGCAGCACTTGTCGTCGCGACCTTGCTTCGTCACGACGAACCCACACGCCGGAGAACCGGCGACCGAGGGGATCCACTGCACGCGGCACGCGTCGAACTCGCTCGCGCCCGGCGCCAGAATGAAGAAGCGGACGTGCTGGTCGCTCTGTTCAGCGGGCCGGCGGCATCGGCGGGGGCGGACCCGCTCGGCGCGCTTCGCGTAACGGACGGCGTCGGCGTCCTGCAGACTGGTCGCGCCCTGGAGATCTGTGTCGTCGTCTCCGGGGACGATGCGGCCCGGCCGGCCATCGAGCGGCGGCTCAGCCGACTCAGCGCGACCCCGTCCCGCATGGCCTGGGCCCGGTTCCCGAGCGACGGCGTCACGCTCGAGTCGTTGATCGCCTTCGCCCGCGCTCGGCTTACCGAGCCGCGTCTGCCGAAGGCGGCGGTCACGCGGAACGACTCCCATCGAGAGCACTCGGGTTCGACCGGAGTCGGGCTAGGCTCCGAGAGGCTCGGATCCACCGTCTCGGTCAGGGCTCAACAGGGTTCCCTGCGAGAGCTATCGCGATGACCAGCGGGTCCCCGCATACCGGCAACGGTCGCGCCTGCATGGCGCGGGACGCCACCGCCGAGCTGGACCCCCCTCAGCGCGGCGGCTTCGGGCGCGTGCTGGTCACCGGCTGTGCCGGGTTCATCGGGTCTCACCTGTGTGAGCGACTCGTTGACGACGGTCGGTCCGTGATCGGTGTCGACTGCTTCACCGACTACTACGCGAGGGACACGAAGGAGGCGAATCTCGAGCGATTGCGATCGGAGCCCCGGTTCGCTCTGCAGGAGCTCGATCTGAGCGAGGATGACCTCGACCCATGCTTGGAGGACGTCGACACCGTCTACCACCTCGCAGCCCAACCGGGCGTACGAGGGAGCTTCGACGAGGGTTTCGAGCACTACGTCCGGTGCAACATCCTCGCAACCCAGCGCCTGCTCGAGGCAGTGGCCAGAGCATCCTCCCCGCCGCTGTTCGTCTATGCGTCGTCCTCGTCGGTCTACGGGGACGCCAGTGACTTTCCCACGGGCGAATCCCGGGCTCGTGCGCCTCGGTCGCCGTATGGGCTGACGAAGGTCGCCACGGAGGAATTGACGGAGGTCTACCGGCGTGGATCCGGGCTGAGAACCGTTGGGCTGCGGTATTTCACGGTCTACGGCCCACGCCAGAGGCCGGACATGGCATTCGCCCGGTTCATCGCCGCGGCGCTCGCCGACAGGCCGGTCGAGGTGCTCGGCGATGGATCGCAGATCCGGGACTTCACGTTCGTCGGCGACGCCGTCGCGGGGACGCTCGCCGCCGCGCGCAGCGGCAGGTCCGGCTCCGTTTACAACATCGGCGGCGGCAGCCAGGTGGTGCTGCTCGACGCGATCGATCTGATCAGGACCCTTCTCGACCGTCCGGTTTCGGTCAAGTTCCGGTCGAGGGGTCGTGGAGATGTCCGGCGAACCTGCTCCGACCCTCGCCTCGCGGCACGGGAGCTCCACTTCCTGCCGACCACCACCCTTCACGACGGCCTGCGGGCTCAAATCGAATGGGCGCTCACGCGCTCGAACGGCATGGCGGCGGTTGCGCGGTCGTGACTCACTCGCTCTTCAGCGCCCGTGACTCGGGTTCCCGGGACCTCGAAGCGTGCGATGACTTCGACCTGATCGCGCAAGAGTGGGACGAGCTCGCCCGAGCGACCGCGGCGCCGCCGTTCGCCCGCCCGGGCTGGCTCGAGGCCTGGTGGCACGCGTTCGGCCGTGGCGAGCTGCGGATCCTTGTCGCGCGTGACGCAGGTCGGCTGCGCGGCGTGCTGCCGCTGGAACGGCGGAACGGGGTGCTCGCGGCGCTTGCGAACGCGCATAGCCCGAGCTTCGATCTGGTCGCCGCGGACCCTGAGGCCCGGACCGAACTGCTGCGTCGAGCCCTGGAGCTGGCGAGCCGACGGCTCGAGCTCCGCGAACTCGACCGCGATGGCCGCACGGTAGCTGCGATGGCGGATGCCGCGCGGCAACGGCACGTTCCCCTTCGCGTCCGCGAGCTGCGACAGGCACCGACAGTGCGATTGGGGACGGGAGCCCAGGAGTACCCCGCCTCTCTCGCGGGCAAGCGGCGCCGCGACCTGAACCGCCGACGCAGGCGGCTGGATGACGCCGGCACTGTAGAGGTGTCGTGGCACGACGGCGATGAGCGGCTGGACGATCTACTCGATGAGGGGCTCGCCCTCGAGGGGTCGGGATGGAAGGAGCGGGCCGGCACCGCAATCGTGTCGGCGGAATCCACCCGGCGCTTCTACCAGGCGATCACGCACTGGGCCGCCGATCAGGGCCTGCTCCGACTCGGCTTCCTGCGCCTCGATGGACGGCCGCTCGCGTTCCAGCTCACCCTCTGGAACGAGCGGTCCTGCTATTTGCTGAAGACGGGATTCGATCGCGCGCATCAGCGGGAGGCCCCCGGGATCCTGCTCCTGGCCGAGCTCGTGGCCCGGGCATCCGCGAAGGGACTCGAGACGGTGGAGCTGCTCGGGGACTCCGAGCCCCACAAGATGGTCTTCGCGCAGGGCCACCGGACAATGGTTCGCGCCCAGGCCTTCGTCCCATCGCTCTCGGGACGCCTGGACCGCCTCGAGAAGACCTATGTTCGGCCGCTCGCGCGACGCGGCTCCGCGGCCGTGGAACGGCTCATCGATCGCAGCGGGACGAACCGATGAGACGCCGCATGATCACGTTCTGGCCACCGATTCCCCCTGCGGTGTACTTGCGCCGGTCCAGCGCCGAGCTTCCGTATCCCTTCTCCCAGCCCGGCTGCCGGCTCTTTCGCATGGGTCGTCACGCACTCTGGCACGGCGTCCGGTCCCTGCCTCTCACTCCTGGGGATCAGGTCCTGGTCCCGGCGTATCACCACGGCTCCGAAGTCGAGGCGCTCTCCCAGGCCGGCTTGTTCAGCCGGTTCTACGAAGCCACCGCCGACCTGGCGCCGGACCCGGACGAGCTCGAGAAATTGATCACCCCGGACGTCAAGGCCCTGTACCTGATCCACTACCTCGGCTTCCCTCAGGATGTCCTCCGCTGGCGGCGGTGGTGCGACGAGCGCGATCTGCTCCTCATTGAAGACGCCGCGATGGCCTGGCCGGGGCATGCATCCGCGCGCCCGCTCGGCAGCCACGGAGACGTTGCGATCTTCTCGCCCTGGAAGAGCGTCGGACTGCGCGAGATCGGTGCGCTGTTGGTGCGCGAGCCGGCTCGCGTCCGGGCCACCAAGAAGGGGCGCCTGGCGCCCCGAACCCTGCTCACGGCCCACGGCGCCTGGCTCGCTCAAAGGACGCCGATCCTCAGCAGCAAGCCTCCCCCGGCGGGCAAGTTCGACGAGCGCGACTTCGCGCTCGGCGACCCTTGGATGGAGCCGACGAAGCTGAGCCTGTGGCTGCTGCGGCGCCTCTATTCGCCGCAGGCCGTGGCGCGACGGCGTGCGAACTTCGAGTGGCTGCGCGACCGCCTGGCCGAGCGCGTGCCGGCTCCGTTCGTGGACCTGCCGGCCGGGATCTCTCCGGCGGCGTTTCCGGTGCTGGCCGCGGATCGGTCCAGCCTTCGCACCAGCCTTGCGCATCACGGGATCGAGGCGGTCGAGCTGTGGTCGCACCCGCATCCGAGCCTGCCCGTCGACCGCTTTCCCTCCGCGGCACGGCGGCGTTTGACCAGCCTCGCACTGCCCGTGCACCAGGGCCTGGGCCGCCGTGAGCTCGAAGCGATCGCCGGCGCGGTCGATGCGGCGCCGATCGCGCCGCCCCCGCCAGGCGAAGTTGAAACCGAATCGGCGTTGCCGGCAGCGATGGCGTCTTGATCGCCGCCTCCTGGAAACGCGAGACCCGCACCGGAATCCTCTGGTCCATTACGACGTTCGCAGCCGGGCGCGTCCTGACGCTCATCGCGACGATCGTCCTGGCTCGAGTGCTGGTGCCGGCCGAGTTCGGGGTCGTCGCCGCGATCCTGGCGTTCGTTTCGCTGCTCGAGCTCGGCACCGACCTCGGCATGAAGGCGACGGTCGTATACGAACAGGACCGGCGCGACACTGAGCGGCTTCACAGCGCCTTCACTCTCAACCTCCTCATCGCCGGGGGACTCTGCGCGGCCGGAATCGCCGCCGCCCCGGCGATCGCGTCCATCTTCGGCGTCCCGGGCGAGGCGGACCTCTTCCGGCTCGCGGTCCTGAGTCTCCTGCTGACCGGCCTCGGCAACATCCAAGACGCGATCCTGCTGCGGGACCTGGCTTTCCGGAGCCGGATCCTGCCGGAGCTCACGCGAAACGTCGTCAGCGGCGCGGTGAGCGTCGTCCTGGCCCTCGGCGGCCTGGGAGCCGCGTCACTCGTGGTGGGTCTGCTGGCCGGGCGTGTGGCGTGGGTCGGGATGCTGTGGCTCGTGACGGCGTATCGCCCCCGCCTGCGGATCGATCGCCGGATCGCCTGGAGCATGGGCAGCTACGGACTGGGTGCCACCGTTCTCTCGGTGATCTCCGTAATCGCGACGCGGGCAGACGTCGTCGTGGTCGGAACGGTGCTCGGCCCGGCGGCGCTCGGCATCTACACGATCGCGTACCGGATACCGGAGCTGGGGATCAGGAACGTCTCCTGGAGCTTCTCGCGGGTCGCGTTTCCGGCGCTCTCGATGATGCGGGCGCTCGACCGTGGCCAGCTGGCCGGCGCAACGACCACGCTGCTCCGCTATCAGTCGCTGGTGGCGGTGCCGATCGCCGCGATGCTCGCGGTGCTTGCCTCGCCTCTGGTGGTGGTCCTGTTCTCCTCCGCGTGGCAAGCGGCCGGGCCTGTGATGTCAGCACTCGCGGTGGTCGCCGCATTCGACGCACTGGCGTTCCCGTTCGGCGACGCGCTGAAGTCGATCCGCCGACAGGCCACGCTGATCGCGATCAACGGCGTGAACATCCCGCTGCTGATCGCGGGGATGATCATCGTCGCTCCCAATGGCCTGGCGTGGGTGGCGTGGGCGCTGGCCGTGCAGGCGTTCGTCCACCTGACCATGGTGACCGTCATCACGTCCCGCGCGCTCGGCATGAGCGCGGGCCGCCTCGGGCGGGCGGTACAGCCCGCGATCGCCGCCTCGATCGGGGTCATCGCCGGCTCTGGCGCGATCCGGCTCGCCTGGCCGGGCCTCAGCGTTGGGCCACTGCTGGCCGGGATTCTCGCCGGATCCGCGGGCGGAGTCCTCGCCCTCGCGTGCTTCGCCCCAGAGATGTTCCGGCAGATCACGGCGACGGTGAGCCGCGCGGTGACGCACCCCGCGCCGGCGTCGGCGCCGCTCGAGCAGGCCTCATCCGGGACACCCGACCTCGCGCCCACTCGAGCTGGAACGTCAACATGAGAAACGCAACCGTTCGCGATCGCACGATTCGCGTCCACGTCTTGATCGATTCGCTGGGATGCGGCGGCGCCGAGGTGCTCATCGCGGAGCTCGCCGCGATCTCCCGGGAAGCGGGCATCGCCGTATCCGTCGGCTACCTCTACGAACGCCGCAGCAGCCCGGTGGCAGAGCGGCTGCGCGCAGCCGGCGTTGAACCGATGCCGGTCGGCGCGCGGCGCATGGCGAGCATGGCGGCGCTCGCCGGCGTCCGCCGGCAATTGCGCGCGGTACGGCCGGACATTGTGCATACGCACCTGTCGCATGCGGACGTTCTCGGCGGGCTCGCCGCGCGGTCGCTTCGCCTGCCGTGGGTGTCGACCGTTCATGCCACGTCATGGAACGGAACCACGCGGGAACGGGCCCAGGCGGCAGTCGCGTTCGCCGTGCGCCGCGGGTGCGCAAACCGCGTGATCGCGGTATCGAGGAGCGCACGCGACGCCTACCTGGCGCGGTCCGGCATCTCGCCAGAGCGCGTCGTCGTCGTCACGAACGGGATCTCGACCGCACCCCCGCGTGACGGCAACGGGCGGCTCCGCGAGGAGCTAGGCCTCGGTCGGCGCCAGCGCGTGGTCGTGCTGAATGCCCCGCTGCGTCGAGAGAAGGGACACGCACGCGCACTGACGGCTCTGTCGCTGCTGCGCGACGGTGATCCCTCCCTGCGGGTGCTTCTGCTCGGGGACGGACCGGACCGCGATGAGGTCCTGGATCGCGCCGCGGCCTGCGTCGGGATGGTCTCGGCTCTCGGCTACCGCGATGACGTGATGGCGATCCTGGGCATCGCCGATGTCGTCCTGCATACGCCCGAAACCGACGCCCTTCCAAACGGGTTGATCGAAGCGGCCGCAGCAGGAGTCCCGGTGGTGGCGACCGCCACTGGCGGAATCCCGGAAATCGTCGCGTCCGGCGAGACAGGGTTCCTGGTGGCGCCTGGCGCCCCGCCGGCCGAGATCTCACGGGCGCTGACGCGGCTGCTCCAGGACGGGGAGCTCCGAGCGAGGATGGGCGCTGCGGCGCAGCGGCGATTCGAGCGCAGGTTCTCCGGCGACCGTTGGGTCGCACGGCTGCGGGAGACCTACGGCGCGGTCTTGGAGGAGAGGGAAGGTCGATGCGCGTAGCGATGATCGTGCAGCGCTTCCGGCCTGCGATCGGCGGGGCCGAACGCCAGATCGAGCGCCTCGCTCCGCTGCTTGCGAACCGCGGCGTCGCCGTCACCGTGATCACCCGCCGCCTGGCGGATACGCCCATCCGGGAGCGGCGGGACGGGCTGGACATCATCCGAGTGCGCGTGCCGCGCGGACAGCGAGCGGCCTCGCTCGCCTACACGATGGGCGGCGTCCGCGCGCTCCTCGACCTGCGCCCGGACGTGATCCACGTCCACGGGCTGCTGTCGCCGGCGACGGTCGGGATGCTCGGCAGCACGCTTCTCGATCGGCCGGCGATCGCAAAGGTCCTGGCGTCTGGACCGCGAGGCAGCCTCGATCGGCTCCTGGCGAAGCCGATGAGCCGGCTTCGGCTTCGGGAGATTAGCCGGCGCTTTCGCGCCGTAGTCACCCTCGCGGAGGAGAGCGATCGCGAACTGCTCGCGCACGGCGTTCCACCCGGGCTCCTCGTCCGCATTCCGAACGGCGTCGACACGAGGCACTTTCGGCCAGCGCGTCCAGGCGAGAAAGCGGAGCTCCGAAGAACGCTGGAGCTGCCGCCCGGGCCGCTCGCGCTGTACTGCGGTCGGCTGGAGCCGCCGAAGCGAGTCCCGCATCTCGTGGAGGCATTCATCAGGACACGGGGCGGGCATCTCCTGATCGTCGGCGGGGGGTCGGAGCAGGAGCGGATCCGGGCGCTCGCCGCAGAGCCTGCCGCGGCCGGGCGAGTCATCATTCGCCCTCCGGTCGAAGACGCCGCACCGCTGTATCGCGCCGCCGACCTCTATCTCAGCGCATCGGTTCGCGAGGGTATGTCCGGCTCCGTTCTGGAGGCGATGGCGAGCGAGATCTGCGTCGGCGCGGTTCCCGCCGGGGGCATGATCGAGCTGCTGGGCGGCGGCGCGGGGACGCTCCTGCCGGGCGATGGGACGGAGGAACTCGGCGCGGCCATCGACCAGTTGCTACGTGACCCAGACCGGCGCGCACGTGAAGCGGGGCGCGCGCGGACCGTCGCCGAGTCACGGTACTCGCGCGAGCGGGTTGCGGACCAGCTGGTCGAGCTCTATCGCCGCCTCGCTGCGGAGCACGGAGGCAAGCCGTGAGTCCCGGCCCCGCACTGCGCGTTGCCGTCCTGATGTCGCGGTTTCCGAAGCTCTCGGAGACCTTCATCCTCGAGGAGATGCTCGAGCTCGAACGAGCCGGGATCACCGTCGAGGTATTCCCGCTCTTGCGTGAGCGCGAGCACGTCGTGCACCCCTCGGCGGTCGCTCTCGATCGGCGAGCCCATCACATGAGATTCGCCTCACGTGAGGTATTCGTGGCGCAGCTGTGGTGGCTGGTGCGAGCGCCGGGGACCTACCTACGTACATGGTGGCGTGGGGTCACCGGGAATCGGCGCTCGCCGAAATTCTTCGTGCGCACGGTATACGTGCTCCCGAAGGCCGCGGCGTTCGCACGGCGGATGCTGCAGCTGCGGGTGGACCACATACACGCGCATTACGCGACTCACCCCGCACTCGCGGCGTGGGTTGCATCAGAGCTTACCGGCATCGACTACAGCTTCACCGCCCATGCTCATGATCTCTACGTGGAGCGGCCGATGCTGAGCGAGAAGCTGGAGTCCGCCCGATTCGTACGCACGATCTCCGAGTACAACCGGCAATTCCTGGCCCAGCGCTACGGCCGAGAGGCGGCCCGCAAGGTCCGCGTCATCAGGTGCGGCGTCGACCTACAACGGTTCGAACCTCCGTCGCGGCCGCATCGAGACGGGGGCCATCCCTTCACGATCATCTGCGTAGCGAGCCTCGAGTCGTACAAGGGTCACCGGTACCTGCTCGAGGCGCTCGCACGGGTAAGAAGTCACGGCTTGGACGTCCGTTGCCTACTGGTCGGCGAGGGCGAGTTGAGGGAGGCGATCGAGCGCCAGCGCGACCACCTCGGTCTGGAAGAGATCGTGATCCTGTGCGGCGCGCAGCCGGCCGAGCAAGTGCGCGCACTGCTCAACCGCGCGGACGCCGCCGTCCTGTCGAGCGTGATCACCGAGTCGGGAAAGATGGAGGGGGTTCCGGTGGCGCTGATGGAGGCGATGGCGGTTGGGCTCCCCGTGGTTGCAACGAACGTCTCCGGTGTCAGCGAGCTCGTCGAAGACGGCCGCTGCGGTCTGCTCGTGGACGAGCGCGACCCGGAGGGCCTCGCCGAGTCGATCGCGATGCTGGCACGGAACCCGGCCCTTCGTCGCCGCCTCGGCGCCCGCGGCCGGGCGCGCGTGAGCGGGGAGTTCGACCTGCGACGGAACGTAGCTCGCCTGCGGGCGGCGCTCGCCGCGTGACCAGGTCAGGGGCGACTCAGGCCCGCGGCCGCCGGTTCGGGGCGAACGGGGTAGCCGAGCCGCTTCAAGGTCGGTCCGGCATAGCGGTCGATCAGCTCGAACTGGTCGTCGGTCAAGCAGTCGAGCGAGCCGCCGGGCGCACCGCGGCTGACGAACCGCCTGCCGGCGCGATGGCGGCTGAAGGGGCCGCGACGCGCTCGATCCTCTTTGGCGCGCATCCGCTCGACGGTATTCGACTCGACCGCCATTGACACCCGGGCCGGATCCGGCGAGACGCCGGCGAAGCGCAGCACGCGGGTCACGGTCTCGTGAGGGCGCGCCTTGACGTCCTCGTAGCGAACGATCTCGATGCTCGCGTCATCGGCCTCCACCCACGACAGGACGTGCTCCTGCCAGGAGCCGTATGCACCAACGCGGCCCTGGAGGAACATCGGCAGGAACCGCTGAAGGCCCGGTGTCGGCACGCCCTGCCACGCGAGCCAGTTGTGGTAGGAGACGGCGACGTCCGCGACATGCCGAACGACGTAGATCGCCCGCCGGTACTCGCGACGATGCGCCTCGTGGCTTCTGAACAAGCGGCCCGCTCGCGGCAGCGCACGAGGAGCCTCGCGCGGCCACACCCCCGCGACGAGGGCGGGAACGAGCTGCTCTTGAGAGTCGAAGTCGATCGTTCGATCCAGCAGCACCTCCCCCACCATGAACGCGAGCCACGTGCTTCCTGACTTCGGGTACTCGCCGATCACGACGTCATCCGGCGTGAGATGACGGTGTCGGAGATAGACGATCGGCGGGCGCACCATCGGCTTCAGCCGGCGTGCCCGCCAGCGCAGCCTCGGGCCGAGCGCCATGCTCTCAGCTTGCCGAACCACGTCGGCCATCGTGACTGAAGTCGCCGAGGCTGTGCCGTGAAAAAGCTCGCGCCTCCGGGGGTGGAAGGGGTGGAATCTCTGCCTGTGTGCGTAGGAATATCCCCGTGGGCTGTAGAAATCTCCCCAGAAGGGTGCCCGGGTACCGGGGGGAAAACCAGCTAGCCTGGCACCCGTGTAGGGCAGCGCATCCACGTCGGACCGCCCGAATGCCCCGGGAACCTCACCGGTAAGCGGGGGAAGGAAGCTCACCAGATCCGGGCAGAGACCCTCCGTCTCCGGCGGGGAGTGATTCCGACCGACTTAGGGGTGATCCTGCCCACGTCACGCAGAGAGAACCCCCGGCCATGCAACGGAGGACGCGTATGCATCGTCCCGCTCGGATACTCGGCATCTTGATCGCGCTCGCATCATTCTTGACGCTGGCAGGCTCACTCCCCGGCATCGGCGTCGCCCGGCAACAGAGGGGTATCCAGAACGGACCGGAGTTCGACCAACTCACAGCCGCCAACGGATCGATCCATGACAGCAGTCTCCGGGCGTTCAAGGGATCCAGGTCGATGCACGCCACGTATGACGGCAATGGCGCCAACGGCTATGCGAGGGGCCTGTTCAGGGTGCACTGGCGCCGTGGCGAGACGATTCACTACACGGCGTCGTACTTCCTTCCGCGGGGATTTCACGATGCCATGCAGGGCCAGGTGGCACTGATGCGATGGGACAATTGGCCGCGGCACGAAAGCAGGGGCGACAACGGCGGGATCGTCATGTACGGGTCCGACAAACGTGCGCGTCTCGTCCGCGGGCACTACTACGGCGGTCAGAAGTCTCTCGGCCGCTCCTTCCGGCTGCCGGAGGGACGCTGGTTCACGCTCTCCGTCCGCCAGCGCCTGTCGACGAAACGTCCGCGCTCGCGCGTGCGTCTCGACGGCGATACCGTCATGACGTCGTCGCGAGCGGACTTCTACGGGCGGTCGCTCGACCGCATCCGGTACGGCATCGTCGCCATCGGTGCAGGGAAGCAGCACCATCCGCTCGGCCTCTGGCTCGACGAGGCATCGAAGCACGCGACGCACTGACTCGGCTCCGTTCCCCGGCGCCGGGGACGGAAATCACCGCCGCGAAGTGTCGCCGAACCGCTTTGATCGCGGTATCGATCACTCATCCCCCACGCCGGTGTTCGTCCTCGGGATCCAGCGCTCCGGGACGACTTGGCTCGCCAACATCCTCGCCCAGCACACGGCGACGGTCGCGGTCCAGGCCGAGGATCACTTCGGAATCCACGAGAGCATCTTCTTCTCGCATTTCGCCAGCGCCTACGGCGACCTTGCCGACGACGGCAACTTCGCCCGGTTCGCCGCCGACTTCACCACCAGCGACTATTACCTCCTAACCGGGCTCGAGCCGGTCTGGCTCGCCCAGCGGCGTCCCAGAACCTATGCGGAGGCCTTTCGCGTCGTCATGGATGAGATGGCGGCTCGCGAAGGTGCGCGGCTGTGGATCGAGAAATCACCACACCACACGCTTCTGGCGGACGAGCTCGAGGCTGACTTTCCCGATGAGGGCTTCGTCTGCATAACCCGCAAACCGGAAGCGGTGGTGGCGTCGACCCTAAGGAAGGACGATCCACGCCCTCCGGCCTATCCGGCCCGGCTGGGTCGCGTGATGAAACTGGCGGCGAAGTGCTCTCTCTACCAGGGCTGGCTCGAGGAGTTCTGTCGAACTCGCGCGAGCTGCGCGTTGATCCGTTTCGAGCGGCTGGCTTCCGACCCGGAGGCCGAAGTGCGCCGGATCTGCAAGTTCCTCGAGCTCGACTTCACCGAGACGATGCTCGACCTCCCATGGAAGCGGAACACGAGCTACGCCCCGGAGTCACGACGCCGCAGGCTCGTCGACCCGTGGGAAGAAGGGGTGACCAGAGGCGTGGCCGCATCTACGCGTTCCCTCCCGCTCATGTGGCGTCGCGAGCGCGAGCTCAGGCGATTGAAGGAGAGGGGAATTGAGTGGCCTGAATGGTGCTGGCGCCGGCGCGACCGGGATGCGGAAACCCCTAAGCCGATGCCGGCGCAAGCGGCCGACGCCCCGCGGCCGGATCCACACAGGCGCGAAGCCACAGCTCGAGGTTGAGCATCGCCCAGAGCTGGTGGCTGTGATCGGCGCCGCCCAGGTGCTCGTCGAGCATTCTCTCGACCTGACCGGAGTCGAACAGACCGCGTTCGCGCGCCGTCTGGTCGAGCAGGGCGTCCTCGGTCAGTGGTCGCAGGTCCTCACGCATCCACTGCCCGACAGGGACGGCCCAGCCCTGCTTGGGACGCTCGAGGATCTGCGGCGGGAGCCACGGCGCGACGGCCTCGCGAAAGATCGCCTTGCCGGTGCGGCCCTTGACCTTCATCGACTCGGGCAGGGCCGAAGCGCACTCCATCAGACCCTGGTCGAGCAAGGGCGAGCGGAGCTCGAGCGAATGGGCCATCGTCGCGATATCGGCCTTCACGAGCAGGTCATCGGGCAGGTAGGTCCCGAGATCGGTGGCGATGGCGCGGTCGATCCCGCCCAGAGGGGCGCCGTCCGCCCAGGCCCGCTCGATTTCGGCGAGCGGGTCGCTGTCCTCGAGCAGCGGCCTGAGCGCGGGGCCGTACATGCGCTGGCGATCATCTTCCCCAAAGGAACGGCGGAGGTCGGCAAAGCGCCGCGCCGGTGACATCGTCATCCTCCGTGCAAGACGCGCCAGGCGCCGCTTCGTGCCAGGGCCCTCGATCCCGCCCGCGGCAGCTCGCAGTCGCTCGGCCAGCTTCGCGCGGAGCCGTAGCGGGATTCGATCGGCGCCGAGTGTGGCGCGAACTTGCCAGTATCGGCGGTAGCCCCCGAAGGCTTCGTCGCCGCCGTCGCCGCCGAGGCACACGGTGACGTGCCTGCGGGTCAACTCGGAGAGCACGAACAGCGGGAGGACCGCGGGATCGGCCAGAGGCTCGCCGAAGCACGCGGCGATCCTCGGCAGGAGCGCTGGGTCGAAGTCACCCAGCTCGAGCTCGTGGTGCTCGGTTCCATAGATCTGGGCAACGCGACGCGCATGCATACGTTCGTCGAAGTCGGCCTCGGCGAAGGCGGCGGTGAAGGTTCGCACCGTTCCGCTCGCGCACCGGGCCAGGGCTGCCACGACAGCGCTCGAGTCGATCCCGCCCGAGAGAAACGCTCCCAGGGGCACCTCGCTCTCGAGCCTAACCTGGACTGCGTCGAGGATCAGCTCGCGCAGGAGCTCTCGCGCCTGGCCTCGCCTGAGTCGCAGCTTCGGCTGGTATTCCGGCGTCCAGTAGCGCCGGATCCTCGGCCGACGGCCCGGGCTCCAGGTCAACGTCGACGCCGGCGGAAGCTTCTCAATGCCGCGGAAGACGGAGCGGGGGCCCGGCACGTACTGCGTGACCAGATACGCATCGATCGCCGCGAGGTCGATCGTGCGCGGCGTCTCGGGGTCAGACAGAAGGGCCGGTATCTCGGACGCGAAAGCCAGCGAGCCGCGGCCGTGTCTGTAGGCGAGCGGCTTCTTGCCCAGGCGATCTCGGGCCAGCAACAGCTGGCGGCGACGCGAGTCCCAGATCGCGAAGGCGAACATCCCCCGCAGGTGCTCGACACAGCGCTCGCCGTGCTCTTCCCACAGGTGCACGACGACTTCGGCGTCGGACCGCGTTGCAAAGTGATGGCCGCGCGAGCGAAGGCCCGCGCGAAGCTCGTGGTGGTTGTAGATCTCGCCGTTGAGCACCAGGACGACCGAATGGTCCTCGGAGTAGAGCGGCTGATCGCCGCCGGCGACGTCGATGACCGCGAGCCTGGTCATCGCGATCGCGACGTCATCCGCGATGTGTGCCCCACTCGAGTCCGGTCCGCGGTGCACGAGCGCCCGGCACATTGCGGCGATCAGATCTCGGTCGACCGGCCGGCCCGGCGTGATCTTGCCCGCGATCCCGCACATCACACGCGAGCGAACAGCGAGGGCAGCTCGAGGAGCGCCTGGAAGCGCTCCGGTGTCATGCCCGGTCCGATCGGCATCCGACGGATGTCGAGTGGATCCAGGGCCCGCCGCGTGGTCGCGCCGCCGTAGCAGCTGAATGCCAGGTCGACGCCGACGCTCGAGACGATCGCGCGGGTGGTTGCGTCAAAGGAGCTCGGGAGGCCCACGGGATAGCTGAACAGACGCATCGGCTCCCCGAGCTCCGTCTCGAGCCGCGTCGCGCACCCCTCGATCTCAGCGCGCTGGACCTCCGGCGGCTGGGAGGTCAGAACCGGGTGGTTCACGGTGTGACCGCCGATCTCCATCCCGGCCTCTCGCATCTCGCGGACCATTTCCCACGTGAGCCAGCTCGAGCCCGCGTCCGCGGGGCCGACGCGCTCGTTGCCGGTCGCTCCGCGCAGGTACTCGAGAAAAGCGGCAGTACGCTCGCCGTCGAGGCGCTTGTAGCTCCGAAGCAGAGACTGCACCGCGACGGTGCGGTCGCCGGTCGCCGCGAGGACGACGGGCTCCTCGAGCCAGCCGGGATCATCGAGGACCCGGGGGGTGCACCGCCGGGCGCGGTAGGCGATCTCATCCCACCACGGCACTCCGCCGCGGTCGAGGAAACCGGTGGTGACGAAGAATCCGGCTGGCGCGTCGTGGCCTCGCAGCACCGGAAGAGCGACGTCGTACCCGTCGCGAAAGCCGTCGTCGAACGTGATCGCAGCGAAGCGACCGCGCCGCGCCCTCGCCGCGCGGAGCACCTGGCTCGGCGGCACGATCTCGAAACGCCGGCGCAGGAGCTCGACCTGCCCGTCGAACGCGTCGCGACTCGCGCTCCAGGCGGCTCCACTGACGCTGGCTCCGATGCGGTGGTAGCAGAGCACCAGGACCCCGCGCCAGCGCGAGGCTCGGGCCAGGTGACGGGCGGTAGGCGCCCTGGCGAGCAGGTTGGCGCCGCGCTCACGCAGGCCCAAAGCTCTGCCTCGGCTTCAGGATCCGGGCCAGCGGTCGCTGCGCCCGCGCCCAGACCAGCTCGCCCGCCCCGTTGGTGAGTTGACGCTTGTACTGGGCATCGCCGGCCAGGAAGTCGTAGCGGCGAAAGTCCCGACCCGCACAGGCGGCCATGCAGAGCACGTGTGCGACCAACCCGGGACTGACGCGGTTGTCACCATCGGCAATTCCGGCCTGGTAGGACAGGACGTCGCCGCGGTCGATCAGGTTGTAGAGACAGGCGATGGTTCGATCCCGGCAGCGGACGCGAAAGAGCACCACGGCATCGGGAAGCGTGGCGATCAGATCGCGATGAAACGACACGAACCGCGGCATCGAGAACGCACCGCGTTGGCCGCGCCGCTTCCACCTTTCGCGGTGGAGTGCCAGGAGCTCGTCGAAGATCTCAAGTCCACGACGGCCGCCTTGAGCCCACTCCGTGCTGATCGGGTCGAGCTCCCGAAGGTAACGGCGCAGCCGCTTGCGAGTCCTGGAGCCGAGCAGATCCAGCACCGAGTCGACCTCGCCCGAGGCGGCATCGAGCTCGAGCCACGGCGAGGCGGCCCATCGAGGCCGAAGGCCGTCGCTCGCTTCCAGAAACGGCTTCGCGTCGTCCGCGGAGAAGCCATCGAGTCGAATCTCCGCCCATCCCCGCTCCTTGCGGAGCGAGCCGAGCAGCTCTGCCGCGAACCGATTCCGATGATCCGGATCGACGAGAACGCCGTTGCGTTCGACGAAGACGCTCTCCCGCGGTGGCTCGGCGGCGGTTCCCAGATGTAGACGGCGCAGGCGGATCGGGCCGCGCGTTCGACTGTCCTCGGTCAGCAGAGCGATTCCGTACGGCTCGCCCTCCTCCTCGCCGATCGCGAATCGATGTGGGACCACGTCGCCGTAGTGGCGCAGCCAGATGTCGGTCCAGCGCCATGAACAGGCCAAAGGTGGATCGAGGACACGCGCTTCGAGGCGCTGCCACGTTCGCACCGCTTCGTTGCATGCATCCGCGGGAAGAATTCTCAGTCGGTCATTGGAAGTCATCGCACCGGCTCCCACGTGGCGCTCTGGCGCCCGCGAAGGCCGCGCACCAGCCCGACCGCGGTGCCGGCGCACCCCAGCACCAGCTCGCCACTGGCACGAAAGACGACGGATCCCCGCCCCGGTATCGGCACTCCGGAGAGGGCGATCACGCCCGGTGCGTACGCGCTCACCTGCGCTAGCGCCGCGGCGCGATAGAACCGCGTCCGTGCAAGCGCCAGCGAGGATCCGAGGAGAGCGAGCAGCAACGGCGCCACAGCCAGACGGCCGAGCTTGTGCGACACGACCCGTACCCGGAAGCCCGTCGGCAGCCGCCAGAGCTGGTCCACGAGCAGGACGCGCCCGGCCCCGATGCGGGCTCGCCGCGAGAGTTCCTGCCGCGGGCCGAGAGCCGCCTCGCGCGAGCTCGCATCCGGCTCGTAGACGACGCGGCCGCCGTTGCTCCTCAGCTGGCAGAGAAGCCAGAAGTCGTCGTTGATCACTCCCTTCGGAAACCGTGGGAGGCGCTCCCTGCGCACAACGATCAGCTCGCCGGACAGCGCGGCAACGCTTCCCGAGCGACTCTCGAGACGGCGGATCAGATGCTCGTACTTCTCGTATGCACTGCCCACCTCTCCGCGTCTGCCGCCCACGGCCCAGACAGCGGGATCCGCGAGGTTGCGCACCGCGGCACGCAGGCTGCCGGGGTCGAGCACGTTGTTGGCGTCGGTGAGGACGACGGCGTCGCCGGTCGCGACGCCAAGGGCACGATTGATGGCGGCGGCCTTGCCCTCGCGGTGCGGGGAGAAGAGGACCTCGGCCTTGGGGCAGGCCCGCCTCGCGGAATCGGCGACCTCGCGATCCTCGTCGACGGCCACAACCACTTGGATCAGGTGCTGGGGATAGTCGACCTCGCCCAGGGCCCGCAGCTTTGCCTCGAGGGCCTTGCGCTCCCTGTAGGCCGGCACGATCACCGTCAGGCGCGGCAAATCGCTTCCGCGGCGCCACCGCCGCGGCCGCAAGAGCGCGAGCACCGCTGGATAGCCGACGAGGATCCAGGTGATCGTCGAGGCCGAACCCCAGAACGCCGCCAGCCGGAGCTTCATCATGGCGCCCTCGCTCCGGCAGGCTCGAGGCGGCCGACCGAGGCCGGGACACGATCGGGCTGAGGCGCCCCGGCAGCGAAGATCAGCCCGGTGAGGATGAAGAGCAGCCGGATCTGACTGCCCTGGAGGAACAGGCTCCCGATCCAGTAGGCGGCCACGGAGAGGATCACCGCCCGTCCGATCGCTAGGCGCCAGACCCCGTGCCGGAGCACATAGCCGAGGACCGCGATGCCGGCGATGAGCCAGGCGGCGATACCGAACAGGCCCTGCTCGGCGGCGATCTGTAGCGGGAGGCTGTGTGGAGCGCGGACCGGCCTCGGATCGTTTCCGATCTCCCGGGCGTAGGTTCGATAGAGGGCCGGATATTCGCCGACGCCGACCCCCGCGATTGGGCGATCGGCGAACATCCCCACCGCGATCTGATTCTCGGTCGCCCTACCGCTGACCGTGCGCTCGCTCGAGCCGGAGATCTGCGCCGAGAACAGCGGTAGCAGCGCCACGACTGCGAGGATGGCGACGATCGCGATGCGCTTACGCCGGGCGGCGAGGGCGAGCCACGCCATGATGAGCCCGGCCACGAACGCGATTGCGCCCCCGCGAGATCCGGTCGCGAGGATGCCGCCGGCCAGCGCGCAGATCGTGAAGATGCCAAGCCCGCGGCGCCAGCGCTCGCGGCGCGTCGCCATGTACACCGCGAGCGGCCCG
>Ga0126314_10000429_pt1 | contig 20505 bp, 20 predicted proteins | sample Plot105B_FD_92535 | JGI IMG/M metagenome (GOLD analysis project Ga0126314, IMG submission 92535) | Serpentine soil microbial communities from UC McLaughlin Reserve, CA, USA - Plot105B | ecosystem: Environmental > Terrestrial > Soil > Grasslands | place: USA: UC McLaughlin Reserve, Lake County... | reverse complement strand
GGGCTGGCTGGTGTTGAGGGACTGACTGTGCGGCCCGGCTACCCAGTCCGGGTGATGCTGGCCCAGAGGCTGTCCGACGCCGGCGAGATTCTGGCCAGGCTCGGCGGGCGCTGCATGGCCGAGTACAAGTACGACGGCATGCGTGTGCAGGCACACCGCACATCTGATGGACGAATTGAGTTGCTCACCCGGCGGCAGGAACGGGTGAGCAGCCAGTTCCCCGATGTGGTTGAACTGTTGCAGGCCGGGCTGGGACCGCGCGAGGCGATCCTGGAGGGTGAGGTCGTGGCGTATGACGCCGCCGCTGGCGAACTGCGCCCCTTCCAGGAGGTTATGTTCCGCCGCCGTAAGCATGGAATCGCCGAAGCCGCTCGGGATGTGCCGGTCGGCTTGTTCTGCTTCGAGTTGCTGTACGCGGACGGCCAGGATCTGACCAACCTGCCCTATTTGGACCGTCGGGCCCGGCTGGTCGAGGCGGTGACATTGTCGGACCGGCTACGGCTGACTACGGCGCTGGAAGTGGCCACACCCCAGGCCCTGGACGCCATGTTCGACCAGGCAGTCGCGGACGGCTCTGAGGGCCTGGTCTGTAAGTCGACCGGCTCGGACGCGATCTACCAGGCTGGTGCTCGCGGCTGGTTGTGGATCAAACTCAAGCGGGACTACCGCACCGAACTGGCAGACACCGTCGACCTCGTCGTTGTCGGCGCGTATACAGGGCGTGGCCGGCGGCGAGGCACGTACGGGGCAGTGCTGCTGGCGGCATACGACCCGGACGCCGAGGTCTACCAGACGGTAGGCCGGTGCGGCACCGGGTTCTCCGACGCAGAACTGAGCGCGCTCCCGACAAGGCTGGCGCCGCTGCGCCGGACACAGCGGCCCGCCAGGGTCGACTCGCGGGTTCCGGCCGACGTGTGGTTCGAGCCGGGCATGGTGCTGGAGGTTCTGGTCGCCGAGCTCACGCTGTCGCCCAACCACACCGCCGGTTGGGGGCAGCTCAAGGACAACGCGGGGCTGTCGATGCGGTTTCCCCGGTTCACCGGCCGCTGGCGTGAGGACAAGGAGCCGCAGGACGCCACTACAACTCAGCAGCTGACAGATCTCTACCGCACAGCGCGCCGGGAGCCCACCGGCGCTTGATCGGCAGCTGCTTGCTGGGCAGCTACCGGTCCTCCGCCACGAGGGCGTTGGCGGCGCGCGCTCAATGGGCCCACACCTGACGCACTCGGGATCAGGCAATCTGGGATTGTGGCCACCGCGTTCGGCGAGCTCCGTTGGTGGATCCTGCACGTGGACATGGACTCCTTTCTCGCATCAGTAGAAGTCCGGCGGCGTCCCGACTTGCGCGGCCGGCCAGTCGTAGTGGGTGGTGACGGGGACCCAGACGGCCCCGGCAAGTAGTTGCGACAGCCTCATATGAGGCTCGGGCGTACGGAGTGCACTCCGGCATGCTCCTGCAGCGCGCTCTCCGCAAGTGTCCGGATGCAGTTTTCCTCCCCAGCGACCACTCCGCCTACGACGCGGCCTCAGCGGAGGTGATGGAAGTGCTGCGCAGCTTTGGTTACTCGGTCGAGGTCTGGGGCTGGGATGAAGCCTTCCTCGGGGTTTGGCACCGCGATCCCGAAGCCCTGGCCCGCGCGGTTCGCGCCGCTGTCGACAAGCAGACCGAGTTGACATGTGGTGTCGGAATCGGGGACACGAAGGAGCGGGCAAAGATGGCCACCCGCTTCGCAAAGGAAATACCTGAGCGCATCTATCGGCTGGACGCCGCAAACTGGATGAGCGTGATGGGGGACCGCGACGTGACCGAGCTGTGGGGCATCGGCGGCCGAGCCGCCGCCCGCCTCGCCGCGCACAACCTGCGGACCGTCACCGACCTGGCGCAAGCGAACCGAGACGATCTTGCTGCCTGGTTCGGTCCCACCACCGGTCCGCATCTGCGGGTGCTCGCCAGGGGAGGCGGTTCCAGGATGGTGACCACGGAGCCGTGGGTGGCCAAGTCCAAGAGCCGCCAGGTGACATTTCCGATCTCGCCGATCCAATGGTCATTGCCGACCAGGTGGCGTCACTGGCCCGCGACCTCTGCGCAGAGATAACCAACGACGGCCGGCAAGCGACGCACGTCGCTGTCATCGTGCGGACCCGGACCTTCTTCACTCAAGTGAAGACCAGCAAACTGCCCAGAGCGACCACCGACATGGACATCATTGCGGCCGCTGCACGGCAGGCCCTGGCCCGGTTTGTGATCACTCGTCCGGTGCGTCTGCTTGGGGTTCGGTTGGATCTCGCGCCGCTCTAAGTGCCATTAGGCTGTTATTAGCCTTGCTGACCCTGCCTCGGAAAGAGTCATGGCTGAAGTCTTGATCGTCAGCGGAGCCGGTTGCTACAGCGACCCATGGCATCCCTTCGCCGAAACGTCAAGCTGCCTGGCCAAGATCATCTCGGAGTTCGGTCATCACGTTGAGGTCAGCGCCGAGGTGGAGCAAGTACTTGCCGAACCAGGCCGCCGTGACCTGATTGTGGTCAATATCGGAAACCCTCGCAGCGCCCGACCACAGCTACCTATCGACAACGCCGAGCGGGGACTTGCCGGACACCTGCAACGAGGGGGAGCGCTGCTTGGCATGCATGTCAGCGCCACCTCGATGACAACTATGTCCGGATGGTCGAGCATGCTCGGCGGCCATTGGGTACGAGGTCGGACGATGCACCCCAAGCAGGACCTCGCCACGATTCTCGTACGGTCCGGTGCTCATCCCATAGTCGAGGGCTTGGCGGACTTCACCGTATTCGATGAGCGGTATAGCTATCTTCACACCAACCCCGACATCACAGTGCTGTGCGAGCACTTCACCGACCAACAGATGCATCCGATCGTCTGGGCACGGCAGTCCGGTACGGGGCGGGTCGTCTATGACGGACTTGGCCACGATACGCGCTCATACGACAGCGCCGATCACGTGGAGTTGCTGAGGCGCAGCGTGGGCTGGCTGCTGGAGTCGAATGCTAGTTGATGTTGAGCGTTCCATCGGGCGGCAGCGCAGGTGGTGACATGGATCACCGGACCGACCAGCCGCCATGGGACGGAGAGAAAATGGGCGTCGCTCGTCTGTACTCATCCAATTGATCGGACGGTCTGAGCGTGCAGAGGTTGGATGTCGGGTTCTTGGAAGCTCAACGCGGAGTGATCTTCAAGTTGGAGAAGAAAGACTCACTGCCTATGTCGACGAACAATCCGATGTCGCCGGCAACGGGTGCGCCCTTGGTTTCGGTCAGCGACAGCACCTCAATGTCGTCGACAGTCGCTCTTAGACGGGTGTCGTCGATGTCGACCTTCCCGTTGATCCACTCATCGGCGCCGATATTCGCGCGCTTCGAAGCGCCCGTCCGGGGATGTCGACTTCGATGCTGCCGTTCTTGATAGCCGCTCGGATGATCACAAAGGTCGGCATGTCGACGTAATCGACGCCGGGCTTGCCCTGGAACGTGACGGCATCTGTCAGTTCGACGCGCAGCGCCCACCGGCCCGCAACTTCGCGGGAATCAGCGGAACTGAGCGGAGTTTCGACCCCTCCGGCAGTGCGCCCAAATCGTAAGTCTGAGTGCGATCGGAACTCAGCATGGATGTCTCCATTGGTGGATCGGCGATGTGGAAGGGATGGAGGACGATCGGTGCTCGGGTCACAAGCTTGTCTCTTTCACTGCGCGCCAGGCCACCAAGCCTGCTCCTTTGCGTCCAGCGTCGCCAGCGAACTGTCCATTCGCAATCTTCGGAGCCGACCGCCAGGCTAGGCCGGCTTGGACCTCCCGCATCAGCGGGTCGAGCAGGGCCTCGCCCGAAGCGGCCATGCCACCGCCGATGAGGATCAGTTCAGGGTCCATGAGCAGCACGTAATTCACCAAGGCCCTACCCAGGGCAGCGATGGCATCGTTCAAGACTCGACGGGCCAGTGGGTCATCGGCTTCGGCCCGGCTGATGACGTCTGCGGCGGGAACGCTGACGCCAGCTGCGGCGGAATATCGTCGCGACAAAGCCGCTGCACTGGCATATGTCTCCGTGCATCCGCGTTGGCCGCAGGCGCACCATTCTCCGTCCGGAAACACCGGGAGGTGGCCGAGTTCGCCTGCCCGGCCGGTGGCGCCGACCCACACACGACCATTGGTAATTACGGCTGCCGCCACACCGGTGCCTAATGCTACGAAAAGGAGCTCCTGGAACCCTCGGGCGGCACCCCACTCAAGTTCGGCCAGTCCGGCTGCCCGCACATCGTGGTCGATAACCACTGGCAGGCCGACTGCTTCCTCCACGATCTGGCGGAGGGGCAGCTCTCGCCAGCCGATGTTCGCGGAGTAGAGGGCGATCCCTTGCTGCGCGTCAACGACCCCGGGGACTACAACGCCGACACCCCGCAGGCGTGCGGTGGGGGGCATGTGCGCTCGCAGCCCGACGATGACGTCAATCGTCGCCGCGACCACGGCCTCCGGGCCGAGGTGTCTGGGCGTTGGCAGCTCGCTGCGACGGTATTCGCGCCCCTCAGAGTCGAGAATGGCCGCCTTGAGGGTTGTCCCCCCGACGTCGACTCCGATGACAAGCTCGGTCTGAACGATATTCAGCCTGTTCCCAGCGCCCGTAGCAGTCATCGTCAGGAAAGCAGGACAGACCGGGCCAAGTGGCGGGGCTGGTCCGGGTTCAGACCCTTGACCTCGGCCAAGGCCACGGCCAGCCGCTGCGCCCTGATCAAATCCACCATCGGATCAAGGGCGCTGCTTACCACGTAAGCACCGGTGAGCTCGACGTCCTCCAGCAAGCCTGGGGGAGATGGGCCGAAAATCCACACCGTCGAGTGCTCACCGACCACGCTGATGGGACCATGACGGAATTCCATCGCCGGGTAGGACTCCGTCCACGACTGGGAGGCCTCGCGCAGCTTCAACGCGGCCTCGTTTGCGATGCCAACTGACATACCACTACCCAGGAACGTGAACTGGTCAGAGTCGAGAGCGCGGACCGGCAATGGTTCGGTCAATGCGGAGCGCCCCTGCCCAATAACAGCAGCGAAATCTTCGCCCAGCCAGGCCCGCCACAGTGCCAGGGACGTCGTGGCAAATCTTGTTTGAACAACTGATTTCTCGTCGGCGAAGTTCAAAATCACCTGGTTGTCGGTCAGCTCGAGGATTGGCGAGCCCGGGTCGGCGGTGATCGCGACCGTATTCGGTCCGGGCCCACTCCGTAGGCCGCGCAGGAGCCGGAGAACCTCTGTTGTCGTGCCACTGCGGCTCAGCGCAACGACCGCGTCAAAGGAACGGCGGGTCGGGAACTCTGAAGCGGGATAAGCATCGGTCTGACCTTCCCCTGAACGTTCCCGTAGGTCTGCGAAGCTCTGGGCCATGAAGAATGAGGTGCCGCATCCAATGACCGCCACCCGTTGACCACGCTTAGGAAGGGCCTGGCGGATAGTTCCAGTAAGCGCAAGTTTCGCCGCTTCCGCCCACGCGGAGGGCTGGGAAGCGATCTCAGCTGACACGTACCTGGAGGGTCCTCCAGCCTCGTCCCTCGGCGCCGTTCCGGAGACTGGTGACATTCGCTTCCTCCCTTTCCGCGCCCCCTTGGACTCGTCTACACGACCATAGGTGGCAATGAAGCTTGGCCAGCAGCGTATTGTCCAGGGCCGTGGGCGCCGCCTCCGCCGTCATCCACTCCGTCCGGTTGCTCAGCGCAGGTTTCGACCGTGCGGACGCCTTTGTGGCCTTCGAAGATGGTCACGTCCTTGCCACCGGCACTGGCATCGCCTGGCGTGAGCTCGTTGGGGATGACGCGGACGTCCTCGACGGCGCAGGCAACGTTCTCACACCCGGGCTGATCGACATTCACAACCACGGTGGTGCCGGTGCCTCTTACGACGAGGGCGGCGAAGCCATTCGCAAAGCCAGGCGACTCCACCTTGAGCACGGTGCAACACGTCAGCTCGTCTCCCTGATGACGGCTTCGCCCGATGTTCTGATCTCCCAGCTTCACGTCGCAGCAGCCGAGACCCGGCGAGACCCCACGATCCTCGGAATCCACCTCGAGGGTCCATTCCTGGCCCACCAGTACTGCGGGGCGCACAATCCGGCCCTTCTTCGCGACCCTGATCCCGACCTGGTCCGGCAGCTGGTGGGCGCGGCGGACGGTAATCTGCGCCAGGTAACGATGGCGCCGGAGCTGGACCGCTTCACCGAGTCAGCTGGGATCCTGCGGGAGGCCGGCGTCGTGGTCGCCGCCGGTCACACCGCGGCCACATTTGAACAGGCGCGGGCGGCGATCGAAGCGGGTGCGAACCTACTCACTCACACCTTCAATGGAATGCGCGGCGTGCATCACCGTGCGCCCGGGCCAGTGCTGGCGTTCGTTGAAGCCCCCAGTAGTTGGCTGGAGGTGATCAACGACGATGTGCACGTGCGACCGGAGGTGATTCGGATGCTATGCCGTCTTGCTCCCGGAAGGGTGGCACTTGTCAGCGATGCGATGGCGGCCGCTGGCGCTGGTGACGGGCAGTACCGTCTCAGCGACCGGCACGTTGATGTCATTGAGGGTGTAGCGCGGCTGGCCGGAGAGAAGGCGCTCGCCGGTTCAACCCTCACCTTGGACGTCGCGGTCGCCCATGCTGTGCAGAAGGTGGGCCTGACCCCACTCGCGGCGATCGAAGCCGCGACAGTCGTCCCTGCTCAGATTCTGGGAGTGGAAGAGCAGTTTGGCCGGCTGGAGCCGGGATATGTCGCCGACGCCGTTCTCTTCGACACGGACTGGCAGATCTTGAGCGTCTGGGTTGACGGGCGGCGCGTCGGGGGAGCGGGAACGTGAGACCCGGCAAGGCAGCCGGATTCGGCCGGGCATCTAGTGTGCTGACCACCCTTCTGCCGGGGTTCTCCGGGACGACACTGCCGCACTGGCTGGGAGAGCGCCTTCGGGCAGGTCTGGGTGGGGTCTGCCTATACGCGCAGAACATCGAATCGTCCTGGCAGCTGAATGACCTGACCGAGGCGATCATGGCTGAGAACCCGCACGCCATCATCGCCATTGACGAAGAAGGCGGAGACGTCACAAGGCTCTTCGCCGCTACTGGGGCGTCGTTTCCAGGCAACGCCGTGCTGGGCCGCCTTGACGACCTCGACACAACGCGGGCCACCGCAGCCGCGATCGGCTGGTCGCTGCGTCAGGCCGGCTGCACAGTCGACTTCGCTCCCTGCGTCGACGTCAACTCCCGATCCGACAACCCAATCATTGGCGTACGCAGCTTCGGGAGCGACGCCGAAAGGGTGGTTCGGCACGGGGCAGCGTGGGTGACTGGCCTGCAGTCGACCGGCGTGGCTGCAAGCGCCAAACATTTCCCGGGACACGGTGACACTACGCAGGACTCCCATGTTTCGCTACCTGTCGTCAATCGGTCCCTCGACGACCTGCGCTCGCGTGAGCTGCTGCCATTTGCCGCAGCCATCGAAGCGGGATGCCGGGTTGTCATGACCTCCCACGTCTTGGTGCCGCAGGTAGATCGGAACAACCCAGCGACAATGAGTCGAGTCTTCCTCCATGACTTGCTGCGCGCAGAGCTGGGGTTTTCGGGAGTGGTCGTGAGTGACGCCCTGGACATGGCCGGTGCCTCCGGCTCGCTGGGAATGGCTGGGGCAGCTGTCGTTGCGTTGGCAGCCGGCTGCGATCTCCTCTGTCTCGGGACCGAGAACACTGACATTCAAATCGCTGAGATTGAGCGCGCAGTGCGAAACGCCGTCGTCGAGGGGACCCTTGGCTCGAACAGGGTGGAGGAAGCCATGAGCCGGGTACGACGGCTCGCAGAAGACCTCCAAGCTGCGCGGGCGGCAGCCGGGCATCCCCCTGGATTTGTACCAGGCTGGCGCAAGGGCGAAACCGAGCTGATTCGCACGTTCAGTGTCCAACCTGGAGCGGCGGATTGGCGGGAAAGGGCAGTGGGCCGATATCTCGTCGTACGTCTTGAGGCGGACCCGAATATCGCCGCGGGCGTTACACCGTGGGGGCCCTTCGCCGCGGTCGCTGCGGACCAGACGGCACCGCATCAGTCCGCCTTTGCTGCGCAGCCGGTGTGTCTGATCTCCCCCGAGCGATCGGCGCTGCCATTGTTGCAACACAGCCAACCCGTGCTCGTCGTTGGACGCGATATTCACCGGCTTCGGTTTGCCAGGGAAGCTGTCGATCAGCTGCGTTCCCAGCAGGCGGATGTGCTGGTGGTGGACATGGGCTGGCCATCGGATGACCGTCGGTACGCCGACGTGGCCACGTTCGGTGGTTCGCGCCTGATGGGTCGTGCCCTGCTCAAGTGGCTCGCAGCCCCCGGCGAGTTCGCCGACTAGGTTGTCGCCCAGCTACGCGCTGGTCGTGCTCACCCGCCTGACCTCGGCCTGGATCGTACGGAAGAGAGCCTCGTCGACCTGACCCCCCGCATGCCGAAGGACCAGCACAGCCGCTCCCACCAGGCCGTCCGAAACCGGAATCACGGGATCGCCGCCCGCCAGCGGGATGAGCTCAGACCGGAGGCCAGGTGGCGCAGACAACATGCCGCGGACGATGACGCTGCCGCCAACGACGACCGGGCCTGCCAAGTCGGGTGCCCGTACGAAAGAAAGGAGATCTGCGAGCGCCGATGACGCGTCGACGAGGATCGGGCGAGCCACCCGATCCTCATGAGCCTCGAACGCGAGTGGTGCCAACTCGGCCAATGAGATGGGCGGCCGAGCATACACAGCCGAGACCAGCTGCCGCAGCGCCTCCGAACGACCAGCGAGGGTTTCCGTTTCGGCCTCTATCCCCATTGCCTCCAGAACCACACGGGTGAGCGCAGTTTCTTGCCCCTGGCCGTCGAGTGCAACGACCACTGCCCGGGCCACGGCATGTCCGATCCAGAAGCCGCCGCCCGCGTCACCGAGAAGCCAACCGCGGCCGCCCACGACCCGCTCCAGCCGGTCGCCGCGGATCCTGGCCGCCACCGTGCCCGTTCCTGCGATCAGGGCGTACCCGTCACGCGCAGCAGTCCCGGAGTGAAAGATGCCGAGCAGGTCGTGGTCGAGGACGACCTGGTTGAGCCCCAGTGCAGCGAGCCGGCGCAGGATTTGCTCCTTGAACGCCGGAGTTTTCTCACCCGCCATCGCAATCAGTGCCGCCGACGGTCGCCGGAAGCCGGTGAAGCTTGCAAGCGCCTGCTCTGCCGCAAGGCCAATGGCATTCACTGCCGGGCCAATGCCCGCCGCTGTGGGGTTGCCGCCGCTGGTGCGGCCGTAGCCGTACGCGCGCCCAGACGGGTCCAGCACGACCGCTCTCGTGCTAGTGCCACCCGCGTCGACGGCGAGAAACATCGGCGAATATTTCAGTTCGGTGTCATGGGTTGCGCTAGGGACCGCTAGAGATTAGCGTAAGAGCGAATTTCAGGCATCTAGAAGCATGGTGATAGTGATTCTCACACCGGCGCGCGCTGCTCGCACCCGGGAGCAAAGCCCTGCAGTACAAGACCGGATCCGCTCCCTGATGCCCGACATGCCCTCAGCGGTCGCCCGTGTGGCGGAATACTTGGTGGAGCATCCGCAGGCACCGTTGACGCTGTCCATTGGTGAGCTTGCCGAGCAAGCCGGAGCCTCACCGGCGACTGTAACGCGTTTCTGCAGAACCATCGGCTACCCCGGGTACGTCGAGCTCCGAGTCGGCATCGCCACAGATGTCGGCCGCAGCGCCTCACTCGACCTATGGACCGCCGAGATTGGAGGCGAGTTCGGCCCAAATGACTCCCCGGAGGATCTGCTGGGCATGCTCATCGGCAGCCACACCAAGGCGTTGCGGGAGACGACATCGGCCATCGATCTAGCCAGCATGACAGAGGTGTCGCGACGCATCGCGCTGAGCTCGCACGTGGATATCTACGGCGTGGTCGGCAGTGCGATGCTCGCCGAGGAGTTGCAGGGCCGGCTCTACCGCATCGGAGTTCCGGCGTACGCCTGGTCCGAGGTCCACAGCGGTCTCACCAGTGCCGCCATCCAGGACTCCGACACCGTGGCGATCGGCATTTCGACCACAGGGCGAACAGAGGAAACGATCGAGATGCTGGCTGAGGCAGGTCGTGCCGGAGCCTTCACGGTGGCCATCACCAACGACCCGACATCGCCACTGGCCGAGCTCGCTGACCGCAGCATTGTGACCTCGATCTATGAGCAGTTCCTGCAGCCAGATGATCTATCGGCCAAGCATGGCCAGCTCCTCGTGCTCGACCTGCTCTATCTGCTTGTTGCCCAGGAGAATTTCGACCGGTCGAGCGCCAAGCTGGCCGCATCCGCCCTCGCTGTCTCCTCGCACCGCCGGCCGCGCCGCACGCCGCCACCGGCGTCGGCTACCGTGGCCGGCGCGTCAACCCACCCGGACAGCGCGGCTCCCCAGGAAGAGGCAGATCGGTGACGAAGAGCACCATCACCCCCTTGGTGAGCGATTTTGCGGGGGAGGTGAGTTCGAGACTCCAACGTCTGGACAAGCTGGCCGCCGACGGGGGCCTTGACGCTGCGATCAGTCTCCTCACCAGAGCCATCGAGGCCGGTGCAGTGATTCAGGCGTTCGGGACGGGCCATTCAGAGGCCTTCGCGATGGAGATAGCGGGCCGGGCAGGCGGTCTCATCCCGACGAACAAGATTGCTCTCCGCGACCTCGTGCTGCACGGCAGCGTGGCGGTTGATGCCCTGGGCGGATCGAGCCTGGAACGCAACCCCAACGTCGTTGCCGAGTTGTGGGATATCTCGCCGATCCATCCCGGAGACATCTTCGTGATCGCCTCCAACTCGGGCGTGAACGGGTCGGTCGTGGGGATGGCGTTGCTGGCCAAGGAGAAGGGCCATGATGTCATCGCTGTGACGTCACTCCAGCACACCGCAAAGGTGCGGCCAAAGCATTCCAGCGGCCTGCGCCTCTCCGAGGTCGCTGACGTGGTGCTGGACAACCTGGCACCGTACGGCGATGCGACTCTTGCCCTGCCCGGGGGCGTTGCCGTTGGCTCTGTCTCGTCCATCACGAGCGCGTTCATTGCCCAGTTGCTGACCATCGGTGTCGCTGAGCGGATGAGCGGCGACGGCCAAGTCCCGCCGCTGTACCTGTCGGCCAACATCCCTGGAGGGGACGAGCACAACCATGCGCTGGAAAGGAAGTACGAGGGGCGGATCAAGCGGGGCACATAGTGCGAAACCGGCCTAGCGGGATCGCTTTGCCGGTGGCTGACAAGACCATCAGGGCATTCCAAGCAAGGAAAATCCACCACAACCAACAAGGATCGATCGGAAGGGACATCACATGGACATCAACGCCAAGTCGCTCGGACGACGGGACTTCCTGCGCGGCTCACTCGCCGCGGCGGCTTTGGCCGCAACCGGGGCGTCACTCGCGTCCTGCGCAACCTCGGGCACGAGTAGCAACACCTCGAGCTCAGCACCGGCCGGGGAGGTTAGTGACACTAACCCGTTCGGGGTGAAGTCGGGCACGACGGTCGAGGCCGTGATCTTCAAGGGTGGATATGGCATCGACTACGCGGAATTCGCCGGCAAGCAGGTCGAGGCGAAGCAATCCGGTGTGACAGTGAAGGTCACTCCCGTCACAAAGGTTGCCCAGGCGCTGCAGCCTCGCTTTGTGGCGGGCAACCCGCCGGACGTGATCGATAACAGCGGCGCCGGCCTGATCGGCATCAACACGATCCGCGATCAGTTGGCCGAGCTGAACGACGTCATTGAGGCCAAGAACTATGAGGGTACGGTGATCAAGGACACGCTGTACCAGGGCGTCACTGAGCCAGGAACATTCGACGGCAAGTTCATTGTGCTGAACTACGCCCTTACCGTTTACGCGATCTGGTACTCGGCCTCCCTCTTCGAGGAGAACGGCTGGACCGTACCGAAGACGTACGAGGAGATGCTTTCCCTGGGTGCTGAGGTCAAGGGCAAGAACAAGTATCTGCTCGGCTGGGGCAAGGAGGCTGCGACCTACTACCAGACAATGGCCATCGATTCGGCGATCAAGGAAGGTGGCGACGAGGTCCGACTGGCACTGGAGAATCTCAAGCCCGACTGCTGGTCGCTTGCTCCGGTTCAGGATGTCTTCACAGGGCTGAAGAAGATCATCGATGCCGGCTATATGAAGCCGGGCGGGTCGGGGACCGTGTTCACCGCCGCCCAGGCTCAGTGGAGCGAGGCGGAGCAATTCGTTCTGTATCCGTCGGGTGGCTGGATCGAGAATGAGATGAAGGACCAGACCAAGTCGGGCTTCAAGATGACCGGTGTGCCCACGCCGACGGTGTCGAGTAACTCGAAGCTGCCTTACGAGGCGCTGCACTCGACTGCTGGTGAGGGCTACATCGTGCCGTCGCAGGGCAAGAACATGGCGGGCGGCAAGGAGTTCCTGCGGGCGATGCTGTCCAAGGAGGCCGCGGTGAACTTTGCCAAGACGAAGCTCGCCTCGACCATCGTCAAGGGCACGGTCCCACCGGATGGGTTCGGATCGACAGCATTGCAATCCCAGATCAAGATGCTCGACACAGCAGGGTCAAACATCTTCTCCCATAACTTCGTCGATCTGTACGGCATGAATACCGATCAGCTTGTGGTGTGGAACACCTTCCTCAGCGGCGGCTCGAGCGTGGCCGAACTCACCAAGGGCCTGCAGGAGATCACCAACAAGGTCGCGAAGGATGATTCCATCAAGAAGGTCCAAGTAACGTGACGACGCTCACCACAGGGGTTAGCGCGCCGAGCGAAGTTAGCTCGGCGGGCGGTCTCCGGCGGATCGGCTCTGCCCGCTGGCGACGGCGTAACCTGACGTTCGACAAGATCAGCTTCTTCCTGGTCTTCTTGATCATTCCGGTTGCGTTCTACGTCGCCTTCGTGGTGTCCCCGTTCGTGCAGGCGGCCTACTTCTCGTTGACCGACTGGACGGGCTTCACGCCCACCATGAACTTCGTGGGATTGGCCAACTACGGCAAGCTGTTCACCGACGACACGTTCCTCAAAGCCATGGGAAACAACATTCTGATGGCGATCGTGGTCCCGATCGTGACGCTGGGTCTGGCGATGTTCTTTGCCACCCTCGTCACGGTCGGGGGCTCGGCCCGTGGGAACATTCGTGGCTTGCGCAACTCGAGCTTCTATCGGGTGATCTCGTTCTTTCCCTATGTCATTCCCGCGATTGTCATCGGGCTTATCTGGTCACAGATCTACGACCCCAGCGCTGGACTTTTGAATGGGGTTCTCACCCGTCTCGGTCTGGAGCAGTTCGAGTCATTTGCCTGGCTGGGTGACCCGCGCACGGCCCGCTGGGCAGTGATGTTCGTGATCATCTGGGGCTTGGTCGGCTTCTACATGGTGTTGTTCATCGCCGCCATCAAGGGCATTCCGGCCGAAGTCTTCGAGGCCGCCCGGATTGATGGCGCCGGACGCTTCCGAACGGCGATCTCGATTACCGTCCCGCTGACCCGGGATAACGTGCAGACCGCCTTCATTTACATCGGGATCCTCGCGCTCGACGCGTTTGTCTATATGGCTGCCCTGGAACCGGGTGGCGGGCCCGACAACACAACACTCGTCATGGCCCAGCAGCTGTTCACTACGGCGTTCACCAAGGGCCAGTTCGGCTATGCGTGCGCGATGGGTGTTGTCCTCGCGGTGATCACGCTGGCGTACGCGGGTCTGGTGTTCGCCGCGCAGCTGATTTTCGGTGGAAAGAGTGAGGTCGGCGAATGACACAGATCTCTCAGGTCGGCGCGGCTCCCGTACCGTCAGGGGAGCGAGTGCCATTCGAGCCGGCTGAGGCCGGGGGACCGCCGGGAACGGCCGGCGACAAGGCAGTCACCGGTTTCTCTCATACGGTCCTGATCATCTGGTCGATACTGGTGATCCTGCCGTTGATCTGGGTGTTGATGTCCTCGTTCAAGACCAGCTCTGAGATCTTCGCCTCGCCGTTTGCGCTGCCTGCACGCTGGAGCTTCGAAAACTATGTCAACGCCTGGACGACCGCCGGAATCGGCAGCTTCTTCCTCAACTCGGTGATCGTCGTAGCCTGCGCGCTGATTCTGACGATGTTGTTCGGCTCGATGTCGGCCTACGTGCTGGCTCGTTTCGATTTCCCTGGGAATCGGGTGGTGTATTACCTCATGCTGGCCGGGCTTACCTTCCCGATCTTCCTGGCGATTGTGCCGTTGTTCTTCGTGCTGCGGGGTATTGGTCTGCTCAACACCTTGCCCGGTTTGATCTTGACCTACGCGGCGTTCGCGTTCCCGTTCACGGTGTTCTTCCTCTATGCCTTCTTCCGATCACTGTCCAAGTCGATCGCCGAGGCGGCTGCAGTGGACGGCGCAGGGGAGTGGCGGATCTTCTTCCAGATCATGCTGCCCATGGCTCGGCCGGGCCTGGCGACCGTTGCAATTCTGAACTTTGTGGGGTTGTGGAACCAGTTCCTATTGCCGATTGCCCTGAACACCAACCCTGACAACTTCGTCCTCACCCAGGCGATGGCGTCCTTCGCGTCGCAGGCTGGTTATTCGGTGGACTTCGGGGCGCTGTTCGCGGCGGTCGTGATCACCGTTGTACCGGTGCTGATCATTTATCTGATCTTCCAGCGACAGCTCCAGGGATCGGTTTCGGCGGGAACCAACAAGTAGCTGAGCCGCCTACCATTGCGCCATGAAGGCGCTGGTATTGCGCGCTTATTACGACATGGCGGTCGAGGAACGACCGGATCCGGTGGCGGAACCCGGCCAGGTGGTGGTCGATGTGATCGCCACTGGCATTTGCGGCTCGGACTTTCACGGATACTCCGGCGAAAACGGTCGCCGCCACCCGGGCCAGATCATGGGGCACGAGACCGTTGGCCGGGTTCGCGAGCTCGGCCGCGATGTAGCAGGAATCGACGTTGGCCACCTGGTCACTGTCAATCCGGTGATGTCCTGCCATGAGTGCTCGGCATGCCGATCAGGACAAGAACATTGGTGCCGTCGACGCGTGGTGCTGGGGGTCGCGCCAGAAATTCCCGCGGCCTTTGCTGACCGGGTCGCAGTCCCGGCAGCGAACATCGTGCCCTTGCCAGAGGACATGCCCGCAGAGCTCGGAGCCTTGGTCGAGCCGATGGCGGTCGGCTACCACGCCGTTCGACGCGGTCTTCCGACACGCGCCGATCGAGTGCTGGTCATCGGCGGTGGACCGATCGGCCAGGCGTGCCTCCTGGCCGCCCGGCGTTTGGGAGTGCAGGCGCTTGCCGTGTCCGAAGTAAGCCCGTCACGCCGGGATCTCTGTGCTCGTCTTGGCGCCCATGTCGTCGACCCCTCGGCTGGTGACCTACCGGAGGCCGTAGCCGACCGGCTTGGCGGGATGGCGACTCTGGTCGTTGACGCTGTCGGGATCAGCCCGACCATCGCTGACGCGCTCGCGGCCTCCAGCCTGGGGAGCAGGATCGTGTTGGTAGGGATGGGATCTCCACACCTGGAGCTTGCGGCGTACGCGGTGAGCACCGAGGAGCGAAGCCTGATCGGGTCCTTCACCTACAACGCCGCCGAGTTCATCGACACCGCGGAGTGGGTCGGCACCGTCCCGGAGGGGATTGACGCGCTGATTGAAGGTCGCGTCGGCTGGGAGCGCGCGCCGCAAAGCTTCGACGACCTAGCGAGGGGCCGCAGCACGGCGAGCAAGATCTTGGTGTTCCCGCAAGGGCCGCCGCCGGAGAGCCTTTCAGGATGACCACACACAAGATCACACACGTCCGCGCCTTCACCGTGGCCGCCGGAGGCGGGGCCGACTACCACGACCAGCAGGGGTACCACTGGATCGATGACCACATCGCAACGCCGATGTCGCGCTATCCGGGCTACGAAGACAGCCGCCGGAGCTTCGGTCTCAACCTGCTGGGCACGTTGGTGGTCCAGATCGAGGCCGAGAACGACGCCATAGGGTTCGGCGTCACCACGGCAGGGGAGCCGGGAGCCTGGATCGTCGAGCGCCACCTGGCGCGATTCCTCGAGGGCGCCCTGGTCACCGACATCGAAAAGATCTGGGACCAGATGTTTCGGTCAACGCTGTTCTACGGGCGCAAGGGGCTGGTGCTCAACGTCATCAGCGCGGTTGATCTTGCTCTGTACGACCTTCTCGGTCGGCTCCGGCAGGAACCGGTCTACGCCCTGCTCGGCGGCCAGGTACGCGAAGAACTGATCTGCTACGCCACGGGCGCGCGTCCCGATCTGGCCCAGCAGATGGGGTTCGTCGGCGGCAAGCTACCCCTGCACCACGCCCCCCATGAGGGATCGGCAGGACTACGAGCGAACATCGAAGAGCTCCGGGCCATGCGTGACAAAGTAAGCGACGACTTCTGGCTGATGTGGGACTGCTGGATGTCGCTGGATCTGGACTACGCCGTACGGCTGGCCACCGCGGCTCATGAGTACGGCCTGAAATGGCTGGAGGAGGCGCTGATCCCTGACGACTACTGGGGCTACCGCGAGCTGCGCCAGAAGGTGCCGCACGGGATGTTGGTCTCGACCGGTGAACACGAGTCAACCCGGTACGGGTTCCGAATGCTGCTCGAGATGGGCTGCGCCGACATCCTGCAGCCGGATGTCGGCTGGTGCGGCGGCATCACGGAGTTGATCAAGATCTCGGCACTCGCCGACGCGTTCGGCGCCCTTGTCGTCCCGCACGGGTCGAGCGTGTACTCCTATCACTTCGTGATCACTCGGACCAACAGCCCGTTCGCGGAGTTCTTGATGATGGCGCCGGAGGCTGATGAAGTCGTGCCCATGTTCTCACCGCTGTTGGTGGGGGAGCCGGTGCCGGTCAACGGCCGGCTCAAGCTGGCCGACACGCCTGGTTTCGGTGTTGAGCTGAACCCGAATGTCGAACTGATTCGTCCGGTGACTCACTAGCCCGGCAGGCGCACATCCTTCCGGATTGAAGTATCAGTGCGACTCCCGACTAACCACTGACCCGCTGGAGCCGACAAGAAAGTCGAGGTCAGCGCCAGTGTCGGCCTGCAGCACGTGGTCTACGTAGAGCCGCTCCCAGCCGCGCTGCGGGTTGGCGAATGCGGCGATCGTCGGCTGGTTCGGCGTACGGCTTGCCAAGTCGCCATCAGGAACCTCGACCTCGATGCGGCGTGCCGCCACGTCGAGGCTGATCAGATCGCCGGTCTGTACTACTGCCAGAGGGCCTCCGGCGGCCGCCTCCGGGGTGACGTGCAGGATCACCGTTCCGTACGCCGTGCCGCTCATCCGCCCGTCGCAGACTCGAACCATGTCGCGGACGCCTTGGGCGAGGAGCTTCCTTGGCAATGGCATATTCGACACCTCCGGCATGCCCGGGTAGCCCCGCGGCCCGCAGCCGCGCAGCACCAGCACAGAGTCGGCGTCGACATCCAGGTCGGGGTCGTCGATCCGTAGATGGAAGTCTTCGACGCTGTCGAACACCAGGGCGCGGCCGCGGTGACGCAGCAGGTGCGGTGAAGCTGCGGCCGGCTTGATGACCGCGCCGGTCGGGGCGAGGTTGCCGTGGAGGACCGCGATCCCGCCCTCAGCAACCAGAGGCGCCGACCGGGCACGAATGACCTCCGGGTCCCAGACCTCGGCATCGTCGAGGTAGCCGATCAACGGCTTGCCGGTGACGCTGAGCGCTGATTCATCGAGCAGATCCCGTACCTCGCGCAACACGGCCAGCAAGCCACCAGCGCGGTGGAAGTCCTCCATCAGGAATCGACCGGCGGGTTGCAGGTCCACCAGCACCGGCACTTGGGACCCGATGTTGTCGAAGTCGTCAAGCGTCAGGTCGATTCCGAGTCGCCCCGAAATGGCCAACAGATGCACGACCGCGTTTGTCGAGCCGCCGATGGCCGCCAACGCCACGATCGCGTTGCGGAAAGAGGCCGTGGTAATGAAGCTGCTCGGCCGCCGGTCAGCGGAAACCATTTCCACCGCCAGCCGGCCGGTGGCGTGCGCGCCTTCCAGCAACCGGCTGTCTGCGGCCGGCGTGCCGGCTAGTCCTGGGGTGACCATGCCCAGGGCCTCGCTCACCAGTGCCATGGTCGAGGCGGTGCCCATGGTGTTGCAGTGCCCGCGGCTGCGAATCATCGCGGACTCCGACCGGGTGAACTGATCCGGTGACAGAGTGCCCGCTCGAACCTCCTCCGACAGCCGCCACACGTCGGTGCCGCAGCCAAGCGGCAAGCCACGAAACGTGCCGGTCAGCATCGGCCCGCCCGGCACTACCACGGCCGGCAAGTCGACAGAAGCCGCAGCCATCAGCAGCGCCGGGATGGTCTTGTCACATCCGCCGAGCAGCACGACAGCATCGATCGGGTTGGCCCGAAGCATCTCCTCCGTGGCCATTGCCGCCATGTTCCGCCATAGCATCGAGGTGGGCCGGACTTGCGTTTCCCCGAGCGACACGACCGGCAGATCGAGCGGGATGCCGCCAGCCTCATAGACGCCGTTCTTCACCGAAGCAGCGACCTCTGACAGGTGCATGTTGCACGGCGTCAGATCCGACGCGGTGTTCGCAATCGCGATCTGTGGGCGGCTGAAGGCGTCGTCCGGGGCGCCGCGGCGCATCCACGCTCGGTGGATGTAGGCGTTGCGGTCTTCGCCGGCGTACCACTGAGAACTGCGCAGCTGCTGCCTTCCGCGGACATTCTCGTTCAGGGCGGTCATGCAGGCTCCTCGCTGCCTACCAGCTGATTTGATTTCGTTGACTGGAATGGCGATTACACAATCGCAACCTAGTGGACACAGTCCTGACCCTTGGGAGACTTGCCATGTACCTCATGCGCATCGGCGAAAGTGGCGCCGAGAAGCCCGTCGCTCGCCTCAACATTCGGACCTACGTTGACCTCTCCGACGTCGTCGCCGATTTCGACGAGAGCTTTTTCGGTCAGGCTGGACTGGACCGGATCCGCCCGATCGTGGCCGAGCGCGCCGCCGCGGACAAGGTGTCAAACTTCGCCGGGGAGCGGATCGGAGCGCCAATCGGCCGCCCACACCAGATACTGGGCGTCGGGTTGAACTACGCGGACCACGCTGCGGAAACCGGGCAAGCAGTGCCTGCTGAGCCGATCTTGTTCACCAAGTCACCGAACACGCTCGTCGGCCCCGATGACGACGTACGCATCCCCCGCGGTGCGACCAAAACTGACTGGGAGGTTGAGCTCGGCATCGTCATCGGGCGGCGCACCAGTTACTTGAACTCAGTGGAGGAGGCCAGGGATGTGATCGCTGGCTGGGTCGTGGTCAACGACGTAAGCGAGCGCGCCTTCCAGGTGGAACGCGGAGGTCAGTGGCTGAAGGGCAAATCCGCCGAGACGTTCAACCCCGCCGGGCCGTGGCTGGTTACCACAGACGAAATCGACAATGTGCGGAACCTGGACATGTGGCTTGACGTCAACGGGACGCGCCGACAGACCGGGAACACGAAAACCATGGTCTTCGATCCGTACTTCCTCGTGCACTACATCAGCCAGTTCCTCGTCCTGGAGCCGGGGGATCTGATCAACACAGGGACCCCGCCCGGGGTCGGCATGGGCTTCACACCGCCCATCTGGTTGCAGCCCGGCGACATCATGGAACTTGGAATCACCGGCCTGGGCAGTCAACGGCAGCGCGTCCTGGGACCGCCGTGACGAAGCGCACCATCCGGGCGTTCGTACTGACTGGGCCGGGAGAGTACGCAGTCGAGGACGTGCCAGTCCCATCGCCGGCGCCGGGAGAGGCCGTCGTCGATGTTGAGCGGGTCGGCCTCTGTGGCACCGACGTCGAGTTCTTCACGGGGGAGATGGCCTACCTACACCAGGGTCACGCTTCATACCCGATCCGCCTCGGGCACGAGTGGGCGGGCAGGGTCACCGCAGTCGGTGACGGCGTTGACCCTATCTGGCTGGGCCGGCGGGTCATGGGCGACACCATGCTCGGCGACGGCACGTGTAACCGCTGCCGGCGAGGGCACCAGCACGTGTGCGAAAACCGCCAGGAGGTGGGGGTACGAGGTGGCCGCCCCGGCGCCTTGGCGGAGCAGCTTGCCGTTCCGGTCTCGTCGCTGCACGTCCTGCCCGCGACCGTGGACGCGGTGCTCGGCGCACTCGTCGAGCCGGGAGGCAGCGCCTTCCGTGCGGCCGAAGCCGTCAACGTGGGACCAGGGGACCGTGCGCTGATCCTCGGCCCGGGAACCATTGGGTCGCTCGTGGCGCTTTTTCTGCGTGCGGCGGCTGCGGAGGTCCACCTACTAGGTCGCTCCGACCACGACCTCGCATTCGTCCGCGGCTTGGGCTTCGAGAACGCCTGGACCGAGGCCACCTTGCCAGACCTAGCCTTCCAAGCAATCGTCGATGCCGCCAACGCCGTACATCTGCCTGCGCTGGCGCTCGACCGGGTCGAGGCCGCCGGCCGTCTGGCCTACGTCGGTCTGGCTGGCAGTCCGAGCCGCATCGATACCCGTACGCTGGTCCTGAAAGACGTC
>Ga0126314_10000428_pt1 | contig 20517 bp, 12 predicted proteins | sample Plot105B_FD_92535 | JGI IMG/M metagenome (GOLD analysis project Ga0126314, IMG submission 92535) | Serpentine soil microbial communities from UC McLaughlin Reserve, CA, USA - Plot105B | ecosystem: Environmental > Terrestrial > Soil > Grasslands | place: USA: UC McLaughlin Reserve, Lake County... | reverse complement strand
GGCGGGTTGATGATGGCGACGAACTGGTCGATGCCGTACATGCCCAGGTTGCTCACGGTGATGGAGCCGCCCGTGTACTCCTCGGGCTTGAGGGCCCGCTTGCGAGCGCGCTCCGCCAGCTCACGCACCTCCGTGGAGATGGCCTGGAGTCCCTTCGTGTCCGCGTCGCGGATGACGGGGGTGATGAGTCCCTGCTCCAGCGCCACGGCGATACCCACGTCCACCGAGCCGTGGTGGACCACCTGGTCCCCCTGGAGCGAGACGTTGATCTTCGGGTAGCGGCGCACGGCCATCGCCACGGCCTTCACGATGAGGTCGTTGACGGAGACCTTGAGCTCCATCGCCTTCGCCTCCTCGCGCACCTTCACCGCGGCATCCATCTCCACCTCCAGGGTGAGATAGAAGTGCGGCACGCCGGGCTTCACCTCCGTCATCCGCTGCGCGATGACCTTGCGCATGGAGGACAGCGGCTCGGTGCGAGCCTCGGGGCGGGCCACCGTCGCGGCGGACGGAGCCTTCCGAGTCACGGGCGCCGTGGGAGCGGGGGCCGGAGCCTTCACTCCACGGGCCAGGGCCTCTTCGATGTCGCGCTTCACCACGCGACCCGACGGACCCGACCCCTGCACCTGGGCGATGTCCAGGCCCTTGTCCTTGGCGATCTTCTTCGCCAGCGGGCTGGCGCGAATGCGTCGCCCCCCGGACGCCACCGGTGCCGACGCGACAGGCGCGGCCTGTGCTGGAGGCTTGGGCGCGGCGGCGGCGGGAGCAGCCTCCACGGGCTTCGGCGCGGCGGCCGGAGCCGGAGCGGCGGCCTTGCCACCCTTCGGCGTGAGGTACGCGATGGGCGAGCCGACGGGGGCAGACTGGTTCTCCCCGACGACGATCTCCGCCAGCGTCCCGTCGTCGTAGGCCTCGATTTCGAGGTTGGACTTGTCCGTCTCCAGCTCGGCGAGCGCCTCACCGGAGGAGACCTTGTCCCCCACCTTCTTCAACCACTTGACGATCTTCCCCTCCGTCATCGTCGGGGACAGGCTCGGCAACTGGATGGCGATGCGGTCTCCGCCTCCGCTCGACGCGGGAGCGGCGGCCGGAGCAGGAGCGGCGGCCGGGGCCTTGGGAGCCTCGACCTTCGCGGCGGGAGCAGCGGGCGCGGGCGCGGCGGCCTTGGGCGCCGGAGCACCTCCCGCCGCGACCTTCTCGCCCTGCGCGCCGATGTAGGCGATGGGGGCGCCGACGGGGGCGGACTGGTTTTCGTCGACGAGAATCTGAAGAAGGTAGCCGTCGTCGTAGGCCTCGATTTCGAGGTTGGACTTGTCCGTCTCCAGCTCGGCGAGCGCCTCACCGGAGGTGACCTTGTCCCCCACCTTCTTCAGCCACTTGACGATCTTCCCCTCCGTCATCGTCGGGGACAGGCTCGGCATCTGAATGGGCGTGGCCATACGGGTCAGGCTCCCTGGCGGTACAGCACCTTCTTCACGGCCGCGATGATCTTGGGCGCGTCCGGCTGGGTCGCGTTCTCCAGGTTCGCCGCATAGGACATGTTCACATCGAGCCCCGTCACGCGCTCCACCGGCGCGTCCAGCTCGTCGAACGCCTTGGACTGGATGATGTCCACCACGGAGGCGCCGATACCCGCCAGCGCCCAGCCCTCCTCGACGATGACGGCGCGGTTCGTCTTGCGCACGCTCGCCAGGATGGCCTCCTCATCCAGGGGCCGCAGCGTGCGCAGGTCCAGGACCTCCACGCTGATGCCCTCCTTCGCCAATTCCTCGGCCGCCTGCATGCAGAAGTAGTACATGCGGCTCCAGGTGATGACGGTGACGTCCGTCCCCTCGCGCTTCACGTCCGCCTTGCCCAGCGGCACGACGTGCTCACCCTCGGGCACCTCGCCCTTGAGCGCGTAGAGCCGCTCGCCCTCGAACATGATGACGGGGTTCTCGTCGCGAATGGCCGACTTGAGCATCCCCTTGGCGTCCGCGGGCGTCGCGGGCGCAATCACCTTCAGGCCCGGGAAGTGCGCGTAGTTGGCCTCCAGCGACTGGCTGTGCTGGCTGGACAACCGGCCACCGGCGCCGCCCGGTCCACGGAAGACGATGGGGCAGCGCAGCTGACCGCCGGACATGTGGCGCAGCTTGGCCGCGTTGTTGACGATCTGATCCATCGCCAGAATCGCGAAGTTCCAGGTCATCATCTCCACCACGGGACGCAGGCCCACCATGGCCGCGCCCACGCTCATGCCGCCGAAGCCCAGCTCGGAGATGGGCGCGTCGATGATGCGCGCGCTCCCAAACTTGTCCAGCAGCCCCTGCGACACCTTGAAGGCGCCGTTGTAGCGACCCACTTCCTCGCCAATCAGGAAGACGTTGGCGTCGCGCTCCATCTCCTCGGCGAGCGCCTGGTTCAGGGCCTCGCGGTACATCAACTCGGGCATCGTCGGCTCCGACTCGAAATCAAAAAGGTTGGTTGGTCAGGGGGGCCCTGCGACTCAGTTCGTCAGGCCCGCCTTCTTGTCCGCCGCCTCGGCCTGCGCGCGCGGCTCCAGGTCCCACGTCACCTTCAGCTCCTGGCCGCTCGGGTACGAAGGCCAGTTCTCCACCTTCACGCCCAGCACCCGCTCACGGGGACGCACGTCCGGCTCGCCCGGCTCGACGATGGTGTCGCGCCACAGCTCGTCCAGGCTCGGCTCCGGGGACTCGTCCGCGAACTTCACCGCGGCGTCCACCTGCGCCTTCACCTCTTCTTCGATTCGCTCGAAGTCCGCGTCCACGCCCAGGCCGTTCTTGGTGGCGTAGTCGCGCAGCTTGGGGATGGGGTCGCCCTTGCGCTCCTCCTCCACCTCCTGCTTGGAGCGGTAGGTCGCCGGGTCCGCCATGGAGTGGCCACGGAAGCGGTACGTGTTCGCCTCCAGCAGCACGGGGCCCTTGCCCGCGCGGCACCACGCGGCCGCGTCCTTCACGGCCTCGTACATCTTCAGCACGTCCATGCCGTCCACCGGCTCGCCGCGCATGTCGTAGGCGGCGGCGCGCTTGTAGATCTCCGGCACCGCCGAGGTGCGGGAGATGGCCGTGCCCATGCCGTAGCGGTTGTTCTCGCAGATGTAGATGACCGGCAGCTTCCACTTCGACGCCATGTTGAACGTCTCGTGGAGCGCGCCCTGGTTGGCCGCCGCATCGCCGAAGTAGCAGACCGTCACCCGGTCCTCGTTGCGATAGCGGCTGGCGAAGGCCATGCCGGCCGCCAGCGGAATCTGCCCGCCGACGATGCCGTAGCCCCCGTAGAACTGGTGCTCGATGTCGAAGATGTGCATCGAGCCGCCCTTGCCCTTGCTGTAGCCGGTGCCCCGGCCGAACAGCTCCGCCATCACCATGCCCGCGTCGCTGCCGCGCGCCAGGGGCTGGCCGTGGTCGCGGTACGCGCTGAGCATGTAGTCATCCTTGCGCATGGCCTCGATGGGGCCCACCGCCACCGCTTCCTGGCCAATGTACAGATGGCAGAAGCCGGCGATCTTCCCCAGCGTGTACTGCTGGCCCGCGCGCTCCTCGAAACGGCGGATGAGGTACATCTTCCGGTACATCGTCAACAGCAAGTCTTTCGAGTACGGGCTGGCCACCGCGGGTGCCTCCATGCTGTCCGCCCCTCCTCACCCGGGGCGGCGAACGCCGAGCGCCTCATAGCGCGCGGCAGGGGGACTTCAAAGCCTTTCAAACCCCTCAGGGCCGCTCCTGTCTTCCAGGCGCGGTGCGTCAGGAAACGAGGGTGAAATGAGGGACGCTGATGATGCCGTCCAACAGCGTCACCGGTCGACCGGAATGATCCGTGGCCAGGTGAATCACGGTGGCCTCAGGGAAGCGCACCCGGTAGTCGTTGGCGTGGGTGGGCTCGTTGTCGAAGGCGGCCACCACGGTGCCCAGCCGACCCAGCCTCGCGTGCGCGTCGCGCTTGAACGCGTCGTCGTCCTCGAACGGCGTGGGCTTCATCAGGAGCAGCACCCGCGCGTCGTCCGGCAGCGCCATCCCGTGGCGCCGCATGCAGGCGACGGAGCCCTCGCGCATGCCCTCGTGGCGCCCCGTCACGTAGACGAGCTTCGCCCCCGTCGCCAACACGGCGTGGGTGAAGGCCGCGGCCCCGTCGATGGCCTCGTCCACCTCGCAGTACTCGCTGGTGAAGAAGCGCTCGCCCCAGAACCGGCGAGCGTCCGCGAAGTGGGCCTGCACCTGGGCCTCCTCCAGCCCGCAGGCACGCATCGCGTCACGCATGTCCCAGCCGGAAGTCCAGTGGTCGGGCCCGCAGGCGGCGAGGCTCGGCACGGCCTGGGCCTCGCCATATTCCCGGAGGATGCGCGCCTGCCGGTGCCGGTTGTCGAGCAGGGTGGAGTCCAGGTCGAACGCCAGCACCGCCCGCTCGCCGAGGGAGCGGGCCCGGGCCAGGATGGCGTTCAGGCTGTCGCGCCAGTCGTCGCGGATGCGCTTCTTGAAGTCTTCGTGGGCCATGGGCGCGGCGAACACTACCCGCGCGCGCGCCCCAGCGCCGCCGAAACCGCCTGGGTCAGGCGGCCGACTGCCAGGGCATGGGGCCGGTGGGCGCGCCCGGAGTGGTGTCCGCGAAGCGGAGCATGCGCTGGATGCCGTTGCGGTCCAGCACCAGCCGCACCAGCTGCGTGCTCTCCTGGCGCCGGTCCGTCTCCTCCTCCTCCACCGTGAAGCGGAACACCACGTCCACCGGATAGCGCTTGGCGCCTCGGATGTGCCCCACCGACAGGTCCGCCAGGTCCACGTACTCCAGCGCCAGCTCCGGCTCGTCCATGTCCCGCAGGAAGCGCTCCACGTTGAGCCGCAGGATGTCCGTGACGCCGGACAGGCCCCGGTCCGAGCGCGGCAACAGACGCGCGTCCAGGACGATGTGCTTGCGGTAGCGGATGACCGTCTCCGTCAGCTCGCCCTGGGACACGGTGAGGAAGTCATCCTGGTGCCGCAGCGCCAGCACCGAGTCCGGCACCTTGGGCCCGTAGTCCACCCGCTCCTCGCACGTGCCGATGGTGCGCCCCGTCACCGGGTCCACCAGGTCCGCGGTGCGGTCCGACAGGTGCGTGGCGGCAACCCGGCTCGACAGCCGCCGCAGGCCCTCCTTGATGCGGTCCTTCATCATGTAGCCGACCACGGCGATGAGGAAGAAGTTGAGGCTCACCTGCGTGAAGCGGATCTGCGCCCACAGCGCCACCGCCGTGGCGAACGCCATCGCGATGCCTGCGGCCAGCGCGAACAGCACCTCTTCCCACCCCTGCCGCTTCTGCCGTCTGCGCGAGGACAGGAAGAGCACGTTCATGCAGAACTTCTTCAGCATCCCCAGCCGCTGGATGTACTCCTCGTTGTCCCCCGTGGGGCTCAGCACGCTGCGCAGCCGGTGCTCCTTGCGGTAGGACTCCTCGCGCAGCACCGCCTCCATCAGCCCCTTGCGCAGCCCCAGCCACGGCTCTCCGCGCGGCAGCGACTTCATGTCCGCCACCGAGCGCCGGAAGCCGTTCTCCACCAGCAGGCTGACGTACTCGTCCACCAGCCGCAGCGACGCGCGCGAGCGCTCCTGCAGGCGCAGCTCCCCCACCGAGCGCAGCCACTGACGGAAGCGCGCCATCACCTGCGTCACCCCCGCCTGCATCGCCACGACTTCCGACTCCAGCGTCGCGCACGCATCGGTGGGCAGCGCCACCGGCCCCTCGCAGCGGGACTCCACCCCGGTGGCGAAGCGGCGCAGCGCCCCGCGCAGCACGCACGACAGGAGCTTGGCCTGGTAGACGACGTCCCGCTCCGAGCCCAGCCCCGTGCGCAGCCACGCCTCCAGCCGCACCAGCGGCGAGGTGTCCGACGAGAGCAGCTCCTCCACCGCCATCACCGGCGTCTTGAAGCGGACGTAGTTGTGGATGTCCGCGTAGAAGTCCGCGCGGGGGTACGTCTCCTGGTCGATGTTCAGGCTGCCGGGGAGGAACAGATGCGCCTCCACGAGGTAGCGCGTCTCGTCCACGCCCGAGGGCTGGTACTCGAGCTTGATCTCGAACTGCTTCCGGTCGTGAACCTCGAAGCGGCTATGGAGCGGTGCGGGTGCCTGGGACACACCAGCACTCTACGTTACAACCCTGTCACGGGGGAGTGACACCCCCGTGACGTCCGGCGGGCCACAGGGGACTCAGCCCCCGGTACCAGTCTTGGGAGCCGCAACTGTCTGGGTGACGGCGGAAGCGCCCGACACGGGGGCCGCCTTGGGCTGGGGTCGGGCATTCCAGACCCGGGTGGCCAGCAGGAGGCCCGCGAAGGACAGGGGCAGCATGGCCAGGGGCCAGTTGCCCCAGTTGTGGGGATCCTTGGCCACATCCCCCGACGGGAGGATGCGCCCGAGCAGCAGGGACTGGAGCGCCGTGCCCGCATACACCGCGCCGTCGATGATGCCCACCGCGAGGCCCGCGTTCTTCTTGCCGCCGAAGTCCATGCTGGCCGTGCCGGACAGCATGCCGTGCACGCCGATGACACACAGGGACATGAAGATGACCGTCCACCCCAGCGCCGGGCTGCCCAGCAGGAACAACGTGGCCACCGCGCCCACGCTCATGCCCGCGTAGAGCACCGCGGAGACAGGACCGCGGCGCGAGTCGAACACACGGTCGCTGATGACGCCCGCGAACATGCCGCCGGTGATGCCCGCCACGCAGAGCAGCATGCCCCAGTTGGCCGCGACGAAACCCTCGGCGATGCCCGTCGCCTTCGCGAACTTGGGGTACCACTGCATGATGGCGTTGCGCATGAAGCCGCTGCAGAACTCCACCATCAGGATGATGATGATGGCGCGGTTGCTCATCATCTTCTTGAAGACGGGCCAGACGCCCAGGCCCGCGTGGGCCTCGCCGCTGGATGCGTCGGCGGTGTCGAAGTCCGGGTGGCCCGTGTGGCCAGGCGTGTCGCGGATGACGAAGAAGTCCACGACGACGAAGGCCGCGAGGATGGCGGCGGGCACGAAGAACACCCAGTACGTGGGCGCCGCCTTGGCGATGAAGCGGCTCCAGTCGTAGGCGAAGTACACGCCCAGGGAGATGAGGATGCCGAAGACGCCGCCCAACTGGCCGCGCTCGCGCACGTGGAACCAGGACGCGTTCACCTTGACGATGGAGACCGCGCCGAAGCTCTGGAAGTACATGTTGACGGCGTAGAGGAACGACAGCGTCCCCACGATTCCGCCCGGCGGCTGCCAGCCGTCCGTCAGCACCTTGTAGACGACGATGCCCATCAGCACGTTCGCCACGGACGAGCCCGCGGCGGACATCAGGATGGTCTTCCGTCCGCCGAGCCGGTCCGTCAGCGGACCGTTGAGCAGGAAGGCGCAGCCGTACACGAGCGTGCCCCAGAAGAAGATGGTGCCGAAGTCCGCGTTGGACGTGTGGCCCTTCATCGCGCTGGTGGCTTCGTTGAGGTTGTAGCGCCCCATGTAGAGGAACGCGTACGTCATCCCCAGCGGGAACCAGTTGAAGAAGCGGCGTCGGCGGAACGCGTCCGTGTGGCCCAGCTCCACCTTGGGCAGGCGGGCCAGCACGAGCGAGATGGCCCCCAGCAGGATGAGAATGGGCAACAGGTTGGCCAGCCACGGGGGCAGCGACGACATGCAGCGACCTCGTCAGTGGAGTGCGGAGACGCCGCGCACCCTACCCTGGCGCGCGGCCCGCGAGAAACCCCACTGACACGGGCTCAGCCCAGTCGGGCGAGCAACCGCGTCAGCGACACCTCTGTCTTCGCATCCGGGATGTCCCCGCGCCGGCACGCGTCGAGGACCTCGGACAACGGTCTCCAATGCAGGAGCGTCCCCTCCTCTAGAGGCGACCCGTCTCCCTCCGGCTCCTCCTGTTTCACGTCCGTGACGTCCACCGCCGAGGGAAACACCTTCTCGGAGAGGATGCCGGGGGCCAGAAAGAACGAGCCGCCCAACAACTGGATGTCCTCGGGGCGCACCGCATACCCCGCCTCTTCGCGCACCTCTTCGGCCGCGCGTCGCCGCAGACCCTCCTCGCCCTTGTCCTCCGGCTCCAGCAGCCCGGCGACAATCTCCTCCACCCGCAAGTAGCCCGCACCGGGATCCGGCACCGTCATCGCGTCGCGCTGATCCTTCCTGAAATACGCCGCGGGCCTCAGGTTCATCCGCGTCAACACCTCGAGTCCCGCCGCACCGCGTCGGTAGACGAGCACCGACACCGCGTCCAGCCGGGGCCTGTCCACCACATCCACTCGGTAGACGGGCGAGGAAGAGCCGTCCGCGCGCCGGTTGCGGCAGCGCAGTCTCTTCACTCGGAGGAAACCCTCGTCGCAGCGCGCCGTGGCCGAGAAATCCTCGATGATCTCGATGTCAGTCACACTGGAATGGCTCTGCCGCATGTCTGCCTGCTCTCCTGGAGTTCGACCGTCAAGGTGTGCGAGTAGGAATGCCATGGCGGCGTCGCTTGCCCGCCCGTGTCCGATACCGTACCTTGCGCGCGCTTTACTCCCGACGTTCTACCGAAACACGGATTCTTCCTGATGCGTCGCCTCCTGCTCGGCCTTTTCTGCGCCCTGGCCACCGCCTCATGCATGCCAGTGGTGGAAGGCCAGGACTACCACCTCGAGGGGCAGGAGGTGCGGCTGACGCTCCTTCATACCTCGGACATCCACTCCCGGCTCATCCCGTACGACTTCGCTCCGTTGAAGACGGACCAGGACCTGGGCCTCGTGCCCGAGGCGGGCCCCTTCGGTGGCGCCACCCGCATGGCCGCCGTGCTCAAGCGCGAGCGCGCGAGGGGTGAGCGGGTGATGCACCTGGACTCGGGCGACTGCTTCCAGGGCGCGCCGATCTTCAACATCAACAACGGCGAAGCGGAGTTCCGCTTCCTGTCGCAGGCACGTCTGGATGCCGCGGTGGTGGGCAACCACGAGTTCGACGCGGGCGCGCTGAACTTCACGCAGCAGGCCAAGCAGAACGCCACCTTCCCGCTGCTCGCCGCCAACTACAACTGGAACGACTGGCGGCAGAACGGCAGCAACGAGACGGCGCTGGAGACCTCGCCGTACACCATCCGCAACATCAAGGGCCTGCGGGTGGGCATCGTCGGCATGGCGAACATCTCCTCGCTCAACTCCATCGTGGAGGGTGGCAACAGCCTGCAGGTCACCCCGCTGGAGCAGAACGAGGTCGTCCGCGCCTATGTCGCGCTCTTGCGGCCGGTGACGGACCTCATCGTCCTCGTCAGCCACCTGGGCCTCACCGAGGACCAGGACGTCGTCCAGGGCTACGAGGCCTATTACGAGTATGGCCGCGCCCGCAGCTTCATCCGCCGCCAGGACAACCCCTGGCAGGTGCTGGAGTGGTTCGGTCCCGAGGGCGAGGAGAAGTCGGTCGTCCGCGTGATGATCCCCGGCGTCTCCGGCGTCGACGTCATCATGGGCGGCCACCTGCACGTGGTGCTCAACCCGCCGCAGCTGCTGGCGGACCCGAGCGGTCGCAAGGTGGTGCTCGCGCACTCCGGCGCCTTCTCCAAGTACGTGGGCCGGCTGGAGCTGGTCGTGAAGATGCCGGACGAGCTCGGCACGGGTGAGGGCGGCGAGGTCGTCAGCCAGGACTACCGCGTGTTCCCCATCGACGGGCTCTGGTGCGACGACGCCATGCGCCGCTACCGCTACGACTCCAACATCTTCTGGGAGGACGGCCAGTTCATCCAGACCCCCGCGGTGCGCGCGGCCATCGACGCCTGCCGCGAGCAGGAGGACCGACAGACGACGCACCTGCTCCAGCCCTACATCGTCGGGATGGACCTGAAGCTGCAGCTCACCAACATCTTCGCGTATGCGCCCACGGACGTGACGCGCCGGAACAACTCCACGGGTGGCGACTCGCCGCTGGGCAACATCGCCGCGGACTCGATGCGCAAGCGTCGCCGCGTGGACGCGCAGATGGCGCTCACCAACTCGCTGGGCATCCGCGACAACCTCTACTCCGGCGTCGTGTCCCAGGAGTCGATGTTCAACGTGTTCCCGTTCGAGAACACCATCAACATCATGTACCTGTCGGGCAAGGAGATGCAGGAGATGTTCGACTTCGTGGCCGAGCGCTCCTCCGAGCGTGGCTGCGTGAGTCAGGCGCAGATCTCCGGCGCGAAGTTCACCATGGACTGCGCCCAGGTGCAGATCAACGACCTGCGCGTCGCGTGTGACATCTCGCTGGGCGGCGCGGACTGCCCCCCGGACAACCGCGAGGGCCATGCCCCCTGGCAGTGCCTCCAGGACACGAGCACCTCGGCCACGACGGGCCGCTGCTACGCCCACCCTGGCACGAACATCGAGGTGGGCGGCAAGCCGCTCAACCCGTTCGGCACGTACCGCGTGGCGGTGAACGACTACATCGCCAAGGGCGGCTCGGGCTTCAACGTGCTCAAGCGCAACACCACGCGCCAGGAGACGGGCATCTCGCTGCGCGACTCGCTCATCGGCTACATGCAGGACTTCTGTACCTGCGACGACATCAACGCGGGCTACGCGACGCGCGGCAACCGCGAGGATGGCCAGCGCTGTGGCTCGCTGGTGAACGGCCAGTGGGTCATCAATGATCGCCTGCGCGCCTCTTGCCGCGAGATGCAGGACTACGAGAACGAGCTGTCCGCGAAGGTGGGAAGCTGCTCGTGCGAGGAGCTGCTGCGCAACGGCTACAACCCGGCGAGCTGTGGCGTCGCCACCGTCACCAACCCGGACCAGGCGCGCGCGGCCTGCATCGCCGCCAAGCCGGTCGGCTCGTGCACCTGCGGAGACCTGGCCGCCCGGGGCTACAACCCGGACGGCTGCAACAGCCCTGGCATCACCACCGCCGTGGAAGCCCAGGCCGCGTGCGCGGTCTCCGCGGGCCCGTTCACCGGTCGGTGTGATTGCCGTGAAGTCATGAGTGGAAACAACCCCGTGTGCGGAACGGTGACGCAGCAACTGCGCAACTTCTGCACGAACCCGACGGCGATGCCTATCGCCGACGCCGTGGAAGACGGCCGCATTGGCCGGAGGGTGAAGTAATGAAGAAGCTCATGCTGCTGTCGGCGTTGGCCCTGGCCGGCTGTTACACCGAGGAGTCGCCCCAGCCGAAGGGCCTGGCGTCCTTCGAGGTCACCGTGAAGGGCTTCTACGTCGCGGACTCCAATCCGCGCGCGTCGCTGCCCGTGGTGGCCAGTTGCGTCGCCCAGCATGGTGGCAGCCAGGCCGCGGTGCCCATGGAGCTTCGTGGCACCCCGGCTTGCCGCCTGGCCATGCCCCGGGGCCCGGTGGATATCGACTTCGACATCCAGGCGGTGGACGTGAAGGGCCAGCCGATGGATTCGTTCAACGGCCCCGTCTCCTTCCGCACCGTCCCGGGCAACCTCACCGGCCCCTATCGCTACCGCTGGGTGCAGCTCACCAACGGCAAGGGGACGGGCACCGTGCGCAGCGCGCAGCTCTACGGTGAAGCCCACGTGTGGGTGGAGGACGAGCCCGTCCAGGTCGACTACGCCGAGGGCCAGGTCGTCGCCGGTGAGCTTCCAGAGGAGCCCGCCGTGCGCAGCTTCTCCACCGGCCTGTCGCGCGCCATGCACTTCGAGGAGCCCACCATCTCCACGGTGCAGGTGCCGCAGAACAGCGACCAGCTCACCGCCTACAACGGCACGTTCATGCGCATTGGCGTCGCGCCCGAGGCGGGCTCGCCGCTCATCCAGAACTGCGAGCCGGACGACCCGAACTACAACCAGCCGGTGACGCTGCTGGTGACGGGCACGGACCCGGGCGGCTTCTTCGTGACGGACCTGACGGCGTGCCGCGTGCGCGAGGGCAGCATCCCTGGCGCCAACACGCAGACGGCGGAGCCCACGGGCTTCTTCCCCGGCCGCTTCAACTCCATCTACATCTACAACTACTCCTTCCCGGAAGGCCTGGACCCGGGTGACCTGCTCTGGTCCATCGCGGGCTCGGTGCAGGAGTTCACCGCGACGACGCAGCTGACGTTCCCCTCGTGGAGCATCCGCGAGAAGGTCCGCCTGCTGCCCCAGTCCGAGTGGAACAAGTACCTGGACCTGGCGCCGCCGACGGAGATCAACGGTCGGCTGTGCGGCTTCAGCGGCTCGCCCTACATCACGGACGTGATGTGTGGCTACAGCTACGGCAACTACAAGATGGAGGGCCTGGAGTCCTCGCTGGTGAAGATCCGCCGCGTGAAGTTCCCGCAGGTCTTCCGCAGCTGCGACGCCAACGGCAACAACACCGTCCCCTTCTTCTGTCCCGACCCGCGCGCCAACGTCTTCGGCGCCTGCGGCACGGATGACCCCAATGACCCGGACGTCCCGGAGCGCGTGTGCAACGTGGACTGCACGCTGGGCCTGGGTCAGTACCGCGGGCAGATCTGCGCGGAGAAGACGACGTACGACAACTTCGGTCAGTTCGTGGTGGAGATGGTCCCGATGGGCGCGGCCGAGGCGGGCCTCGACAACTCCGTGAATGGCCGGCTGCACGCGCTCAACGCGCTGCCGCCCGTGTCTCCCGCCACCGAGGCGTGGACGCGCTCCACCAACACCTACCCCACGGGCGCGACGCTGAACATCTGGTGCGACAAGGCCGTGAATGTCCGGTTCGGTGGCGCCAGCGTGCCGGGTGTGCCGAGCAACGTCGCCCTGGCCGCGGCCACGCGCCTGGAGCACACGCTCAACGAGAACCAGTCCTATGTCTGGGTCTCCGTGCAGAACGGGGCGAACGGCTCGGCGAGCTGCAAGGTGAGCCAGCACCCGCGTGCTCGCATCAACCTGGTGACCAAGGACGCCGTGCCGGACCTGGTGGTCAACTGCAGCGAGACGGATGCCGACGCGACCCGCGCCGAGCAGTGCCGCTTCCTGCATGGGGCGACCTTCGACATCGTGGGCCATCTGCGCCACGTCAGCGCGGCTCGGCCTCGCTGGATTGTGCTGCCTCGAGATCAAGACGACCTCTGCTGCTACCCAGGCCCGGGCATGGAGTGCCCGCGTCCCATCGAACCTTGCGTGAATCCGTAGGCTTTTGACGAAACTCGCGCCCCGGGTCACCGGGGTGCAGGGAGGAGCGAACCCAAGCGGGCGCTCCGTGGAGAGGGACATTGAAAACGCTGCAGAAGCTGGCCTTGACCGGCCTTATCTCCCTGAGTGCGCCCGCCTGGGCCAGTGACTTCGTGGACACGCGTCTGTCGTTCGTCTTCGCGGACGACAACGTGCTCGCGGGCTCGGGTGAGACCACTCCCAACAGCCCCAACGCACGGTTTGGCGCGGGCAACCAGAACACCCAGTTCTACGACAACTTCAACACGCGCTTCTCCGGCTTCGAGTCGCTGTCGAACATCGTGCTCTACAAGCGGGCACCGGCGTTCTTCGAGGGACTGACGACGGAGGCGGCCCTGACGCTGCTGGTGCTGGAGCGCCCCAGCGGTCAGGTCGCCATCCAGGACAACTCCAGCTACATCCGGCTCAACTACCAGCCGCCGGGCTGGGGTGAGAAGGAAGGCATCTCGCTGGTCGGCTTCCCGGTGTCCGCGGACCGCTTCCGTCTGGGCTATGCGTACCGCATCTCCTGGGGCGGCAGCGGCGTGTTCACCACCCGCTCGGCCACCAACGGCGTCCCGGGTGCCAAGCTGCAGATCACCCGCGACCGGTGGTACGCGTACGTGGGCGGCAAGACGGCGCTGGTGCAGAACGAGCTCATCCTCGAGGAAGAGACGCTCTACGGCGTGATGGCCGGCGCGGGCGTGGACATCCTGGAGACGCTGCGCGTCGAGGCGGGCGGCGGCTACTTCCAGAAGGGCCTGGTTCCGGGTCTCGCGACGCTGGGTGTGGAGGCGCCGGTGAACGCCGCGGGCGTGTCCGCGCAGGTCGTCTACCACGTGGGTGTGCCCGTCGGCACGAGCGTGGACTTCCGGCTCTACAAGAACGACCCGGAGATCTACGAGCGCTTCTTCGCCCCGGAGAAGTACCCGGGTGGCCTGTCCTACTCCGTGTCGCTGGAAGGCAGCTACCTGTCCCAGACGCTGGAGAAGCCCGACCAGTTCGGCGCGACGGAGCCCCAGGGCGCCACGGCGCTGGCGCTGCAGGCCCGCGCGAAGCTGGGCTTCCTGCGCCTGAGCCTGCTCGGCCTGTACCGCAGCCTCTCGTACATCCAGTTCGACGTGCCGGGCTTCCCCCCGTTCCAGGACTTCCCCGAGGGCACGGAGCTGAACCCGGAGATGTTCCTGGCGTTGGGTGCGGACTACCACCTGCCGGAGCTGCACTTCACGCCGGGCGTCATCTTCGGCATCCAGCGTCCCGCGTCGTTCCGCAGCCCGACGTCGGTGCTGGGTGGCAACAACCCGCCGCCGAACCTGGTGGGGACGCGCACCGTCGTGGTGCGTGATGTGAACCAGCTGAGCATCCTGCCGGAGACGTGCGGTGGTTCGGGCGCGTGCGGCGCGGAGCCCATCTACTCCGCCAAGGCGACGTTCCGCTGGGACTTGTCCGACTCCGTCGCGGCGGTCGGCGAGGTCTACTACACGTACGACACCAACCGGACCACCTTCCGGGATGACATCACCGGCGTGGCGCAGCCCACGTTCGAGAAGCCGCACGCGCTGGGCTTCAACACGCTGCTGCAGGCGCGCTTCTAACCCTCACACGGTTGAGCAGACATCGCGGCCCGGTTCCCTTCCCTGGGGACCGGGCCGTTGCCGTTACAAGGGGTGCGAAGAAGAGGGAGCTCCGTTGCTGACCATCAGGCTCACGCGAGTTCGACTGACACCGCGCTCAGCCGATAGTACGCCCCTCCCTCAACAACTCGGATGGAGCCTCGACCGAGCAGCCCCTCCAGTTCGGTTTGCACTTCGTCGTGAGTTCGAATACCGACGATGACCGAGGAGATCTGAGACGCCAAACGACGCAGTGAGCCGCTGGGAAAGGTGCTGAACCGTCTGAAGGTACTGGTGGATCAACTCAATGACCCACGGTCCTCGGTTCATGAGCCCTCAGGAGGGAAACAACCTTCCCCTTGTCGCGCAGCGAATTGAACCGAAGATGGGCGGCATCGCCCACGACTTCGTCAATCGTTTTCCACGAACGCGGATGGGCGGGTTCCCGGTCGCCGTCTCGAAGGCATCACCCGGTTCGAGCCTCTGGGCTTCGGCCCGGTCCCATCTCTCCGCAGGGGGGCGGGCCGTTTTCGTTGGAGCGCTCGTTCTCTCAGGGGCCCTTGAAGACATCCACCCGCCCACGGCGGCGAGGCCCTACTTCGCCCTTGCCCTGGTCTCCTTCACGGCACTGCTCAGGAAACGGAACAGGTCGAACGCAATCCCCTCCGGCCCGAAGGCAGGAACTTCGACGACCTGGCCCGAATGCAGAATCACCTGAAGGGTGAGCGAGAGCGGCTCCTTGGAGGGGAGGAGCACCCGCTCAATCTCGTCGAAGCGTACCTGCGTGCTCTCTGCGCCTGACATCACCGCGAGCGCTTCTTCCGTCAGGACAATGGCGCCATCCCTGACGTGCAGGCGGTTCTCGTAGACACCGAACGCCGTGGCGGCGAGGGGCACCTCCTCACTCCACCAGGATGGCCGTCCGCCATGGGCAAACGCGTAGAAATTGACCACCCCGACTCGGGTGCCATCGCTTCGTGTTCGCAAACGGAAGCTGCGCCCCGCATGCATTTCAATCGTGGCCACGCTGGAGAGCCCTCTCGTAGAACATCGTGCCATTCGGGCAGGGCTTGAAGCCAAGCTTTATCAGTACGTGTCTTTGACGTCGGACAGCGACTGAGCAGTCAGGAGCGTCCGAAGCGCCCCGGGACGCTCTCTGCGAGTCCTTGCGCCGCTTGCAGAAATGACCATGGGTATCTGGAGAGTTCCGTCTCAACAAGCACTTTGACGCTCATCAACATCCTCGCGGGCTACCAGGATAGCCCCTCGTGTCTGGCAGAAACTGGTTTGGACTGTATTCAGGCTGGCAGTTCGGGCACACCGGAATCCCGTTGAAAATCCAGACAGACCATCCCACGCGGGCCCCCTTCAATAAGGCAGCGCGAGACCCTGCTCTCCGAGCGCCGCTTCGTAGCGTGCCTGCGCATCACGGAGCTGCTCGACGGCATCTCGGAGCAGCGTTCGGCGACCGGCTCGTCCCGGTCGGGCAAGCTCGCGATAATGATTGAGATGGTTGCCACTTGCTCCCTCACGCCGAAGTCATGCGCACCACTTCGTCAAAAGCAGTGAGCCCCTGCGCCAGCTTGCGCACGGCGGCCTCGCGCAAGGTGCGCATGCCTCCGCGCCGGGCCACTTCCACCAGCTTCTCGTACGGCGCCTCGCGTGCAATCTGCTCACGCAGCTCCCCGCCCGTGGTGACGATTTCGAAGACGCCCGTGCGACCCACGTAACCCGTGCCTCGGCAGCGCACGCAGCCTGCCCCCTTGAGCAGGCGCACCCCACCCGGCAGCAAGGGCAGCGGCGCCTGGAGCGCGAGCAGCTCATCCGGTGTCAGCGTCGTCTCCTCCGCGCAATGACTGCACACGCGGCGCAACAGTCGCTGGGCCATGACGCCCAACAAGCTCTGCGCCAGGAGGAACGACGGCACTCCCAAGTCCCTCATGCGCGCCACCGCGCCCAGCGCGTCGTTGGTGTGCAGCGTGGAGAGGACAAGGTGCCCGGTGAGCGCGGACTGGATGGCGTTCTCCGCCGTCTCCTGGTCACGAATCTCACCCACCATGATGACGTCCGGATCCTGACGCAGGATGTGGCGCAGCGCGCTCGCGAAGTCGAGCCCCAGCTTGGGCTGCACCTGCACCTGATTGAAGGCGTCCCACACCATTTCAATGGGGTCTTCAATCGTGGTGACGTTGACGTCCGGCCCCGCCAGCGCCTTGAGCGCCGAGTAGAGCGTCGTCGTCTTGCCACTTCCCGTCGGCCCCGTGACGAGGATGAGCCCGTGGGGCTGGTCAATCCACGACTCGAAGGAGTTCTTCTCGTCCGGCTCGAAGCCGAGCTGGGCGATGTCCTGCACCAGCGTCTCCGGGTCGAAGATGCGGATGACCACCTTCTCGCCAAAGGCCGTGGGCAGCGTGCTGACGCGCAACTCCACCTCGCGCCCGTCCCGCTCCGTCTTGATGCGCCCGTCCTGGGGCTTGCGCTTCTCGGAGATGTCGATGCGCGAGAGCATCTTCACGCGCGACACAATCGGCGCATGCACCTGCGCCGGCAGCGAGTACACCGGGTGCAACACACCGTCGATGCGCAGCCGCACCACGCTGGTGGCGCGCTTGGGCTCGATGTGGATATCCGAGGCGCGGTTGTCGAAGGCGTAGCGCAGCAGATAGTCCACCGCCTGCACCACCGGACGGTCCGACGCCTCCAGCTCCTGCGTGCCGCTGAGCGACACGAGCTGCTCGAAGTTGGAGAGCTGTCCGCCCCCCACCGCCACGCTGAAGTCATCCGCCGCGCGGGCCAACGTCCTGCCGAAGCCGTAGATGTCGGAGATGGACTTGAGGATGTCCGCCTTCGCGCTCAGCACCGGCTCCACGGGCAGGCCCGTGAGGCGGTGGAAGCTCTCGAACAGCTCCCGGTCGAACGGGTTGGCCACCGCCACCAGCAACCGTCCCTGCACCGTGCGCTCCAGCGGGAGCAACACGTGCTTCTGCGCATACGGCCGAGACACCGTGCGCGTGGCCAGCGTCATGTCCAGCTTCAGCGGGTCTATCTTCCGGTAGGCCATGCCCGCGGCACGCGCGGCGGCCTCCGTGACGCGGTCCTCGTCCAGCACGCCCCGGCCATTGGCCAGGGGCACCTGGAAGGCAGCCACCACCTCGACAGGCGACACGTCGTAGCGCGCCGCATCCTTGCCAATCGCGGCCGTCTGCGCCTTGAGGACCCGCGCTCGCGCGGCGCCCTCTTTCGCGAGGACCTCCTGGGCCTGCTGGGGCGTCAACAGCCCCTGCCCCACCAACGCCTCCAGCACGAAGAGCGTGGTGAAGTCATCCCGGCTCTTCGGAGGAGGATTCCCCGGGCCGCTCACTGCTTGTGCCAAGTCCGTCTCCTTCCCGCCACCAGCAGCAGCAGGACCAACCCACCGAGGAAGGCGGCCGCCGACACCGGCGCGCCCGTACAACCACAGCCATCCGGCCCCGTGGTGCTGCCCGTGGGCGGCCCCGCGTCCACGGGCGGCGGCGGCTGCGAGCCACCGTCGTTGCACAGCGTGCAAGGCCCGGCGTCCGGCCGCGCCTGAGGATCGTAACAGGTGCCTCCGCTCGCACAGAGCATGTTGGGCGCGCAGTCCTGATTCGTCACACAGACAGGCAAGCAGGCGGAGCCGCCCTGCTCCACCGAGCCACACCGCAGCGTGGAGGGGCACGAGCTCGCGGAGCACGCCCGGACGCAGGCCCGCTCACCGTCCTTGTTCACCACCTGGCACGACGTGCCTCCAGGGCAGGAACACGCGGAGACGGAGCACTGCTGCGCGCACACGCCCTGCGTGCCGCCTTCGGCGAAAAGACAGTACTGGTTGGTGCCACACTCCGCGTTCGCGGTGCACGCGTCGCCCACCTGCCTGCCCGCGGCTTGCTTCGGAACACAGACGCGGTCACACGTCCGGCAGACGGAGTTGCTGTCACAGTCCAGGTCGCCGTAACAGCCAGGGACGCAGAGGTTGCCCTCGGGCCGGGCCTCACACGTATAGCCAGGACGGCAGTCGCTGCCCCCGAGCGTACAGTCCTTGAGACAGATGGAGCCCTGTCCCGCCACCACGGAGCACGCCGAGCCCGCGGGGCACGAGTTCGAGCCGCTGCACGTCTCGGTGCAGTAGCCCTCGTCCCATCGGTCGAACTCGCCATTGCCCGACGGCGCGGACACCGGGGCGATGCAGACGCCATTCGTGGTGTTGCAGCTCCTCGGGCCCGGCGTGCACTCGCGGCCCACCGGCGTGACTCCATCGGGAAGGGCCGGCAGACAGGCCCGGGTGTACCCGGAGACCGCGGAGGACTCGCGACAGACATAGGGCGCCGGACACTCGGCGGTGGCGTTGCCGAAGCAGCCCTTCGCGCAGACCTTGAGGTCCTTGCCGGAGACGGTGGACGGCGCGGTGACACACGTCAGGCCGGTGGTGCATGCGGTGGTGTCACAGGGCGAACCGACAGCGCCCGTCTTCGGATAGAAGCGGCACAGCGCCGTCCTGTCGTAGTCCGCGAGATTGCGTCGGCTCTCGCCCGCCGGAAGGTCGAAGAACATCACCGCGCCAATGGCCTCGAAGGAGTCACCCAGGCCCAGGCAGTGGCCAATCTCGTGCGTCAACACGCTCTGGATGTCGTAGTGGCCCGCGGGCGTGGGCGTCGTCGTGGACCACTCGAAGTCCACCGCGTTGAGGAAGATGTCGCACTGGTACACGTAGCCGCTGAACGTCAGCGGGCGCGCGGCGGACTGCCGGTCTCCACCGTTGAGCGTGTCCGAATAGCGCGGGTCGCTATCGCTCGTCACCCAGACGGGCACCACGTTGAAGCGGTCTCCCGGGTCATTGACGTTCGCCATGGGCGAGCCCGTCGTGGCCACTCCGCCATCCGGGAAGGAGAACGTCGGCCAGGAGCAGCTGACCTGCCACGTCTGCGCGGCCGCCTGACTGGCTTCCACCACCAAGCGGAGGGCATTGCCCCCGGGCAGGGCCTGTCGGCCGTCCACGTAGAAGACGAAGGGGTCCGCGGGAGTGCTGAGCACCCGGTGGCCCAGGTCCTTGTATTCCAGCACCTGTTGCGCCGCCGCCGTGACGGACAACAACAACCCGAGTACGACGGCGCTCCGCTGCGAACCCCGAATCATCGAAGACCCCTCCGCGTCGTCCAGCACCGGGCCTGCATTCGCCCGGACTTCGACGGGAACAGCAGTCTACCCGCGAACAGCGCGCCCGGTCGCATCCCCCGCGACGTCCCCGGGGGCGCTTCCGCCTGGCCGCGAACCGCGCGCGCCGGATCGCATCCCCACGACTTCACCGGGGGAGCTTCCGCCTGGCCGCGAACCGCGCGCGCCGGGTCGCATCCCCACTACTTCACCGGGGGAGCTTCCGCCTGGCCACGAACCGCGCGCACCGTCGCATCCACCAACGACTCCGGCGTGGGCCTCTCCGCGACGGCCGTGGCCGGCAGGCCGAGTTGCTCCAGCGCCGACGCCGTGGTGGGGCCAATCGCCACCACCCGCGCGGGCCCCAATCGCTCACGCCCCGCCGCGTCCAGGAAGGCCTCGGCGGTGCGTGGCGAGGCGAACACCGCCACGTCCGGAGGTGACTCGGCGAGCAGCGCCAGCGCCTCCGGGGGAACCTCCGCCGCCAGGGAGCGATAGGCCGTCACGCGGGTGACGAGCACGCCCGCGTCGCGCAGCGCCTCCTCCAGCTCGCGTCGCCCCTCCTCCGCCGCGGGCAACAGCACCTCGTCACCCGACTGGAGTCCGTCCTTGAGCATCTCGAAGAGCGCCTGCCCCGTGCCCTCGTCCGGCTCCGCGGCGACG
>Ga0126314_10000427_pt1 | contig 20616 bp, 18 predicted proteins | sample Plot105B_FD_92535 | JGI IMG/M metagenome (GOLD analysis project Ga0126314, IMG submission 92535) | Serpentine soil microbial communities from UC McLaughlin Reserve, CA, USA - Plot105B | ecosystem: Environmental > Terrestrial > Soil > Grasslands | place: USA: UC McLaughlin Reserve, Lake County... | reverse complement strand
CTCGTCGAGGTCGAGCGCCATCCCATTCGCGGTAATGCCGCCCTTCACGTCAGCGGTGTCGCCGGTAAACTCGCCGCTCTCGTAGGTGAGGGCACCCGAGATCCGGGCCTTCGGACCCAACGTTACGTCTCCACGCCCCACATCGACATCTCCCTTGACCGGGGCGTTCACGTAAACGTCCCCGAACTCAGCGTTGACGTCGCCGTCGACGGGACGCAGTATTCTCACGTCCCCGACACCCGCGCCGACGTCGCCAAGCACATGCCCGTCTACCAGGATGTCACCGAACGCGGAATGGACGTCGTTCTCTACCCGCCCCTGTACCTTGACATCGCCGGCCACGGTCGAGACGTTCTGCTCGTCTCCCCTGGAGACGACGTCGCCGACGAACCGCTCCTCGGCCGCTTGCGCTGGAAGGGGCAGCAGGATAACGAGCCCGACGACCAGGGCACAGACGATGAGCAACGGCCGTGCGTTGGCCCTTGCGAGGGGTACGGAGTAGCTCATACCTCTCTGGCGCGCTGGCGGGATACCGACAGGTATACGGCGACCACGACCAGGTCTACGAGGGCGCCGACGGCGAGGGCTACCAGAAGCGCAGGACCGATGGCGGCGAACACGACCCGCAACACGTCGGCGAAGCCGGTCACGAACCCCCAGAAGACGCCCATCGCCTCGATAAAGAGGACGGCGAGGTTGGTCCCGCCCAGCATCAGGCTAACAGACGCCGTCACGAGCAAGACGATGGCGAGCCCGGCCCACAGGAGCCTCGCCCTGAGAGACCGGGTCGGCAGCGCCATCGCCACGCCCCGACACACGGACCTCGGGTCCTCGAAAGCCAGGGTGCCGAGGGAGGCGTTGAGCCGCAACTCACTCTCGTAGAGGGAGCGGCATCCTCCGCATTCACGCAGGTGCGTCCTGACCGCGCGCTCCCGCTCCGATCCCAGGGAGCCATCGGCCAGCTCGAAGATGGGCTCGGGATCGCAGCGGTGCGGTCCGCTCATTCCCTCTCCCCCGCGTCTTCCAGCCTTCCGGCGAGCATGTTGCGGGCGCGGAAGAGCCTGCTCTTCACGGCGGGCACCGTGATCGAGAGTACCTCGGCTATCTCCGCGTAGCTCAGGCCCTCGTTGTAGCGCAGGATCAGGGGCACGCCATACGTCTCGGGAAGGGTCGCCATAGCCTCCCTGACGCCCCTGGCCCGGTCGGCGTCGACGGCCTCAGACTCGGGGCTGCGGGAGACTGGCGCGTGGGCCTCAGGGTTGAACTCGACGAGCTCACGCCGGCGCCTCAGGGTGTCTACGCCAAGGTTGTTGGCGATGGCGAGCAGCCACGTTTTGAAACGATAGTCCGGATTAAAGGTCTTCAGGCGATCGTAGGCGCGCAAGAACGTCTCCTGTACGAGGTCTTCGACGGAGATCTCACGCCGCGCATAAGGATATACGACGCGGCCCACCAGCCGCTCGTACCGGCTTACCAGCTCCTCATAAGAACGCAGGTCCCCCGAGAGCGTGCGGGTGACGAGTTCCTTGTCGTCCAGCTCCGCCCGCCGGACCGAGAGGCTCCCGAGCTTCTCCCGCCAGCCACCTATTGTCACCGTAGATGTGTACTCCATACTAGGATGAGTATACGTCCCGATCCCGGGAAAGTTTCCGAAAACCCGAAGGGTTGTGGCGAGGAGAGGAGCTGCCCGAAACGATTTTCAAAGGCATCCTCTGTAATCCGCGCCTTCAGCATCTCAGCCGGTCAGCAAGTACGAAAAGCTGAGTTGCTGAAGTGCTCTATCAGATCGCGGCCTGTCCGTCCACGCTCAGGCCCGAGAACCTCGAAGCGTGTTCGGCGAGGGCGTCATGGTCCACGATAACGACCCTGCGATTGCGGCTCTCTATAAGGCCGTCGCGCTGGAACTCGCTCATTACCTTTGAGACCGCCTCCCTGGTGGAGGCGATCATGTTGGCAAGGTCCTGGTGCGTGAGGCGCACGTCTATGAGCGTGCCAGCCCCGTTGCCCTCGCCGAAGCGCTCGCCCAAATTCATGAGCAGCGTCGCCAGCCGGGTCGAGACCTCCCTGTGGAGCAGGCTCTCTATCACCTCATCGGACTGCCTGAGCCGCTCCGAGAAAGAGGAGAAAAGCTTCAGGGCGAAACCGGGGTCGTTCTTGATAACCCGCTCTATCGACGCTTTCTGAATGCTGGCGACCCTGGACTCGGTGACGGCCTCGGCGAACACGTCCTGCCAGCGCCCCTCGACGAGGTTGAGCTTGCCGAAAACGCCGCCGTCCTTCAGAAGCGCCGTCGTGGCCTCCTTGTAGTCGCCGTAGATCTTGTACAAGCGCACCGTGCCTGAGATCAGGAAGTAGAGCTGGTCGTCGGGGTCTCCCGGTGTAAAGATCGTGTCTTTTGGCCCGAAGCGCCGTTCGACAGCCCTTAGCCCGGCGTCCTCGAATTCCCTGAGCCCAAACCCGTCCGGGGCACTCGTGGTAGCGAACCCTCCAGTGCTGTGGCTCGTAAGCATGCGATCCGACCTCTCTAAAGAACCTTCCTGCAAGCCCGGTAATACTCTCCGGACGTGAAATATTATACCCTAGATTTCAATAACTATTCTTGATCGAAAGCGGCGTTCCGTACCCGCTCAGGCCGCCGTCCTGCGCCACCTAAGCTCGACGCCCACGCGCTTGGCAACGAACAGCAGGTCGTCACGCACGGCACCGATGTCCTTGTCGTAGATGCTAACGATACAGAAGTCGCAATTACGGTACGCCCACGCGAACGGCGCGAGGTCCCCGACAACCCTCCTCTCGGAGTTCATGCCCCAGGCGTCGGCCAGGCGCAGGCGCCCCCCGGCGAGGTCGAGGGTTATTCGCCAGCCCTCGTCCGTAGGGACCTCGAAGTACCCGGGCAACCGCCCCGCAGGGACCATGGCGTTCTCCAGGTCCTTCGCGAAGGCTTTCTTATGGGCTTCCACGCCCGACAAGTACTCCGTATCGTCCACCGACCTAGGGGGAGCCGGCGTGTACAGCCTGTTCTCCGTGACCTTGACGCCCTCTGGAGGATAGAACCCGATAAACGGAACCGGGGAGCGCCAGAGGTGCTGTATCACCCCGAGCGTCACGTTGCGCCGCTCCTCTGGTTTCCCGACCGACTCGGCGAAGCGCATCGCCGTAAGACGCATGTGCCGTGGCTCCCAGGGATGTGGCTCTCCCACGGTCCTGAGCCTGCGCTGGCGTTTGTTTATTCGACGAACCTCTTCCATGACGCGCGTATTCTACAACTCTCCGGCTGAGGTTGCCCGGCACGGCAAAGGCGGGGCCGAAGCCCCGCCTTCGTGGTCCAAAAAGCCTGTCCTACTGCCTGCTTGCGGCAAGCAGGTAGAGGAAGGTAAGCACCGCCGTAAGGGCCGCCGCGATGTACGTGAAGGCCGCGGCGGTCAGGACCCGCCTAGTGCCTGCGGCCTCCGAGCCCGACAGAATCCCGTAGCGTGTCAGGAGCCCGTAGGCGCGGGTCGAAGCGTTGATCTCGACCGGCAGCGTTACGAGGTGGAAAGCGAGAACCCCGATAAACATGATGACGGCGATGTTGATCAGGAGCGACCCCAAAGGCGTCGCCGCGCCCCCGACAAAGAAGGCGAAGATGAACGCCATCGGCCAGAACTGGCTGCTGATGTTCACGACCGGGAAGATGCCGGCCCTCAACTTCATCGGCACGTAGCCGCTGGCGTCCTGGATGGCGTGCCCCACCTCGTGGGCCGCTACGCTGACCCCGGCGATGGAGTTGCCCCTGTAGTTGTCCTCGGACAGCCTGACGACCTTGCTGCGCGGGTCGTAGTGATCCGTGAGCTGTCCCGCCACAGGCTCCACCTTCACGTTAGACAACCCGTTGCGGTCGAGTATCATCCGCGCCGTCTGGGCGCCGGTGAGGCCGCTCGCGCTCCTCTGCTTCGAAAACTTCGAGTAGGAACTTCGCACCCACAGGGCCGCGGCCCCTGAGATGAGCATGCCGACGACCATTATTAATAGGTAACCGCCGAATCCGACTGGTAACAACGTGTTTCCTCCTAACAGGTTTACTGCTGATATTTTACTACACACGTATACGCAGAAAGGCCCGCCAAGTTGCGCGAAACCAAGGCCACAGGCTACGGGTTTCAGCAGGATCAATTTATTGGCCCGAAGCCGCGCCGCAGCCCCGCCAGGACGAACTTGATGTAACGCAAAGACCGGTGGGACTTGTGCCCCGCCGGTCTCGCGTCTGTCTCTGTCTTAGAGGTTACGACTCGTTACGGGCCTCCTTGAGGTCGTCTACCACGGAGGGGTCGGCCAGCGTCGAGGTATCGCCGAGGTCTTCCTCGCCTTCTGCGACGCCGCGAAGGACGCGGCGCATGATCTTGCCGCTCCTCGTCTTGGGCAGGTCGGGGGTGAAGATGATCTCCTCCGGCCTCGCGTGCGGGCCTATGGACTTCCTGACCTGGTTGTTTAGCTCTTTAATGAGGTCGTCCGAGCCTTCACTATCGCCTTCGAGGATGACGTAGGCGACTATGGCCTGGCCCTTGTCCTCGTCGTGGCGCCCGATAACGGCGGCCTCGGCCACGCCCTCGTGGGAGACGAGCGCGCTCTCTACCTCCATCGTGCCGATGCGGTGCCCGGAGACGTTCATCACGTCGTCTATCCTGCCCGTGATGGTGTAGTAACCGTCCTCATCGCGCTCGGCGCCGTCCTCGACGAAGTACTTGTCGCCGAGCCTCTCCCAGTAGGTCTCGCGGAAACGCTCCGGGTCCTTGTAGATCGTACGGAGCATGCCTGGCCACGGCTTGGTGATAACCAGGTTTCCCTTGCCGGCGCCCTCGATCGGGTTGTCTTCCTCATCGTAGATGTCGACGGAGATGCCGGGGAATGGCCTGGTGGCGCTGCCGGGCTTGGTCGCGGTGATGCCGGGGAGCGGCGCGATCATGATCGCGCCGGTTTCCGTCTGCCACCACGTGTCCACAACGGGGCAATTTCCGCCGCCGATGTTCTCGTGGTACCACTCCCAGGCACGCGGGTTGATCGGCTCGCCGACGGTGCCGAGCAGCCGCAGAGACGAAAGGTTGTGTTTCTCAATGTGCTCGGTGCCCTGCTTCATGAACGCCCGGATCACGGTCGGCGCCGAATAGTAGATGGTAACGCCGTGGCGTTCGATCAGTTCCCAGTGCCGGTCAGGACCGGGGTAGCTGGGAGTGCCCTCGAACTGGACGGTTGTCGCCCCGTTACTCAAGGGCCCGTAGACGAGGTAAGAGTGCCCCGTGACCCACCCGATGTCGGCCTGGCACCAGTAGACATCATCATCCTTGACGTCGAGAACCCACTTGGTCGTCGCCTTGACCTGCGTAAGGTAGCCGCCCGTGGTGTGAACGATGCCCTTGGGCTTGCCCGTAGATCCTGAGGAGTAGAGGATAAAGAGGATGTCCTCCGAGTCCATCTCCTCGGCCGCACACTCGTCTTCGGCCTCGTCCATGAGGTCGTTCCAGAAGTGGTCGCGGCCCTCCGCCATGCCCACGTCCTCCTCCGAGCGCTGCGCTACGACGACGCTCTCGATCGAAGGCGTGTCAGCGAGGGCCTCTTCGGCGTTAGCCTTCAGGGGCGTAACCTTGCCGCCCCGCGGCCCGCCGTCGGCGGTGACGAGCACTTTCGCCTCGCAGTCGTTGATGCGATCGCGCAACGAGTCGGCCGAGAAGGCGCCGAACACGACCGAGTGGGGAGCGCCGATGCGGGCGCAGGCGAGCATCGAGATCGGGAGCTCGGGGATCATGGGCAAATATATGGCAACCGGGTCGCCCTTCTCGACGCCCAGTCCCTTGAGCACGTTGGCGAACTTCTCGACCTCGGCCTTGAGCTCGGAGTAGGTAAAGGTCCTGCTGTCGCCTGGCTCGTCGCCCTCCCAGAGGATGGCGGTCTTGTCCCCCCTGCCCTGCTCGACCTGGTAGTCGAGGCAGTTGTACGAGACGTTCGTCTTGCCGCCGACGAACCACTTGGCTTCGGGCGGGTCCCAGTCGAGAACCTGGTCCCACTCTTTGAACCAGTGCAGTTCCCCAGCCCGCTCGGCCCAGAAACCCTCGTAGTCCTGCTCGGCCTCCTCGTAGACCGAGGCGTCTCTTATGTTCGCCTGCGAAGCGAACACCTCGGGAGGCTCATAGGTGTGAACCTGCGTATCTTCTGCCATCTCTACTCCTTTCCCTTGCGCGACCACTGTTCGCTAGAGTCCCGGCAGCAGAAACCTTACGAAGCGTACATCTCCGGCCTGCTATGAAGCGGGTTCCCTCACCACACTGCCACGCATATTAACCGCTATTGCTTTTACCCGCTCCCGCACCGATTAATCATCGGCGGCCTTCGCGGGCCTGGCGAGGGCGGGGTTCATTCCCTAGACTAGGCCGGACCAGGCGAAAGTACGAGGAATGGGAGGCGACGTGGGCGGAGTGCTCGAAGGCAAGAAGATACTGGTCACCGGTGTGCTGGACCGGCGCTCTATAGCCTACTCGGCGGCGCGGCTGGCCCAGCAGCAGGGGGCAGAGGTCACCCTGAGCGGCTTCGGCCGCGCGAAACGCCTCACGGAACTAACAGCCAAACGCCTCGACCCGGAACCGCCAATCCTGGAACTCGACGTGAACAAGCCCGAAGACATAGCCGCGGTCGCAGAAGACCTCGAAGAACATTGGGGAACCCTCGACGGTATCGTCCACGCCATCGCCTTCGCCCCGGAGGACGCCCTCGGCGGCAACTTCCTCACCGCAGAGTGGCCCTCCGTGGCCACCGCCCTCCAGACCTCCGCCTACTCCCTGAAAGCCCTCACCGTCGGCCTCGCCGATGTCCTCAGCGATGGGGCTTCGATCGTCGGCCTGGATTTCGACGCCAGGATCGCCTGGCCCGCCTACGATTGGATGGGGGTCGCCAAGGCCGCCCTTGAGAGCACGTCACGCTACCTCGCCCGAGACCTCGGGGGGCGTGGCATCAGGGTCAACCTCATCTCGGCGGGCCCGATTAAGACTCTCGCCGCGAAAGGCATCAGCGGCTTCGGAGAGATCGAAGGCGAGTGGGGACGCCAGGCGCCTCTAGGTTGGGAGACGAGCAACCCAGAGCCCGTCGGCAGGGCCGTGGTGAGCCTGCTCTCCGACTGGTGGCCCGCCACGACGGGGGAACTCATACACGTGGACGGGGGCTACCACGCGATGGGCGCCCCGATCAAGTAGAGGGTGCCTCCTGCGGGTGCCATACAGTGCCAACCGATGCCAACCGTTCATTAGCCGATCGCCCTGAGTGTTCCCAGCGCTTCCCGCACATGCCGGGTCGCCGCCAGTTGAGAGGAGAAAACGTGACGAACCACGCCTTCCCTGTCAATGATGTAGGTCACCCAACCAGGGAAGAGGCCGAAGGTTCTCGGAACACCGTACAAACGCCTTACCTTCCCCTCCGCATCGCTCAAGAGGGTGAAAGGAAGATCATGGTTGTCGGCGAGGTTTTTGTGTGAACTTACGGAATCCGAGCTAACTCCGATAACCTCGGCGTCGAGCCTGCCGAACTCCTCGTAACCGTCCCGAAAAGCGCAGACCTCCCTGGGTACACCCCGGGGTGTCGTCCTTAGGGTAGAAGAAGAGAACTACAGGCCTTCTACCAAAAAATCTTTGAGATGCACCAGGTCGCCGGACTGGGAGGGCAACGCGAAGTCGGGGGCTACAGAACCTAAGTCGACCGTATACCCTCGTGAGCCCATAGCCGAATCTTACCGTGATTCTCGTTAGCGAAACGAAGAGTCCGATGGCAGGCTAACTAGCCCCTCCTGGCAAGCGAGGCGAACTTAGTGTACTGTTCTAGCCACGCGAGCTGGACCTTGCCCGTAGGACCGTTCCTGTGCTTGCCCACGATAACCTCGGCGATGCCCTTGTCGTCAGACTCGGGGTTGTAGTATTCGTCTCGATACAAGAACATCACCATGTCTGCGTCCTGTTCGATGGCTCCGGAATCTCTGAGGTCAGACAGAAGCGGACGCTTGTCGTGGCGGGCTTCGACGGCGCGGCTAAGCTGCGCTATCGCGAGGACGGGGACGTCGAGGTCTCGGGCGAGGACTTTGAGGCCGCGGCTGATCTCCGCTATTTCCTGCTGGCGGTTCTCCTGACGGTTGCCCTGCCCGACCATCAGCTGCAGGTAGTCGACGACGACGAGCGCGAGCGGCGTCTCACCGGCGGCGTTGAGCTGGCTTGCGAGACGCCTGACCTTGGCCCGGATCTCCATGAGCGTGACGCCCGCCGTGTCGTCGATCCAGATCGGAGCGCGGCTAACCTCCGCAACCCCCCTTACCAGCTTCGGCCAGTCCTCAGCCTTGACGTTGCCGCTCCTGAGCGCCTGCGCCGGGATGCGCGTGGTCTGTGAGATCAGACGCTGCACGAGCTGTTCCTTGCTCATCTCCAAGGAGAAGATCGCCACCGGCATCTTTTTTTCGCCAGACGCGTGCCATATAGCATTTAATGCCATTGCGGTCTTGCCCATCGCCGGTCTCGCGGCGAGTACGACGAGGTCGCTTTTGTGAAAGCCGGTGGTGAGGCGGTCGAGGTCTTCGAAGCCGGTCTCGACGCCGGTTACCTCGCCCTCCTGCTCGTAAAGGCGTTGGATCATCTCCAGGGCTCCAGGAGCGAGCTCCGAGACGGGCGCAAGGTGCTCCCTGAGCGTCCGGTTGGAGACGCCGTAGATAAGCTGCTCCGCGGAGTCGAGTGCCTCGCTGACGTTCTCGGGCTCCCTGAAAGCGTCCTCCGTTATGCGGCTCCCGACGTCAATGACGGCCCGCAAGAGCGCTTTGCCGCGCACGATGTCCGCGTACCTGCCGGCGTTTGCCGCCGTCGGGACGCTCTCGACGATCTGGAAGACGTAGGGCCTGCCGCCTATCCGCTCGAACTCGTTGACGCTCCTGAGCTCGTTAGTGAGCGTGAGCTGGTCTATGGGATCCCCACGCGAATACAGGCGCATCATCGCCCCATAAATGATCCTGTGCACCTCGGAGTAGAAATCGTCGGCAGCCAGGCGCTCGGCCACCGCCGCAACCGCCGTCTCCGAGACCAGCATCGCCCCTATAACGGCCCGCTCGGCATCCAGGTCATGCGGCGGTACCCGGGCCGCCTCGGCCCCGGTCTCCACGCTGCGCATCCTCCCCCGGCGTTCCATAACGTACCAGGATGCAGCAAAAAGGCCCTCGTTACAAGACGGGGCCTTGACCTTGTGGTTCAGATTTTGCCTGTACCTACGGTTGAGGTGAAGGCGGTTCGCGATCCGCCCCTACAATTTAGGGACGACTATTACCTTGACGCTCGCTTCGGTTTCGCCATGGACCTGGACGGGCACCTGGTGCGTGCCGAGGACTTTTATGGGATCGTCGAGGCGGATGCGGCGCCTGTCGAGGCGGATGCCGCGTGCTTTCTCGACGGCGTCGGCGATGTTGGCGGCCGTGACCGAACCGAAGAGCCTCTCGTCCTCGCCGGTGCGGGCCTCGATGGTGATCACGCTCTTGTTGAGGATGCCGGCGATCTCCTCGGCCCTCTCGGCGAGCCGCCTGTCCCTCTCCTCGCTCTCCTCCATCGTGCGGCGGGCTTGCTCCAGCTTGCTGGGGGTCGCCACCTCGGCGAGACCCCGCGGGACGAGGAAGTTGCGCACGTAGCCGCGGCTCACGTCCACGATGTCGCCGCGCTGGCCGATTTTCTCTACGTCGCTTTTCAGTATGACCTGCAAGGCCTTACCTCCCCACCACGTAGGGCAGCAACGCCATCTCCCTGGCGCGCTTTATCGCCGAAGCCGCCTCCCGCTGGTGCTGCGGGCATAGGCCCGTAACCCTGCGCGCCCTGACCTTGCCGCGATCCGAGATGAACCGCCGCAGAAGGTTGTAGTCCTTGTAGTCGACGTAGGCGCCGTTCTCCTTGCAGAACATGCAAGGCTTGCTCTTTGTAGGACGGCCTCCGCGGGGCGGCCCGTTCCTTTTCCTACCCATTCGTTACCTCCGTAAGGGTTAAGCCATAGCCTCGGTCGGCTCGGGCAGCGGCCTGTGCGCGTAGCTCGGCGGGAGCTTTACGACCATATGCCTCAGCACGTCGTCCGAGACGCGCAGGAGGCGCTTCAGTTCCGTGAGGGTCCGGTCACCTGCGGTGAATTCCATAACCGCGTAGAAACCGTCCGTGCGATGGTCTATCTCGTAGGCCAGCTTACGGCGTCCCCAGTGGTTCACCTCACCGGCCTCGCCGCCCGTGCGCTCGATGATCGTGCGAAAACGCCCGATGGTGTTCTCGACCTGCTCCTCGTCGAGCTCGGGGATCACTATGAGCATGGCTTCGTAAGTGTGGATGTGTGCCTCCTCCGGTCTAGTGTCGGCTTCTTCTGCACAAGAAGCAGGGGCTATTGGATTGCTAGCTTAGTGTAACAGCGGGATCTAGCCGTTCAAGCGGTCGGCTACCAGCCAAGTCAGGGTAAATACCGACGTACGACGGGATCGCATGGTCCACGGACCCCGCCACGGCAGTGGATTCCCGCTTTCGCGGGGATGACGGGTAGGAAGGATCAGGCGTGCGTCCGGCTCCGGAAAGCACTGCCGTCCAGACGGACTCTCTATCAACCGCCTTCTATGCGGCGCGGACGAGATAAGCGTCACTTCGTTCACGGTCCCTTTGCCCCTCGGGTCTATACTCTGATCGTGGATAATGGATCTGGTATCGCTGTCGGGACCGTTGGGCTCGAGAAGGTCTACGGAGAAGGTACGAACGAGGTTCGGGCGCTCAGGGACGTGTCTCTGGAATTTCCGAACGGGGAGTTCGCGGCGATCATGGGTCCTTCAGGGTCGGGCAAGAGCACGCTGTTGCACATCCTCGGCGCCCTGGACAAGCCCACGTCTGGCCGCGTGGTCGTCGGGGGGACGGAGCTCTCCGGGCTCTCTGACAAAAAGCTCACGCTTCTCAGGCGGGAGCGGATGGGCTTCGTTTTCCAGTTCTTCAACCTGATCCCCACGCTCACGGCCGAGGAAAACGTCCTGTTGCCCGTGCTCATCGCGGGCAAGAAGCCTGGCACGTACGCAAAGAGGTTGGATGAATTGCTTGCCCTCGTGGGGCTCACGGGGCGCAGGACGCACAGGCCGGATGAGCTTTCGGGTGGTGAGCAGCAGAGGGTCGCTATCGCGCGGGCCCTGATCAAGCTCCCCGATATCATCCTCGCCGACGAACCAACGGGGAACCTGGACTCGAGGACCGGCGCCGAGGTACTCGAACTTCTCAAGGAATCGGCGGCCCGATTCGAGCAGACGATACTCATGGTCACCCACGACCCGCGCGCGGCGGCGACGGCCGACCGCGCCGTCTTCCTCTCCGACGGCAGGGCGGTGGACGAGGCCAGAAACCCCGACCAGGATACGATCCTGGAACGCATCAAGACGCTAGAGTCGGACGTTTAGTGTCGACTGGCAGGGAAAGCGTGAAGCTCAGGCGCTTCTCGGGTCTCAGCTTCCGGAACCTGCGAGCCAGGGTGCAGCGAACCCTGCTCACGGCAGTCGGCATCGTGCTTGGGGTTGGCATCGTCTTCGGGGTCCTCACCCTCTCCAACACCATGTCCGCCACCTTCAAGGACCTCTTTACCAGGGCCTACGGTTCATCCGACCTGACGATCACGGCGGCGGGCGGCAGCGGCGGGTTCGACCAGAAGGTCGTCGAGAAGGTGCGGGGCCACGAGGGGGTAAATTCCGCTGCCCCGCGGTATTCGTTCTCGTCTTCCCTTATCCTCGAAAAAAAGAACGGCCTTCCCGAGGTAAGGAGCATGCGCCTCTTCGGTGTCGAACCACGTTCGGCCAGCCTGGCGACGGGCTTCGAGCTTACCGGCGGGCATTTCCCGCGGAGCGACAATGAGCTAACCCTCGACGGAAGTTCCGCCGAGAGCGCGGGGCTCAACGTCGGGGACAGGGTCACGGTCGGAACGCCTGAAGGTCCGAAGAAGTTGAAGCTCGTCGGGCTCTTACGGATACCGGGTGGGTCCTTCGGCGGGCTAGCCTTCGGCATGGTGCCCCTATCATTCGGCCAGGAGGTCTTCGACAAGCGGGATCAGATCTCCGGCATCGCCGTCGAGGCTGCTGAGGGCGTCTCGGTCTCGGACCTCAGGAACAGCCTGGACAATAAGCTCGGAGAAGGGTTGCAGGTAGAGCGGTCCGAGACGCGCACCCAGCAGATCACCGGCCAGCTTCAGGGGTTCAAGATCGCGCTTCTCTTCTTCGCAGGGACCTCGCTGTTCGTCGGCGCCTTCCTCGTCTTCAACGCCCTCTCGATGACCGTCCTGGAGAGGACGCGCGAGCTCGGGATGCTCAGGGCCCTGGGTTCGACGCGGGCGATGATCGCCCGTTCCGTCGTTCTGGAGGCGGCCATCCTGGGCGCTTTGGGCTCGCTCCTCGGGGTGCTCTTCGGGTACGGGATGGCGAAAGGGCTCGTTTACCTGTTCGGCAAGGCTTTTCTCTTCAAGATCACGACCCTCATCCTGTCCCCCTTCGCCGTCGTCTCCGCCGTTGTCGTCGGCATCGCCGTTACGGTCATCGCCGCCCTCTACCCGGCCTTCATGGCGGGGCGGGTGAGCCCCGTCGCGGCGATGCGCGCCCGGTCGGGGGATCCCTCGGGCGAGGGCAAACGCTCGCCTGGCCTCTCGGTCTTCGGGCCGATCCTGGGGCTATTGCTCGCGGGCGCGGGGGTGCCCTGGATCTACTACCTCGCCAGAAACCTCTCGACCAACCTCGAAGGGTTCATATACGCGTCGGGGATCGTCGCGATCATCGCGACCTTCCTGGGCATCTCCCTGATCATCCCCGCCCTCGTCAGGCCGCTCGCGGCGCTGTTCTCTCCGGTGCTCAGGCTCCTCTTCGGGGTCGAGGGGAGGATGGCCGCGGCGAACGCGACGCGCAACAGGGGAAGGACGGCTCTGACGGCTTCGGCCCTCATGGTCGGCATCTCGCTCGTCGTCGCGTTCTCCGCCCTCGGCGGCAGCCTCCTCGGTTCCATCCGCGACTACCTCGATGGCTCCCTGGGTAGCGACTTTGTCGTGCAACCTACAGAGCAGACCTCCGACGCCGGCTTCTCTGCGAAGCTACCGGAAGAGATAAACCGTGTACGGGGTGTCGAGAGGACGACCAGCATCGTCTCGAGCTTCCGCCAGGACGGGAAGAAGCTGGACGCCGTCTTCGGTGTCGACCAGAACTACCCCAGAATCTTCCGCGTGAACTACGCGGCCGGAGGACCCGAAGCGTTCTCCAAACTGGAAGACGGTGACGCCCTCCTCGGCAAGCAACTCGCCGAGGACCGCAAGGTAGGCGTGGGCTCGAAGATAGAGATCCCAAGTCCCAAAGGCAGGAAGAAGTACTCGGTCGAGGGCATCCTCAAGAACGATGTTATCGGCGGCGGGACGGGCATCTATCTCTCCAAACAGACCCTTGCCGACGACTTCAACGAGACCGAGAGCGAGTTTCTAGCTGTAAAGGCCAGGCCCGACTCAGACCGCGACGCCCTGGAGCGCAAGATCAAGGATATCCTCGGAGATTATCCGCAGTTCACATTGTACTCAAACGCCGAATGGAAGGCGCAAATAGAGAGTGACTTCAACCGCCAGTACGTCTTTTTCTACGCGATCATGGGCGTGTCTGTGGCCGTTTCGGCCTTCGGGGTCGTCAACACGCTCTCCATGAGCGTCTTCGAGCGTACGCGTGAGATCGGGATACTCAGGGCAGTGGGGACGACGCGGCTGCAGATAGGCCAACTTGTCATAGACGAGGGGGTCGTGATCAGCCTGATCGGCTGCCTGGTTGGCGTGGTACTCGGCTCGCTGCTCGGCTACCTCTTCGTCCAGGGCTCGGGCGCCGGAGGCTTCGAGATCGACTTCTACTACCCCAAACTACCGGCCCTCGCTGCCCTGCTCTCCGGCCTCTTTATAGGAATCTTCGCCGGCCTCCTCCCCGCCCGCTCCGCCGCCAGAAAGAGCATCGTCGAGGCCGTTCAGTACGAGTAACACTCGTCCCCGGAGGAAAAATTAGCGTATGCCCGCGTGAAAGGCATTCAGCATCGCCGCGAGTACCGTTAAGGTCTAGAATGGACCGGTCGTGGCTAGCCGATGTTCGGGAAGGGTTTCTTGGTGGACGAAAAGCGGCGGGAGAAGAACAACCTCGACGACAGCGCGGTGCTTGAGTCCATTACTTCGCAGTGGTGGTCGTTTTCGTCTCTGGTCCCTCTGCTGACGGGCACGCTCTGGCTGTGGCTGGCGGCGAGTAACGGCCTTCTGTCAATCCTGCTCGGAGCGGTGCCTGGAGCGCTGCTGCTAAGCACGGGGCTCTCGGGGCTTCTGTGGGCCGTGGAATCCAGGACTTTCCAGTACATGGCGCTCGCCTCCGTCCTCGGGGTGGTCCTGTCTCTGCCCGAGATCGTGCTCATAGGACCAGTGTTCGCGCTCGTGCTTGGGCTTGGTTCTGCGGCAAGCTTTCTCGCGGCGGGCTACCTGGCCCTGGGACAGCATCGCTGCCCTTCGAGCGTCCCTGCGCCCGATACGGGTCCACGCCTCGCCGCAAGGGCCGCGGTAAACGAGCTGATGATGTGCGGCCTAATCCTCACGAGCTGGCCCGTCGTGGTGGGTACGGCCGCCGTGCGCATCCAGCGTGAGGCTACAGAGGCGTATTCCCTGTTCGACGAGAAGGGCTGGTTCTCGAAGCCGGCCTCCTACCATAGGGACCCGCCGCCGCTCGAGGCCCCTGATTTCGAAATCATCGAACACAAGAGAAGAGAGATCGAGCACCTCACCTTCGAGAGCCTCTACAAACCGCACGAGAACGAACCGGGGCGCGAGCGCTGGGTCGCCTACAAGCGCAACCCGACCGCCCACGCCTACATACTGCGCCATCCCGGTGAGCCGCGTCCGTGGCTGATCTGTGTTCACGGCATCCGGATGGGTACCATGAAGAAGAGCATGATCCGCTTCCAGCCGGAGTATTTGCACGACGAGCTCGGCCTGAACCTGATCATGCCCGTACTCCCCATGCACGGCCCGCGCGATACCGGCGGAATTATCAGCGGCGAGCGGACGCTCTCGGGCGACATCATGGATACTCTGCACACCGGCGCGCAGGCCGTGTGGGACCTTAGGCGACTCATCTCGTGGCTGCGCGCATGCGAGGGAGCACCAACTATCGGGGCGCTGGGCCACTCTTTGGGCGGCTACGCCGTCTCCCTGCTAGCCTCGCTGGAAGAGGACCTTGACTGCGTGGTAGCCGGCAACCCCGCGGTCGACCCCTCGCACCTGTTCTGGTCCAACGCGCTGGCCGTCGCCACCCATTCTCTTAGCGCCGAGGGCATTCGTGAGGAGACGCTCAAAGCGTTGCTACAGCCCGTCTCCCCGCTCGCGCTGGAGCCAGTAGTACCGCACGAGCGCAGGGCTATCTTCGCCGGCACGGTGGACCGGGTAATCCCCCCGGTTCAGGCCCACAGCCTGTGGCGCCACTGGAATGAGCCGCGTATCGGCTGGTATCAGGGAGCCCACCAGCGCTTCATACGCGCACCGGAAGGCCGCGAGATCCTCGAAGACACCCTCCGCGCCGCCAATATGCTTCCGAAGGAGACGACAGAGGCAGCCTCTCACAACGGGTGACAGGTAAGCACGCCTGCTTCGCCTGCGCGTGCTGAAGTGGAGCCCGCAAGGGCGCAGCGTGCTATGTAACCTCCTTTACCCGGACGCGTGGTGAACGCTGTTAACATCTGCAACGTATACTCTCGACAGACCCTCGAAAAAGGTAGGTGGGCGCTCTGGCGGCGCTATCGGCTAGGCCGAAGAAGCGGGTGGCGGTTATCGGGGCCGGGATGGGCGGCCTGGCGGCGGCGATCCGGCTGGCGGCCGAGGACTTCGAGGTCGAGGTTTTCGAGAAGAACGACCAGGTTGGCGGGCGCGTGGGGAGGCTCGAGGCCGACGGGTTCTCGTTCGATACCGGGCCCTCGCTACTCTTGATGACCGACACGTACCGTGAACTGTTCAGCTCAGCGGGTCGGGATCTCGACGATTACGTGAGGCTCGTGCCGCTCGACGCCAACTACCGCGTGACCTTCGGCGACGACGACGCCCTGACCATCCGCCGTACGCTCCCGGAGCTAATAAAGGAGCTCGAACGCATCGAGCCCGGCGTCACCCCCAACTTCTACCGCTTTCTGGAAGACGCCTGCTACAAGTACCGTCTCGGGCGCTCGGAGTTTGTCGAGCGCGACTTCGAGAAAGCCGGGGACTTCTTCGGGCTACGCAACCTGCGTCTACTCTTGAAGACCAAAGCGGTCAACAACTACTACCGCAGGGTCTCGAAGTACTTTTCCTCGGACAAGCTGCGGCAGGCGTTCTCCCTGCAAACGATGTACCTCGGCCTCTCCCCCTTCGAGGCGCCGGCTGTCTACTCGCTCCTCCCCTACACCGAGCTGGCGGAGGATGGCCTCTGGTTCCCGGAGGGTGGGATGTACTCCCTTATCGAAGCGATGGAGAGGCTCGCGACCGAGCTCGGCGTGAGGTTCCACCTGAACAGCCCGGTCGAGCAGGTGGTGGTCACCAAGGGAAGGGCGCGCGGCGTCAGGGTAAACGGCGAAGAGATAGAAGCCGACGCCGTGCTTGCCAACGCCGATCTACCGTACGCCTACCGCGAGCTTCTCGGCGGCGCGGCGGACGGAGACTTCAAGCTTAGAAAGCGTGGGAAGCTGGAGTATACAGCCTCCGCGTTCATGCTGTATCTGGGCGTCGACCGGAAGCTCGGGAACATGGTGCACCACAACTTCTACCTCTCCGAACACTACAAGGAGAACTTCGAGGCGATATTCCGGGATCACACGCTGCCCGATGATCCCTCGTTCTACGCCGTTGTTCCGACAAAGACGGAGCCGCGCATGGCCCCCGACGGGATGGAGAGCCTGTTCGTTCTGGTCCCCGTGCCGCACCTGGGGCCGAACACGGACTGGGACCGCGACGGGGACGCGTTCAAAGAGAAGATCTACGGCTTGCTAGAACGGCGGTGCGGGCTCGACCGCGAGCGCGTCATCTACGAGAAAGCGAGGACGCCGGTCGACTGGCGGGACGAGTACAACCTGGAGGAGGGGGCGGCGTTCGGCATCGGGCACGGTATCTTCCAGGTCGGATACTTCCGCCCGCCGATGGTCTCTAAAGCCGTGAAAGGGTTGTACTTCGTCGGCGCGAGCACGAGGCCGGGTACCGGGGTGCCGCTGGTTACGATAGGCGCGAGGCTCGTGGCCGACCGCATAGGGCGCGAGGTGGGCGGGTCTTGAGGCTCGACCCTGCGGGCGGGAAGAAGCTCGACGGCGGGCTCTCGCTCACCGAAGCCTACGAGCTCTGTCGCAAGGTGCAGAAGGCGCACAGCAGAACCTACTACTTCTCGACTAGGCTGTTCCCCGCCGAGGTCAGGCCGCGGGTGCAGGCCCTGTACGCCTTCATGCGCTACGCCGATGAGATCGTGGACAGCCCACACGACCTGCCCCTGGACGCGCAGCTGGCCGTGCTCGAGGAGTTCGAGGCCGAGACCATGGCGGCCGTCTCGGGGGAAGAGGTTCCCAACCCCATCCTGCGCGCCTACGCCGATACGGTACGCCGTTGCGGCATCGACCCCGAGATTATAACCGCCTTCATTAAGAGCATGAAGATGGATACGCGCGTCTTCCGCTACCCGACGTATTCGGACCTCGAAACGTACACCTACGGGAGCGCCGCCGTCGTCGGCCTGATGATGTGCAGGGTCGTCGGGGTGGTGGATGAGAGGGCCGACCGTCACGCCGAGGCTTTAGGCGACGCCATGCAGCTCTCCAACTTCCTGCGCGACGTTGGGGAGGACTGGAGGCGCGGACGGGTGTACCTGCCGATGGAGGACCTGGCGCGCTTCGGTTATACGGAGCAAGACCTTGCGTCCGGCGTCGTAGACGAGCGCTTCGTCGCGCTAATGCGTTTTGAGATAGACCGGGCGCGCAAACTCTACAAGGTCGCCGACGAGGGGATAGGTTACATTCCCAAGGGAAGGCGATTCCCCGTCGTGGTGGCGCGCGAGCTGTACGCGTCGATCTTGGACCGCATCGAAGCCCAGGACTACGACGTCTTTTCGCGCAGGGCGCAGGTCTCGCGGCCAGGGAAACTGGTGGTCGCGGCCCGCTGCGCAGCGCGCGACCCCAGCGAGATTTCCGCCCGCGCCCGCCAGCGGACGACCTTCCGAGGTCGCGCAACCCGCTGACGTCGGCAGCATCGAAGATGCCGGATAGGTATGCGCACGATCAGCTAGAGTCCTCGAAGCGGCCTTGCGGTCTTGTCCTATTGCATGCTTTTTATGGCAGAAGAGTGAAGAGCTCTGCCCTCGCTGCGGTGCTCAACTGATGGTCCAGGCATACGAACTCGCGATCCTGCGTCTGACCCGAGTTGTCGGGGTCGTCTGGTCTGGGCGATCCCAAAAAATTGGCCGGTAGCTTGCCCGATCCGCGCTTGATGATGCCCTCACGCTCCTGGTACATCTGAACGTTTTCGTCTCCTACCTTCCTGGCCGCTTCCGTCTCCGACGGCCGCGAAGCGCGCTCCAACTCGTCCAGGACGTCCCGACCACCCTCGGACCGTGCCAGCATCTCCTCTAGTAAGGTGCCGTATTCACTCACGGCACGCAGTATGCCACTCATCGTGCGCAGCGGTGGATTGAAATCCTGGGGCTGCCATGCTGTAATGGCCTGGTCACGGGTCGCAAAACCGTGACGCTCATCGAGAGCGGTGGAGGGACGGGCCCTTCGAAGCCGCGGCAACCGGCGGGGAGACTACTTCTCGTGGCAGGTGCCAACTCCCGCGGAGCAGACTCCGGAAGATGAGGTAAGGGCAGACGCAACCTCTCTCCTCCGCGCCGATGTGTGACCAGAACGAGAGAGGTTTTATCTTGAACCCAAACCTAGGCGAGTTGCTCGACAGCAGGGTCCTGATCGGGGACGGCGCCGTCGGCACGCTGCTCGGAGAACGCGGCGTCGGCTTCGGCCACCCCTACGCACGCGCGAACCTCTCCCACCCCAAAATGGTCACAGATATCCACGAGGAGTACCTGAGGGCCGGCGCCGAGGTCATAGAGACCAACACCTTCGCCGCCAACCGCTTCAAGCTCGAGACCCACGACCTCGAAGACAGGGTGCGTGACGTGAACGCAAGCGGCGCCAGCCTCGCCCTGAAGGCGGCAAAGAACGCCACAGGGACCAGAGACCGGGCGCTCGTGCTCGGGACTATCGGCCCGCCGGGGCGTCCGCTCGCCCCCGTCGGTCCTGTCAGCCCAGAGGAGGCGCGCTCCGTCTTTCTGGAGCAGGCCGAGGCGCTCCTGGAAGGCGGCGCGGATGTGATCCTCCTGGAAACCTTTACCGACCTCGTCGAGTTGCGGCTCGCCTACAAGGCGGTCGAGCCTCTTGGCGCGCCGGTACTCGCGTACAAGACCTTCGTCGAGGACGGGGAGACGCTGGCGGAAGGGTTGCCCCAGCGGGCGGCGCGTGAGATCTCCTCCTGGGGTGTGTCGCTCACCGGCTCGAACTGCACCGTCGGTCCGCAGCGGATGGTGGAGATCGCCGGCCAGATGGCGAACGTGGCCGGACCCGTCGCGGCCTTCCCCAACCCGGGCCTCCCCCAGCTCGTGGACTGCCAGATCCGCTTCCGCCGGCACACGGACCACTTCGCCCAGTACGGCGTGAAGCTTGCCGAGGCCGGCGCCAGGCTCGTGGGCGGCTGCTGCGGGACCACCCCCGCCCACGTCAAAGCGCTCTCGGAAGCACTGCGCGACTTCGAGGTCGATAGTGCGAGGCTTCGTCGCCCCGTGGCCGTGGTGGAACGGGCCGAGCAGGCTGAGGTCTCAGCCGAGCCCGTCTCGGAGTTCGCCGGGCGGCTGCGCACGGGCTTCGCCGTTACGGTCGAGGTCGACCTGCCCCGTGGCAACGAAATAACGCGGGTCGTCGAGGCGGCGCGACGGTTAAAGGAGCGCGGCGTTCACGCCATAGACATCTCCGATGGGGCGCGGGCGAGGCTCAGGATGCACCCCGTCGCGGCGGCCAGGATCGTACAGGAAGAGGCCGGTATCGAGGTCGTCTCCCACATCTCGTGCCGGGATCGGAACATTATCGGGCTACAGGCCGACCTGCTCGGTGCCGCGGCGCTCGGGGTGAAGAACATGCTCGCCGTGACGGGCGACCCGGCCCAGATAGGGGATTACCCCGAAGCCACCTCGGTCTTCGACACCGACTCGGTCGGGCTCGTTCACGTTCTCTCCAGGATGAACCGCGGAGAGGACCTCGCCGGCAACCCCATAGGCGAGCCGCCTGGCTTCCTCATCGGGGCTTCTTTCAACCCCACGGCGGAGGATTTGGACGAGGAGATCAGAAAGCTCAGGCGTAAGGTCGAGGCCGGGGCGCACGCCTTCTGGACGCAGCCGGTCTTCGAGATCGACGCGCTGGAGAACGCTCTCTGGCGTATCGGCGACGAGGAGGTTTGCATCCTGCTCGGCCTGATGCCACTCCGAAGCGCCCGCCAGGCGGAGTTCCTTCATCATGAGGTCCCCGGCATATGTATCCCCAGGCG
>Ga0126314_10000426_pt1 | contig 20620 bp, 13 predicted proteins | sample Plot105B_FD_92535 | JGI IMG/M metagenome (GOLD analysis project Ga0126314, IMG submission 92535) | Serpentine soil microbial communities from UC McLaughlin Reserve, CA, USA - Plot105B | ecosystem: Environmental > Terrestrial > Soil > Grasslands | place: USA: UC McLaughlin Reserve, Lake County... | reverse complement strand
TTTTAGAGCGTGTTGATGAGGTTCGTGCCAATGACGCCAGATATGTAGAGAATAATATGGTTGTGGATAAGGCACAGGTTCGTTTCCTGAGAGCCCTTGCCTATTTTTATATGGTAAGGATCTGGGGAGATGTTCCTTTTATCACATCATCGCGTGAAGGGTCTTTTGAAGACCAGCCTAAGAGAGATGGCCGGGCAATCCTCGAGTTTGTTCAGGCTGAGATGGCTGCTGCTGCTGAGGAGTTACCTTACAATTACAGTGCTGGTGATATTCAGCAGCCTGGATTGTATTATGGGGAGTTCACTTCAAGGTGGAACGGTGCATTGGTGAGAAAACTGAGCGCATTTGCAATGCTTGCGCATGTAGCGGCATGGCAGGGAAAATATGCCGATGTTTCTGTTTACACCAAATTCGTGCTGGACAATTACACAAGGGGTAGTATTGGTTATTTGAGTACAAATGATCTTTGCGCCCGTAACGGTGTATTCTATGATAAGAAAAACAACCAGCTGCTTGGCTTTGGTTTTGTTTGGGGACACCAGGATGCAGCCTTCACAGGTACGATCGAGTCGCTGACACTTGCTGAGCCAATTGTAAATAAAGCTTTGCCTGATATTTTTGTTCCAAAGGATTCTATCTTGCAAATCTTCAAAGAAAGCAACGATGCCAGGTTTAACATCGATACTACAGGTACCACACACTCTGATCAGTATTTCAGTAATTTCCAGGGTAAGTATCCCATCTTTAGTAAGATCAAGGTAATGCAGGACGGATCAACTGATCCAACATTCAGAATCTTCTCCAGTGCAATTATTTTGACCAGGCTTGAGGATGTTACTTTACTAAGAGCTGAGGCATTAGCTGTATTGGGCGAACGTGATGGTGCAATTTCAGCGCTGAATGTAATTCGTCAGTTGAGATACAACGTAGATAATGTTGGTAAAGCGACCGAAGGTAACACTTTCCAGGCTTATAGCGAAGCGAAAAGTGGTCCACTGATCGATGCGATCTTTAGAGAGCGTCAAAAAGAATTAATGGGTGAAGGACAGCGCTGGTATGATCAGGTACGTTACCAAAAAATCAAGCAAAGTGATCCTGCTTTTATGGACCTGATTGCAAGAGGAGGTATCTATTGGCCGATTTCTCGCAGTATTCTTGCTCAAAATTCTAAATTAACTCAGAATTCATATTGGAAATAATTAAGCATTAGAAAACATGAAAAGATCAAATTTTTACAGTAAATATTTAGTCGCATTGTTGTTTGGTGCACTGATATTTCAATTTGGATGCTCGAAAGAGGAAGGATATAAAAAACAGCAGGATATCGATCCCGCTGCAAATATGAACATGTATGATTACCTGAAAAGTAAACCCGGAGTTTACGATTCTTTGATCTTACTGATAGACGCAATGGACATGAAGAGTTATTTGGTAGATAGTTCTGTTACCTTATTCGCTCCTTCAAATGCAAGTTTCAGAATTGCGTTGACCAACTTGAACAACTCACGTAAAGCCTTGGGTAAACCTGCTGTTTTCCTTAAGGAACTTGCGTCCGGATTGTCTGCAATTCCTGCCGACATAGGCAAAGCAAAATCCGATCAGGCAAATATTGATACCATGATATCCCGGTATATCATCAGGGGAAAATTTAAATCGTCTGATTTTACGATAGGTGACGGACAGGCGCTGACTTCAGTACGTGGCGCATATCCTATGCACGGTAAACGTTTATATGCGGATTCTCAGGGATGGGAAAACGGTGGTTCTGAAGTTATTCAATTTGCAAACACAAAAAGAAGCGTGTTTACACCAAACTGGTCAACAACAACAACCAGTTCTGTAAACATTGAGGCTACCAACGGAATTATTCACTTGCTGGAACCAGATCATGTATTTGGGTTTGATGAGTTTTCAAGAAGGCTTACTTTGGTTCCGCCTCCTCTGAACTTGTTCAAAAGTCAACCGGGTGCACCTGTTACCATTAAATTTAGAGATCCAAATACTTATGATGGAAGGGTTTCTCCAGGTGAGAAGTTTGTAAAATTATTTGACGGCAACTCGCTGACCAAATTCTTGTGCGACTTTAATGTGGAAAACAGACCGGTAGAGATGATCTATCAGTTTGCAGAGCCTGTGGTATCTAATGTATATACCATGACTTCGGCCAATGACTCTGAAGCCAGGGATCCTAAAAGCTGGAGTATGGAAGGTTCATTAGATGGTGTTACTTATGTTTCGCTGGACACACGTCAGGATATGATTTTCAACTCACGTTTTGAAACCAGGATATTCGATTTCACCAATACTGTGGCTTACAAATATTATAAACTGACGATCCTGAGCAACAGGGGAGACGGTTTATTCCAAATGGCCGATTGGACAATGAATTTCAGGGAGATATACAATTAGAAAAGGGTTTTAACTTAAGAATATTATGCAAAACAGAATAAAATATAAGGCATTCATCTTACTATCTGCGGTTGTGGCGTTTGCCGGCTGTAAGAAGATATTTGATGTGCCTGAAGAAAAAGACTATTTAAGTACCAAGATAGATTACCTTCAGAAATCCTTCGAGTTTACACTTGGACGGACTGAAGTGAGAACGGGTATTTTCAATTCTGACAATTCAACATTCCCGATGAAGTTTGAGATGATCAATCCACACTTCGGTGATGGAAGGGATGCCAAGGACATTTTGACTCCGAAAGAGGTTCTGGTATGGACAACTGAGTACAATGGTCTTGAAAAAAGCATCGCTGAGATCGAAGCTAAAAGAAAGCTTGAATCCCATCCTTTAGTGGAAGTGAGACAGTCTGGCGATATTATTTTCTGGAACTCCGCAACAAGCGAATTGATTCAGCCCGCTGATACGGTAGTTTATCCTCAGGACATCAGGTTTTTTGATGTGAAGGTAACCAACTCCGGCGGTACAAGGACAATTAGAAATATCCAGATTATCCCAAGAATTGAGGTTCCTTACACTCCGGATGATGACATCAACAAATATAACGGCAGGCCCAATACAAGTACGCCGGGTGGAAATATCCTGGTTCATAACTATGTTGGCCAGTTGTCTAATGCTGTCGGTGAGTCTACTAATCAGCCTATGGATAACGTGAGAGATGCCAATAGAGGTTTGGTATACCTTTATATCCGTAAAGTTCCCGGAGGTAATGGTAATTCTTTAAGATTCAAATTTTTAAATAAAGATTCAGTTGCAATTGATCCTGCTGCGTTCAACGAGACCAAATGGGATCAGATCTTACATGGATTTAACAGGGAGCAGACCCGTGAGTATGTGAAGTATGAGGTTGCCTATCCGATTCCTTTGGTGAGAGGTATTCCTACCAAATATACCAATGGAGGTCTCACAGGTGGGGGAGAAGAGGCCCATGTTGAATTCGCCTGGTCCAGAATTGGTTTTGGAGGACAACGTGTGACCGCAGTGATCGCGCAAAATTTCAGAATATTTGAAAAGGGTGACTGGGAAATTGTATTCCACTTTAAAACGGTTAATCCTAAGTTCACAAACGACTAGAATCTTAATGATAAAAATTAATACAATGAGAAGAAATATTATTTTGCTATCAATTTTTTTCAGCTGCATATTTCTATGCAAGGATTTGATGGCGCAAACTAAAAAAGTAACCGTTACGGGTACTGTGTTTGATGGAGCGACTAAAGAGACGCTGCCAAACGTAAGTATCTTTGCCGGCACTCCGCCTAAGCCCGTTGGGCAGGCCAATGTAAACGGTAAATTTAGTGTTACCGTAGATGACGGTGCTACCTTGATGTTCAGCTCAGTAAGTTTTGCTAACTATTCCATCAAGTTAAAACCCGGTCAGACTACGCTGAATGTTACCATGCAGGAACAGCAGAATAAACTGGAAGATGTTGTAATCAGGGGTTACCAGAAAAGGAGCCGTGAGCAAACGACAGGTTCATCTTTCATCGTATCAGGTAAAGAGGTTCAGGATGTTCCGGTAGCCAACGTTGAGCAATTGCTTCAGGGTAAGGTTGCTGGTTTGAACATCCAGAACAATACGGGTGCTCCGGGTCTTCGTGGATCTGTAAACATTCGTGGTCTTTCTACGATTACTACTACAGGTACTGGTAACGAGACTTTCCTTCAGCCAACTTCACCTTTATATGTAATTGATGGGGTGCCTATGGATGCGGATAAAGCAAATGAGTTTGGTTTCCAGCAGCAAGGTTCGGGTGTAAGTCCGCTGTCGCTGATTCCTCAGGAGGATATCGCAAGTATCGAGATCTTAAAGGATGCGACCGCGACTGCTTTGTATGGTTCACGTGGTGCATATGGTGTAATCCTGATCCAGACCATCCGTGGTCAGTCTGAAACGCCAAGGGTACGTTATACTGGTAACTTTTATCTGAGTAAAACGCCAAGCTTGCGTGAGACTCTGGGTGGAGTTTCTGAGCGTTCCGTTAAGGTTCAGCAGATTGGTCAGTATGCAGATATTAATGATTATTATCTGTTGAACAGAACACCATTTCTTTCAGACAGTTTGAATGCGTTTTATAACAACTCTACCAACTGGCAAGGTGTTTTCTATGAGGATTCATTTAACCAGACGCATAACATCGCACTTGATGGTGGTGACCAGACGTTTAACTATAAGGCTAACGTAGGTTACTTCGGAAACAAAGGTATCATCAGAAATACCGCCTTCGAGCGCTACTCTCTGAATATGAACATGGAATTCAAACCTTCTAAAAGATTGCAGTTCAATGGTACTTTGATGTCTTCATTGGGTAATATATCTAAGGGTAGTGGTCTTGGTCTTTTACAGGATGGTGTTGCTTCTAACGGGCAGAACTCTTCGTTACTTCCAGGCCCTTCTTTCTTCGTGGCAACGAGTGATGTATTGTCTGCGCTTACTGTAAGGAATGATGCCGGTCCTAAATATGTGCGTGCGAACGTGGAGGCTAAGTATGAATTGATCCCGGGTTTGACTTTGATTTCAAACGGTAGTTATTCTTACAATCAGGATCACTCAGATTTGTTCACTCCGGCAGCAGCAAATGGTCAGTTTGCGAAATATGAACGTTTTAGTTCATTTACTTCCGAATTGTACAACAGGAACAACGTTTCCTACACAAAGACTGTTAATGAGAAACACAACTTTTTCGTCAACTTGTTTAGTGAGCTTTATGTGAGAAACGGTCAATCTTCTATGACGCGTTTAGAGCGTTTGCCAAATGACCAGTTCGAAGGTCCTTTGGGTTATGATGGTTACTTTTCAAGAGGTGGTGGTATTTTGGACAGAAGTTTTATTGATCAGAAGATCGCTTCATTTGCAGCGGCTTTTACTTATGACTTTGAGAAAAAATATATTCTTGATGTGACTTACCGTATTGACGGTACATCTGATAGCGGTAGCCAGGATCCATACTCGAAAAACCCTTCAATTGGTTTAAAATGGAACTTTAACAAAGAAAACTGGTTAAAAGATTTTAAATGGCTGAATTATGGTGATATCAGGTTAACAGCAGGTAAGAATATTTATCCGGTTGGTAGCTTAATTCAAATTTATGGAAAATATGTACCTCGTAACTTTTATAACAACCAACCACGTGTAGGTATCGATTATGAACAAATTCCTAACCCGATTTTGAAACCTAAAAGTGTAACACAGTACAATGCCGGTTTCGACTTAGGTTTGTTTGACGGTAAACTGGATGTGATCTTTGATACTTATTTCAAGCAAGTGGATAATGAGTTGTTCACAAACTATCTGGGAACCTCGCTAGGTTTTGAGAAATTTACAAGTAACGATGCTGCTTTGGTTAACTATGGTTATGAACTTTCATTGAGTTCAAGGCCGCTACCTAAAACCAGCAAAGTTACCTGGCAGGTATCGGTTAACGGAGCATGGAATACGGATATCCTGACCAAGCTTCCAAATGAATACAACGGTCAGTATATCGAATTTGACTTTATCAGTGGTTATAACCAGCATTTAGCTAAACGTGTGGGCCGTAACTCACTGGCCAACTACCTATTCGTAAATCAGGGTGTATATGGCAATACTGCTGATGTACCTGTAGATCCGATCACTGGTTTGCGCTACAGAAACGCAGGCGGTGGCCGCGGTGATCTGCGTTCATTCCAGGGTGGTGATGCAAGGTTTTACGATGCCAACGGAGATTACGTTTTGGATACGAGAGATTTACAAGTTACAGGTAACACGCAACCGGTCTTGACTGGAGGTCTGTCTAATACTGTGAGCTATAAAAATGTCTCTGTTAACGTTTTTGCGTCATTTACAGCGAAACGTTCGATCCTGAACAATGCATTGGCTGATCGTTTGAGATTGCTTTCTGATCCATTTGGCAGAAAAGATGGTATTATAGGTAACGATACTAAAGCGGTTGTTCCAATCGCAGATTTGAATATCTGGAGACAACCAGGTGATAACTCGACTTATGGTAACGCTTACAATTATGCGCATAATGCATTTACGCAGCCGTTCAGATATGAACAAACTTTATGGCAGGAAGAAGGAAGTTACTTCAAAATCAACCAGGTGACGATCTCGTATAATTTCGAGAAAAAACTGGCTAGAAGGATTGGTGTGAATGCGATTCGTCCGTATGTGTCGGCGCAAAACCTGGTAACTTTCTCTAAATATTCAGGACCGAATGCTGAGAACGTATCTGCGATTGGTCGTGATGGTTCAAACGGTTATCCGGTACCACGTACTTATACATTTGGTTTGAACGTAGAATTTTAATTGAAGTCAAAAATAGAAGATATGAAAAAAGTAATTATTTGCTTATTAATAGCTGTAAGCGCTTCGCAATATGGATGTAAGAAATTCCTGGATATTACACCTAAAGACAAGCTGACAGGTAACAATTTTTATCAGGATGCGAATGATATTGAGTCGAACATTACAGATATGTACGGTATGCTTTTCGATAAATATACCAGGACGGCTTTTGCCGGTGCGACGGGTGAATTTCGCTCGGGTGAGGTAGTTCCTGCACTGCAGGGTGGTGACGGTCGCTACGGTAGCGCACGTTTGGGAGGACATAGGAGAATAGCTCCAAACCCGTCTGGTAGTACCGACAGGCAGAACATACCAACCACCGCTGTAAACGACAGGACTAACATGCTTGAGGCCCTGGCAAGAAACCAGCCTTGGGATGGATACCGTTTTTGGGATCTGACTTACTGGAACGAATATTACCGGGTAATTCAGAGTGCGAATATTCTGGTAAGTAAACTTGAAGAGGGAATCCCTGCTTTAACAGATGCCCAGACTAAACGTTTTTTAGGAGAGGCGAAGTTTATCAGGTCTTTCTCCTATTTTACCATGGTTCGTTTATATGGTGACGTAGTTTATTATACGAATGCCTTCCAGAAGGATCCGCTGCCTAGAGAGAACATGGTGAGTGTGATTAACAAATGTATTGCTGACGTAATCAGCAATAGGAAAGATTTGCCGCTGACGTTTTCTGATCCTTCACAAAAGGGGGTAAGAGCGTCTCAGGGTGCTGCCATCGGATTGTTGATGAACATGTATATGTGGAATGCAGGTTTCGACCTGCCAAACAGAAATGCATATTGGACAGAAACTGTAAAATTGGGTGAAGAGATTATGAGTAGCGGTGCCTTCCGTCTCCTTAACTTGTCGGAATGGGCTACAGTTGCAAAAGGACGTTCTGATGAGAGTTTGTTCGAATTGTTCAGAACCCTGAATTACAATAACGACAGAAATAACCCATTCGAGCAGGCTTATGCTTATTCACCGTTCGGTGATGCGTTCATCCACTTTCCTTACAAGCAACCTGAGTATACGCACCGTTTCAGTTTCAACGTATTTACTTCAGATTACATGCATAAACTGTATCCTGATGAAAGTGATGGCCGTTTGATCACCTGGTTCGTTGCTCCTTTTGACCAGAATCCAGAGACTTTTCAATTGAGAAAGTTCGCACTGAATACTTTTGCGGATGCGAACAGACCTGATCTTGATTTGAATCCGGATAATACTTATCTGATCATGCGTTATGCCGATGCCATCTTGTTGAGGGCCGAGGCGGAAGCCAATCTTGGTGATGACAACGCGGTGATAACCCTCAATACGCTCAGAGAAAAACGTGGTGCAGCTGCTTTTCCGGGCCAATATGATGTTAACATCAAGGATGCGATTTTCCTTGAGCGTGCGAAGGAACTGATGGGAGAAGGCAGCAGGTATTTTGACTTGGTGCGTACCAGAAGGGTTTTGAGTAAGACGTGGACAGATAACCCACTGACTTCTGATAAATTCAATAGGGGTGGATGGACTTTTCCAATTGACCAATCCGCTTTGTTTAATAATCCGTATATGCAATTGAATTCATATTGGATTGGTACAGGCCTTTAATTAATTAAGATTTAATACGATATGAAAAATACTATGTTTAAATATATCAAGCCGGTAGCAATTTGCTCAGCATTGCTGGTCATGATGTTTGCTTCCTGCAAGAACGACGATTATTATCAGGATGGCGGTAAGGCTGAACCTAAATTCAATGGCAATATTATGCAGTATCTGGAATCCAATCCTGCTAAATTTGATACCATCGTTCAAATTATAAAATTGGCTGACCTGGAAGGCGTGCTTAGTAATGAAGAGGTTACTTTTTTCTGTCCGACTGATGAAGTGATCAGACGGACGATTGGAACGGTTAACCGCGTTTTGGATGATCCTTACAAAGGACAATTGAATCAGTATTTGTTTGACTTAGGAAAGGATACCATTGCCAATTTTAGCGACGTGCCTTCAAATATTTGGAGAAAATACCTGATGCGTTATATCTTCAAAGGAAAAAATGTGCTTAAAGACTATCCTCAATTGGATTTTGGGCTGACGCAGTTGTATCCGGGTGGTTTTTACCGCGGTTACAATGATGATTTGTCAAATATCGGTGTGGTTTATAATTCCACAAACGGTGTTGCCTATACAGGTTATCGGCAGCTGAGTATTTCATTCATACGAGACTCTTCAACTCCCGAACTTTCTATTTCTGCGGCGGTGGCGACTTCTGATGTACAACCCAGCAATGGTGTGGTCCATGTACTTGCTGTTACCACAGGACAATTTATTGGCGAAACCTATACGGACCCAGGTGGAAGTATGTTTGGCTTTGGGGATGATTTTTGGGTAGATGTAATTTTCAACCGATAGGAAAGTTTTGTTATTAGAACATTAAAATAAAGATTATGAAATTAAAATATACTGGATTACTACTCATTTGCGCTGCTACGCTGATGAGTAGCTGCCAAAAGGAGTCAGAGGTTTTTAGCGATCCGTATGCAGGCGGCAAGGATCCCCTTGGTATTATCGTCAATAAGCAACAGGTACCTGTACCTGCCGCTGGTGAGGCCGGTACAGAGGTTACCATTACTGTAAAAGGAGCGAAGAAGTATAAGGATGACGGAAGCCTTAAATTCCTGTTCAATGGGGAGGAAGGTGAGATCACTTCTGTTACTGAGGACGTGATTAAAGTTAAGGTGCCGGGAAGGGCCAGTTCGGGGATCACCTCGTTTATGGTTGGCGGACAACTGGTATTTGGTCCGGATTTCACGGTGCTTGGTAAGATCAATAAGGATTTTACCTATAAGGTCGTAAACGGAACCAATAATTATATTGTCCGTGCGTTGACTGTACAGAATGGCAACAACTTATTTTTGGGAGAATTTACCAACTTTGACAATAAGGGTATCGTAAGGGAAATCAGACGTATTGTGAGAACCTTGCCGGATGGAACTTATGACCGTACCTTGCTGTCCGGGTCTGGGTCCAATGGTACACTTCGCGATTTGGCGGTAGTGAATAACTTCTGGTACATCGGTGGTACTTTTAGTGGTTATGCCCAGAGAGATGGTATTAGTAACATTACCCGATTGACCAACGCAGGTCAGATCGATACGGTACAGACTGCCACTTATGAAAACAGAACTAAATTTGTATCGAGGTTTAATGGTGGAACCAACGGCGAAATCATGCATGTGTATCCTTCAGGTAACCGTGTAATCGTTACGGGTAATTTTACCTATTATGTGAGCCGAATTTACGATCAGCCTTCGCGTTTGTACAAAGACAGTACGATAATTGACAGTACTGACGTTCGTCAGCTGGCAAGGTTAAATGTTGACGGTTCTTTGGATAAAACCTGGAGATTTGATCCAAATGCCCCGGGGTACAAAGGGAAGCTGGGAAGAAGTTTGCCCGGTGCAAACGGTCCAGGTACTACCTTGATGCATAGTGATGGTAAGATTCTATTCTACGGCCAGTTTTCAACTTTTGATAACGTTAATGCCGGAAATATCGTTCGCTTGAAGGCAGATGGAACTATTGATGAAACCTTTAATGCTGGTACAGGTTCAGATGAGTTTATTCAGTATGTAAGTTACAATGCTACTTTGAATAAATATCTTGCTGTTGGAAGGTTTAAATCGTTTAATCAGACGCCTTCTTTATATATGGTGATGTTAAACTATGACGGATCTGTAGATCAAAGTTTCAAGCCTAAAGCCTTCGAAGGTGGATTGCCTTTGTTTTGCAAGTTGTTTGATGACGGGCTGGCTTTGATTAACGGTAACTTCAAAAAATATGACAATGTTGCCCGTAATGGATTTTTCGTTACTGACCAGACGGGTGAGCTTAAGGAAGGCTACAATACGATAGGTAATTTGAGCGGCCAAGTTTTCGATATATTGGAGACTACTTCGGCAGATGGTAAACGGGCCTGGTTGCTGGTTGGATCATTCTACAACTTTGATAATCAGCCAACAAATAACATGGTTAGGGTAACAGTAGAATAAGTGAGAGATGATAAATAGTTTTAGTAAAAACCGAATGAAAAATAAACTAATGAGTATGAAAAATTTTAGGATTCAGTCGTACGTTGGGGTTGTTGCACTATCCTTGATCGCCTTAGCATCTGCCTGTAACAAGGGTTTCGATAAGGTGATACCGGATTCGCCATCTAACGAGGATACGATACAATTTAGAGCACCTAAAGTGCTTTACATTATTGCCGATGGTGCACGCGGACCGGCAGTGAGGGATGCAGCTATCCCGAATTTGAAGTCACTTTTGCCATCGTCTATCTATACGTGGAACGGTATTGCTGACACGAGTAAAAATGACGCGACCAATTGGGCCGATATGCTAACTGGTGTAAGAAAGGAAAAGCACCAGGTTTTGGGTAATGATTTTGCTAATAATAATCTGGACCAGTATCCGGTTATCTTTGAGCGCATCAAGGAGGTTAATCCACAGATTCGTATTGCGTCTTACGCTACATCTGCTGGCTTGAAAAACAATCTTACCGCTGGTGCCGATGTATCTGAAGTTGTTGCAGATGATAATGTTTTAAAGAATACGCTTGTTGAAGTCTTAAAAAGCGACACTGCTGGAATCATTGTCGGAGAATTTTCTGGTATAGAAAAGGCTGGTAAAGCTTCCGGCGTATGGGGTCTTACTGACGCCGGTTACAAACAGGCCATTGCTGATTTTGACACCAGGGTTGGTGAACTTATTGCCGCCGTGAAAACCAGACCAAACTACGCTAAAGAAAACTGGTTGATCATCGTAACTTCAAATAGGGGAGGTGCATTTACGCTTCCTACTTCCGAGGACGATAAAACCTTATTTAGTAATACTTACGCACAGACATTTACTATTTTCCAAAACTCTGGCTACAGACCTACCTTTATTGGGAAACCATTCCTTGGCAGCTTCTTTAGTGGCAAAGGGATTAGGTTTAAGGGTGATCCTGAAAAGAGTGCTGGTTTAGTAAGTGCAGGTTTGTCTAAAGAATTCAATTTTGGAACAAATACAGATTTTACAGTATCAATTAAGATCAAAAAAAGCAGTCCTAAAAACACCAGTAGCGGTCAATACTGGTATCAGTGGCCATCTATTGTTGGCAAGCGGACAAATGTTGGTTGGGGTGGAACCACGGCAAATCCAGGATGGGATATCTGCTTGTTCTACAACCGTTGGAGGTTAATGGAGCAAGGCGGTGACGGTAACCAGAACGGTGAAGAAATCCCTGGTTTAGATTTTTCTGGGAATACCTGGCATGACTTGACTTTCGTAGTGGAGAAAAAAGCCGATGGCAGACGTTATGTAAGATTGTATACTGATGGTGTTAAGGGTATTACCGGTACTGGAGACAAAGATCATAATAACATCAGTAAAGAGGACAGAGTTTTAGCAGGAACGCCGAACTTTGACAACAATGCGCAGATGCGTGTAGGTTTTGCACCTGGCGAGGTCGATGCTGACAAAGGATATATCAATGTTCAGCTGCGCGAACTGAAAATCTGGAAAAAAGCTTTATCTGAGTCAGTAATTCAAGCTTATGCATGTGATGCGAGCATGGACGAAAGTCATCCTGACTGGGAAACAGTTTTGGGTTACTGGCCAATGGATGAAGGTGATGGTGGGACGTTGAAAGATTTGGGACCTTTTGGTGCAGATTTTACGATGCAGGGTACCTACGCATGGGAAACTTTTGAAGATTTGATTTGTTCTCCTAGTAACAGTAATTTAAGTACACTTGTACCTAAAAATTCTGATATTCCTACACAAATCCTGGGCTGGTTCAATATCGCTCGTCAGGATTCATGGGGACTTGATGGTAGGGTTTGGATCTCTAACTAATACACAATGGGGATCTATACTCAACGCGTATAGATCCCCATTACTAATTGAGCATATATAACATATACGACATGAAAAAAATATTTACATATTCCAAGTTTTGCTTGTTCGCATTACTTGCTTTCTCAATCGCATCATGCGAGAAGGAAAAGCTTTCAGAGGTGATTACAGCTGTTGACGGTGCGAAGGTAAGCCTGGCGCTACCTAATATGGTTGAAGTAGCTGGTGGAGACAATTACTCGCTGGACAACAGTAAATTGATTGTTCCTGTGACCATCGAGTTCAACGGGGCTACGACAAAGGCATTTACCGTACAGACTGCTATAAATACTGATACTGTTGCTACGCTCGTTGCTAATCAGGTATTACCTGCGGGTACTGTGGCACTGGTTGAAGGAAAGTATTCGATTCAGCCTGTGGTGGACATCGCTTATGGTGTTACCAGCGTGTCACTGGATATTGTAATCGACAGGTCATTTATGGAAATCAACTACGGAAAGAATCTGGCGTTGGTACTTAAAATGTCTGATCCTGCCAAAGGAAACGCCTTAGCTGCTGGTAAAGCTGCTACTATTATTTTGATTAAAACTGGCGAGACCATTGCGCCCGAAGGTGTGCATTATGTAAAATTCAACAATAGTACAAAACTGCTGAACATTCCTCTTGGACCTAATAACCTTGGATATGTTAGAGGATCTCAGGATCTTACGATGGCCTTGGAGCTTGCTTTGACTGGTCAGGCAGGTGCAGGATTTTTTGTCGATTTAGTTAAAGATCAGACTGTAGTAGACGCCGCAATCGCAAATGGATCTATTCCTGCAGATGTTGTTAAATTAGACAATGCAAACTGGAGTGTTTCTGTGCCTAAAGTTCCTTTTGAAGCAGGTAAGAATACTGCGCCCTTTAATGTGAATCTTCGGGTATCTGCATCTATAGCGTTCAGCGGAAAAATCGCCATGGGTCTTAGAATAGCGAATCCAACCAGGTGGCAGTTAGCAACAGCAAATACGACATTAGTCGTTTTGTTTGATCCTGCGCATTTGGGTAGAAAGCCTTTCAACGCCAATCCTTTTGTCATTAAGGGAGGTATAGGTGAGCAATCTGACTTTATCCCTGCATCTAATTATGATTTTGGTGGAGAAGGCGTTGCTTATCACGACAATGGTGGTAGAGATGGCGGACAGTTCAGAAGACCTGATGAAGTAGATATCGCAGATAATAACATCACAATCGGCTGGACAAATGCAGGTGAGTGGTTAACCTACACGGTAGTGGTTGAGGCTGATGGAGAATATGAACTGGATGCTACACTTGGTTCGCCGAATTCGGATTCACAGTATTCTGTGTTCTTCGGACTTCAAAACGTTAGTGGCGTATTGACGGCTAAACAGACTCCCGGTGGTTACGGTGACCAACAACCTAACTACAGTAAAGTTAATCTTAAAAAGGGAACTTACATTGTTAAGTTTTTCATGGACAGACCTCCTTATGATTACAAGGGGATGGCATTTAAAAGAACCAAGTAGATGATATAAGTGACTTGGCGTCACGATTTCTTAAGTAGACGGTGTCCATAAATTATGGACACCGTTTTTTTATGCAATACGCTATCCCGATGAGTACAGCTAATTGATTTCATTAACGATATGTAGTGCGGGTTCGTTGCCAGATCAACCATTGCTCCTTCCGCTTTCGTAACAATTAGGTTGTAATTCGGCTGTTTTAGGTAACAATAAATATACAATCTTGAAAAAGATAGCCTATTTTCTTTTCTTTGTAGAGGTAGGTAAATCGTTTCAGCATAGTCAATTTGGCTGTTTTATGCATGGACTTTTTTGCGAGCCGGATCTTTGAGAGAAGTTATCGGGTTGGTTATCTGCCATAAACATTGCAACTGAAAACACACAAATATTATTCTCGATGAAAAAACTATTTAAACCACTAGCCTTTATTTTACTGGCTTCCGCGGCCATGTCATGTTCAAGCTCTGATGAAGTAATTGAAGAGCAAGTTGTTGACGGCACAAGACCCTTCGTAGATTTTGAATTTGTACCTACGGCAGATCCCTTCACTTTCGATATCGTTACTAAGGCAGAGAACTTCAAAACACTAGAGTGGCGGTTTGGTGACGACAGTTTGGGTACCGCCGCAACCAATGTGCACAGATACGCCACAACCGGTGACTACGATGCAAGTTTAACAGCTATTGCTGAGTCTGGTTTGACTTCTCAAAAGGTGTATGTTGTGAAGCTCAAAGCCGATAGCATAGCTAAGTTAAGTGCTGTGAAGACGGGTAAAGAAAATGAGGTAAAATTTACCGTCGATTCAAAAGCTGACATAGCTTCTGTATTGTGGAGCTTCGATGCTGAAACTAAATCGACTGCTCTTAATCCTGTGAAAACTTATGCTGTTGGGACGTTGAATCCTTTTACCTTTAAACTTACCACTAAGCAAGGCTCGGTTTTAGAAGTCACCAAACTTGCGAGTACAGAAGGTGTAATGACTGAGATTACAAACCTTAGTTCAGTATCTGTATCTAATGAAAACGGAGGTGGACCAAGAGCTGCTGAAGGTTCGGTAAGCCTTACGGACGCGAATGTTGAAACCAAATTTCTAACGTCGTGGCCCGGCTCTTTTTGGGCGCAATTTAAATTTGTTACTCCCCAAACAGTTAAATTTTATGGTATTGGGTCTGCAAATGATGCTCCAACCAGGGATCCTAAGGATTGGACGCTACAAGGATCCAATAATGCTACAACCTGGGAGACTATTGACACACGGGCAGGTATCGCATACAATGGTGATTATAAAAAGATGTTTTATTACGCTGTGAAGTCGCCAAAGGCATTTTTATACTATAGATGGAATGTAACTGCGCATAATGGAGACGGAGGGTTCCAGGTTTCTGAATTTAGATTGTATAAGTAACATAATTGTTACAATACAATATAGTTCCGTTTTTATATATTTAGGTATTGTTTAAGTCCAGAGCGAGAGGCACAGTAGTGTGATTGCTCTGGAATTTACAGAGCCTAAATTTAACAGAGACAGGGATAAGCTTTTCAAGTGGGTCTATCGGTTATTAGGTGATGTATTGATCTTAAATTTACTAAAACCAAATATAATACCCATATGAAAAAGGCATTCAGACCATTGCTGATTTTGTTTAGCGCTTGTTTGTTATTCGCGTGTTCCGATAGTGATAACGTAATAGAAGAACAAGTGACGGACCAGAAAAGACCACTTGCCACCTTCGAGGTAACTCCAGGTGATGACCCGTTTACATTTAATTTCAAGAACAATTCGACAGACTTCAAAAGTATTGAATGGCGGTTCGGAGACGATAGTTTGTCTGTAGAAGATGATCCGAGTCACGTTTTCCTAAGTGATGGTAAGTTTGAAGTTACTTTGACTGCGACTGCTCCTGATGGCAGCACAGCGAAAAAGGTGCAAGTTATTGAAATTGATCCAGAGAAAGTAGCTAAAATAACCGCAAAAACATTTGGCCCTGGTGCGGATAACAAAGTAAAATTCACAGCCGCTTCAGAGGCGACCATTGCCAGTGTGAAATGGGATTTTGGTGACGGCAGTGCGGTATCCAATGATTTGTCTCCTGTACACCAGTACGATCCTGCCAAGCTGGTAACAGCAACGGCAACGGTAGTTACCGATAAAGGTTCGACTGTTGTTGTAAATAAGCTGGTTTCCAGTAGTGGTACATTGGTAGAAATTATCAGTAACTACCTGGTTAACGTTGGGCCTAAATTCATTGCTTCACAAAGAGTTGGTGGCAGATGGGGTGTTGTGGCCGATTGGAGAGTGAACGATGCTGTAAAACAGAGAGAAGGCGGCATGGGCGGCTGGGATGAGTGGGAAGGCAATAGTATGTCAATGGAGTCTTGGGGAAGTGAACCGGATATTGTTAATGGAAAAATCGAACAGACATCACTGGTACCTGTTCCTGCAGGAACTTACTATTATGAGTTGAAGTTCCATGATTACTCTTCTAAAGATCAATTGTATTCGGTGGCTGCAAAAGGAAACAACCTTCCGGATGTTGGTAATATAGAAAACAACCCTGCTAATGTACTTGGATTCACTAAGATTCTAGGATCAGCAACTAATGGTCCTGCTATATATACCAAGTTTGTAAACCCGGCTACGCAATTCGTGACTTTCGGTTTCGTTGCCACATTCTTACAGCCTGATCAAAACTTTAAGCTTACAACCATTAGGTTGTACAAACAGGATGAATAAAATTTATATTCAATTCTGATACCGGAACCCAGCTGTCTTTTTAGGCAGCTGGGTTTTTGATGATAGACCTATTATGTTTAACTGATAACACAAATGATAAAAAAGTATTTTCTATTCCTACTCGGCGCCTTGCTTTGTCCGGGCGCCTTCGCACAAGTAAAGCAGGCACCTGCTTATCCACTGATTACCCATGATCCTTATTTTAGTATCTGGTCTAATACAGATCAGCTGAACCAATCCGTAACCAAACATTGGACGGGCGCAGAACAGTCGCTGCTAGGTGTAATTAAAGTAGATGGTAAATCCTATGGCTTTCTGGGGGCAATGGAACAGACCTACAAAAACGTGCTTCCTGCATCCGACGATCTGGCTTATAATTTTAAATACACTGAATCTGAGCCGTCTGAAGACTGGAACGCGGCTGGTTATAATGATGCAGACTGGAAAACCGGTGCTGCGCCCTTTGGAGATGCAGAACATTTAGCTAAGACAGAATGGAAAAGTAAAGACCTTTGGGTAAGGCGTACATTTGATCTTGCCAGTTTAAACCTGAAAGACCTGAGTCTGAAATTGAATCACGATGATGACATAAAAGTTTATCTCAACGGTGCACTGATTTATGAGCACAAAGGCTGGACGGACAATAAATTTGTTTATATTCCATTGAAAGCCGAAGTGCTTAAAAGCCTGAAGAAAACAAAGAATATATTAGCTATTCATATCGCCAATACAGCAGGGGGGCAGGGTTTGGATGCGGGATTGGTTGCTAAAGCGCCAGTATTAAATCCTATTCTTGCAGCTCAGCAAAAGAGTGTCAATGTAACGGCTACCCAAACCAGATATGAATTTAAAGCGGGCGGAGCGGACCTTTCCATAACCTTTACTTCACCTCTTCTATTAGATGATCTGAACCTGATATCCCGCCCGGTGTCTTATATCACTTATAAGGTAAAGTCGAATGATAAAAAAACACACCAGGTTGAAGTTCTGTTTAATGCCTCTACAAATATTGCGGTGAATACACCATCGCAGGAGGTCCGTGCCGAAAGCAGTGATTTCGGTCCTTTGTCTATCCTTAAGGCCGGTACACTGGAGCAGCCTGTTCTTCAAAAGAAAGGGGACAACCTCAGAATTGACTGGGGTTATATGTATGTAGCCACGCCAATGAGTAACGGCGCTACGCAATACGTTGTGCCACAGAAAGATGCCATACGCGATTTTAACAGCAAGGCCATGATCAAAAGACCAACCTCATTAACCGGAACGAAACTTTCTTTGAGTACCGTACTTAGGTTTGGGAAGGTAGGTGCTGCCGCAAAGCAACAGTATGTAATGCTTGGATATGATGATCTTGAATCAGTTCAGCTTTTTGGCGAAAATCTAAAAGCTTACTGGAATAGTGACGGCTCTAAATCCTTTAATAGTGAACTGGTAAAGTCTAACACCGATTATGCACAGCTTATGGCAAGGAGCAATACTTTCGATGCTGCCATGTACAAGACGGCATTGAATGGCGGCGGAGAAAAGTATGCTAAGTTATGCGTGTTGGCCTACAGGCAGGCTATTTCAGCCCATAAGCTCGTAAAAAGCCCTCAGGGAGACTTATTGTTCATGTCTAAGGAGAATTTTAGCAATGGCTCTATTTATACCGTCGATGTAACTTATCCTTCCGCACCACTATTTCTGGCTTATAATCCGGACCTTGTAAAAGGCCTCCTGAATGGGATTTTCTATTACAGTGAAAGCGGTAAATGGAAGAAGCCATTTGCTGCGCATGATCTGGGTACCTATCCATTGGCAAACGGACAGACCTATGGTGAGGATATGCCTGTGGAAGAATCAGGGAATATGCTGATCCTTACTGCTGCTATCGCAAAAGCTGAAGGTAACGCCGATTATGCCAGAAAGCATTGGAAAACTTTAGGTATCTGGGCTGATTACCTGAGCAAAGAAGGATTTGATCCGGGCAATCAATTGTGTACAGACGATTTTGCCGGCCATCTGGCCAGAAATTCAAATTTGTCAGTTAAGGCGATCGTTGCGCTGGGTGGATACGGACAACTGGCCGCGCAGCTGGGGGAAACGGCTGAGGCTAAGAAGTATACAGAGATGGCTAAAGCAATGGCTCTGAAGTGGATGGAAATGGCAAAGGATGGCGATCATTATGCTTTGACTTTTGATAAAAAAGGTACCTGGAGCCAAAAGTATAACCTGGTATGGGATAAGTTATTGGGCTTAAATCTGTTTCCAAAGGAGGTTTATGATACAGAAATTAAATATTACCTGACCAAACAGAACGAATTCGGATTGCCTCTGGACAGCCGTAAAACCTATACAAAGTCTGACTGGATCATCTGGACATCAGTTCTTGCGGACAACGACAGTGATTTTCAGGCCTTGATCAACCCGGTTTATAAGTATGCCACCGAGACTTCATCGAGGGTGCCGGTCAGCGACTGGCATGAAACGACTACAGGAAAGATGGTTGGTTTTCAAGCCAGAAGTGTGGTTGGTGGTTATTTTATCAAAATGCTGGAAAAAGTCTGGAAGAAGTAGGAGAAATAGGTTATTAACAAGAAGCCTCATTTGATAGCAAATGAGGCTTCTTGTTAATAACCTATTTCTTCCCCAGGCATTCGTAGATTTCGGTAAACAACAGCCCGCTGCCACCCCCGTAGTGATGCACCACCGGTACCTTAACCCTTGATTTTGCGATCACATCCTCAAGTTCTTTTTCCTCTTCGGCCGACAGACCGGCTCCAATTAGCACCATGTCATAAGCAGCTGATTTGAATACGGTTATCGCCTCTTCTAATGAATGCGCACCGGTACCTTTCATTTCAGCGTTAGCATTGATCAGCCTTACAATTGTATTCAGAATTTCCTGCTGGGTGCAGACAACTAAGATCCCGGTCTCTTTCATAAATTCTAAGATAAGAAATTAAAATTTCATTGGCACTTCCATCAGAAGAATCTGAGCATCAGCAGTAACTTCAATCCTGACACGATCTGTGTCCCACACACCATACCCGTCCCGGTCGTTTAGTATTTGCTCATTAATCTTAACCGAACCATTCAAAATGAACACGTAAAGTCCGTTGCCTGCATTTTTCAACTGATAGGTGGCTTCGGTGCCCTGTTCAAACCTGCCAATATTAAACCAGGCATTCTGATAAACCCACACACCATCATCCTCTTTGTCCGGAGACAAGATCTGAGTAAACGCATTGGGTTGCATCAACCCATCGTACCTCAACTGCTGATACCTTGGTGACACATTTCTTTGATTTGGAAACAGCCAGATCTGCAGGAACTGCACAGGCTTTCCCTTATCTTTATTAAACTCCTTATGGTAGATCCCCGTCCCTGCACTCATCACCTGAATCTCACCAGATTCTATTACCGCAACATTATCCATGCTATCCTCATGCTGCAGCGCACCCTCCAGGGGAATAGAAATGATTTCCATATTGTCGTGGGGATGTTCGCCAAAACCTTGTCCTCCGCTTACCCAGTCGTCATTCAAAACCCTCAATGCACCAAAGTTGATGCGTTCTGCGTTATACTGCGTGCCGAAACTGAAGGTATGAAAGCTTTTAAGCCATCCATGATCAGATTTATCCCTTGTCGCTGCCAGATGTAATACTGTTTGTGCCATTGTTGATTCTTTTAATTGA
>Ga0126314_10000424_pt1 | contig 20627 bp, 16 predicted proteins | sample Plot105B_FD_92535 | JGI IMG/M metagenome (GOLD analysis project Ga0126314, IMG submission 92535) | Serpentine soil microbial communities from UC McLaughlin Reserve, CA, USA - Plot105B | ecosystem: Environmental > Terrestrial > Soil > Grasslands | place: USA: UC McLaughlin Reserve, Lake County... | reverse complement strand
TACTTTTACTCTTCAAATTTTTCTGTTTGGGCCCATAGCTCAGCCTGGCAGAGCGACCGGCTCATAACCGGTCGGCCAGGGGTTCAAACCCCCTTGGGCCCACTCCGATATCGGTTCTTTATTAGGGTTCAAAACAATAAAGGAGTAGCGAGACAACAAAAATTGGAAACTGAAATTCCTACAACCGAACCCTATCAGGACTTTTTGTTTGCTATGAACAGCCCTGTAACTAGGGAGAGGTATTCGACAAGATTGCGCTCATTTTTTGTCCATATTGGTATTGAAGGTACAACAATGGAGGAGCGATGCAGAAGGTTTATCGAAAAGGTGAAAGAAAGTGAGGAGAATGGTAATAGCAAATGGGTCTATGCCTCTGTCATCAAATTTCTCCAGTATCAGAAAGACAGATGTGATAAAAAGGAGATTGCTGGGTCCACAGTCAGAGGATATTACAAAGCAGTAAAATTATTCGCTGAAGTAAATGATATCTTGCTTCCTTGGTCAAAGATAAAGCGTGGACTCCCAAGAGGTAGACATTACGCTGACGATAGAATACCTACGCTAGAGGAAATAAGAAAACTTGTTGAATATCCTGACAGAAGAATAAGGGCCATAGTCTACACTATGGCTTCGTCCGGCATACGTCTGGGTGCTTGGGACTATCTCAAGTGGGGACACATCAAGCCAATAATACGAAATGAACATGTTATAGCTGCAAGAATTACTGTATACGCAGGTGAAAATGAGCAATATTATTCCTACATTACGCCTGAAGCACTCAAGGCGTTACAGGAATGGATGGACTATCGTTCGCAGGCAGGTGAACAAATTACACCAGATTCATGGCTCATGCGCAACTTGTGGGATACAGGCTTTCCATCTGGTGGTGGGTTTGCTACTGTTCCAAAGAAATTGAAGTCAAGTGGCGTAAAACGTCTGATGGAACGCGCTCTTTGGGCTCAGGGTCTTAGAAAAAAACTTGTCACTGGTAAGAGACGACATGAGTTTTCAGCAAACCACTCATTGAGAAAATATTTTCATACAATGTGCCACAGTTCGGCCATTAAACCTGCAGTAGCAGAGCTATTACTTGGTCATTCTCTTGGACTTGGTGATAGTTACCTGAGGTTTACCGAAGAAGAAATCTTGCAAGAATACATCAAGACAATAGATAATCTAACAATAAACGATGAGAATCGACTAAGATTGCAAGTTCAGGTTTTGACAAACATGACCAAAGATACTGAGCAGATTATTAATGCAAAAATGGCTGAAAAAGATAAAGAGTTACAACTGTTACGCCAACGAGACGAACTGAATAATGATGCCTTATCCGTCTTATCAGAACGAGTGGTAGAGTTAGAAACGAAATTTGAGAAGCAGCAGTGGAGACATAAGTAGGGTACGCAGGACAGTGACAAACAAATTTTTTGGTTTGACCAGCTTGAAAAGTAATTGATCCTAAAACTGCATTAGGTTCCTTTATCATTATCCAAAAGGCTTTGTAAGGGGTTCGATTATCCATGACAACTGGCTGGAAGGAAGCCTGTTACGTTGACAGGTTGTGGGGACGATTGGTAAAAGCGGCCACTCCTGCTACTATAGACCTAGAGAAACAGGATTATAGAGCACTTCACAATCAGCAATGAAAACAGACTAAAGGCATAAGTTGAGGAGTTTAAAGACAGATCACGTAGCATTGAATATTGCGAGCCCAAGGCTTAGAGTAAGAGAGTGATGAAAAGAATCACTCACAGAACTTAAACTTATCAATACCGATGGTGTCATAGCTGTCGCAGACACACTCATCCCACTTACAGAAAGGGTAAAGGAGCTAGAAAAACGAGCGAATCTGTGATTCAGTAAAGGGACCACACTTTACTTTACCCTGGGTCTTTTTGTCTTGTTTATACAATTCACGATCATAATGGATAATGTAATCATATTTGTATTCATATGAACTATTACCTGCCTCATCACTGGCCGTATTATTATCTACTCTCGGAAGTACTATGCTCTTTTTATTCTCTTCAAGCCTTCTTCGAAATTCTTCCCTTACTACTCTATCGTTATTGACTATGTAGTTCCATACTTCCAAAAATTCAATATAAGCTGGCATATATTTAACAAACTCCTCGGCGATCTCATGTGCTACATCAAGGCGATCACGTATGTATTCTGGAGTTAGCTTGATCCTCTTTGTTTTGCCATTTGGCATTCTAACTTCCACAGCATGTTTTGATGCAGCAGCATGATAGCCATATGCAGAGGCATCTAAAGCAATCAACCACCATTGCATCCAGACTTTGGAAAAGCGTTCATCTATCCAAGGCCGATATATCTTTGTGTTTATTTTTAGCGCTTTAGCATAGTCAGCATCTCTTATTAGTAGCGATGGATACCTCTTCGTGACAAAAGGCCACATCTCCCCAACCGTTCTTATTGTTGCCTGTAGCTCCTTGGCCGCCCAATAGGCTTCTGATGGGCCGGGATCTGGAGGGGAGTATTTTGTTTTTATTTTCTTTGAAATACGCTCAGCGCGTGCATCCATGACCATTTTGGTTGAAGGTCTTCTTGACTTTACTACGGTATGCCAGCCATAAGTCCTCCCACATATGCATGGTCGCTTTAACAGTTGCTGGCGGTTCCGCCTTTGTTGCCTGCGCTGTTCTTTTTGCGGCTTCTTAGCAAGAGGAGAGCACGTGGCGTCAGTTATAGTAGGATCTTTATCAGTAGTCGGCATGTTACCCCTTGGCAACTTAGTACAAAAATTAGTTGTGTTATACTTCACAGATATAGATTGTCATGATATGATAGAATTACAAGAAAAACAACAATGTGATGAAGACTCATATCACTACCAAAGCCAAAAGGACCCTTCTATCAAGAACGATTTACTGCAGCAAAAACAGCGACAGCGGCGGCCAGAGCTCCGCAAAGTACAGGCTTTACAGGGGGAGCGTAGCCTTGTTTTTGTGCTACCCAAATCAATGGCGGTAGAATTGGGGATTGAGAAAGGAGACTATCTTTCAGTGCACGTAGAACTACCAAGAAAAATTATTCTTGAAAAAGCAGAGGTGTAGAAGGTAGGTGGTGGCATACAAAACCAAGCAAGACAACGTTATCAACTTGGAAGCGCTGCATCAAGGAATTCAAAAAGAAGAAGGACAAAGTAAAGAAGAAGAAATTCTGCATGGCGCTACGGTTCCAGCCCCGCGCACCATGCAACGACCGTTCAGTTCGGTAAAAGACAACAGTACACAACACCGACCGGTAAAGGAGGATGCTCTCCCTGTTGGTAGGTAGCTCGCGTAAATCACTTTTAAAGTTTGCCAGTTTGCCACATTTAGGCTATCTAGGGAGGTAGCTATCTGAGTTGGCTATTCCTCCAAGCGAGGGAAAAAAGTTAACGCCTGACGGTTTTGCTCAGATCTGGACAAAGCCAGATGGTTGGATTGAATTTGAAGTTGTTGAGGGAAAAGAGAAGGACTTTGGATTTTTCTATGGCAAGTGCGCGCCAACTGGGAATGTGATGTGGGTCAGGTTCCCAGGCGATCCAGCGGACAGGATACTTCAAGTATCTTCTATTGCAGATTGGGCAGCAGATTACAGGCGCCAAGTTAGGGATAAACTTTTACTGGTGGAACTAGAGCGGATAAAAGCTGAAGAACTAGCTAAAGGACATCCAGAGGCTGACTTTGAAGATCTCAAAAACGATCCCATGGTTCAGCTACAAGTCGATCAAATTGTATCAAGTGGCCTCTCATTTCTATCGTCTAACTTGGAACCTCTAAAGAAAATGCTTGTGACTGGCAGGCGTGTAAGGTGGCAACCGCCAAATCCAAATAAATTGACAGTAAGCGAGAAGCCGGGAATTCCAGGGGTCAAGCATGAAGATGTTTATTGGCTTAATGGAGATCCGAAGCTAGCAAAATTCTACAAGAATATCAAGCCATCTGTTGGCACTCTGATAAAAGATACAGGCACACCGATAACCGTTGAAGGTGTTGTAAGCTCTTCAACCGATCCAGTTCAGAGATTGCAGTTTGCAAAGTGGAAATGTCGCAACTGTGGTGTAGTTGTTCACAGACACACCACTAGATGGGTAGAATTTCCACAAGCACCAAAGGAATGCACCAATTGCAATCAAAAAGATGTCTTTGAAGAAATTCATACAGTCTATAACGCAAGGACTGTAAGGCTTCAGAATAATTTTGTTGACCTAGATGATGATTCCACTCGCACATTACCTATCTGGCTTAAAGGAAACGACCAGATAGGCAGAGATCCAATCGGCATAAAAATTAAAGTCTTAGGACATGTCGAGAAGATATTCAACAAGCAGCAGCAGAATTACTATAATGTAGTAATTTCACATAAGGCAGAGCTAGATGATAAAAAGCTAGTAATTACAGAATGGGACAAGACTGTAATCAGAAGGTTTGCAGGTCTTGAGTCCTTAGGATATGTAAAGGCAGAAGAAAAATGCGAGCATTGTGGCAAGTATAAGCAGAGGATATCAAAAGAACAATATCAAGCATGGAATAAGATCTATTTGGCATGGAAGAATAAGAGAACATGGGATAATAACTTCGGACTCAATATCATTAACTATTCAGCTGCGGTTTCTGCTGGCACTACCCTATACAGTTACTACATCAATCGCAAAACACAGACTCGATACAACTCCTATCTGGATAGGACATTAACCTATCCGGGCACCATTGATAGATTATCCTCACTTGTCGCACCTTACTTGGTGTTAGACAAAGCACAACAGCAGGTAGTCTTGCTGGCAGCAACTGGAGCACCTGAAGCAGAAGGATACAGAGGACGCATCAACGTGATATTTATAGGCACACCATCTACAGCCAAGTCTGCACTAGCTAATTGGGCTATGAAGTTGCGTCGCAACAGTCAACCTCTGTCAGGAACTTCAATGACTGGTTTGAGTGCAACTGCCATGGTGCTACCTGAACCTGATGGTAGTCTAGCAATACATTATGGACCTATACCGCTGGCAAAATATGCTATTTGCGTCATAGGTGAATTTGACAAACTCTCTCCTGAGCAACAGAACAACTTGTTAGATGTAATGGAAGAGGGCATCATACATCTACTCAAGTATGCACAGAAGCGAGATGTTCCAGCGCCCACCACGATTATTGCAACAGCAAATCCACGTGATAACAGATTTGAAAATCCAGATCGAATCACAGCTGATGACTTGGGCATCGAACCTCCAAAACTAAGTCGGTTCGATAAAGTTATCATATTTACTGACAAGCCGCATACAGATACAGATCGCACATACGCAGAGGAAAAGTCTATTCGTGATGAACGCCACAGACGCAGAGGTGACAATGCGATTGTCACATTCTTACAAAAATATATAGAATATGCTAGAGAGGCAATTGAGCCAGTATTTGTAGATCATCAATGTGAAGAACTGCTAAATGAATATTGGTCTCAAGCTAGACAACTGCAGGAAGACTTTGTTCTAAGACGCCATCTTGAAGGTATAAAAAGATCTGCTAAAACATTTGCCAGGCTAGCACTATCGCCCACTGTTGATCGTTGGATTGTAAATGACTATGCTATCCCATTTGAAGATGCTACGCTAAAACCATTCTTGCAAAAACTTGTGATTGTCAGGACACCTGAAGATGAGCTTTACTACCAAATCATTGAATTGATCAGAAGTACACAGGGCGCCTCTGTCATTGTCAGGGATGAAGTTGAAAAGATCATTGCAAATGACAAGCGATTAGCTAGATATCTGCAAGGCAAAGACTTTGAGAAAAGGCCAATTCCATTAACTGGAAAGAATGAAGCCTATGCAAAGTTATGCCAAGCCATCAAGGCCCATAGTCACGTGATCACTATCAGACACAAGCCAGCCCTGATCGTCAAATGGAACACAGAGAGGCAGCGCAGAGAGGAAGAAGAACAGAAGAAAAGGAAAAAGGAGGAAGAAGAATCCAGAAAAATGCATCACCAATATCTGGATGAAAAAGCCACCCCCGCCCCAAAAAATAAAAAAGAAATATCCGATGTCACAGTAGAAATTTCTAAAAAAGATGTCGATTCTGAGCGTGAATCTAAGGCGGAAACGGAAACAATTATAGAAGAATCTTATATGAAACAGGGATCGGGAAATTTTTTAAAAGAGAGGAGGAGCACTTCTGACACCCGATATTGGTGTGATATTCTTCATGAAGATTCTTCAGTGTCCGCGGGATCTGCAGTCGACATACTGCATAACAGTGCCATAGCACCTGATCTAGAATGGGATCAGGTTAATCACAATCGCATATTTCAGGCTGCATTTAAAGACAGTTCTGGCGATACGTGGGCCTGGAATCTAGCTGAAGACTTTCATGGATCAGAGCCTGTGCTGATACGAGCTATAATACAAAAGCTAAAACAGTATCGAATCGTTCTAGGCTACTTTACACAGCTAGAAGGCTCTGACTGGGAGGTTCTCGATCAGCGGTGCAAGCATTATGGTATTGAGTCACCAATTAACATCTATCAGCCACAAGCGAAAAGGAATGTGAGATTTCATGACGAGAATGAAGAAGATGAAGATAATGATGAAGAGCCTCGGAAGTTTGTCAATCTGCGTCTCAAGAATGTGAAGGGAGAGGACATCATTGATGTTGATGTAGGTGAGCTCCATCGCAAGCCGATTATCAGAGGATTCTTTGCTAACAACAAAATCGTTTACAATTCACTTGAACTGGATGTTGTAATGCGGGCTAGACTTGGCAGAGGCAAGCTTGAAGGCGTGACTGGTGAGAATGTATTGCAACAGGCAGTAGCTAAGCAAAAGGAATATGGCATTGAAGATGCAGCAGGTGCGTTTGACCTAGCTACTGAAAACAATTCGATATTAATAGCGATTTTGCAAGACATTGCAAACATTGCCCACATGTCATTCCAACAAACCTGTTTTACAGGACCCACTAGATGGTGGTCTTCAATCTACAAGAACGTGATGCATATAGAGCCGTCGCCGACTAGAGTAATTCCAAAGAAGAAACACAAGCGCTCATCAAAGGAAGAGACCTACGCGGGCGCCGCCGTTCTTCCATACAAACGTGGAATGTATCACAATGTGATGGTATTCGATTACCGCTCCCTCTATGCCAAGACTGCAATTGATGCCAACGTTTCACCAGATACCGTTTGTTGCAATGACGGTTGCAAAAATGATCCCTTAGCAAGAGTCATAACAGGCGATCCTGAGGTGGACGCTAAGGGCTATTGGATATGCCGCAAAAGGCAAGGTGCATTTCCAAAAGTGCTATTGATGCTAACAGAAAAGCGTGAGCGAATAGAAGCAGAAAGAGAAGAAGCAAAGAAAGCGGGTGACACACAAAAAGTGATTGAGCTTGGAATTTCTCAGCAAGCATATAAGGTCGTCGGAAATGCGGGTTATGGAGCCCATGGAAGTGCTTTCTGTGAGTATGCAGATGTTCGGGTGGCCGAGATCATCACGGCACTAGGTAGAAAGCATGTATATGATCTTCGTGACTTGGCTGAGAAAAAATTTGGACTGACTGTCATATACGGTGACACTGATTCAAATTTTGTTACAGGTTGCACTGAGCAGATCAAAGAAGACTTGCAAAAGCTTTGCAAAAAACCAGTATCTGATGGAGGACTTGGATTTGAAGTGCGATATGAGAAAACGTTCAAGCGTCTTTTGCTGGTGTCTGCCAAGAATTATGTCGGTGAGTTAGAAGACAAGGGCAAAAAATATCCTGAGATAAAGGAGTTAGTTGGCAAAAAGAGTAACACACCAAAGTGGGCTCGAGATATCTTTTCAAAAGTCATCGATCACTGGATAAATGAAGAATATGATCTCATGATAAAGGAGGTTATTGATGGTGTTGCAAGACTTCACAAGCATCAAGTAAGCTATGACGATTTGCTTGTTCGCAAAAAACTTGGACAGGATCCTTACAAAGGTTATAACAAGAAAGAACAGGGCAGGCTTGTTGAAAAAGTTCTTGGTATGCGTGAGAGGAAACATAAAGATGCATCTATCGCTTATTTGTTGGGTAATGAGAAACTAACAGAAGACGGCTACTCATTTACTAAAAAGATTGACGAGATCTCACTTGTCAAGTATAAGGAACGTCTGCGGACTACTGTTCTAAAACTATTCCATGCAATGGACATAGATCCAGAAGAAACACATCATGCGCTTAGGCTTAGAACACCCTCACCAAGTAAATTGCAAGAACTTCTCTGGGGGACTTCTGCAAAGAAGAAGAAGAAACAACAGAAACACAATCAGCGGGCGGAGGAGGTAGCACAATAGCTTGACAATTCTCGCACTATCATCATCGGCGTCTGTAAAACCTACATTGAGATCCAACATTGAGTTTCTGCTTTGGCACCTCGAACAACCCACACTGCCTCGCATGATAGCTACATTAATCACACGAGGCGGACAATTTCCAGCTTACACAATTGAAAACATCATTTCAGCATTTGAGCGGTCAGAACGTAAAGACTGCCGCATAAACGCCTTCCCATTCAATCCGGATGGCAAGTTGCAGATACTGCCTAGCTTGCTATTTATTGAAGTTGACATTCTTGATCTATCAGCAATAAATAAAGTTCTACGACGCATGAAAAAAATCTTACATATCTCACATCCAACAGTGCTATTCTCTGGCAACAAGGGCTATCATATCATCCAACCTATGGATGCATCGAAGTTTTTTGAATCTGCACCTGCCCCTGAATGGTTTATAGAAGCACAGAATAAAAAATGGGATGGCTTTGCACATGGAGCAGTCAGTGAATTTCTAATATTTGCTGAAAAGTTCCTCTCAGGCGAACTGGCTGATGACTGCCATAGACCAACAATAAAGTCCTGTTTATTGAGGCCACCAGGAACCATCAACTCCAAGTCCAATAAGGAAGTAACAATTTTACAAGAATGGGATGGGCGACGCCCACCAGTCGAACTCTTGCTTGGTGAGTACTATACAACTAAGCTAGCTGAATACAATGAACACAAAAGAAAGGAATTGGAAAGAGAGGCATGGCAGGCGTCTGGTTCAAGCAGAACTAACAATTTCAACATTGAAAAAAACAAGAATGCATACTTTGATTGGTATGTTCCGCTGGTACTTGAAACTCCGCTGCCTGACTTTCGTGAACGCATAATGTCAATGGTCATCGTCCCTTACCTTCGCAACATCAAAAAATTGCCAGAGGAAGAAGTTTATGAGGTCACCGAGGCCTGGCTAATGCAGTGCAACAAGTTACATCCACTAGCATTTGATTACTCGCTGGTCTGGCAAAAGATCCGTAATGCTGATCTACATCAATACGTGCCGATGGGCCACATCAAACTCTTGAGTAAGATGTTACGGGTTAATCCTGAAGCCCATCTGACTTTACAGACAAAGCTGTTTGCAAATAAAAACTCCAACAACATTCAAGGAGGTGAGAACAAGGAGAAATGACAAGTGAATGTCGCTTCTGTGGTGAAGAAATAAGCTGGCGCAAAGAAAAAGAGTATAGCAGAGATAGTGGTTTCAGATGGGTTCCAACAGATCCAGAAACAAAAGAAGAACACAACTGCGAAGATAATAACGACTGGTCACCAATCGCAAATTGCAGGTATTGCAATGCTAAAATAATTTTCAAGTCCATTCAAGTAAGTAACCGAGATCGTCAGACTGGACAAATTACAACTGTTGAAAAGAGACTACCATTCGATCCGGATAATCAGTCGATATCACACAACTGCAATCAAAGGAAAGAAGCATGGCTTGCTGAGTTGTTCCAGAAGAGTGGAAGATCCGACGCCCGTCCCTGCAAAAACAGTTGTGGAACCCTCGTCTTCTGGAACTATGACCAAAGGTCGAAGAAGAAATTGCCTTTGCCTTTCGAAGAAGCTACCAATACTTTACACAGATGTCCCAACTATAACCCACCAAAACGAAGATAGAGCCTGTATGAGGCATGCCAACGCAAGGTTTTTTCTTTCTACTTTATTCTTCTAAATACAATAACATAGGAAGAGCTAAATAATAGTTCTTTCTATACAGAACTAATTAAATGAGTCTAGCATTTAGAGAACGACTGGCATCTGATATGTCACTTCAAATACATCTGACAGAATCGGAAAAGGCAAATCCTGCAAAATACTGTCATATATCAGATGAGATAATCGATCGAGATAATCCTGACTCTCTTGATAGAGACAGCATAATCTGTGCTATGGGTCGGAATGAGTTTGCAAGGCATGTGCAAGAAGTCTATACTGAGGGGCGGCGACGTGATAAAATTGAACAGGAGGAAAAAATAAAGGAACAAGAAAGGCAGAAGGCGAAAGTAAAAGAAGCGCTTAAGGAAGGTAATAGGAAAGTGCTAATGACGGCTGACGGACATGTTTCTGTCGAAGGCATAGAGGGAACTTTTAAGCCTGATCATAGCGAGGGTAACGGCAGCAGTCGTGGTAGTAAGAAGAAAAAGAGCAAAACAATCAAAATTACTAATGCCTCAGATGTGTCACTAGCAAATGATTAGAAAGAGAACGATCCAAGTAACTCCTGAAGATTACATTGCTACTCATGGATCTTTAGTCCATTTACTCCAGGAGTTAGAGAAAGCTGATATAGACGCAGGAATGCCTACAAGAGTACTTTGCGACATTTGTTTTAGCAGTCGATCCGAAGGTATGAAACTCATTAGAGAGGCTGAAAATGCCAAATACATTCGTCGCTTCAAAAAACCACTGAGCAAAGGTAAAAAGAAAAATGACAGACGTGGGCGCTACTATATTATGAATGCTTTAACACCACTTGGACGCCAGTTATTAGCCAAATTAGACCCTATTACTCGTGAAAATTGGTAAAGCCATATTAGCTTGCTTGGTTAATTAGTAATGTAAGCGTGCAAATTAGTAGAAAAGAGCAAATCAACCAACGAAGGCAATTAGTTTTAAAGTTGTCGGCTCAAGGATTAACACAACAAGAAATTGCAAAAAGCCTAGAACCATTGCAGATCTCACAGCAGACTGTAAGCCTCGACTTGAAGTGGTTGCGGCAGGAAGCAATCCAGTTTGTCAAGCAAAACAAAGGAGATATCGCTGTCGAATATCGGAAGGCTTTAGTTAATTTCTATGAGCTGCGAAAGAAGGCATGGACTCAGTTTAACAAAGCCGAACATGATAAGAATGAAGATAGACAGTTAAGCCTTTACTCAATCATTGAGAGCATAAACGCCAACATTATGGCATTATTGGCTGCTGGTGACATCATCGAAAAAGACTTGATAGAACATACAAAACAGCAGGCCAACCTGATATCAAAGGAGATGATAACTAATAGAAGTGAGCAAGTCAGCGGGCGCACTAATCAGGCAAAGTTTTAGTCAGCGAGGAAAACGTCTGGGACTAGCGACAGAAGATACTTCTTCTTCTGCTAATCTACAGCGACTGGAAAAGTTTCGAGGCTTAGAGTTTTGGATTTGGGATAAAGCAAAACATGAAGATAGATTTGATCGTTGGTTAACAGAATCCTACACCAATCCGATAGGGTCTAGACCCTGTTGCTTCAATCATGCTGTCGGACTGCCAGTTAAAAACAATGAAAGCCACCCAATATACTTATGGCAACAGGAAATATTCAACGCATTACAACATCACAAACTTATTGCGATCTTGAAAGCTCGAGGCGTAGGAGCTTCAGAGTTTCTACTACGTTATGCCTCATGGCTTTGCCTTAAAGACGATCAGATGAGAGGCAAGAATATGGCCGTGATCACAGGTATCAGAGAGGATCTATCAATCGAGCTACTTCGTAGGTTCAAGAACCTGATGCCAAGCCTAGAATGGAATATGCGGGAGAGTGTGGCAGAGGTTAACGGTTGCAGAGTCATTGGCTATCCTTCAAAGCGCGTCAAAGACCTAAGAGGTCTAACAGATGTTTCCTTTGTAATATGCGATGAGTTTGCATTCTTTGACCCAACAGACCAGCTTCAAGTTTTGCCTGTCTTAGAAGCATTTCAAGCTAAGAGCAATCCAACTATTTGCTTGCTGTCAACGCCCGGTCCCTTAAACGATGTAATGTATAACCTCTATCAAGAACCTGCGGACATGTGCCGATATCACAGGCTTTACATCCCGTACGAAAAAGCCCTAGGCACTTTGATAAGTGAGCAAGAAATAGAACAAGCTAGAAGGCAACCAGGCTTTTCCCAAGAGTTTGAGCTAAGATTTGGAAGCTCCTATACAGCTGGAACCATTTTTCCTCTATCTGATATCGAGTATGCTTTGCAGTTAGGTAAGAGATATGCAACAGACCCCCTGCTTAATGCACTAGCTGAGGAGCAGGCTGGCTATCCAGCAATTGACCCTTTGCATACTGAACTGTTTGCAATTGGAGTCGATCCAGGTTGGGGGCATTCAAAATTTGGTCTGTCCATGGTCTATCTTTATAATGATAAATTACATGTGACAGTAGCAGAGGAGCATTATCAACCTGACGAAGACGAAATGTTAGACAAAATTCTGAAGTTGTATGAACGCACACAGCAACCAAACAAGACAAAAATATTTGTTGATGCTAGCGCAGTACCTTTCATACGTCGGCTCAAGGCATGCTTTCCAAATGAACGAACTGATTACGAGAAATATCAGGATGAACTACGCAAGCGCGGGCTACTAACAGCATCAAAAGATGAAGCTGAAATGGTACATTACATGAAGGTTATTCCAGTTCCCTTTAACAAGTATGGTCAAAAGATGCTAGCTTCTCTCCATGCCTTTTTGCAAAGAGGCGATTTGGCAATTCATCCCAAGTTTCATACTCTGATATCTGCATTACAGAGTGCTAGAAATATGCCAGGTCGAACGTCTCAATTCATTTTGAACAAACAGACGCAGAGCCTCGATTGCTTAGATGCGTTAAGATTGGCATTGTACAATTTTGATGTAGATGTTCCAAAGTTAGAGCAACAGGAGGAAGAAGAAGGAGGAGAAATAACAACATCATCATGAGTATAAACACAAGAAGAAGACCATACAGGAGACCAGCTGTTAATTATATTCCTGACCGTATTAATTATGAGGAAACGTATGAGCAAATGCTAGCAAAGTCCTGTAAATGGTGCAGCATCAAGATGGTTTACAGAAAAGACATTGACAGTTTGTTTTGTTGTTACTGTGGATGGCAGCCGGAAAAAGCAAGCCTGAATCAGAAGAAAAGGGTGGAACCAAAGGTAAAAGCTGATAAGCAGGAAGGTGATGTATTTGATTTATGGGATCAATAAAGCAAAAGGAAAAGATTAACGAAAATCCTGACGATGAGATTTTTATCATACCAGTCTGGAAGAGTCGCACTCAAGAACTAGCAGATCGCATAAGGGAAAGAGAATTTCCTGGCTCAGATGACATTATGCCTATGTTGAGGAAAATTAATGCTACACTAGTTAAGAGTGAGGAATACCTGCCTACAGGTGACAAAAAAACATTCAGCAAGCAACGACTTGATGAGCAAAGAGGATCGTGGAATAAAGCTCAAGGTCGTTATTGGACTTGGCATTGACTTATAACATGTATGAATGTCCCCATTGTGTGCCACGAGCCATTCGCTGATGTAAAAGATACAAATGATGACAAAAGGCAGTGACTGACATTATCTGAAACCATCAACTAGCTACTTTGGCTAAAAGAGTGAGCATCTTAGAAAATAGGAGTTCCAAACTCTCATTTTACAGGTGCAAGGACCAAATGAGGAATTGCATGTGACATCCTGTTTTACATATGTATAGAGGAACGCCGAATACCTATTATTGTTACTAGGAAGCTAGCTTGTTATTTGGTCACCTTCAATATGCTGACCGTGTTAAAACATTTATTGATATCCCTCAGCTCTTCACATCATATAAACAACCTCTAGCATTATAAGGAGCCTCATATGAATAAGAAATCCTAAAAGCCTAACATTTCAAAAAGTATTTGAATGGGTGCGTGCATTCCTATAGTCTCAGAGGTTTACATGATCGCTCCTTGCCAGCTGGTCTCTTAATTGAGATTAGCTGGCGAGTTTTTGTCTTGTTACAGTTTTGAACGCATCAATCACTAATTATGGATTTCATGCCTACTGCATATAGATACTAGGCCCCTACACGCAGATCTGACGCTGTAATAGTAGTAGATGATTTCCCGATACAGCAAAATTGTTATTATTAGCTTGACAAGCAATTTCTGTTCCTTTGTTATCTCATCCTATCAAGAATAGGAAAAAGTCTTTTATCACTTGTTCCTATCCTCCAATGAGCGCAAAATGAAGACGCTAAATGATGATAATAATGATGATAACAATGCTAATAATAGCAGGAGAAAAGTGCTCTTACCATATAATATTCATCTCATGATAGCAGGGACAACGTTCACATTGACAATAATTTTTGTAACAGCAAGTATGACTACCTCACTTCCTGTATTAGCCACTACAACTGGCAATAATACTACTGCAACAACAACTACCGCTGCTCCATCATTACCAGCATTAGAATTGTCATCTCAACCAATTTGGAATGAAAAGGGAACAATAACAACAAGAGTTCAGGATATGGATAACAGAATCAGATTTGAGAATGCAACAAATCTCACAGACAATCCTAACGATTCTGACTATGGTCAAGTTGCAGCATCAGAGAATAATGTATATGTCATATGGCAGGATTCTATGTCATCCGGCAACAGAAACTATGATATTTTCATAAAGAAAAGTGCTAATAATGGGAATACTTTTGGACCGTCCATCAATTTAAGTAACAACTCTGGCTTTTCAGAACATCCACAGATATCAGCATACAAAGAAAATGTGTACGTTGTATGGACTGACAATACTTTAGGAAACAAGGAGATACTTTTTACAAGAAGCACAGATAACGGGACTAGTTTTAGCAAGGCGATAAATCTGAGCAATACTTCTGCCAGCTCAGCTAATGTAGAAATTGTGGCATTTGAAAATTATGTCTATGTTGTATGGTTAGAGGAAGACGAAAGAGGAAATGGAATCATACTTTTTAAGACAAGCAACAATGGAGGAGATACTTTTAGCAATGCAATACCAATTGCTAATAACGCCAATGATAGTGAAATCACATTTCCAAAAGTGGCAGCTTATGACGATAATATCTATATTGCTTGGAACTTGGCTGCAAACAATAATCAAGAAGCAGAAATGATGACTGATCTTTTGTATATAAAAAGTTCTGATCGAGGAAATACGTTTAGTACTCCTATCAAGTTGAATAGTAATAATAATCAAGAGAAAGTCGGCGAGGCACAGATAGCAGCTTATAAAAATGCTGTGTATGTTATATGGGGAAGCTCGCCTTTTGGCCACGTAATCAGTAATCTATTTTTTACCAAAAGTACTGATAGCGGAAATACCTTTTCAAACGCAACTGAGATTAAAAGCAAGAATTTTGTGAATCCTTCAAATGTAGAGATTGTGGTAGCAGTAGCAAATAATGATGATTATGAGAAGAATGGGCAGCAAAGACTATCATCACTCTCATCATTACCACCATATCAACAAGAACAACAACAACCATACCTGTATGTTGTAGGACAGATTTCTTCACTATCTGACGAAAATGATGAGATCTTTCTTACGTTTAGCAGTGACAATGGAGACGCCTTCAGTGAAATAAGTACCAACCTAAGTAACAACTTGGATACTTCTGAATGCCCTTCTATAGCACAATCAGAGAACGATATTTATGTAACATGGCAAGACAAGACTCCTGGCAATAATGAGATACTCTTCACAAAGGCAAAGATATAAAGAATATTTTACCTTTTATGTTGTAGGTGTACATCTCTTTATTATCTTTTAGGATTTACAAAAAATGATCTATCATTTGTTGGAGCAAATAATTTAATTACATCTTTATACCATTTGAGAACTGGTATCCTTTTGAGTCTTCGGCTACTTAGGTGTGATCTTGCCATTCTAATCGTCTGCCACCTCCTTGACGATGGTGTCTTAGATATCACAAAATAGTTAGAGAGAACTATTACCCAAAAATTACCCAAAGAGCCTTGCCGATATTATTATTCCGAGTATATAGACGATTGTAAATACTTTGACTGTCTTCCCTGCAGCCATTGAAATGGCGAATTTCTTAAAGTCATATTTCTTTGCCCCTGCCACTATTGGTACTATATCGCTTACTACTGGAATCCATGAGCAGAAGAATATGGCAATCCAGCCATACTTTGCAAGGATTTTATGCCCTTGCTCTTTATTTTTTTGTGTGGGCCTTTTGTGCAGCTTATTAAAGAGCTTATTTCCACCTGTTCCAATATAGTATGCTAGAAACCCACCTATGATGTAGCTAATCGCAAGTACTATGAATACAAATTCTTTTGAATGGCCTGCCAGCAAGAGTGCCAAAGTTGTGAGCTCGGTTGGAATTGGAACCTACCGATGAAAGCATGCCATTTAGGAACAGCCTATTATACCATACTTGATGAAAGATGGGTTATGGACTATGCTATTAAAGAGCTCTTGAATAATAAGCAGCACATCTTCCTCAAGCAAATCTTCTATTAACATTTACAACACTAATCCGTCTTCTTTCTTATGGGAAGTTCTGCCTGTTGGTTCTGCTTGTTGTATAGCATCATTTTCTCTCTATTCAATCTTCGTACTTAAGCTGCTTTTGAGGGATGTTAGAAAAAATTTCATGATCACTATGTAAATGTCAAAGCCATTTACATAGAGTCACTTAATCGTAGAGGAGAACTTGACATCTATCCATGAAAAACCAGTTATTTTATCTTTTAATCATCATCATCTTATTCCGCAGGAGCTATTCTAAATATCTTACCACTTGTGCCGTGTGTCAATATGTATAGATAACCATCAGGCCCAACCTCAATGTCTGAAATTGCTCTAAATCCTGTACCAAATATTACACTATCTAGCTCATCCACAGTATCGGCGACTTTGTCCTCAAGGGGCCCTTCAAGGAGTAGACCTGTTCTATCTTGGTTTAGATCAAAATGATAGAGCCTGCCATTGTTTATATCTGCTACGAACATGTCATTTGCATATTCCTCCCCTAACGCTGTGGAATTTAAGAAATTGATCGCCGTCACACCTACAGGGTCTTGCCATGAAAATTCTGGGTCTCTGTACACACCTGTTCCGCCAAAGTCCACCAGATCTTCTTCTGGGTCAGCTCCCTCATTCTCTGATGCTGAAGCGAGTCCTTGTATAGACGCCCAACCGCTGTTAAATCCCGGAAGCACAAGGTTAATCTCATCACCATAGTCGGGCCCATTTTCTGTATCCCATATATAGCCTGTAACCGGGTCAAAGGTCATGCCAAAGCCGTTTCGTAAGCCGTAGGAATAATAGTAAGGTAACATTCCGATATCTTCTTCTTCCTCACTATTAGTTTGTCCTACAAGTACAGGATTTGGTAAGGGATTGCCTTCAGCGTCAATTGCCAATATGCCGCCTGTTCCATCCGGTGGAGGGCCATCAACATAATTGAGAGCCTGGGTCCTATGGTGATCAAGATCTCCTATCATAAGATAGATGGTGATATCACCTTGATTTTGACTAACTAACAGCGGACCTCCATTGTAACGAGGACCTGGTGTGGCAGGAAGGTCTAGTAAGAGCTTAGGATTTACGAGTTCGGCTGAGGTGGAGTTAGCATTCTCTACCAACTCGTATCTGTAAAGGCGGTTGCCAGCTGGCACTACTCCTTGGGCGTCACTGCCAGTCTGTCCATCTCCAGACTCAGTGAAGTAAAGAAAGACGTAACTGGTAGTTTCATTTAGCTTAGCAATAGCCATCCCGAGCAAGCCCCTTTCGTTGGTATTGTTATTGTTTGCTACAGGAACTTCAATTAGTGGTTCTTCTTGAACTTCTCCGTCAATTATCCTCCGTACTGTGCCATTGTCCTTATCGAGCACCAGAATATCATTAGGACCCAGAAAGGTCATAGCAGTTGGCCTATTCAACCTTGTAGCAACAGTTTCCATTGTAAGATTTGGGTCGTTTATTGCAGGCGGAAGATCATCTTCTGGTATTCGAGGGCGAACGCGACCTTCAGTCTGACCCGCCGCAGCAGTTAAAGATAGATTTACCAACGGACTAATAAGTAAAAATAGCACTCCACATAAGAGAAGTGCTGTTGTTATTGTTGTTGACATGCGAATTACGGTTCCAACCAATAACACTCACATTTTAGTTTGCTAAATACTTAGTTGGTATGCAAGTCTATAATAATGATCTGTTATTCTCAAAATTATAACTTCTTAAGAGAAACCCAAAATCCAGTTAGTTCCGGCATTAATTCACGTATATAGTATAGCTACGATCCTTGAAATTGATTGAAATTCATCAAGTTCTGATGACCTGTTGTTAACACTAATTTTCTTGCTTTGCTACAACGCTCATATCATTGTCTCGATAGCCAAAGCGATTTTAGCTCCCCTCAATGAGGAAAGATTATTTATCGTAATAGAATTTGTACGAATTTATGTATGGAATAGCATCGTGAGATTATTTCTCCGGACAAAATGGCCTAAAGTGTTCAGATTATTGAGTACCCCATTCTCCTCTGTAACATATAATAATCAGAAATTGACGACAAGTTAAGCATTGGAAAGAAAGCGAACAACAATACTTTTTTTGCTGTTATAGCTTTTTTTGCTGCTATAACGGTTAGTGTAGGCGGCCCATTCCAAGTTTTGCCAGACTCCACTCCACCAACCATCTCTGACGCTAACTTGAGGATTGAAAAGGTGATCACAGGTCTCGAATCGCCTACGAGCATGACATTTTTGGATAGTGATGATATAATCATAACACAACAGGATAATGGCAGAGTACGCCTTGTATCAAATGGTGTTCTCCAGCCGCAGCCAATTCTTCAAGTACCCGTTTTAAATAACAGCGAGAGAGGGTTGCTTGGAGTTGCTATCGCAAATACCACTGGCGACAGCACTGCTGCGAAAACGATATTTCTATATTACACTGAGCCTGTTGGAGGTGAAGCAAGAAACAGGATCTACAGGTATGAATGGAACGGCAGCGGCAGTACTCGCAACACTCTAACTGGAGGAAGCCTTATTCTCGATCTGCCTGGCGAACCTGGCCCAAACCACGATGGAGGCAAAATAAAAATTGGACCTGATGGCATGCTGTATGCAGTAATAGGTGACCTAAACAGAAGGGGCATGCTACAAAACATCTTGGATGGCCCGCCGCCTGATGATACTTCAGTCATTTTTCGCATAAAGCCAAATGGATCTGCTGTTGAGGATAATCCATTTTTCAACAGCACTGACGAAAGGATGCAAAAGTACTACGCGTACGGTATTCGAAACTGCTTTGGCCTTGACTTTGACCCAGTCACTGGGATCCTTTGGGAAGCAGAGAATGGCCCGAGCGTATATGACGAAATAAACGTTGTCCTACCAGGCTTTAACAGTGGCTGGAGGAAGGTGATGGGGCCTATAGAAAGAGGAGGAATCTCCGAAGAAGGAATATCCCTCTCTGATCTTGTAAACTTCCCAGGATCATACTATGCAGACCCTGTTTTCAGCTTTCGACAATCCGATGGCATCACCGATATCGAATTCTTCAATTCTACAAAGCTTGGCGATAGATATGCAAACAACATATTTGTCGGCGACTTTAACCACGGCAATTTATACTACTTTACGGTCAACAGCAATAGGACAGGGCTTGATTTCACCGGAATAGAAGACTTGGAAGACTTGGTAGCTGACAACCCTGAGGAGGTGAATGCAGTAACATTTGGCACAGGATTCAATCGCGGAATTACTGATATTGAAACAGGCCCTGATGGCTATCTATATATTCTGACATTTGCCGGAGATCTATACCGGATCGTGCCAGGAGCGCCATCAGCAGCAACAGCAGCCATGTCATAAGGCAATTTTTCGTATTATACTTCAGATTTCTCTATATATCGGCTTAAGAGACAGGCATCGGCATGACAACATACAATTGCTAGTAAGCCATCTGCTTTTATCAATCTGGTTAACTATGGCATTGAATCAAGCTCAGTTTTTGGTAATCGTCAGGTAATGCTCTTAAGCAATGCCTTCGGAAAGTGATCTAGAAAGATGTTTTTGATAACAGAAGGATATATACGGACGGAGGAGAAGAAGGTGGAGGGAACTCATACAATACAGATATTGAACCGTATAGAAGGACATTGAGAGATGGTGACAGTATTACAGTCAATTCATCATCTTAATTCAATGAATTATTATTTGATCAGAAATTGACAATCAATAATGATAGGACACTATCTAAATCGTTGAAATTTGGATTATATTATTTCGTCTGTGTCCTGTGCGCTAAAAGAAGAAAAAAAGACCTAGCAGCCGTGGTCTTTTACCCAAGGCTCATTAGCGAACTCACTTCTTGCGCACTGTTCCGTTTCAAGCTTGGCATAACCATTATCCAAAAGCTCACTGTTGAGGTTGGTTGATGAGCAATATACCACGCCTACTATATCATAGTCAGAGGATGATGTAGATGCAGATAGCATATCATCCTCATCTACTAGTACTGTGCTTC
>Ga0126314_10000423_pt1 | contig 20668 bp, 9 predicted proteins | sample Plot105B_FD_92535 | JGI IMG/M metagenome (GOLD analysis project Ga0126314, IMG submission 92535) | Serpentine soil microbial communities from UC McLaughlin Reserve, CA, USA - Plot105B | ecosystem: Environmental > Terrestrial > Soil > Grasslands | place: USA: UC McLaughlin Reserve, Lake County... | reverse complement strand
GCGGACCACCAGTACCTCCGCGCCCGCGGCCTCCAGCTCGCGCACCGCGCGCTGCTTGTGGCCACCCGGGTCCACCTCCAACCCCGCGCGGCTCACCAGGATGAGCCGGGCTTGATGGGCGCTGGCCAGGTGCCGCGCGAGCAGCAGGCCCACGCCACCCAGGCCACCGGTGATGAGGTAGACGCCGCGGGCCTTGAAGGGCTGCGCCGCCAGGCCATCCTGCTCCAGCCGCAGCGGCTCATGCGTCTGCGCCAGCCGGTGCGTCCCGCGCCAGGCGACCACGGGCTCCCGCGTGTCGGAGGTGAGCTCGCGCAGCAGCGCGTTCGCGGCCGTGGACACGCCGCCATGGCCCAGGTCCACGTAGCGGCAGGTCAGGGTGTCGTGCTCCTGGGGAATCACCTTGCACAGCGCGGGCAGGGGGGCGTGCTCGGGAAGGACCGCGTCCGTGCTCTCCACGTCAAACGCCCCGCGCCCCACCACCGTCAGCGCCACGGGGCCGGGCAGCGACTCCTCCGCCAGCGCGCGCGTGAGCCGTAGCAGGGGATGGAAGCCGCGCTCTTGCAACTGGTCGAAGCGAGCCTCGGCCGACTCATGCTCCGCGCCGTCGAGCCCATCCAGGCTCCACAGGTGGACGATGCGCTCCACCTTGAAGTCCTTCGCCTTCAGGGCCAGCAGCAGGAACGAGGGCTCCTCGGCGTCCGCGGGGTCCAGGCTGAAGCGGTACTCGCCCAGCTCCTGGAGTCGAGCACCTCGTGAGACACGCGCCACGCGGTGTCCCGCGCTCTCCAGTCGCACGGCGAGGGACTCGCCCACCCCGCCCGCATCCAAGAACACGACCCAGTCGCGCACCGCGCTGGCACCCGCCCGAGGCAGGGGCAACGGCGCACGCTTCCACGAAGGCACGTAGAACCAGCCGCCCACGTCCGACGTCTTGCGCGCGGCGCCTCGTCGCTGCATGGAGGGCGCTTCCGGCGCGAGCCAGTAGTCCTGTCCCTCGAAGGGATAGGTGGGCAGGGGCACGCGCAGGCGTCGCTTGTCGCCGCGCACGCCGTCCCAGTCGATGCCGATTCCCGCCGCCCAGAGCTTGCCGAGCGTGGCGGTGAGCAGCTCCTCGTCGGGCACCGGGTCCTGCGGGTGGCGCAGCGAGGGAAGGACGGGAGGCGCCCGCGGGCCGGTGAGCTGGAGTCGCGCCAGCGTGCTCAGCGTGCGGCCGGGGCCGACCTCCAGGTACACGCGATGGGAGTCCTCCGCCAGCGTGCGGATGCCGTCGCCAAAGCGCACCGTCTGGCGCAGGTGCCGCGTCCAGTACGCCGGGTCCGTGGCCTCCTCGGGCGTCATCCACGTGCCGGTGACGTTGGACATCAACGGCAGGGTGGGCGCGTTGCGCTGGAGCGTCCCGATGAACTCCTGGAAGCGCGAGAGAATCGGCGCCACCAGATGCGAGTGCGCCGCCACGTCGATGGGGATGTGACGGAACTCCACCTCGCGGCGTGTCAGCTCGGCCGCCAGGGCCTCGACGGCTTCCACCGTGCCGGCGACCGCGCACTGCGAGGGCCCGTTCACCGCCGCCAGGGACAGCGTCTCCCCGAGCAGGGGCCGCACCTCCGACTCCGGCAGGGGCACGCTGAGCATGCCGCCACCGGGCAGCTCCTCGAAGAGCTTGCCGCGCAGCACCACCAGCGCCAGCGCGTCCTCCAGCGAGAACACACCCGCGAGGCAGGCCGCCGTGTACTCACCCAGGCTGTGGCCGATGACGGCCTCGGGCTTCACGCCCCACGACTCCCAGAGGCGCGCCAGCGCGTACTCCACGGTGAACAGCGCGGGCAGCGCCACCGACGTCCGCTTGAGGCGCTGGCTCGCGGTCGCCGCGTTGGCCGCGTCCGGGTACATGACGGGCTTCAGGTCGAAGCCCAGCCGGGGCCGCAGAAGCGCGAAGCACCGGTCCACCGCTTCGCGGAACGCGGGCTCCGCGTCATAGAGGCCCCGACCCATGTCCGGGTACTGCGCGCCGCCACCGGGGAACATGAAGACCGCCGACGTCGTCGCGGAGCCAGGCGCGAGCGTGAACAGCCGCTGCGGGTCTCGGGTCTCCAGCACGCGCACGGCGTCGTCCCTGTCGCGGCACACCAGCACGCGACGGAGGTCCAGCGCCTTGCGGCCCATCTGCAGCGTCCAGGCGACGTCCGCGAGCGACTGCTCGGGATGCGCCTTCAAGTGCTCCAGCAGGGAGGTGGTCTGCTTCTCCAGCGCCGTCTGCGTCCGCGCGGAGAGCACCAGGAGCTGCCATGCGCGCGCCGGGTCGCCCGGCCGGACGAACGGAGCCTCCTCCAGGATGACGTGCGCGTTGGTGCCGCCGATGCCGAACGAGCTGACGCCCGCGCGGCGCGGCGTGGCGCTCTCGGGCCAGGGCTTGAGCGCGGTGTTGACGTAGAAGGGGCTGTTGGCGAAGTCGATGCGCGGGTTGGGCGTCTCGTAGTTCAGGCTGGGCGGCAGCTCCGCGTGCTCCAGCGAGAGCACCGTCTTCACCAGTCCCGTCACGCCCGCGGCGGCGTCCAGGTGGCCCACGTTCGTCTTCACCGAGCCGAGCCCGCAGAACCCCCGCTTGTCGGTGCCGGCGCGGAACACGGTGTCGAGCGCCTGCACCTCGATGGGGTCTCCGAGCGGCGTGGCCGTACCGTGCGCCTCCACGTAGCCGATGGAGTCCGGCGCCACCTCCGCGATGGCCTGGGCCCGGGCGATGACCTCCACCTGGCCCTCCACTCCGGGCGCGGTGAAGCCGACCTTCATCGCGCCGTCGTTGTTGATGGCGGACGCGCGGATGACGGCGTGGATGGTGTCGCCGTCGTTGAGCGCGTCCTCCAGGCGCTTGAGCACCACCACGCCCGCGCCGCTGCCGAAGAGCGTGCCCTGGCCCTTCGCGTCGAACGCGCGGCAGTGGCCGTCCGGAGAGGTGATGCCACCCTCCTGGTAGTGGTAGCCGGTGCGCTGCGGCACGTGCACGGACACGCCACCCGCGAGCGCCACGTCACACTGGTAGCCCAGCAGCGACTGGCAGGCGAGGTGCGTGGCCACCAGCGACGTGGAGCAACCCGTCTGCACCGTCAACGCCGGGCCCTTGAAGTCCAGGTGGTAGGCCACGCGCGTGGCGAGGAAGTCCTTGTCGTTGGCCACCATGGCCGGGAAGGTGTCCTCGGCCTGCTGGAACTCCGCGCGCGAGAGCAGGTTGAAGAGCAGGTAGCTGCTGAGGCTGGAGCCCGCGTAGAGGCCCGTCGTTCCGGGGATGCGCCCCGGCGCGTAGCCCGCGTGCTCCAGCGCCTTCCAGACACACTCCAGGAAGACGCGGTGCTGGGGGTCCAACAGCTCCGCCTCACGCGGGGCGTAGCCGAAGAAGCCCGCGTCGAAGCGGGCCGGCCGCTCCAGCACCGGCGCCGCGCGGACGAAGTGGGGGTTGGCCAGGAACGCCGGGTCGACACCCAGGGACTTGAGCGCGTCGTCGGAGAAGAAGGTGATGCCTTCCACGCCTTCTCGCAGCAGGCGCCAGAACGCGTCCACGTCCTCGGCACCAGGAACGCGCACGGCCATGCCGACGATGGCCACCGCCAGCCCCACGTCCCCCTGGTACTCCCGCTGTTGCCCCATGATGGTCCTACCCCTGTTTCCGTGCCCGTTGCTGCTGCCGCTTCAGACTCTCCAACTGCCGCTTCGCCCGGTCCTGCGCCGTCTCCACCGATGAAGCCCCGGCCGGAGTCCCCTGACGCACGAAACGCGCGAGCGCGCTGACGGTGGGGTGTTCCAACAGCTTGAGCAGCGGCAGCTCCCCACCGAGCACCGCCTTGAGTCGGGTGTGCACCTGCACCATCAGCAGCGAGTGGCCACCCAGGTCGAAGAAGTTGTCGTTCACGCCGACCTGCTCGACCTTGAGCACTTCCTTCCAGATGTCGGAGATCTGCTGCTCCAGCTGACCCTGCGGCGCCACGAAGGCCGCGCGCGAGGCCCGCGTCGCCGTGGGCGCGGGCAGGGCCTTGCGGTCCACCTTGCCGTTGGGCGTGAGCGGCAGCGCCGGCAGCTCCACCACCAGCGACGGCACCATGTGCTCGGGCAGCCGCTGCGCCACCGCGTCGCGCAGCGCCGCCGCGTCGATGGCGTGGCCGTCCCGCTGCACCACGTACGCCACCAGCCGCACGTCGCCCGGCGTGTCCTCGCGGGCCACCACGACGGCCTCGCGCACCTCCGGCCTGGCGCTGAGCACCGCTTCGATTTCACCCGCCTCGATGCGGAAGCCACGCACCTTGAGCTGGTGGTCCACGCGGCCCAGGAACTCCACCGTGCCGTCTTCGCGCCAGCGCGCCCTGTCACCCGTGCGGTACAGCCGCGCACCCGGCTCGCGAGCGAACGGGTCCGGCAGGAAGCGCTCCGCCGTCAGCTCCGGACGCTCCAGGTAGCCTCGCACCACGCCTGCGCCACCGATGAACAGCTCCCCGGGCACGCCCACCGGCACCGGCCGCATCCGCGCGTCGAGCAGGTAGAACTGCGTCCTCAGGAACGGCGTGCCGATGGAGACCACCGGCGCGGACTCGTCGCGCACGTCGTGCGTGGACGACCAGATGGTCGTCTCCGTGGGGCCATACATGTTGAGCAGCCGCGAGCCCTCGCCCAGCACCTGCCGCAGCGAGGCGCCCAGGGAGGAGGGAAGGGCCTCGCCGCCGACCATCAGCCGGCGCAGCCCGCCCACCGCCTCGGAGGACTCGGGCTCGGCCATCAGCGCGCGCGCCAGCGATGGCGTGCATTGCAGGTGCGTGACGGCGTGCTCGCGCAGGTTGAGCGGAATGGAGCGCGCGGTGCCGGAGCGACGGCCCTCGCGGTCCGCCTGGAGCTTCACCTCGAGGAGCAGGGGGAGGCTGGCCAGCACGGTGTCCGCCGGGATTCCGAAGTCGATGAGGCACCCCACCTCGTCCACGCCCAGCGAACGCAGCCGCTCCATCTGCTCGCGCACGGAGCGCGGGGTACCGAACAAGCCGCTCGTCTCGAAGTAACGCTCGAACGCCTGCGCCGCCAGTCGATCCAGATCCGCCTCGGTGGCGGTGTTCAGGTCCACGCCCAGCGTCTGCCCCAGGCCCCGCATCAGGTCCGCGGAGCTGCGCAGGTAGTCGCGGAAGGGCTTCTCCACCACCGAGCGCACCTGGGCGGCGTCCTCGCCGATGAAGGTATGGAGCATCAGCGTGACGTGGCCGTCACCCGCGTGTCCCGCCGCGCGCCAGGCGTCGCGGTAGAGGACCAGCTTCTTCTCCAGGTCCTCCCAGGTCTGACCCAGCAGGTGGGTGAGGACGTGGCAGCCCAGCTTGCCCGCGGTGAGGAACGTCTCCGGGTTGCCCGCCGCCGTGAGCCACACCGGCAGCTCCTTCTGCACCGGGCGGGGCCGCAGCGTCACATCCACCTGCGCGCCCGCTCCGCCCGTCATGCGCAGCGTCTCACCGCGCCAGAGCCGGCGCACCGTCTCCAGGCCCTCCAGCATCAGCTCGCGGCGCTTCTCGTAGCGCTCGGGCGCGAAGACGAAATCATTCGCATGCCAGCCGGAGGCGACGGAGATGCCCACGCGGCCCCGGGAGATGTTGTCCACCAGCGCCCACTCCTCGGCCACGCGGACCGGGTGGTGCAGGGGCAGCACGACGCTGCCGGCGCGGATGGCCACGCGCTCCGTCACCGCGGCGATGGCGGCGCCCGCGACGGAGGGACTGGGGTACAGCCCGCCGAAGGCGTGGAAGTGGCGCTCCGGCGTCCACACCGCCGCGAAGCCATGGCGGTCCGCGAACTTCGCGCCCTCCAGCAGCAGCCGGTAGCGGTCTCCCGACGCCGCCTCCGCGTCATCCGCGAAGTAGAAGAGGCTCATCTCCATCGGCTTGCGCTTGGCCGCGGAGGCCCGGGCGGGCGCTTTGATGGACGCGCCGTCGCCCTGCACCACGACCTTGAAGCCGCGCGTGAGCGTCCACAGCAGCTCCAGCACGGAGATGTCGAAGGAGATGCTGGTGACGGCCAGCCACGCGCCCGCGGGCTGGTCGCCGATGCGCGCATCCATCGCGGTGAAGAAGTTGGCCACGCCGCCATGGGGCACCATGACGCCCTTGGGGCGCCCCGTGGAGCCGGACGTGTAGATGACGTACGCGAGGTTCGTCGGGCCCATGCCGGAAGGGGGAGGCGCATCGCGCCCCGCGCCGGCCGTCAGCGCCACGCTCTCCATCGGGACGATGCGAGCGCGTCCCGCGGGCACGGTGCCTTCCAGGTGCGTCTCCGTGAGCAGCACGGCCGCGCCGGAGTCCTCCAGCATGTACGCCAGGCGCTCGCGGGGATAGTCCGGGTCCAGCGGCACGTAGGCGCCGCCCGCCTTGAGCACGCCCATCATCGCGACGACCATGGCCGCCGAGCGCTCCAGGCACAGGCCCACCCGTACCTCGGGCCCCACGCCAAGCGTCCGCAGGTGCCACGCCAGCGCGTTGGAGCGCGCGTCCAGCTCCGCGTAGGTGAGCTCTCCGTCGTCACCCACCACGGCCACGGCGTCGGGAGTCTTCGCCGCCTGGGCGCGGAACTGCGCGTGGATGCACGCCGCCGCGTCCTCGGGTGCCGAGGGCGTCAGCTCGTTCCAGTCCACCAGCAGCCGCCGCGTCTCCACGGCGTCGAGCAGGGCCAGGTCCTCCACCCGCGTCTCGGCGGCGTCCACGGCCGCGCGCAGCAGCGTCTCCAGGTGCCTTGCCAGGCGCGCCACGGTGGTGGCCGAGAAGAGGTCCGTGCGGTACTCGAGCGCGCCCGTGAGGCCGTCCGCCGTCTCCGCGAGCGACAGCTGGAGGTCGAACTTCGACGTGCCCTCCACCGCGCCATCCGGCACCGGCAACACCGGCTGCCACTGCATGCCCGGCACCGTCAGGTCCGTGGGAGGCAGCGCCTCCAGCAACAGCGCCGTCTGGAACAGCGGGTTGTCCGCGCCACCGCGTGGCGCCCGCGCCGCGCCGACGACCTCCTCGAAGGGGAGGTCCGCGTGGGACAGCGCCTCGTGGAAGGTCTGCCGCGTCCGCGCCAGCAGCTCACGGAAGGTCGGCTGCCCCGCGACATTGGCCCGCAGTACGAGCGTGTGAGCGAAGAAGCCCACCACGTCCCGCAGCTCGGGGCGCTCGCGGTTCGCCACCACGGTGCCCACGCCGAAGTCTTCCTGGCCGCTGTAGCGGTGCAGGAGCGCCGTCCAAGCCGCCGCCAGCGTGACGAAGAGCGTGCAGCCCTCGCGACGCCCCAGCGCGCGCAGCGACTCCACCAGCGGACGCTCCAGCGTGAGCCGGTGCAGCGCGCCCTGGAAGCCCGGCTCGCGGGGACGGGGGAAGTCGGTGGGCAGCTCCAGGCGCGACAGGCCCGCGAGTTGCTTGCCCCAATACGCCCGCTGTCCGTCGAGCCGTGCGCCCAGGCCCTGCTGCCATCGCGCGAAGTCCGTGTACTGGAGGGAGGGGAGCGGCAACTCGGCGCTCGAACCGGAGACCTGCGCCCGGTACAGCGCCGCCAGCTCACGCGCCAGCACGCCGATGGACCAGCCATCCGTGGCGATGTGGTGCTGGGTCATCAACAGCACATGCTCTTGCTCACCCAGGGCCACCAGCGAGGCGCGCACGGAGGGGCCCTCGGACAGGCGGAAGGGCTCGCGCGACTGCTCCAGCGACAGCCGCCGCAGCTCCAAGGCGCGGGCCTCGGACTCCAGCGCGCGCAGGTCGAAGCGGGGAAGCGCCAGCGGCGCGGGCGCGCGCGTCACCAGGCGAGGCTGCCCGTCCACCTCGGGGAAGCCCGCGCTCAGCGTGGGGTGCCGCGCCAGCAGCGCGTCCAGGCTGCGTCCCAGCGCCGCCGCGTCCAGGGGGCCGGTGAGCCGGAGCTGGAAGTGGAGGTTGTAGAGCGCGCTGTCCGGCACCAGCCGGTCCAGGAACCACAGGCGCAACTGGCCCGACGACAGGGGCAGCTCACCCTCGCGAGGCCCCGCGCTCAGCGGCGGCGCGACGAGCGCCGTCTCCGGCCGGATGCCCTGCCACGCCTCCAGCAGCTTCGCGGCGGCGGCGTCCAGCGTCGGGCTCATCCAGAGGAAGGCCGCGGGCAGGGCCACACCCAGCTCGGACTCCAACTGGCCGTGCAGCTCCAGCACCATCAGCGAGTCGAGTCCCAGGCTCGCCAGCTCCGTGTGGCCCGGCAGCTTCGCGGGGTCCATGCGCAGCGTGCGCGCCACCGCGTGGCGCAGGTAGTCCTGGACGTGCGCGGTGCGCTCCGATTCGGCCGCCAGCGCGAGCGTCTCCTTGAGGGGCCGCGTCGGCGCCGCGGGCACTTCAATCGCCTCGGGCTCCGTCACGGAGGCCTCGACGACCTCCAGCTCGCCCGCCAGATACGCCGCCTTCGTCGCCCGGCGCTGAATCTTCCCGCTGGACGTCTTGGGGATGCTGCGCGCCACGAGCAGCACCACGCCATGCGCGTGGACCGCGTGCTGCTCGGCGAACGCGCGGCGCACGGCGGCGACGACAGCCGACGCGTCGAAGCCGTCGCGCATGTCCACCTCGGCCGCGAGCACCAGCTTCTCCTCGCCCTCCACGTCCACGCTGAAGGCCGCGCAGCAGCCGGCGCGAATGGCGCGGTGCGCGCGCTCCGCCTCCAGCTCCAAATCCTGGGGGTACAGGTTGCGACCCCGGATGATGAGCAGGTCCTTGAGCCGGCCGGTGACGAAGAGCTGCCCTTCGGGCGACAGGAAGGCCAGGTCTCCGGTGCGCAGGAACGGACCCTCGCCCGAGGCCAGCCGCGCCCCGAAGGCGTGGGCCGTCTCCTCGGGCCGGGACCAGTACCCCTGCGCCACGCTCGGACCCGACACCCACACCTCGCCCACGGCATTCGCGCCCAGCGGCTCGCGCGTCTCGGGATGGACGATCAGAACCCGCTGGTCCAGGGCGCTGATTCCCGCGCCCACCAGCGTGCGCACGCGCGCGTTGTCGGTGGCCTCGGTCGGGGCCTCCGCGCGGCCCTGCTCCAGCGCCTCCGCGGTGAAGCGCCCGTGCACGAAGGGCTCACCCTGCGTGCCGCCCGTGACGATGAGCGTGGCCTCCGCCAGGCCGTAGCAGGGGTAGAACGAAGTGCTCTTGAAGCCACAGGGGGCGAAGGCGTCGGCGAAGCGCTCCAGCGTCTCGCGCCGCACCGGCTCCGCGCCGTTGAAGGCCAGCTCCCAGCTCCCCAGCTTCAGCTTCGCCCGGTCCTCGTCGGTCGCCTTCCTCACGCACAAGTCGTAGGCGAAGTTGGGCCCGCCGCTGCACGTCGCCTGGAAGTGGGAGATGGCCTCCAGCCACCGCAGCGGACGCTGCAGGAAGGAGATGGGCGACATCAGCGTGCAGGGGAAGCCGAGGTACATCGGCTGCAGCACTTTTCCGATGAGCCCCATGTCGTGGAACATGGGCAGCCAGCCCATCCCCGACGAGCGCGACGCATCCAGCCCGAAGCCTCGGGAGATGAGCGCCTCGTTGTGGAGGATGTTGGCATGACTCACCATCACCCCCTTGGGATTACCCGTGGAGCCTGACGTGTACTGGAGGAACGCCAGCGTGCCGCCCTCCAATTCCGGGCGGCGCCACTCCGCGGCCTGGGCCTCCGGCACCGCGTCACTGGCCAGCCACTTCAGCTCCGCCAGCTCCGGCGCCTGGGGCGTGAACAGCTCCGACATCTCCAGGATGAAGCTGCTGGTGAGCACGTAGCGCGCGCCGCAGTCCTGGGCGATGGCGCGCAGGCGGGGCAGGGTGCGCTCAAGTCGCGTGGGATCTGGCGGGTAACAGGGTACCGCCACCACGCCGCCGTAGAGACAGCCCATGAAGCCCGCGACGAATTCCATGCCGGGCGCATACAGCAGCAGCGCACGCTCACCTTGAGCCCCGGAGGCCCGCAGGAGCGCGCCAAGCGCCCTGGCGCGCGTGTCCAACCGCGCGTAGCTCCACTCCTCGATGGGGCCGTCCACGTCGCCCGATTCCAGGAAGCGATACAGCAGCGAATCACCCTGTGTCTGCGCGCGGTGGCACAGCAGATCCACGAGGTGGGGGAAGTCACCCGGTGACGGCTCGTTGCGCTGTTTCATCCCTGCTCCCAGGCGGACGGCTCGCGAAGTTGGTTCCGCGGGCCCGAGGAGTAGGCCGCTCCTGGGACCGCTTCAGACCAGTTGGCTGGTGAAGTCCTCGACCCTCAACAGCGGGCGGATTCGACAATCCGCCTCGCGAGGGGCGCAGCCACGGAACTCCCCCCGGTCTGCCGCGAGGAGCCCGCTACCGCACGGGGGCACGGCACCAGTACCGGGAGCCGTGAACGAGGAAAATTAGGTCGGAGGTGAAGCATGCCCTCTGCCTTCATCCCTTGTTTTATCTGGAATGTCTAGTCAGCCTCGAACGGCGCTAACTCCTTGGTTTGTCAGGGGGGCAGGCACTTCTGATAAACTGGTGCGCTTCGCTCACGAGACCGCATGGCTTCGACTCAAGTTTCGTCGTACCCCCCGGGTCCCCGGGGGCTTCCCATCTGGGGCAACATCCTGCGACATGAGACCGACCCATTGGGTCTCTTCGTCGATGGTTTCAGGGCGCACGGCGATGTGGTCCGCTTCCGGTTGGGCGCCCACGCGACCTACATGGTGAGTCATCCGGACCACGTCCGGTACTTCCTCACGGAGAACGCGCCGAACTACCCGAAGCCGGAGCTGGTGGATGACCCCTTCCTGGGCAACGGGCTCTTCGTGAGCGAGGGGAACTACTGGAGGCGGCAGCGGAGGCTCGTTCAGCCCTCCTTCCACAGGGAGCGGCTGACGGGCCTGCTGGCGGGCATGGTGGACCTCATCCAGCGCAAGCTGGACCACTGGGAGGTGGCGGCCACGCCGGGGCGGCGGTTCGACATCGCGGAGGAGATGGGGGTGCTCGCGCTGCGGATGACGACGCGGGCGCTGTACTCCGAGGAGCCCGACGAGCCGATGGCGGAGGCCATCCGCCGGATGACGTGGACGATGAACGACCGCGGCTCGCTCCTGTACCGGCTCCTGAAGCTGGAGCGGCTGCCCATCTACAAGAAGAAGTGGGCGGACTTCTTCGCCACGCTGCGCCTGCTCAACCGCAAGGCGAAGGAGGTCGTCGCGAAGCGCAAGGAAGGCGGCCCCGAGGACGACATCATGTCCATGCTGGTGGCCGCGAAGGACCGCGACACCGGCGAGGGCATGACGGACAAGGAGCTTCGTGACGAGTTCATGAACCTCTTCTCCGGCCACGAGGGCCCGGGCGCCGCGCTGTCGTGGGCGTGGCACCTCCTGTCGACCCATCCCGAAATCGCCGACAGGCTGGCGTCGGAGAGCGCGGCGGTGCTCGGAGGAAGGGCGCCGACGCTGGAGGACCTGCCGCGCCTGCGCTACGCCACCCAGGTGTTCGAGGAGACGCTGCGCCTGTACCCCACCGCCTGGCGCCTGCTGCGCGTGGCCAAGGAGGCGGACACGCTGGGTGGCTATCCCGTGGCGCCGGGCTCGGTGGTCCTGTCCATCCCCTACGTGCTGCACCGGCACCCGGAGTTCTGGCCGTCGCCGGAGAAGTTCGACCCGGACCGCTTCGCCCCCGAGCCGCGCGGCGCGCGCCACAAGTTCGCCTACCTGCCGTTCGGCGCGGGCCAGCACATCTGCATCGGCAACAACCTGTCGCTGATGTTCGGCGCGCTCGTGCTGGCGATGGTCTCCCAGCGCTTCCACCTGCGCGCCATTCCCGGGCGGAAGGTGAACATCTATCCCGGCGTCTCCCTCTTGCCCGAGGGCGGGCTGCCGATGACGCTGGAGCCCCGGAAGTGACGTGACGTCAGGCCCGCGGCGGGCGGGGTTTCAGCCCGCCGCGCGCGTCGCGTCCTGCTCCTTCGCCGCGTAGAGCGCCTGGATGTTGGCGCCTCCGAAGCCCCGGGCCTGCTGCCGCTGGATGACCTCGAAGAAGAGGGTGCGCCGCGCGTGCTGGGAGCGGGTGAAGACCTGCAACAGCACGCCCCACGCATCCCGGTCCATCAGGATGTTGCGCTCCTGGAGCAGCTCCCGCCGGAACGGGCCCAGCGGGCCCAGGCGGGTCTCCAGGCCTTCGTAGTACCCCCGGGGCGCGTCGAGCAGCCTCACGCCGCGCTGGGTGAGTCCGTCCACCGCGCGGGTGATGTCGTCCGCGAGGAAGGCCAGGTGCTGCACGCCCGCGCCGCCGTGAGCGTCGACGAAGTCCTCGAGCTGGCCCCGTCGCGCGCCGGAGACGGGCTCCTGCAGCGGGAAGCACACCCGGCCCTCCGCGGCCTGCACCACGCGGGAGCTCATGCCGCTGTACTCGGTGCGCACGTCCTCCTGGTGGGTCTGCGCGAAGCCGAGCACGTCCACGTAGAAGCCCACCGTGTCGAGCAGCCGGCCCCGCTCCAGGGCGAAGGCGAAGTGGTCCACGCCGGAGAACATCACCGCGCCACCCGAGGGCCCCGCGTCCACCGGCAGGTACGTCCCCGGAAGGAACGCGCCCGACGGCGTGTCGCGCTGGATGAACGAGTGCACCCACGTGCCCGGTCCGGCGATGGTGGCCTTCACCACGCGCTGGCCGTCGGCTTCGTGCACGGAGGGCTCGGACACCACCCGCGCGCCCCGGCTCACCGCCTCGCGAAAGGCCGTGTGCACGTCGGGCGTCCCCAGCGCGATGTCACGCACGCCATCGCCGTGAGCCCTCACGTACGCGGCCACCTCTCCGTCGGAGCCCAGCGCGGACGTGACGACGAGCCGCGCGTCACCCTGCTCGAGCACGAAGGAGCGACGGCCCGCCAACCCCGTCTCCGGTCCACCGCTGGCCACCATCCGGAAGCCGAGCGCGTGACAGAAGAAATAGGCGGAGAGCGCCGCATCGCCCACGAACAGCTCGGCATGCTCCACGCACGTGAGCTCCACTCGGAGGACCTCGATTCAAGAGGGCAGGGCCATTCCAGGCCAGCCCGATGGGAGCGCCAGACGGTGATACCGTTGCAACAACCATTATCACGGATTGCCGCCGTGAACCTCTCAGTGAGACAGTCCCGAGAGGTGTCGGACGCTGTATCACCGGGGACTCACGGCGAGACAGTACGTGGGGCGATGTATCACCGGGTGCTCACGCCAAGGCGGCGGTGGGCGCGGGTGCGGCGTCTTGCGTGGAGACGAGCTGCCCTGACTCGAGCTTGAGCAGGTGGTCGGCCAGGTGGAAGTAGCGGTCATCGTGGCTGATGACGAAGACGAGCTTCCCCTGGTTCTTCAGCGCGGGGAGCATCTCCCGGTAGAACAGCTCCCGGAAGATGGGGTCCTGGTCCGCGGCCCACTCGTCGAAGACGTAGATGGGGCGGTCCTCCAGGAACGACGTCAGCAGGGCCAGGCGCTTCCTCTGTCCCTGGGAGAGCGACACGGTGGACAGCTTGCCGTCCTCCACCTTCACCTTGCGCTCCAACTGGAGGCGGGACAGGTAGCCGCGCGCCTTCTCTTCGAGCCCGGGGTGGTCCAGGCCGAGCATGCGCTCGAAGAGGTGGAAGTCGAAGAAGACGGAGGAGAAGAGCTGCCGGTAGGCGCGGCGGTTGGACGCGGTGATGGGGAGGCCATCCACGCGCAGCTCGCCCTTCTCCGGCGCGTACAGCCCGGTGAACAGCTTGGCCAGCGTCGTCTTGCCGCTGCCGTTGCCGCCCACGAGGAAGACGAGCTGGCCCCGGTGCATCGTCGTGTTGATGGGGCCCAGCGTGAAGCTCGCGCCGTCCTGCTCGCGGTAGTAGGTGTGGGTGACGTCCACCATCTCGATTCGCTCGAACTTCGTCGACACGGCTTCGTCGGCGGCGGGGGGCTCGGGGTCCTCCAGCGACAGGCCCAGCTTCTCCAGCTTCTTCATCGCCACGTGGCTGCGAGACAGGGCCGGCCACTGACTCAACAGGCCGTCGAGCGGCTGTTGCAGATACAGCACCACCAGCGCGTACGCGGCCAGCGTGGACATCTCCACCGGCTGGAACCGGGGCACGCCGAAGAGGATGACGGCGATGACGGTCATCACCATGAAGCCGCCCCAGCTCCCGGTGACGATGAAGAGGTTGTTGGTCGCCAGGGAGACCCGGGAGACCTCCTCGGCCGTCGGCTTGAGCTCCTTGGCGAAGAAGTCCTCGCTGCGCGCATGGTGGAGCTGCAGCTCCTTGGCGCCGTCGATGAGCGTCCTGAAGTGGGAGTACAGGGCGTCGTGGATCTCGCGCCGCTTGAAGAACTGCGAATACGCGTAGCGGTTCGGAATGGCGACGCTCGCCATCACCAACGCGATGACCGCGAGGATCATCATCAGGAGCGGCCCGGACAGCCACGCCAGGTAGACGAGGCAGCCCACGAGCGTCGCCAGGCAGATGATGACGCCGGGGATGACGGAGATGGTGCTGTTGATGACGGCGATGTCCTCCGTCAGCGCGGCCAGCAGCTTGTGCGAGCCGGCATCCTCCAGCTTCCGCAGCGGCGCGGCCAGCATGCGCCGGCACAGCGACAACCGCAGGTCCAGGAGCGCCACCTGCTGCATGGAGCTGAGCTGCATCTGGGACACGATGCGCAGCACCAGCACCGCCACCGCCAGGCCGATGAACCAGGGCATCATCGGCATCGCTTCCGCGACCGTCCGGGACGTCAGCGTCTGGTTCATCACCGCGACGAGCGCCGCGCTGCACGCACCCGTGAGGATGCCCAGGAGCGCCGCGAGGATGATGGGGAGTTTGGACTTCTGGAAGAGCAGGGCGAGCAATGACACGACGGCTCCCGGAGACCCGGAGGGACCTGAGAATCGGGCCCTCGCCGCTCTCATACGTCATTGCCGCGCGAAGTGATACCCGGGGACAGGCTGCTTATCGGGTTATCGTGGTGCCAGGCGAGACACGCTCCCGCCACCCTTGGCGGGCGGGCCAAGGGCGCGGAATACTGGGGGGATATGCGACTGCCCTCCTTCGTCCCCGACGTGTTGACGGCCCTGGTGCTCCTCGGGGGGACCGCCTGGGTCGGGCTCGCGCTCGCCTTGACGGGGGCGGGGCCCGAAGGCGCGCACCTCCTCAGGGCGTCGGGTGCGCTGGCCGTGGCGGCCGTGGCCCTCGCTGTCTGGAGGCGGTTCGGCTCGCGCCTGGGCGCGGTGGCCGTGGTGCTCGCAGTGTGCGGGGGCCTTCACGTCTGGGCCTATTCCAAGGCGCCTTCGACGGAGCGGGATTGGGCGCCGGACCTGGTCCGGGTGGCGCGCGCGGACGTGGAGGGGCCGAAGGTGACGATTCACGACGTGCGCGACTTCCGCTACCGGAGCACGACGGACTGGGATGCCTCCTGGTACACGGCCACGTATGACGCGCGCGAGCTGACGGGGGCGTGGTTCATCGTCGAGCCCTTCTCCGGCTTCTACGGCGCCGCGCACACCATGGTGAGCTTCGGCTTCTCGGATGGCCGCTACCTCGTCTTCTCCGTGGAGGTGCGCCGCGAGAAGGGGGAGACGTTCTCCGCCGTGGGAGGCCTCTTCCGCCAGTTCGAGCTCGTCTACGTCGTGGGTGACGAGAGAGACCTCGTGCAGCTGCGCTCCAACCACCGGCACGACGAGGTGTACCTCTACCCGGTGAGCGCGTCGAAGGAGCGCATCTCCGACTTCTTCCTGGACATGGTGGCGCGGATGAACGCGCTGCACGCGAAGCCGGAGTTCTACAACTCGCTCACCAACAACTGCACCACCAACCTGGTGAGCCACTTCGAGAAGGTGAGCGCGCTGAAGGTGCCGTATGACCACCGCACGCTCTTGCCGGCGTTCTCGGACGCGCTGGCGTACGAGCTGGGTCTGATTGAGACGGACGCGCCCCTGGACGTGGTGCGCGCGCGGCACCGCATCAACCCGCGCGCGCTGGCGGCGGCGAACCAGCCGGACTTCTCGCAGCGCATCCGCCAGACGGAGGCGCGCGCGGTGGACTCAGCTCCCTGACGCGGCTTTCAGGACGGGGGCAGGCCCGGCCTCCAGGTGGCGGACGTAGTGTGCCTCCAACGTCGCGAAGTAGCCGCGCTCCTCCCACAGCAGGGCGAGCAGCCGGTCCGCCAGCGACTTCACCTCCGCGCTCTCACCCGGCTCGGGCGTGCGCGGGCCCGCGTTCTTCGGGTTGAGGAACACGCGCGTGGCCTCGGCCACCAGCATCCGGCTGCTCGCGAAGAGGCGCCGCAGGGCCTGGTTCACGGGCCGGGCATCCACCTCCGCGCAGGCCGCGACGATGGCCGCGTGGATGGCCTGGGGTTTGTCGCCCTGGAGGCTCAGCGCGTCCAGGTCTCCGCGCTCCAGCGAGTGGTGGAGCAGGTAGCCGTGGTGCAGCGACACGGAGGCCACGTCCACACAGTCCTTCACCCAGAGGACGAAGAAGATCTTCCGGAAGAGCTTCTTCACGGGCAGGAGCATCATCCCCTTGAGGTAGCCGACCAGCCGGCCACCCATCGTGCGACCCAGGCTGGAGCCCGCGAGCGCCTCCACGGCCTGGTCCGACGCGCGCAGCCCGCGCTCTTCCAGAAGCGAGCGGACCAGCTGCTCCCGCACCTGGAAGAGGGCGTAGTCATCCAGGAAGGGGACGGGGATGAGCGGCGTCAGCCCGGAGGCGACGGCGTGCAGCGCCACGCGCCCCAGGGGCGCAGACGATGGAGGGCTCGGCGTGGGACGGGGGCTCGGCTCGCTCATCACTCATCTCTATGCGAATTCCGGCGGGCGATTGCGTCAGAGGTTCGGCCCGCTCGGCGGGTGGACAGCCAGGCTCAGCCCTGACGCGAGCCGCGCGCGTGGGGCAGGAGGACGGAGTACAGGGTGCTCATGACGGGGGTGGGGACGCTGAGCGCATGCCCACGCCGCGCCACCGTTCCCTGGAGGTATTCGACCTCCAGTGGCTTGCCCGCGTCGAAGTCCACCATCATCGACGGGCGGATCTCCGGGGCCATCGCCTCCATGAAGCGCACCACGTCGTCAGGACTCGTAGGGGTGGAGACGCCCTCGGCGGCGGCGACGCGGAGCACCTCCGCGACGGCCTCGCGGAAGACGTCCCGGAAGAAGGGGGCCTCCCTCAAGGGGCCAATCGAGGAGCGCGCCGCGGTACAGAAGCCGGCCATGGCGGAGAGGAAGGCGAGCTTCTCCCAGAGGGGCGCGCGGATGTCGGCCACCGCCTCCGCGTTGAGGCCCGCCTGCGCGAGCACGTCCCGCAGCGCCTGGACGCGCGAGGACACGCGTGAGAGGTCTCCGAAGGTCTCCCCCAGCACCACCCGGTGCAGCGTGCCCGCCTGGCGGATGACGCCGGGCTCGGTGATGGCGGTGGAGATGTACGTCGTCCCGCCGATGACGACGGGCTCTCCCACGGCGGCGGCCACCTCGGAGGGGCTGTCCACGCCGTTCTGGAGCGTGACGACCGCCGCGCTGGAGCCTCCGAGCGCGGGCCGCTCCGACGCGGCGAGCAGCGTCTTCACCTGGGGCAGCACGCTGGCGACGTCGTAGTTCTTCACCGCCAGCACCACCACGTCCACCGGCCCCAGCCGCGCGGCGTCCTCCTCGGCCCGGACGGGGACGGTGAAGTCCCCCTCCTGGCTGAGGATGGTGAGGCCCTTCTCCCGCATGGCCTTCAGGTGCGAACCTCTCGCGAGGAAGCCCACCTCATGGCCCGCGCGCACCAGCTTCGCGCCGTAATAGCCGCCCACTCCACCCGAACCGACGATGGCGAATCGCATGGCTCGCGAGGATAGCGAGGCGCCGTCACTCCCGCAGGAGTGTTTCGACGGCGCCTCGCACTGAAATCATGTCTCAGCCCGCCAGCGGCCGGATTCTCGCCCCGGTGTCCCAGCCCAGGGCCCCGGACGCGGCCAGGATGTCGGCGCTCGGCGTTCCCGCGTGGGCGATGAACTCCGCGGTGGCCTCCGGCGAGGCGCAGGCGCCGAGGATGCGCTCGGGAATCATGAAGGCGCTGACGATGGCGTCGGCCACCCGGTTGTCCCGGCTGCCCGCGACGAGCAGGTCGATGACGTGCGGCGGAGGCGGCTGCAAGAGCGCGTTGGTCCAGTCCGTCGCCGGGGCCACGGCGGCCCACATCCGCGTCTCCGTGTCGCGGCAGAACCGCTCGTCGAAGGGGCGCTCGGACAGGAGCGCGTCCTGGATGGCGATGGCCAGCGTGAAGGCGGAGGCCGACGCGGCGTTGGCGCCCTGGCCCGCGATGGGGTCATTCGTCACGTGCGTGTCGCCCACCGTCATCACGAAGCGGCCCTCGCCCACCTGGGCCCAGGCGCGACGCACCATGGGCGTGAAGGCCCCCTGCAGGAAGTCCAGCGGTCCGCGGACGCCGAACTCCGTCGGGTCGATGCGCTCGTACGTGGCGGGCGCGTGGCGGCGCATGACGTCCAGCAGCATCTTGTCGAAGCCGGCCGGGTCGTCGTCGCGCTTGCGGGCAATCATCGATGCCAGCTCGGAGCCGGGAACCGCTTCGATGAGCGTGCTGGGGACGCGGCCGTGGCGGGTGATGATCTGCGACTCGAAGACCTCACCCTGGCCCGGCACCAGGTTGACGTGCATGCCGAAGGGCTCCGGCATCCGCAGGCCCTTGAGCATCGCGGCGAACAACACGCGCGGCGGCTTGTCGTGCGGCGACAGCTCCGGCACGCGCGGAAACAGCGTGTTGAGGCCGCTTCGCCCGGTGGCCACCACCACCAACGCGTGGCGGCGCGTCAGTCCCTCCAGCGCGGCCAGGTCCACCGGCATCACCTCCAGCCGGCCACCGCGCTCGACGAAGGCCTCCGCGAGCCGGGGCTGATAGAGGCGGTAGTCCACGCACAGGCTGGGCTCGCTCACCTGCCCCTTCAGGCTGAACGGGTGCGGCCCATGGACGTGGATGGCGCAGCGATTCATCGCCAGCTCGGGCGCACCCCAGAAGTCCACATACAGCTCCCGCTCCCTCGCGCGCGTGGGCGCATGGTGAGTCACGGTGTTCAGAAGTCGGCCCACCCGAAGGGCGTCTGGCTCCTGCTCCGCGTAGAGCGTGACGGGAATGCCCTGCGAGAGAAGCTTCAGACCCAGGTGCAGTCCGGCAGTGCCGGCGCCGACGATTCCGATGCTCGCCATCTGTCTCTCCTTCACTTTTCCCGACGTGAAAGACTTTGAGTCGGGACCGCCCCTCAGGGGATGTGGGGTTCCCCGGGTAGTCCGGGGTGCGCAGGGCTCCATATCACAATGCGAATGGAGTTCTTTAGACTGGTCATACCCCGAGTCTTAGGACCATGGGGGTCCCCAGGCACCCGTTCGCGATTGGACCGTTGGGTTCCAGGTTGGGTGAGGACAGTCGACGGCCCTACAGTCGAGGGATGAGCGCGGCTCTCGACGTGGTGCTGGAGGTGGGTGACGTCACGGAGCTGAAGGCGGACGTTGCCCTGTTCAAATATGCACAAAGGCTGTACGGCGCCTCCGGCGAGGCCTCGCGGCGACTGGCGGCCGCGGGGGTGGAGCCCGCGCAGTTGGAGGTCCAGCCGGGCGAGCACCGCTTCCTGGAGACGCGCGGCGCGCTGGCCTCGCCCCTGGCGCTCTTCGTGGGCACGGTTCGCCTGGGTGCGTTCGGCTACCACGAGATTCGCCAGTTCGCGCTGCGCGCGCTGAAGGCGCTGGAGGCGCAGCCCCATCTGAAGCACGCGGCGGGCACGGTGCACGGCCCCAACTACGGGCTGGACGAGGACGAGGCGGTGCTGGCCTTCGTGGGCGGGCTCATCGAGGCCTTCCAGCGAGGCACCGGCCCCAAGGGCCTGGAGCGCTTCACGGTGGTGGAGTTGGACATGCGCCGCGCGCTGCGGCTGCGCAAGGCGCTGGAGCGGGGCCTGGGGGGAACGCCCGGTGTGGAGACGCTGCCGGGAGGAGGCTTCCGGGTGCGGCGCAACAGCGCCTTCGTGCAGGCGCCGTCCATGGCGAGCGCTGGCACGGTGTCCATGGCGAAGCCGCATGCCTTCGTGGCCATGCCCTTCGCGCCCGAGCTGGAGGACACGTACCACTACGGCATCCAGGGACCGGTGAATGCGGCGGGCCTGTTGTGCGAGCGGGTGGACCAGGCCGTATTCGACGGGCCCATCATCCAGCGCATCAAGGAGCGCATCGACACGGCGAAGGTCGTCATCGCCGACCTGTCGCTGGCCAACCCCAACGTGTACCTGGAGGTCGGCTATGCGTGGGGCAAGGGGCGGCCCACGCTGCTCCTGGTCCGCGACGTGAGGGAGCTGCGCTTCGACGTCGCGTCCTACCGGTGCATCGTCTACCGCAACATCCGCGAGCTGGAGGCCATGCTCTCGCGGGAGCTGGGGCGGCTCGACAAGCTGGTGTGAGGTGGACTACCAGCCGCGCGCGGCGACGGGCCAGCAGGCCGTCACCGTATCGCCGCGCAGGACGTGCAGCCGCTCGTGCAGGTTGACGGCGGCGCAGACGTGATTGGGGACGACGCGCAGGCGGTCTCCCACGCGGGGGCGCCAGGAGGTGTGGGAGACGTCGAGCAGGCCGTGCTCCTCGGAGACGCTCCGGACGACGAGCTCCGGCCTGTCCAGCAGGGCGCCGTAGCCGCCCGCCGGCGCGAGTCCTTCTTCCTTGGCCAGGGCCTTGGAGCCCGCGTC
>Ga0126314_10000422_pt1 | contig 20701 bp, 17 predicted proteins | sample Plot105B_FD_92535 | JGI IMG/M metagenome (GOLD analysis project Ga0126314, IMG submission 92535) | Serpentine soil microbial communities from UC McLaughlin Reserve, CA, USA - Plot105B | ecosystem: Environmental > Terrestrial > Soil > Grasslands | place: USA: UC McLaughlin Reserve, Lake County... | reverse complement strand
TGCTCCGGCCCACCGCGCAGCCCGGCTGACCCCCAGACGTGCCGATAAACCCTCCGGAAAGGCCTGCGGAATCTTCCTCACCAGCGCCGCTCTCACCATGCCCGGAGTGGGCATCATCGGCCTCGCCAGCCGCATCACCACACCAGCCCGAATACCAGCCAGGCCGTATCGACCCGAGCGACGCTGGCTGTCACCGCCTACCCAACCCACCGCCTCGAAACCACCAACCAAGGAGCAACACATGATCAAGCGCACCCTCGGCACCAGCGGACTCGACGTGTCCGCGATCGGCTTCGGCTGCATGGGCCTCAGCCATGCCTACGGTCTTGACGTCGACGAGCAGGACGGCATCACGGTCATCCGCGAGGCGGTCGACCTCGCTATCACGTTCTTCGACACCGCCCAGGTCTACGGGCCGTTCACCAACGAGGAGCTCGTCGGGAAGGCGTTGGCTCCGGTCCGAGACCAAGTGGTGATCGCCACCAAGTTTGGTTTCTCCTTCGACGGCAGCAGCTCCACCGGCCTGGACAGCCGCCCAGAGCACATCCGCGCGACCGTCGAGGACTCCCTGCGGCGGCTCAACACCGACCACATCGACCTGCTCTACCAGCACCGAGTCGACCCCGACGTGCCGATCGAGGACGTCGCCGGCACCGTGAAGGAGCTCATCGACGCCGGGACGGTCGGCCACTTCGGCCTCTCCGAAGCCGGTGTCGACGTCATCCGCCGCGCCCACGCCGTCCAGCACGTCACGGCCCTCCAAAGCGAGTACTCGCTGTTTTGGCGGAACCCGAAGCTGAGATCCTCCCCGCCCTGATCCAGCTCGGCATCGGGCTCGTGCCCTTCAGCCCCCTCGGCAAGGGCTTCCTCACCGGCACCATCGACAGCTCAACCTCGTTCGCCGAGGGAGACCTGCGCGGAAACCTGCCCCGATTCACCGAACAGGCCCGCGCCGCCAACCAAGCCCTCGTCGAGCTGATCTCAATCATCGCCAAGCGCAACAACGCCACACCCGCCCAGATCGCACTGGCCTGGATCCTCGCCCAGAACCCCACCATCGTGCCCATCCCCGGCACCACCAAGCTGCATCGCCTGAGGGAGAACACCGCCGCCGTCAACGTGGAGCTCAACCAGACCGATCTCCACCACCTCACCACCGCCGCCGACCAGATCGACGTCACCGGCGACCGCTATCCCGCCCAAATGCAGGCCTGGATCAACCGCTGACAACTGGCGGCCTGGGGCCTGCAGCATGACTGGGGAAGCCTTCGTTCTGGTTGCCGCGGTTCCTGAACGCTCCGCCCGGAGGATTGTGGCTACGGCGGTTCTCATCGGCGATGCCATGGCGTTCCATTCGGCGTGACGCTGTGTGTCATCGGGTGAGGTGCCTTTCCCAGAAGGCGACGGCGTCGTCGAGCCAGCCTTCGGCGGACGTCCCGACGCCCAGGCCGACGCCGGGGCCCCATCTGGCGATGTGCCATGTCATCGCTTGGACTGTGCGGGCTCGAACACCTGGCGTAATCGAATCTGCGTTCGATACGCTGAAGTATGAGCACCAAGGATCCGTTGCTCTTCAGCACTCATGGAACCGCAATGCGGTACGCCGCCAACGGCGCAACCTCGCTGAGTCCATCGCAGAGCTGCGTTGAGATTGCCGATGGCCGTAACGACACCTCGCCGAGGCGGCTGGCATCACCGCAGGGTTTACGCCAGCCCGGCCATTCACGTCGGCTATGAACTGATCGGCGCCGCGGTGCTAATTCTGGCCGGAGGCACCGTGGTGTCCCGCTTGACTAGTCGAAAGGTGAAACTTCCCGACGACCTGCGCTGCGCTGGGTCTAACCCGCTGATGCGCTTTGCCCGAAAACTTCAGATCCTTTGTCCAGGATGCAGGGGCCATCCTCGACAGTGCTTCAGCGATAGTTCGATCTCGCTCTAGGGCTGCATGCTGATACCGGATCGCCATAGCCGGCGATGATTGCCCAAGCCTGGACATCAGCTCTGCCAGCGTTGCGCCGGTCTGTGCAGCCAGCACGGCGCCGGTGTCCCAGAGGTTATGGAGCCGAAGATCGGGCCTGCCGGCGGCCCTTCTAGCCGCGTCCCACGTGGCATGAAAGGACCCATAGTCCAGATGGCCGCGCACAATCGGAACGGGGAAGAGCAAACCGTCCCGACCCCACTCCACGTACGTAGCTAAGTGGACTCGTACCGCTGGTAGTAAGTGCGGCGGGATCGCCACATCCCGAACGCCGGCCCGCCATTTCGACTGGCCAGCAGCGCGCAGACCGTTCATCGGGACAACTGCCCGCCGCACAGTGATCTTGGCCTCTCTGAGATTTAGGTCTGATCGGCGGAGTTCAGCCAGCTCACCGAACCGCAGGGCGCACCCGGTCGCCAGCAGAACCAGCAGCTGGTACCGGCGCGGTAGATTTTCGACGATTACCTCAAGTTCAGGGAGGGTGGCGGGCTTGATCGTCTTTACCGATTTCGGGCTGGCTCCGTCCCGGACGTGACACAGCTTGGCGTCGACCGCCCCATCGGTGGTTGTTGTGGCTGGGGCCGACCACCTGTTGCACCTCTCAGGCGGTATCCAGGTTCCAGCGTCGATGCGACGGCGCTCCCCGTTCAGCCAGGCGCGGGCGTCGATCAGCGTGTCGAAGATCGCAGTGGATTTGTGCAGCACCAAATCGGGCCCGGTATAGGCCGCCTGATAGTGACGAAACGGCAGCGGACGAATCTGGCCGAATGGCTCTTTCTGCTTGCGCCAGAACGGCTGGATAGCTTTGTAGCCTGTCAAGCGGTCCCCCGATCCGTGGAATACCGTGCCACACCCAAGTAAGTGCGTGGCCACTTCCGTACCTGCGCGTCAAACCGAATTCCTAGCCACAACCCATTTGCCTGGTCAAACCCACCCTGCCAGAAAGCTTTGAATCGCGCCGAGGTGCACTGCCGCCGGCTCGGCCTTACGTGGCCCGACCCGAGGCTTTGAAACCAGACTCAGGCCGCTTTCTGACTCTCAAGCTCGCCGCTGACGATGCAACCCACCCCGGAACCGCGGCCACCATCTTGCCGAGCCAGCTCCGCGTCCTGACTTCTTCGTCGAAACGACGCGGCTGACTTTCCCGCTCGAACGCGTCCACGGCGGTTGCGGCGCGCCACCAAGCCACGGCCCGACGAGATCGGAACCCGGATGCCCTACCTGAGAGCGGCCACCTAATCCCGCCGACCGACCTCAGAACGCGCCCTCTCTGCGGCCGCCTACCCGTCCTCAGACGCCACCCAATGCGCCTTCCACGTCGACTGATGGACCGCCTCGCGTCTCGCGCTGCCATCTACCAATTTTGGCGCGGGAGGGTTGACTCTCCAGGAGCGGGCTTGCGATGTATGCGGTAGAGAACTCGCGGACCTGCGGATCGACCTGAGTCGGGTCGAAGTCGGGGCCGGTCAGCTCGTCGAGCGAACCGACGATGCCCACGTCGGGCGCGTCAACTACATAGGTCGGCCCAGCACCTTGGCGAGGGCGACCGCCTCGGATAGGCCCAATCCCGCAGCGCCGCCAAGCGCGCCGATTGTCCCGGCCCTCCGGCCCGGGTGGCCGGCCAGCGCAGCGCCGGCGACCGGGGCCGATCATGGCGGCGAACCCAATCGATCCCGCCGCTTGCCCCTCGCAGCCGGACTCTGTGGCGCCATGTTGGAACCGTACTCATTGGATCCGTTTGGATGTCGGGATGCTGTCTCTGGATGCTGTCCGCAAGGCGGCCGGGAACAGGCTGATACATTCGCCAAGATGCTGTGGCTGCCGGGTTGTGGGAGTGCTCTATGAGCCGGCTCCGGGCCTGGAGTGACCGTTTCCGTGGTGGTCTGTCAGTTCTCCTGGCCTGGCTCATCACTCGGATCGGAATGCTCGTGGTGCTTGGCTTGGCGGAGAGCTACATCGTCGGGGACGTCTTTTATTACCACGGCAAGATCGCCGCCCTCTTCGATGTCGGACTGGGCGGCACCCTCAACGAGTATCCGACTCCCGTCGTCTGGATCTTGTCGCTCCCCTACGCCGCCACCGCCGGGAGCCGCACCGGTTACTTGATCTTGTTCATCGCCTTGATGATGGCCTTGGATGCAGCCTTCACTTTGGCCCTGTGGCGGCTGGCCGGGCGGCAACGCGACTCAGCAATCAGCTTTTGGCTGATCTTCGTCCTTTTGATCGGCCCTTTGTGCTACGTGCGCTTTGACATGCTGCCGGCCGTGTTGGCCGGTGGTGCTCTGCTGGCGGCGCGTCGACAGCCGTGGGTGACGGGGGCACTAACTGGTCTGGGCGCCGCGATCAAGCTGTGGCCGGCCTTGCTGTTTCCATCCTTCTTGGCCCACCGCCCAGACCGCAAGGCCGTGACGTGGGGCTTCGTCGCCGTGGGTTTCGGGCTGGCGGCGCTGAGCCTGATCTTCGGTGGCTGGAGCCGGCTGATCTCTCCGCTGACCTGGCAGTCTGACCGTGGCCTGCAGATCGAGTCCATCTGGGCAACACCGCTGATGGTCGGGAGGTCCCTGCGACGAATGAACTGGACTCTCGAAATCTCCAACTACCACGCGTACGAAATCTTCGGTCCTGGCGTGAAGCCGATGCTGCTGCTCAGCAACCTCGCCACAGTTGCCGGGCTAGCGGTGATCATCGCGTTGTACGTACGGTCCTTCCGCAATCGAGAGCCCACTGCACTGGCGATCGGCATGGTCGTTTTGGCCACCGTCGCGATCATGACGATCACCAACAAGACACTCAGCCCGCAGTATCTGCTCTGGCTCGGAGGGCCGATGGCAGCACTGCTGATCTTGCAATCGGAATCGACAGATCAGGCACGGGCCGTGCTGAACCGACTTGCCATTCAACTGCTGGTGCTCGCCGGTCTCACGCAGTTGGTCTATCCATTGCTCTACAACGCCCTGCTCGGCCAGCATGGAACCGCAATGGTCGTCATCTCGACCGTTGTGATGACACTCCGCAACATTGGGCTGGTCTTTTTCACCGTCGAGGTTTCCCGATTGGCATGGCGACTTCTCAGCAGGGCGACCGAGCGGGTAACCGACACTGCATCTGCATAGCGCACCCCCGACATCCCTAACCACTCCACGAATCGCAGAAGAACTTCGGTACTGTGGACAAGGACGCGCATCCGGCTCGTCGAGGCGCGTCCTTGTGCTTAGAGACAGAGGCCGGCGAACCGGGCCGGTCTCGGCATGGAACGGAAGAAGGCGATTGTGGCCATCGTGCCCGACCACTCCACATCCTCCGGCGCAGCAGATGATGACGCCGCTGCCGACTTCGGTGCCAACGACTGGCTATTGCAGGAGATGTACGAGCAGTACACGGCGGACCCTGAATCGGTCGATCCCAGCTGGGCCCAGTTCTTTAAGGCCCATGGCGCCCCGGACGCGGCCTCATCGATTCCCGCCGGTAATGGTGAGAGCAAGCAACAGGCCACCAGCCTGAAAGCCGCTCCGACTGCCGGCCGTGCTGCTCAGGGGCCAACGTCAGAATCCACCCAATCGGCTAAGGGCAGCCCGCCCGTCGCCCCGTCCAGGACCGACGCCACTGCTCCCGCGACGCCGGCACCGAGTCCGAAGACCGGTCAGCAGCAGTCGGAAGCCGTATCCAGCAGCAGACGGCGACCCACGGTTGAGCGGCAGATCAATGTCAAGGAAGCCCGCCCGGCGACGCCTGGTGCCCGTGGGGCCGTGCCGGCCGATCCGCCGAACCCGTCGAACCGGCCGGCCGTTGCTCTCGAGGAGCCGGTGCGCAACGTGCTGCGCGGAGCCCCTGCCCGTACCGCCAAGAACATGGACAGCTCGCTGTCGGTTCCGACTGCGACCAGCGTCCGCTCACTGCCGGTCAAACTGCTGATAGATCAGCGCGTCGTGATCAACAACCACCTGCGCCGGGCCCGTGGCGGGAAGGTCTCCTACACCCACATCATCGGTTACGCGATGGTGCAGGCGCTACAGACCGTGCCCGAGATGAACAACGGATATGACGTGATCGACGGCAAACCGGCGGTTGTCGTACCCGCCCATGTCAACCTCGGCCTCGCTATCGACCTGCCAAAGCCCGACGGCACCCGCCAGCTGTTGGTGCCGAGCATCAAGAGCTGCGAACGCCTGGACTTCGCGCAGTTCTGGACCGCCTATGAGGAGATGGTCAAGAAGGCCCGCGCCGGCTCATTGACCGTTGAGGACTTCGCCGGCACAACTATCACGCTGACAAATCCCGGAACAATCGGGACCAACCATTCGGTGCCGCGGCTGATGCAGGGCCAGGGCACGATCATCGGCGTCGGCTCGATGGAGTATCCGCCGGAATTCCAAGGCTCCGATCCCGATCGCCTGTCCGAGATGAGCGTCTCCAAAGTGATGACGTTGACCTCCACCTACGACCATCGGGTGATCCAAGGTGCTCAATCAGGCACGTACCTTGCCCGGCTGCACGCATTGCTGCTCGGTGAGGACGGCTTCTATGACGACATCTTCGGCTCCCTGCGAATCCCGTACGAGCCGATCCGCTGGGCCCAGGACGTCACCGCCGACCACGAGGACCAGATCCCCAAGGAAGGCCGAATCCTTGAGATGATCAACTCCTACCGGGTCCGCGGCCACCTGATGGCCGACACTGATCCGTTGGAGTACCGCCAGCGCAGCCATCACGACCTCGATGTGCAAAGTCACGGATTGACCCTGTGGGACCTGGATCGGGAGTTCCCCACCGGCTCCTTCGCCGGCGGCCAGGGCCGGATGAAGATGCGCAAGATCTTGGGCATTCTGCGTGATTCCTACTGTCGCACGATCGGCATCGAGTACATGCACATGCAGGAGCCGGTTCAGCGCAGATGGATTCAGGACCGGGTCGAGCGGCCTCACGAGTCGCTGCCTCGTGAGGAGCATTTGCGGACTCTCTACAAACTCAACGAGGCGGAGATCTTCGAGACGTTCTTGCAGACCAAGTTCGTCGGTCAGAAGCGGTTCAGCCTCGAGGGTGGCGAGTCCGCGATCGCCCTTCTCGACGAAGTCTGCGAGCAGGCGGCCGAAGTGGGTCTCGAGGAAGTCTGCATCGGCATGCCACACCGTGGCCGGCTGAACGTGCTGGCAAACATCGTCGGCAAGTCGTACGCGCAGATCTTCCGCGAGTTCGAGGGCAACCTCGATCCTCGAACGGTCCAGGGCTCGGGCGATGTGAAGTACCACCTTGGTTCGGAGGGCAAGTTCACCGCTCTGAGCGGTGCGACCGTCAAGACTTCGGTTGCCGCGAACCCCAGTCACCTCGAAGCCGTCAACCCCGTGCTGGAAGGAATCGCCCGGGCAAAGCAGGACATCCTGGACCGCGGCGAGGAGTTCCCGGTGCTTCCGGTGCTCCTGCATGGAGACGCAGCCTTCGCCGGGCAGGGCGTGGTAGCAGAGACGCTCAACCTCTCCCAGCTCCGCGGCTACCGAACCGGCGGCACGATCCACATCATCGTGAACAACCAAGTGGGCTTCACCACCTCGCCCACTGAGTTGCGATCCTCGATGTACTGCACCGATGTCGCCCGGATGATCCAGGCGCCGATCTTCCACGTCAACGGCGATGACCCGGAAGCATGCATCCGGGTCGCCCGGCTCGCCTTCGCGTTCCGCCAGGAATTCAACAAAGACGTGGTGATCGACATCGTCTGCTACCGGCGGCGGGGACACAACGAGGGCGATGACCCCAGTTTCACCCAGCCGCGGATGTACGACCTGATCGAGAAGAAGCGGTCGGTTCGCAAGCTCTACACCGAAGCTCTGATCGGCCGCGGGGACATCACCGTGGAAGACGCGGAGGCGGTCATGTCTCGCTTCCAGCAGCGCCTGGAGAGCGTGTTCGCCGAGGTGCGCGACATGGAGGCCCCTGAGGACTCTGAGATCTACAGCCGGGTGCCCGCGTATCCGAAGAAGTCCGCGGCCAAGCATGGCACAGCGATCACGATCGAGACGCTGAAGAAGATCGCCGACGCGCACACGACCTTCCCCAGCGGATTTACTGTGCACCCCAAGGTCATGCCGCAATTGCAACGCCGGGCCGCAGCCATCACCCAAGGACCAATCGATTGGGCCACTGGCGAAATCCTCGCCTTTGGCTCTCTGCTGGCCGAGGGTCGCACCGTACGGTTGACCGGTCAGGACACCAGGCGCGGAACTTTCGTCCAGCGCTTCGCCGCCATTGTAGACCGGGTGACCGGCGAGTCCTGGGTGCCGCTCAAGCACCTCGATGATGATCAAGGTAAGTTCCACATATTCGACTCACTGCTCAGCGAATTCGCGGCAATGGGCTTCGAGTACGGCTACTCGGTCGCCCGGCCTCAAGCATTGGTGCTCTGGGAAGCTCAGTTCGGCGACTTCGCCAATGGCGCGCAGACGATCGTCGACGAGTTCATAACTTCCGGCCAAGCCAAGTGGACGCAGAAGTCGGGGGTCGTCCTGCTGCTCCCACACGGCTATGAGGGGCAAGGCCCGGACCATTCGTCCGGGCGAATCGAACGCTGGCTACAGCTAGCTGCCGAGGATGCCTTCACGGTTGCCCAGCCCTCCACACCGGCGAGTCATTTCCATCTGCTACGGCAACAGGCGCTCGGCGAGTTGCACCGGCCATTGATCATCTTCACCCCGAAGTCAATGCTGCGGAACCGGCAGGCAGTTTCGATGCCAGCCGACTTCACCAGCGGCAGCTGGCGGCCCGTGCTACCCGATCCGACCATTGAAGACCCGAGCAAGGTCACCTCGGTGATCTTGTGTAGCGGCAAGGTGCGCTGGGATCTGATCGCTCGTCGCGGTCAGGCCGACAAGGATGGCAGTGTCGCGATCATCCCGCTCGAGCGGCTGTACCCCCTGCCCGCGAAGCAGCTCGCCCACCAGCTCGCGTCCTTCACCAACGTGCAGGAGGTTCGCTGGGTACAAGATGAGCCCGCGAACCAAGGCGCCTGGCCGTTTATGGCCCTCAATCTGCCGGTCGCACTAGCCGAGCTGCTCCCCGGGCGGGACTGGTCGCTGAAGCCGGTTGCCCGACCGGCCTCCTCGGCACCCTCGGTCGGCTCCGCCAAGGTGCATGAGGTGCAGCAGCGAACACTTCTCCATGAGGCCTTTGCCTGAAGCCAGGATGTACTTCACTGATCGGGGGATCGAGGAGCTCGAGGCACGCAGGGGTGACGATGAGGTCACCCTTGCGTGGCTCGCAGATCAGCTGCGTGCTTTTGTCGATCTGAACCCTGACTTCGAGGTCCCGATCGAACGCCTGGCGACTTGGCTTGCCCGCCTCGACGACCCCGAGGACTAACGTCGATGACAGGTAGCGGACCTGCTCGCTCATCACGGTTCGAAGATGATCTTGCCGAAGACATCGCCGCTGATCATGGCCGCAAAGCCTTGACTGGCTTGGCTGAGCGGGAGGACTCGATCGATCACCGGTCTGGCGCCGGTGATCACCAACATGCGGGTCAGCGAGATCAGCTCCTCACGGGTTCCCATGGTCGAGCCGATAACTCGCAGCGGCTTGAAGAAGATCTTTTTCAGTTCGGCCTTGGCGGGGCTGTCACCAGAAGTGGTGCCGGATATCACCAGTGTGCCGCCAGGCTTGAGAGCGTTGATCGAATGCGACCAGGTCGCCGCGCCCACCGTCTCCATTACCGCGTCGACCCGCTCGGGCAGCTGAGCTCCTGATGGGAAGCCTTGGTGAGCACCAAGATCAACCGCGCGCGACAGGCGGCCTTCGTCGCGAGATGTCACCCAAACACGGAAACCGGCCACTCGGGCTAGCACTGTCAGAGCGGTGGATACTCCCCCGCCCGCTCCTTGGATCAGCACGGTATCCCCCGGCTGAAGATCCGATTGGCTGAACAGCATCCGGAACGCCGTAAGCCATGCCGTCGGCAGACAAGCGGCTTCGGCAAAGGACAATTCTGGCGGCTTGTCGATGACATTGCCCGCCGGAACCCGGACGTGGGTCGCAAAGGTGCCGGGATACCGCTCCGAGAGCAAGGAGCGCTTCGGGTCGTATGTGCTGTCAGCACCCACGAAATCTGGGTCGTTGACCACGGCGTGCACCAGAACCTCCCGGCCGTCAGCCGTCACGCCGGCACAGTCGCAACCCAAGATCATCGGTAGCAGATCAGCTGGTGGGCCGACGCCACGCAGCGACCAGACGTCGTGGTGATTCAGCGCCGCCGCCCGAATCGTGACCTGGATCCAGCCGTCAGGTACTGCCGGCGGCTCAATGTCTCCCACCTTGAGGCAGGTCAGCGGATCGGACGCGTCAGCGCCAGCCGCATAGGCAGCGAACATGATCTCAGCCTAGAGTGCTGAAGGTGAGCGAAGATGATGTTGATCTTGCTGCACGCGCCTTTTCCGAACAGCACGGGCGGGGTCCGAGTGGGGTCTGGACAGCGCCCGGCCGGGTGAACCTCATCGGCGAGCACACCGACTACAACGAGGGCTATGTCATGCCCTTTGCACTGGCCCAGCGGGTCACCATGGCAGCCTCCCCTAGAAACGACGACAGGTGGAGCGTCACATCGCTCACAAACGGCAGCACCGAGACGTTCACCCGCGCTGACCTTCATCCCGGAATGTCGGGCTGGCAGGCCTACGTCGCCGGGGTCGTATGGGCGCTGGAAGGTGCCGGGCACGCGGTCGGCGGTGCCGACATTGTCCTTACCTCAAATGTCCCTGTGGGTGCCGGACTCTCTTCGTCGGCCGCCTTGGAGTGCGCCACTGCCATCACCTTGATCGACCTCAACGACCTCGACATTGCACCGCTCGATCGGGCAAAGCTAGCCCGGCGTTGTGAGAACGAGTTCGTCGGCGCGCCCACAGGTCTGATGGATCAAGCTGCTGCCACCCTCTGCACATCTGATCATGCACTGTTCTTCGACTGCCGGACGCTAGTCAGCCAACAGGTGAGGATGGACCTGACCGCTTCCGGCCTGGAATTGATGGTTCTCGATACGAAGACGCCACATACCCTGGTCGACAGCGAGTACGCCATCCGCCGAGCGAGCTGCGAGGACGCGTCCCGGCTGCTCGAAGTTGCCGCGCTTCGCGATGTGACGGATCTGGACACCGCGCTCACAAAACTGCTAGATCCCGTGATGCGCCGACGGGTACGGCACGTCGTGACTGAAAATGCCCGCGTGCTCGAGGCTGCCGAGGTGTTGCAAGCTGGCCAGTTCGCTGACCTGGCGCCGTTGCTGGACGCTTCACACATCTCGATGCGGGACGACTTCGAGATCACTGTGCCGACCGTTGACCTCGCGGTCGAAACCGCCAGGAAGGCTGGCGCGCTGGGAGCTCGGATGACCGGCGGTGGATTCGGCGGCTGCATCGTGGCGCTGCTTCGTGCTGGCGAGTCCGACCGAGTCTTCCAAGAAGTGGCAGCCGCTTTTGCAGATGCTGGCTTTACAGCTCCCGGGGCGTTCGTTGCGATGCCGTCCTCCGGCGCGGCGCGACTGCGCTAATCACGGAGAAACTGGGGTCTCAATCGGATTCCGAACGTACTTTTGTGGTCAACACCCGATGTTCGCATGTCAGTATTCCTAATCAGAGCGCACAACATGCGCGTCAAGCGTTCGGCGTCAATGATCACCCCGGACTTCAGCTGTCCGGGCTCAAAGGAGGACCCTGTGAACGTACGGATTCGATTCGGAGTGGCTGCGGTCGCCGTCGCAGTCCTAGGTTTGAGCGCCTGTGGCTCCAATTCCCTGGGCGGCGAACCCGCCACAGAGGCCTCAGAGGCCCCCGCTCCCACGAGCAGCGTGGACGCTGCCTTGGCAGCCAAACTTCCTGAAAGCATCAAGAGCAGCGGGGTCATCCGGATCGGCACTGACTCAAGCTACCCTCCCAATGAGTTCCTCGCGGCTGACGGCAAGACGGTCGAGGGGTGGGATGTCGACTTGTTCAACCTGGTCGCTCAGAAATTCGGCGTCAAGACCCAATGGCAAAGTGCCGACTTTGGCACGATCATTACCGGTGTCCAGGGCAAGAAGTACGACATGGGAGTCTCGTCCTTTAGCATCAACGAAGATCGCAAGAAGCAGGTCACCATGGTGAGCTACTTCTACGCCGGCACACAATGGGGGACAGCCCAGGGCAACCCCGAGGGTGTGGATCCGGGCAGCCCCTGCGGCAAGACGGTCGCGGTCCAAGCGAACACCGTACAAGCCACCGAAGACCTGCCCGTCCGCCAGAAGAAATGCGGTGCCAACAAGATCAACGTCTTGGAGTACAAGCTGCAGGATCAGGCGACGAATGCGGTCGTCAGCGGCAAAGCGGACGCCATGCTTTCTGACTCGCCAGTGATCGCGTACGCGGCGAAACAAACGAACGGAAAGATTGAGCCTCTCGGTGACGTTTACGAGGCAGCGCAATACGGTTACGTCCTTCCCAAAGACCAGACCGAGTTCGCTCAGGCAATCGCCGATGCCCTTAAACAAATGAACGACGATGGCAGCTACAAGGCTGCCCTCGAAAAGTGGGGTGTCGAGCAGGGCGCTATCACAGACTTCGCCGTGAATCCAAGCGTGAAACCATGACCGTCACAACTACTGAGCGACCGGCCGTGAGCGAGGAAAGACCCGGTCGCATCGACGCGAAACCAGTACGTCACCCCTGGCGATGGGTCGCGATTGCCGTCATCGCAGTACTGGCGCTGATGTTCCTCAACATGGTGATCTTCAACCCGGCATTCCATTGGTCATTCATCCTGGAGGCCATGAACCAGAACCCGGTAATCGAAGGTTTCTGGAAAGGCACCATCCTGGTGACCATCGTGTCGATGATCTTCGGTGTCGTCCTGGGCGTCATCCTCGCGATCATGCGCCTCTCGGACAATCCGATCCTCAAGGCGGTGTCCTGGCTTTATACCTGGTTCTTCCGGGCCATTCCGCGCTACGTGCTGCTCACCATCATGGGGGCGCTCGGCATCTTGTTCACCGAGGGCCTCTCCCTGGGCGTGCCTTTCGATTGGAAAATCATCCAATGGCTCGGCCTGAGCGGTGACTGGCGGTTTGCCACCCTTGATGCCAACGCGATCTTCGTCGGACTGGCCGGTGGCGTCATCGGGCTGGCAGCTTCGGAGGCCGCCTATATGGCTGAGATCGCCAGAGCGGGCATCCTTAGCGTGGATAAGGGGCAGATGGAAGCGGCCCAGGCGCTAGGCATGAGCCGGTCCAAGGCGATGCGCCGCATCGTTCTGCCTCAGGCCATGCGGGTCATCGTTCCACCGACCGGTAATGAGACGATCGCCATGTTGAAGGACACTTCACTGTTGATCGCAATCCCAGTCGGCAGCGAACTCTTCTTTCAGCTGCAAGCCATTGGCTCCCGCACCTACGAGACATTCCCGGTGCTGATCGCGGCAAGCTTGTACTACCTGATCGCCTCGAGCGTGCTGATGGTGGGTCAGTCCTACCTGGAGAAGCGATTCGGCCGGGGCTTCGGCACCACGGCCGGCCCGGAGAAAGCCGAAGTGGCCAAGGGCTTGGACATTGGGGCGTCGAAGTGACCACGGTTAGCAAATCGGAACATCTCGTACGAGCCATCAACGTCACCAAAGCCTTTGGCACCCACGAGGTCCTCAAAGGCATCGACATGAACGTCGACTCCGGCGAAGTGGTCTGTCTGCTCGGCCCGAGCGGCTCCGGGAAGACCACCTTCCTCCGGCTGATCAACCAGATGGAGACGCTCACCGGCGGGCGGATCTGGGTGGGTGGCGAGTTGGTCGGAATCGAAGATCGCAAGGGCAAGCTGCATATTCGCAAGGACTCCGACATCGCACGGCAACGGTCCCGGATCGGCATGGTGTTCCAGCGGTTCAATCTCTTCCCGCATATGACCGCACTTGGAAATGTTATGGAGGCACCCATCAAGGTCAAAGGCCTTGATCGAGGAACGGCGAAGCGGGAGGCCCTGCGGCTGCTCGAGCTGGTCGGTCTGGCCGACCGCGCCAACTTCTATCCGTCCCAGCTGTCCGGCGGCCAGCAGCAGCGGGTCGCGATAGCGCGGGCGCTGGCGATGAAGCCGGAGCTGATGCTGTTCGACGAGCCGACTTCGGCATTGGATCCAGAGCTGGTGGGCGAGGTGCTCGGCGTGATGCGCAATCTCGCCCAGGAAGGCACCACCATGATCGTCGTCACCCATGAGATGGGGTTCGCGCGCGAGGTGGCCGATCGAGTCGTGTTCATGGATCAGGGCGTGGTCGTCGAAGAGGGGCCACCCAACGCGGTGTTGCTCAATCCGCAGGAGGAACGCACTCGGGTCTTCCTCAGCCGAGTCAAGCAGGAAGCCGAGGCGGAGGCCCAGCACGATGAGGAGCTGATGAAGTCTCTCAGCGCTGCGGGCGATTGACCAGGATTGAACCGCGAACGGCGGGGTAAATAGAGGAGAGTGCCGCACAGACCCTCCGGGCCAGGCACTGCCAGACCTGCAATGTGAGCGAGCCAACGCTCAAAACTCTTGTATTGCCCGGCGATACTTGAAAGTCTTGGACCGGTCGAGCGGGGTCCGAGTGTAACCGACCCCTAACTTGCCCAAACATCGGGGTCCCATCACCGAGGTCCCGAGACAGCAAGAGAAGGAGTACCACGCAATGGATTGGCGCCACAAGGCCGCCTGCCTGGACGAAGATCCGGAGCTGTTCTTCCCGATTGGGAACACGGGCCCCGCGCTGCTCCAGATCGAGGAGGCCAAGCAGGTTTGCCGGCGATGCGAGGTGCGCGACGCATGCCTGCAATGGGCCCTGGAAGCAGGCCAGGATCATGGTGTCTGGGGCGGGCTGAGCGAAGACGAGCGCCGGGCGCTGAAGCGGCGTGCCGCACGAGCCAGGATTCGCACCGCCTAGGCCAACTGTCTGTGAAACAGCAAGCGCCGGGTTTGACCCCCCGGCGCTCTTGCGTTTCTCGCGCCTACTTCCCACATCCCGGCCCTTGCGTTCTCACTTACTCCCCACCGAGAACTGCACGGGCTCCCGTTTCCGCACCGACTTTGATCCCCGCCGGCCTTCCTTCAGCCTCGGATACGAGGCTCAGGGAGTACGCACGGGGCTCAAAGTCCCCAAGGACGCCCGTGGTGTCCGTGCCTCGGTCGCCCTGGGCGTTGTCGTGGGCGCTGTGGGTTGATCGTGTGGGTGGCGAGCTGGCTATCGCCATACGCCCCGTCGCCTTGATCAGATCGGAATTTCGACGACCGCCCTTGTCCCCGGGCCGTGCTGCTGCGGGCCAAGCTGAAAGCTGCCTTCCATCTCACCGACAAGGGTGTCCACGATTGACAGGCCCAGGCTGCGCGATTGACGCCAGTCGAAATTCGGCGGAAGCCCGCGGCCGTCGTCACTGATCTCAACCCGAAGACGACCGTCGGCCAGTGAGGGGATGACGCGTACCTCGCCGGCTGTGTCGGAGAGGCCGTGCTCGACGGCGTTCTGGCAGAGCTCGGTGACCACCATGGCAAGGCTTGTCGCAACATCGGCTGACAGCACACCGAAACTGCCTTGGCGAACCGCTGAAACGCCGCCCTCGAACGCAGCGACATCGCCCACCATTCGCAACAGCCCGTCGACGACCCGATCGAACTCAACTGTCTCGTCATAAGCCTGAGAAAGGGTTTCGTGCACGATGGCAATCGCGGCGACCCGCGACATGGCGTCGGTTAACGCCACCTTCGCCTCGGATGAATCGATCCGGCGCGCCTGCATCCGCAGCAGCGCGGCGACGGTCTGCAGGTTGTTCTTGACCCGGTGGTGGATCTCACGGATCGTCGCGTCCTTGGTGACGAGCTGACGCTCCTTGCGCCGTAGGTCGCTCACATCCCGGCAGAGCACGATTGCGCCGACTCGCTCCGCACCTTTGAGCAGCGGTAAGACCCGAACCATCAAATGCGCCTCGCCAGACACGACCTCGGTGCGTCGGGCATTTCGGCCGGAAAGTACCGACGGGATCGAGTCGTCGACTGGTCCGGGACCTGCTGGGAAGAGCTCAGCGGTCAGGGTCGGCAGGTGCTCGTCGACCAGATCACCGATCAAGCCAAGACGGCGGTACGCACTCAGCGCATTAGGGCTGGCGTATTGGACCGACCCCTGCGCGTCGATCCGGATGAAGCCATCCCCCACCCGGGGACTGAACGCCAGTACCGCGGAATCGCCTGGCATTGGAAATGCGCCGTTGGTGATCATTTGGGCTAGCTGAGAGGCGGTGCTCAGATAGGCCTGCTCCAAGGAACTGGGAGCACGAACCCCAAGCAGACTAGTGTGTTGCTCGACCACGGCGATCACTCGACCGCCGAGCTTGACCGGAATCGCGTGACTGTCGACCGGCATGCCGGCGGCCAGCTTGCCCTCGCTGGTCCGGGTGATCTCTCCCGAGGCGAACGCTCCGGAGACCAGATGCTCGGGCGCGTAGGCGATCAGGTCACCGACGACATCGTCAAGTAGGGAAGTGGGACCAGTCGTCGGTCGAATCTGTGCCGCCGCCCAGAACACGTTCTGGTCGCGGTCCGGTACCCAGAGCACAAGATCGGAAAAGGAAAGATCTGCGAACAGCTGCCACTCCGATACGAGCAGCCGCAGCCACTCCCGGTCAGCCTCTGAGAGCCCGGTGTGCTCCCCGATGACTTCCGACATCGATGGCATGCCAGCAACCCTATGCTGCCTAATTGGTGCGGCAGGAAGCCCGCAAGTTGGGTCAGCCGGTATTGTTCCCGAGCGTCGGAAGGTAGCGCTCCGCCGATTGGAGGACCGATAGATGAAAGGTGCCCGCCAGCGAAGCGAGCTTTATGGGCGCGTTTCGTGAAGAGTTGACCACAACGGCGGGTCAATAGCGCGATAGCGTGAAGGAACAAGGAGAGAGATGGCTAAAGGTGGCAGGAAGCGGAGGGCGCGCCGGAAGAAGAGCGCTAACCACGGCAAGCGCCCCAACTCCTGACGGTAGTAGAAAGCACTGAGCCCCGGAGTTCACTGCGGGGCTCAACTCGTACGTGAGGCTACAGATCCTTGCGGAGTGTGGTCAGCTGGGTGATGATCTTGGCCCGAAGGTGGCTGGGTGCCGTGTCGCCCCCACAGTGCTTGTGCACCAACGACTTCAACGCCTGGTCCATGTCGAACGTATCAAGACATGGCTCGCATTCGACGAGGTGACGCCGGATGGCTTCTGCCGAGGCCTCGTCAAGCTCATGGTCTAGGAACTGCCAGACCTGCTCAACGACGTTGTGACATTCGTCGAAAGACTTCTCCTGCTGGCTCATGCCCGACTTTCCTCTCGCCGCATCAGGCCGCGCTCATGGGCGTAGTCGGCCAGAAGTTTCCTAAGCGCAGTCCTACCGCGGTTCAGGCGCGACATGACGGTGCCGATAGGCGTGCCCATGATCTCGGCGATCTCCTTATAGGAGAAGCCCTCGACGTCGGCCAGATACACCGCCAGCCGAAAATCCGGTGCCAACTGTTGGAGCGCCTCTTTGACATCGGAGTCGGGCAGGTTCTCCAGTGCCACGGCCTCCGCCGATTTAAGCCCCGACGAGGTATGCGACTCGGCGCGGGCCAGCTGCCAGTCCTCAATGTTCTCCCCATCGGAGATCTGCGGCTCCCGCTGTCTCTTCCGATAAGAGTTGATGTAGGTGTTGGTGAGGATCCGGTAGAGCCATGCCTTCAGGTTGGTGCCGGGAGTGAACTGCTGGAAGGACCCGTAGGCCTTCGCGTAGGTCTCCTGGACAACGTCCTCCGCATCGGCGGGGTTGCGTGTCATCCGCAGGGCAGCTGCATAGAGCTGGTCGAGGTACTGAAGCGCCTCAGCCTCGAATCGGGCGTGACGCTGCTCGGGCGTCTCAGCGTGGCCGGTGTCCTCGGCCGCTTCGTTGCTCGCTGGGCTGGGGGTCGAAGGCATGCTCATCACGTACGAGAGTACTGGCGAGCCAGCTGGACGTAACAAGTCCGACATGCTGTCGACGAACAAGGGCACGTCAGGAGAAACGCGGTCATGGTGACGGTATTCCCAATCTGGACTCGACAAATCCGCTGACTTCGTTCAGCACTGCGGCACGGAGGTCGGCCACCGTGAAGCCAGATGACTTCGCCACCTTGAAGCCATGATCGGCTCCCGGTAGCTCGACGAGTCGAATCCCGGTCGCGTCGCCGCTGGCGGTGCGAATCTCAGCCGGTCTGCCGAAGGCATCTGAGGATCCTTGCAGCACCAGCCGAGGGGCGGCAGGAGCCAGCAGTTCGGCGATGCGCGACTTGTCGGGTTGACCCGGCAAATGCAGCGGAAAGGCTAAGCAGACGATGCCCGCAGGGCGCAGCAGGTTGGCCGTTCGGCAGGCCACTCGAGCTCCCGCGCTGCGCCCGCCGACAAACAGCGGATAGGTCGCCCAGGGCTGGTCAAGGAGCCACCCCATTGCCGCCAACCACGCCTCATCCAATTTCGCGGGCGGTACGGCGATCCGGCGGCCGGCGGTCCGCCACGGCTGCTCGAACCGGACGACCGTCGTCCCCCGCTCGGGCATACGCCGCGCCAACAGCTCAAGATCCATCGCATTCGGACCACCGCCGGCACCGTGCCCGAGGACCAAGATCGCTGCAGGTTCCTCCGCTGCGTCGATGAGCAACCGCCCGGGACCCTGTGGCGTCTCCGCCACCGCCGCTGTTGTTTCCATTCAGAGCAACGTGTCCTGAACCTCGGCCGAAATGTCGTCGGCCGCCTCCTCAACCGGTTGGACCAATGAAGGATCGTTGTTCTGCACACTGTTCACAGCAGTGGAGACCGGATACGCCTCAAGCTGCTCGGCTTCGGTTACCGCCAGCAGTCCAAGTGCAGCCTTCGGATCAGTGAGATTGGGATCCAGCCAGGGCCCAATCGCGTCCCGAGTGATCACCATCGGCATTCGATCATGTATATGGCCGGCCGCATCTGTGGCGTCGGTGGTGATCACCGAACAGGTGCGCAGCCAGGCCGAGTCGTCCTCTCTGTCCTTGGTCGGATCCCGCCAGATCTCATAGATGCCCGCCATGACCAGCCGTTCGCCATCAGCACGATGAATGAAGAACGGCTGCTTCTTGATCTTGGAACTGCGGCCGGCCGCGCGCACGCCTTCAGGGGTGTACCACTCGTAAAAACCATCGGCTGGAAGGACGCAACGACGCATGCTGAAGGCCTTGCGGAACGCCGGCTTCTCCGCGACCGTCTCCAGCCGGGCATTGATAAGGCGAGAGCCGATGGAGGCGTCCTTCGCCCAGGAGGGCACCAGCCCCCAGACCAGAGGTGCCAGGCGTCGGCGCACTTCTCCAGAATCGCGTGACCTCCGCTCGAAGACGGCCGGTACCGCAACGGTTGGCGCGACGTTGTAATCCGGTCCCGGCAGACCATCGAAAACGTCATCCACATCGAATTCAATTCGCAGCACGTCGGCGTTCGCCGACGACGCGTATCGACCGCACATACTCATCGACGTTATCTCAGGCCGCTGACACGCTGCCCCGCCTTTCCTTGCGCAGCCGAGCGCGATAGGAATAGCTCATGTCTTTGCTACGCGCCGGCGCCCGAACCATGCTCGCTTCCTACTTCGTCGTCAGTGGTGTCAAGGCACTACGCAACCCGGATCAACTGGTTCCTGCCGCAGAGCCTGTGGCCGATCGGGTGGTGCCCATGGTCAAGAAGTACGCGCCCCAACAGGTTGCCACCGTCATCCCGGAGGAGGCCGTCAATCTGGTCCGCGCCAACGGCGCCGCCCAAGTGGTCGGCGGCCTCGGCCTGGCCACCGGCTTCGGGCGACGACTTGGTGCATTGCTCCTGGCCATGTCGATCGTCCCCAGTACGGTGGCCAAGCATCCCTTCTGGAGCAAGACCGACCCGGAGGAAAGGGCAAGAGACCGCGCCCACTTCCTCAAGAACACCAGCCTGCTCGGTGGTGTCCTGCTCGCCGCGCTGGACACCGAAGGCAAGCCGAGTATCGCGTACCGGGCGCAGAAGGGCGGCAGAACGCTTGCCAAGGAGACCCGCAAGGCACGTAAGTCCCTAACCAAGACCACCAGCAGTGCGGCCGATGAGGCCCTCGCCGGCGGTGCGGCGCTGGCTGGCGCGATAGCCGCCACGTCCCGATCGGCGAAGAAGAAGGCCGCCAAGGAGCTCAAGAACGCCAAAGAGCTTGCCGCCAAGCAAGCAGCGGAGCTGAAGGAAGCCGCAGATAAGGCGGCCAAAGAGTCCGACAAGGAGGCCCGCAAGCGGCAGAAGGCGAAGAAGCGGAACAAGAACATCCGACGCGGTGAGAACTGACGTAACTTCCTGAGCTTTACTCCGTGTCCCATCCGCAATCCACCCATGCCGAGCCTGCGTCGCGCTGGCCTGCACCTGCTGCCCCGGCGCCGATCCGGGCGACGGTACGGATTCCGGGTTCTAAGTCCGAGACGAACCGCGCCCTGATCATTGCCGCGCTGGCGGACGGGCCGTCGCTGATCACCGACGGACTCGAGGCTCGCGACACCCAACTGATGCGCGACGCGCTTCGCGCACTGGGTGTTCGGATCACCGAGGGCGGCAAACAATGGCAGGTTGACCCGCCGTCTCGACTGCGCGCCGGCGGGACCATCGATTGTGGCCTGGCCGGTACGGTCATGAGGTTTGTGCCACCTGTCGCGGCGCTCGCCCCTGGTCCGGTCCGATTCGACGGCGACCAGCAAGCG
>Ga0126314_10000420_pt1 | contig 20774 bp, 15 predicted proteins | sample Plot105B_FD_92535 | JGI IMG/M metagenome (GOLD analysis project Ga0126314, IMG submission 92535) | Serpentine soil microbial communities from UC McLaughlin Reserve, CA, USA - Plot105B | ecosystem: Environmental > Terrestrial > Soil > Grasslands | place: USA: UC McLaughlin Reserve, Lake County... | reverse complement strand
TCAAATGCACCACTGTATACAAAACTCTCGTAGGCTTTTTTATTGACGGTGCGGGTATTGGATCTCTTGGCAAAGTCATACACATCCTTATACAACCCATTTTCTAAACGATCCTGTATGATGCTCTCTACAGCCTTTTCACCTACACCCTTAATTCCTGAAAGACCAAATCGGACCTCACCCTGTGTGTTTACAGAAAATTTAATATCAGATTCATTAACATCAGGGCCAAGGACCGTTACACCCATTTGCTTGCATTCTTCCATAAAGAAAGCCACCTGCTTGATGTCGCTCATATTGTTAGACAGTACCGCAGCCATATACTCCGCAGGATAGTGTGCCTTCAGGTAAGCAGTCTGGTAGGCAATCCACGCATAACAGGTCGAGTGGGATTTATTAAACGCATAAGACGCAAATGCTTCCCAGTCCTTCCAGATCTTTTCAAGGATCACCGGATCGTGCCCTTTCTCTGCAGCTTTGCCGATAAACTTGGGTTTCATTTTATCGAGCACATCCTTCTGCTTCTTACCCATCGCCTTACGCAATACATCGGCCTCACCCTTGGTAAAGCCCGCCAGCTTTTGCGACAAAAGCATCACCTGCTCCTGGTATACCGTTATCCCGTAAGTCTCCTTCAGGTATTCCTCGCAGGCATCCAAATCATATTTGATCTCTTCCTCACCATTCTTCCTGCGTACAAAACTTGGAATATACTCCAGAGGCCCCGGCCTGTAAAGCGCATTCATGGCAATCAAATCACCAAACACCGTCGGCTTCAGCTCTTTCATGTATTTCTGCATCCCGTTGCTCTCATACTGAAAGATTCCTATGGTCTCACCGCGCTGGAACAGCTCATATGTCTTTACATCATCTATCGGAAAATTATCTGGATCCAAATCTACATTATGCCCCAGCTTGACCAGCTTAACCGTATCCTTGATCAGTGTAAGAGTTTTCAGACCCAAAAAGTCCATTTTCAGAAGCCCTGCACTTTCTACAACGGAGTTATCAAACTGGGTGACATACAAATCTGAATCCTTCGCTGTAGCTACCGGAACAAAATTGGTAATATCGCTCGGCGTAATGATCACTCCGCAGGCATGAATCCCGGTATTTCTCAATGAACCTTCCAGGATCTGTGCCTGCAAAATCGTCTCTGCACTCAGATTTTTTACACCAGCCATGGCCTTTAACTCCAGCACCTTTTCATACTCATCCGCCCGCAGTGCATTTTTAAGCACCTTCTCCTCGAGATTGAATATCTTGGCCAACTTCATATTCGGAATAAGCTTGGCGATCTTATCCGCTTCAAACAATGGAAGATCAAGCACACGTGCAGTATCCCTTATCGACGACTTTGCAGCCATAGTTCCATAAGTAATGATCTGCGCGACCTGATTAGATCCATATTTTCGGATTACATAATCCATTACCCTTCCCCGGCCCTCGTCATCAAAGTCAATATCAATATCGGGCATAGATACCCTGTCCGGATTCAGGAAACGCTCAAAAAGGAGGTCATATTTGATCGGATCAATATTGGTGATCCATAAGCAATAGGCCACAACAGAACCTGCCGCCGAACCCCGGCCGGGTCCTACAGACACATCCAAACTCCTGGCTTCCCTAATAAAGTCCTGCACAATGAGAAAATATCCGGGGTATCCCGTCTTTTCTATAGTCTGCAACTCAAAATCCAAACGCTCTGTAATCTCAGTCGTTAATTCACCATATCTTTTTTTAGCCCCTTCATAGGTCAGGTAATGCAGGTATTTGTTCTCTCCGCGTTTCCCACCATCCTGATCATCCTCCGCCATGAAAAATTCTTCAGGAATATCAAATTTAGGCAACAGTACCTCGCGTGCCTGTTTATAGGTTTCTATTTTATCGACAATCTCTTCAATATTCAATATTGCTTCCGGAAGATCACCAAAAAGTGCCTTCATCTCATCACCCGATTTGTAATAATATTCCTGGTTGGGTAAGCCATATCTATAACCCCGGCCGCGACCTATCTGTGTGGCTTGCTTTTCACCATCCTTTACGCAAAGAAGGATATCGTGCGCATTCGCATCTTTTTTATTGATGTAATAAGTATTATTAGTAGCCACCAGTTTCACCTCGTGTTTACGGGCGAGAGCAATCAGGGACGCGTTTACAATGTTCTCATCGTCCTGATTGTGGCGCATAATCTCAATATAAAAATCGGCTCCAAACTGCGTCTTCCACCAGAGCAAAGCCTCCTCAGCCTGGCGCTCACCGATATTCAGCAGTTTACTGGAAATCTCTCCGTACAGGTTCCCCGACAATACGATAATATCATCCTTATATTGCTCAATTATGTTTTTGTCTATTCTGGGCAAATAGTAAAAACCTTTGGTGTAAGCAATGGACGACATCTTTGCCAGATTGTGATAGCCGTTTTTATTTTTTGCCAGAAGAACCATCTGGTAACCGTCATCCTTACGTTTTTTGTCCTCATGATTTTCGCAGACAAAAAATTCGCACCCGACTATTGGTTTAATGATTGTTTCTGCAGGCTCCTCACCTTTTTCAATAGCCGCAGCATTCTTTGCCTCAGCACCTTTATTATAATTGAGCACCTGCATTACAAAATGGAAGGCCCCCATCATATTTCCATGATCAGTCATTGCCACAGCCGGCATTTTGAGCGCCGCAGTCGCCTTAATCAGATCCGGGATATTAATCGTAGACTGCAGTACCGAAAACTGGGTATGATTATGCAAATGCGCAAATACCGCATTTTTCAGTTCTTCCTTATTAACCTGCAGAGTCTGCTTCGAGATACCGTCGCCCTTGTTCAGTCGTTTCCTGATGTCATCAGAGGCGGCTTTAAGGTTAATATGCCTTAAACCAGCCCGGCCGATCAACCCCGGATTTTTTTCCTTAAATAGGCGCAGGTAGTCAGCATCAGTCTTCAGTTGTTCAGGCTTAAATACGTCTGTCTTGATCAGCTGCAAAAAACAACGTGTAGTAGCCTCCACATCAGCTGTGGCATTATGCGCTTCTGAAAAGGGCTCGCCAAACAGGTATTGATGTAATTCAGTCAGCGTAGGCAGTTTAAATCTTCCGCCACGGCCTCCGGGCAGCTTCAACAGTTCAGCCGTAACTTCCGTACAGGTATCCAGCACGGGCATTTGCGCCATCGGGCTCTCTACACCCAGGCGATGAAACTCACAGCCCATGATATTCACATCAAAACCAACATTCTGGCCTACAACAAATTGAGCTTTGGAAAGTACGGTATTAAATTTTTGCAGCACCTCTGCCAGTGCAAGACCCTGTTCATCAGCAAGCTCGGTACAGATACCGTGGATCCGCTCTGCATCATAGGGGATATTAAACCCTTCAGGCTTGACCAGATAATCCTGGTTTTCGATCAGATTCCCGAACTCATCATGAAGCTGCCATGCAATCTGTATACACCTTGGCCAATTGTCTGTATCGGTAACGGGAGCATTGTAATTGCGGGGCAAGCCGGTAGTTTCGGTATCAAAAATCAAATACATAGCCAAAAATACGGAATTTTAGCAGCTATCTAAGCCGGGTTGAAAACTTAATTTCTGTGATGATCCTGAGACACGAGCTCATCAGTTTGATAACCCTTTTTGACACACCTTTTTATGATGTCTTCTAACAGCACCTGATCCATTTCGGGTTTGCGCGCCATAATGAAAAGGTACTTTTTATCGGGATGTCCCACTACTACATAAGAATAATCGTCGGCGAGCTCAATCACCCAGTAATCTATCTTAAACGGCCATACAAACTGAGCTTTGAATGCCGCATTGCCGGTGCCCCTCACTACAAAAAGCTTTGATCTGATATACTTAGTTTTATCAGACCCCAATGTTTTATAGGTGGTAAACACAGCATAATAGCCATCAGGATGAATCACATAGGTCTCCGTAGTTTGCCTCCAGTGCTTGTCCATAAAGGTTGGTATGGAATACAATGAATACCACTTCCCTGCATAGGACATAATGTCAACTTTTTGTACCGGTTTGTTATCCATGGCAGGCCCTGTGTTTATGCAATTAAGCAAATGTAAATTCTTTATTATAAAAACCCCCAACAAAGCATAAAGTTTTCAAAACCGTTTTTTAAACTGCAGTAAATAATTAACTTTATTACCTAACCAAAATACCCAATCGATAAAAAATCACTAGGTTTATCGCAAATTTTAGTAACCCTTAAAACAAAGTATACTATGAAGATAACGGTTGTAGGTGCAGGCGCAGTAGGCGCAACTTGTGCAGATAATATTGCCAGAAAAGAACTCGCAGAAGAGCTTATTTTACTGGACATTAAAGACGGCTTTGCCGAAGGCAAATCTATTGACATGATGCAGACAGCCGCTCTATTGGGCTTTGATACTAAAATAAAAGGAGTAACGAATGATTATGCAGCAACTGCAGATTCACAGGTAGTTGTGATCACTTCAGGGCTACCCCGCAAACCGGGTATGACCCGTGAAGAACTGATCGGCACGAATGCCAATATAGTAAAGGGCGTTACCGAAAATATCCTGAAACACTCGCCGGATACCATTATCATTGTAGTTTCAAACCCGATGGACACCATGAATTACCTCACATTGAAGACTTCAGGCCTGCCTAAAAACAGAATTCTTGGTATGGGTGGCGCATTAGATTCAGCCAGATTTAAATATTACTTGAGCCAGGAACTTGGTTGCTCACCTGCCGATCTGAATGCAGTGGTGATCGGCGGTCATGGTGATACTACCATGATCCCTCTGATCAATCACGCTACCTGGAACAGCATCCCGGTTACGCAACTACTGAGTCTGGAACAGCAGGATAAAATAGTAAAAGCTACAATGGTCGGCGGTGCTACACTCACCGGTCTGATTGGCACATCAGCCTGGTATGCACCGGGCGCAGGCACAGCCGCAATGGTAGAAAGCATCGTACGCGATGAAAAGAAACTGATCTCATCCGGCGTGTACCTTGACGGAGAATACGGACAAGAAGATATATCCCTGGTTGTACCAATTATTATTGGCAAGAACGGTGTAGAAAAAATCCTCGACTTTAAACTTAGTGCCGATGAACAAGCTGCCTTCAGCAAAAGTGCAGAGGCTGTTCGCAGCATGAACAATGTACTCTCAGAAATGAGCCTCATATAAAGGATGCGAACAATTGCTGTTCCCCTGATACTGATTAATCTACAAGACGACGGTTTCCACCTGCTGGTGGAAATTGTCGTTTTTGGACTAAAGCTTTTTGCTGTAGTAGATACTGGGGCGTCCAGATCCGTATTCGACAAGACCTTTATCAAAAGCCACCTTCCCGAACTGACTGAATCAGAAGAAACACATGCCACCACTCTTTTTACCACATCCAGCACCCTGCAGGCGGTGATTCCTAAATTGAAGATAGGAAGGCTTGTCCTAACAGATTACCATACGGTAGCGCTGGATCTGAGTGCAGTAAACCAGACTTATGAAGGATTAGGGCATCGACCTATTGCGGCGATCATCGGCTGCGATCTGCTTCTGGAATATCAAGCGGTCATCCATTATAAAAAACTAAAATTGTTTTTTTACAGCAACCCGTAACAACACAACCGATCAATTATCCTCTTTTAATCTTCTGGCTACGATCTCATCAAAAAGCAATATTTTCCGAAGATCAAGTTGTGCCAGTTCTTTCCACCTGGTGCTTCCGTAAACACCAGCCTTGCGGTAATCGAAAGGCTTAAAGCCTGTTCTTCGGATCGCTTTAGAGCTTCCAAAGCTAAAGTCAAACATCTTGGGATTTGCAAACATCGGATCAGCGACCACAGAATGCGGTTCCCCTTCTATTTTCATAGCGGCATTGCGTGTATCCCAATACATGTTACTGTCCAGTTCGGCATTTACTTTGCCCCAGTTGTTTTCTCCAAGCTTACCACTGCTGAAGTAAACAATATTATTGACAAACCGGAACGATCTGTGAGGCTCAATACGTGTTGCCTGCAGCTGTGCCTTCACCTGCAGCGCAAAAATATTGTTCCTTATAATGTTGTCTTTTCCATAATGCTGGTGAAAACCCGAGCTTTTGCAATTATATACCAGGTTGTTTTCTTCAAGTATCCCGGTCGATCCTTCATCGGTATACAGACCCCAGCCTCCATAGCCATAAGAATAAATATCGTGAATTACATTGTTACTGATTACCGTACCTTCAGACGAACCAAGCGTGTATACGCCACCCATATCACTCAGCAAACCCCAGCCGAGGTGATGAATGTGATTATAAATGATCTTGTTGCGTTTTGCCGGACTCTCAGCATAACCCCATACCCATCCGACAGAAATACCTGTATAGCGGAAATCTGCAATCTCATTGTGTGAAATCACATTGTCTCCAGAGTGAAAGATCATGACGCCCACGCCGGTAGGAATGACGTGCCCTCCAGATCGAATGATATTATTATCAACCGTGATGCCATCGGTTTTCCTGTTCTTTTCAGCGGGAATCTGCATTTCCCCAATCTTTACGCCCCCTATACCCAGGTCATGCAAATAACTGGCAATCAAACCGATGTTACTGCATCCTGCCCGGAACCACATGGCATTATTGGCTACATGCGCTACCTCACAGTTCTCAAAGGAAATGTTACCTGCATAATCAGCCATAACCGCAGCATCAGTTGGTGCCGCGGCCTGTGCAGGCTCCTCTCCTGAATCGGGCATGACGTGACGTGTATACTGAAAAGAAAGACCTTTGAAGCTGATATATGCCACTTTTTTATCCAGACTTCCGCTGATCAGCAAAAGCTGATCAATAACAGGTACCACAGCAATACTGCTTTCGATTTCCTCTCCCGGCCGTGGTATATAAAACAAGTTACCTTCCGGAGAAATGAAATACTCGCCCGGTTCATCTAAAAAATCTCTTTCACCCTCAAAAAAGAACTGCGCGCTATTATCCAGCCTGTTCCAGGGTTGCATAGGCTTCCCGCCGATGTAAACTGAGGTATCCGAAAAAGAGACCCGCTTTACCGGTTTTTTTGTTCGGTCCCATGCATGGTTAACAGAGATCACCAACTGCTCCAAAGGTTTGTTTACCGGTAATACAGCCAGTTGTTCCGGGCTGAGCCTGATTTGCTGCACTGCGACATTCTTATTCGCCTCACTGATCTCTTCTACAACCGAGCTAAGTTTAAAATCATCATCCTCATTGGGGGTTCTCGCATTGACAGCTCTCTTACCATTTACAAAAAGCTGCTGAACCGGACCGCGATATCCTGAAAGCTCTGTCATGTCAATTTTCCAAAGAGTGTCACTTATTTTTTTAAATATAGGGAGCTGGATGCCCCCCGTAAACACTGGCCTTACACCTCCTTTTGCCCTGATAAGCAATGGAGCGGCAGCAGTGCCCGAATCATCCGCATTGAAATCCAGGGGTTGAGTTAACCGGTAAATACCCGGGCTCACAATAATCTCAACAAGTTCGGCCAGCTTCTTTTCCTTACGCAGCTTTTGTACATAACTCTTAGCAGCCATCAGTGTTGCAAATGGCGCATTCGCAGTTCCGGGGTTGCTGTCTTTCCCTTGCGTTGACACATAAATACTTAATGAATATGCATCAGATCCAAATGCAATGAATAGAAAGATCAGTAAAAGGGCACTTAATTTGATCCTGTTCATGATGATGTGTTATTAGAATTAACACTTAAATTTAAAACATAAGATTGAAAAAAATACCTCCTGACACAATTATTTAACATTCTTCAAAATAACCCAAAACCGAATCACGTACCGGGAACAATCTTCATCAGGTAAAGCTCGCCCCGCCACCATCGCCTGCGGATATAACGATAATCATTCAGTCCAAACTTAAGGCCACCGCCGTTGTGATTAGATTCTGGTTCGTTAAAGCCGAGCGCATCAACAGCGGTCAACTTATCTGCAAGATCAGTAAATTAACCAAATAAGGATTAATGAAAATATAAGTTTGAATTTCATAGCTACAAGTTACTATTTAATGATTAGTTGATGTCCTTTTTAACCCCGTTAATTGTCGTTATTCCCCCGGATCATTTGTGTTTTTGAACATTAACTTTACTTCAGTAATTAACCAATACAGAACAACAAGAAAGATCATATTATTTATACATGTAACCTTTGATGGCCTGCAGCAGGACCAGATGGTGAATGAACCAGAATCTGCATGATAAAAAGTCACTCTTATGAAAACAAAAAAACCATATACCATCGATGAATACCTTTCCGACTTTCCAAAAGAAATCCGCATTGTACTTGAACTAATCCGTAAGACCGTACAGGATGCAGCTCCACAGGCAATGGAAGCCATTAAATACAACATGCCTGCATTTACCTACAAAGGCAATCTGGTATACTTTGCAGCCTTTAAGCATCATATTGGTTTTTATCCTGCACCGACAAATGATGATAATTTTCTAAAGGACCTTTCCGGCTACAAGACTGGGAAAGGTTCAATACAATTTCCACTCGATAAACCAATGCCGCTGGAACTTATCGTTAAAATTGTGAAATGGCGCATTGCTAAGAATGAAGAAACAAACTCCTAAGATCAGTTGCTCCTATGGTCATAGATCAGCAGCCCATAAGGAATCTTAGGTTCAGTGTAGGTAGACTTTGGTGGCAAGGCAGTTTTATTCTCCGCTATCTCTACCAGCCCGGCCGGACTAATTGCATACAAGGTGAACACAATGGCCTGCTGATGTTCCCGTTCATAGGCCAACAGTTCTCTCCACTGATTGGCGGGCCAGCAAAGCAGCCTGCTATCCGCACCCGGATCACTGATCCCAAAGAAGAGTTCAAGAATCTCATCCTGCAGAAAACACACATCCGGTCTTTGTTCCGGCCCGCAAAGCGCTGGATCCAGATTAAACTGGTACCACTTTCCCTGAAAGCATACCCCAAACCTCATCGACTGCTGGGGCCTGTGAGGTTGATTCCCCGGAATCTCTGAGATAAATCCATAACCACGCAAATAGTTCAGAAAATGTTCTTCACTGATCTTTTCTTTCGGCAACACCATTCTGTGAAATTCACGGCACCGTAGTTGGCCCGTCGTAATGTAAAGCGTAGAGATCCATTGTGGAGTTTGTTTGTGAAGGGCAGCTGCCGCAGCAAGACGATGATGTCCGTCGGCAACATAAACCCTGGAAAGTCCGCTGAAAGCCTGCTGCAAGGCAATTAGGATAGTCCGGTCTGTGATGCCCCACAAACGGTGATCTGCCCCGTCATAAGAAAAACTGATGTCCGGTTTCATCACACTTACCTGCTCTGCCAACCCGCTAATTGTCTCCTCCCGCTCATAACTGAATAAGACAGGTCTGCCCTCCAACCCAACGAATGTTCTGTAACTGCTGATTTTTTCCCGATGTTCGGACAGGGTGTCCTCATGGGTAATGATCTTTCCAGACAACATATCGTCGAGACTGGTAAGTGCCCAGATGCCAAACTGGCTGCCCATTTCAGATTCCTGTTCATAAAGGTAAATAGCCGGCAGATCCGCATTGTGGTAAAAATTATTAAAGATCAGCGCCTCTAAACTATCCCTGTGTCTTTCAGCGTGCTGCATCACCACCAATTCACCCTTCGGTTCCAGTAGCTTTTGTACCATACGCAGCGGGCCATCTTTCAGACCAGTCAACCATTCCATATTCGGAAAACAGGGTGTAAACGGTTTGATACTTGCCATATCAGTTGATTAGCTGCGCTTCCTTTATCTCCGCAGACAATGGATATTTATATCGCTGAAATTCATACATCACCGCTGTCAGCGCCTGTACACTTTCCAATGGAAGGGCATTATATAACGACGCCCTGAAACCACCGACACTGCGGTATCCGCTGATACCGACAAAGCCACGGGCTTCAGCAAAGTCCAGGAAATCCTTTTCATGTGCCGGATCAACAGTAGTAAACGTAACATTCATCCTAGACCGGTGGGCAATAGCTGCAGATCCCTGAAACAAAGGATTGCGGTCTATCTCTGTATACAGTACTCTGGCCTTTCTCATGTTCATTTGTTCTATACCTTCTACACCACCCTGATCTTTGAGCCAGAGCAAATTGAGCATTGCCACATAAATAGAAAACACAGGAGGAGTATTGAACATACTCTGATTATCCCTGTAAACCCTGTAATCCGACATAGACGGCAGTGCCTTATTCACTTGCTTCAGCAGTTCATCCTTTACAATAACCAGCGTCATTCCCGCCGGGCCCATATTCTTTTGCGCACCTGCATAAATCAGGTCAAAATCCCGGACATTGATCATTCTTGAAAAAATATCTGAAGACATATCGCAAAATAGAGGAATATCAGTTTGCGGAAAATGAAAGATCTCCGTCCCTTCAATGGTATTGTTAGAGGTACAGTGCAGGTAATCACCCCCCGGTTCAGTAAGATTTACATCAGGAATATAACTATAGTTCTTATCGGCGGAAGTCGCTGCAACGGCTACATGGCCATAATGCTTCGCTTCTTTTATTGCCTTAAGGGCAAAATACCCCGTATCCAGGTAAGTACCTTTAGTTTTTAGAAAGTTAAGCGGGATCATGGAAAACTGTGTACTTGCACCACCCTGAAGGAATAATACAGAATAATCATCAGGTACCCTAAGCAGTTCGCGCACCAGCAGCTGGGTCTTTAGCACTACAGCTTCAAATTCAGGAGAGCGATGTGAAACTTCCAGAATTGAAAGCCCGCTGCTGTTCCAGTCAATCACAGCGTTTGCCGCCTGTTGCATAACCGAAGCCGGCAGAATACACGGCCCAGCACCAAAATTGTGTTTTTTCATGTTTAGAATTAGTTAGTGTTATTGCAAAGGTCTGCAGTTCTGACCTTCTGTAACACCTTCTTCAAACATTCAGGAAATTATCCTTTTTTGATGCCATGTTACCTAATTTTGTTTGACCAGCATCCCAAGAAAGACACGAAACAGAATTATATTTTCCTCTATTCCGATTTAATCGCCTTAACCGGGCTAACTCTCGCTGCTTTGACCGCCTGAAAGCCAACCGTAATCAGGGATACAGTCAGGGCTATAAGTCCGGCAATTACAAAAAACCAAAGCTGAAGATCAATTTTATAGGCAAATGCTTCGAGCCATTTTTTGCTCAATACATATCCAAGCGGCAATGCAATAAATATCGCCAGCAAGACCGGCCTGGTAAAATCTCTGGACAAAATATAAACGATACTAAAATTTGTTGCTCCCAATACTTTTCTGATTCCGATTTCCTTAAACCGTTTCTCTGCGGTAAACGCGGCAAGACCAAACAATCCAAGACAGGAAATGACCACCGCCAGACCCGCAAAATACCTGGACAATACTGCCACCCGGCCTTCTGAAACATATTGTGCCTGAAAATCCTGATCCAGGAATTTAAACTCAAAATTATACCCGGGATTATGAAGGGTATTGAACTGCTGCAGTCCTTTCAGCGCCTCCTTCATTTTGCCTGAACCCACTTTTATCATGATCCTATTGCAATTTGCCGGTTTATACCTGATGAACATGGGCTTTACCTTTTGATGTAAGGATTCAAAATGAAAGTCCTTAACTACGCCGATGATCTGCATATCTGTTCCCCATAGTTTAAACACCTTACCTACCGGATCTTTTAACCGCATAACCCTAATGCCAGCCTCATTGATGATGATCTTTGAAGTATCAGCTCCAAACTTCTCCGAAAAGCTGCGGCCGGCCGCCATTTCTATTCCCAGTGTTTCGATAAGACCCGCATCAACATCCGCCCGCTGAAATTTGATGACTTCCTTAGGGTTTCTGCCTTCCCAGGCAAAATCGCCGGTAGTATAGCTCAGGTCCCCAAGCAATTCCCTGTTGATACCTGAAGCACTCAATACACCGGGAATCTGCTTTATCCCGTCCAGGGCAAATTTTACATTATTTTTGAACTTTCCCTGAGTCTCAAAATAGATCACATTATCCTTTTGATAACCCTGTTTCGTAGTCTGAACATACTCAACCTGCTTATAGATGATCATCACAGCTACGATCAATACTACCGAAACAGCAAACTGAAAGATCACAAGCCCCTGTCTGACCCACATTGCACCTTTTGCCAGATTGAGTTTCCCCTTTAATGCCGCTGAAGGTAAAAGCCCCGACAAGTAAGCTGCAGGGTAACTCCCTGCCATCAGTCCGGTAAAGGTGGTAAGCACCAGCAGGGCGATCAGCAGTTCAGCGCTAAAATGCAGCGTCAGCTCTTTCCCGGTGATCTGGTTAAACTGCGGCAGCATCAGTTCAACTGCCAGCAAAGAAATAAATAACGCGGTAAAACTAAGCATCATAGACTCCAGCAGATACTGCGATATGAGTGATTTCCGTGAAGCGCCCATGACTTTTTTAACCCCAACTTCCTTTAGCCTTCTGGAGGCTTTCGCAGTAGCAAGGTTCATAAAATTGATACAGGCGATGATCAGAATAAAAACAGCCAGAAGTGAAAATAACTGTACATAATCAATCCTGCCGCCCGCTACAGCACCATTTTCAAAATTATTATACAAATAACTCTCTTTATAGGGTCTGGCAAACAACGTATAGTTTTTCACTCCCTTTACCTTCAGGAAATCCCTGATCCTGGTAATGAACAGCCGGGGATCGGCATCCTTTTTCAGCAAGACAAATGTATTGGGCCCGTAATTGTCCCATTTGGTATAAGCCGAATTTCCAACGCCCAGCAACACATCCAGTGAAACCAGGAAGTCAAACTGATCTGAGGAACCTGAAGGGACATTTTTGAACACACCAGAGATCAGCGCACGGTTTTCTGCTTCCATTTCAGCGTTGCTCCATACCAGTTCTTTTCCAATTACATCTACCGAATTGAATAATTTCGTCGCCAGAGCTTCAGAAACCACAACCGTATTTTTCTCTGACAACACCTTATCGGCCTTTCCGGAAAGCAATGTATAAGAGAAGACCTTAAAGAAATCCTTTCCGGCAAATTTTCCCGCCGCTTTAATCGGCGGACTCTCATTTACGGCAATCTTACTCTGCGCCAGCCAGTAGCCCGGAGATGTAGTAACCCCTGTTGCTACCTCAGGTATTTCACGGGCCAATGCTTCCGCAAGTATTCCGGGTGTGCCGTCTACTGTACTCAGGTTATCCGTTATGTGTTCGTTTTGCAATACCTGATACACACGGTCCGGCTGAAATTCATCCATGCTCAGCTCATCACTTACCCAAAGATAAATCAGTAACGCGCAGGACAATCCAGCAGAAAGGCCGATAAGGTTAATAAAAAAAGAACCCTTATATTTTTTAAAATTTCTATAGATCAGCAGCAGGTGGTGTCGAAACATATCAAAAGTATTTGCATCAGGATTTCAATCGGTATGCCATAGCAGAAAAAGTATGATAATACATATTTAAATGGCGAGTAAACAATAATCACTGTTCAAATACGGACAACAAACGGACGTAAACGGACAATTTATACAGGAATACACGGACCACAAAAAAGGCACCTCCAAACCGGGGTGCCTTTTTTGTGGTAAAGACCATTGCTAAAAATTAAGCGTCGATCTTGGCGTACTTCGCATTTCTTTCTATAAAATCCCTCCGTGGAGCCACATCATCGCCCATCAGCATAGAGAAGGTATGATCGCATTCTGCCGCATTTTCAATGGTAGCCTGCATCAGTGTACGCGTCGCAGGATTTAGGGTAGTATCCCATAACTGCTCAGCATTCATCTCTCCAAGACCTTTATAGCGCTGTATGTGTACACTTTCTTCCTTACCAGCACCCTTTAAGCGCTGTACCGCAGCATCACGCTGTACATCATTCCAGCAGTATTCAAATTCTTTCCCTTTCTTAACCTGGTACAAAGGTGGCGCTGCAATGTAAACATAGCCGGCCTCGATCAATGCCTTCATATATCTGAAGAAGAAGGTCAGGATCAGCGTAGTAATGTGTGATCCGTCAATATCAGCATCCGTCATGATCACGATCTTGTGATAACGAAGTTTAGCCAGGTTTAAAGCCTTATCGTCTTCAGGCGTACCAATGCTCACACCAAGGGCAGTAAACATATTCTTGATCTCGTCATTTTCATAGATCTTGTGCTCCATGGCCTTTTCTACATTCAGGATCTTACCCTTTAATGGCAGGATTGCCTGGAAATTACGGTCACGGCCCTGTTTGGCCGTACCACCCGCAGAATCTCCCTCGACAAGGTACAGCTCGCATTTTTCCGGATCGCTGTCTGAACAATCGGCCAGTTTACCCGGAAGGCCTGAGCCCCCCATCACACTCTTACGCTGTACCATTTCACGTGCCTTACGGGCGGCAGAACGTGCGGTAGCAGCAAGGATCACCTTATTCACAATCAATTTTGCCTCTCTTGGATTCTCCTCAAGGTAATTATTAAGGGCCTCACCCACAGCAATATCTACCGCGCCCATCACCTCTGTGTTACCCAGCTTTGTCTTGGTCTGGCCCTCAAACTGGGGCTCCTGGACCTTAACAGAGATTACCGCAGTCAAACCTTCTCTAAAGTCATCACCGGTAATTTCGAACTTTACATTTTTAAGCAGGCCCGACTTATCCGCATAAGCCTTCAGCGTTCTGGTCAGACCTCTTCTGAAACCCGCAATGTGGGTACCGCCTTCATGTGTATTGATATTATTTACGTACGAATGCACATTTTCTGCGTAACTGTCGTTATACTGCAATGCAAGTTCAACTGGAATACCATTTTTAATGCCTTCCACATAAATCGGTTCAGCAATTAAAGAAGGACGGTTTCCATCCAAAAACTGAACAAATTCCTTCAATCCGCCCTGCGAGTGAAAGACTTCTGTCAGAAATGAACCATCTTCAATCACCTCACGCTCGTCAGTAAGCGTCAGGCTAATCCCTTTATTCAAAAAAGAAAGCTCTCTTAACCTCGATGCCAGCGTATCGTAACGGTACTCTGTAGTCTGGGTAAAAATGGTTGCATCTGGTGTAAAGGTAACGATGGTACCGCGCTTGTCAGTTTCACCAATCTCCTTAACATCATACAATGGCTTACCGATATTGTATTCCTGTACCCAGATCTTACCTTCACGATGCACTTCTGCTTTCAGGTGCGTGGACAATGCGTTAACACAACTCACACCCACACCGTGTAAACCTCCGGAAACCTTGTAGGTATCCTTATCAAATTTACCCCCGGCATGCAGTACGGTCATTACAATTTCGAGAGCCGATTTCTGCTCTTTGGTATTGATACCCGTAGGAATACCGCGTCCGTTATCTTCAACTCTGATCGAGTTGTCTTTAAGTATATTTACATAGATGGTGTCAGCATGTCCCGCCAGCGCCTCGTCAATGGAGTTATCTACAACCTCGTAAACTAAATGGTGCAAACCCTTGATTCCGGTATCGCCTATATACATCGAAGGGCGCTTACGCACCGCTTCCAAACCTTCTAATACCTGTATATTATCTGCCGAATAATTTGACTTTGGATCCTGTTCTTCGCTCATATTTTTAGTTAAAACAATAAGAGTCAAAAATAACCATTTACAGGCAATTAAAGGCAAATGTGGATAACTATTTGATCTAAAACAGGCGAAAAAATACAGTTGTTTAGGATACTAAATTTGAAATTTTATATTTGTGGCAAAGAGCGTCATTTCAGCACAATCTTTTACAGCAAAAAAGTAAATATAAAACAGAATCAATATCAGTAAATGATGAAAACAACAACAAAATTAGGCAGTTTAGCTGCTGTAGTAGCCATAATTTCTGTAATGGCCTCTTGCCAGGATAAAGAAAAAACAGCTACCACTGCAAAGACAGGTGCTGCCACTGTGAGCAATGATGAGAAGATCGTTTATGTGAATTCGGATTCATTATTAACCAAATATCTGTATTTCAAAGACCTGAAAGCCAAAATGGAAACCAAGGCTAAAGCGGCCGAGGCAGATATGGCATCCAAAGGTCAGGCCTTCCAGCGCGAGGTAGCTCAGTATCAGGCCCAGCAAAACACTTTACCTGCAGATCAGCGTGCAGCTACAGAAGAAAGACTGGGCCGGAAGCAAAGAGAATTGCAGGCTTATCAGCAAAATGCTAGTTCTGCGCTTCAGAGCGAGCAGAATTCGGAAAATGCAAAGCTATACGACAAGGTAGCCGACTACCTGAAAGAATATTCTAAAAAGAAAGGCTATAAGATGGTGCTGACTTACTCCAAAGGTGCAAGCGCGATCTTATTTGCCGACGAAAGTCTTGATGTGACCAGCGAAGTCATAGTAGGCTTAAACGATTCGTATAAGAAGTAATCTCTAAAATTTAAAAAAAGAAAGGCCGGAAATCGATTTTCGGCCTTTTTTTTTATCGGCAAAAGGTAACTACGGTTGTCGCGTTACGTCTAATACTTAGCTGAACTGACACAACCTATGAAAGACTATACTGAAAAAATAAAAATTGACCTGCAATTCTGGAAACGAAACATCTTAAAAGAGCCTTCCCTAATGGGCAGAATGACCAATGGCTTTCAAAAAAAGATCAACAGCTACATCCCCGATAAAGTACACAACGCCATTACCATAGCGATTAAAACAATGGTACAGACCGTACTTTACGGCTCCACTTATACCACTTCGCCCATCCCCGACCCGCACATGAGCCTGATCCACAGGGAAGCGCTCGTGAAAGAAAAAATAGAAAGCTATGGCAAGACAGGGGCTGCAGAAGGAGGCATAACAGGGGCAGGAGGTTTTCTGATGAGCATGGCCGATTTCCCGATACTTATGGGCATCAAAATAAAACTGCTGTTCGAGATCGCCGCGCTCTATGGGTTTAACATAAAGGACTTTTCCGAGCGCCTAGACATTCTGCATATTTTTCAGCTCGCATTCTCGAGTCAGGAAGGCGGCGTTAAAGTCTACAAACACATGGAAGACTGGGATCAGCAAGCGGCGTCCCTTTCTGAAAATGCCGGCGATTTTGACTGGCGGACTTTTCAGCAGGAGTACCGTGATTATATAGATCTCGCCAAACTCGCACAGCTGTTACCTGTTGTCGGTGCGGCAGTTGGCGCAGTAGCGAATTACCAGTTGATTAAAAAATTGGGCAATACAGCTATGCAAGCCTACCGGATGCGTCTGCTAAAGGATTCCACACTTAAATAACTTATTCTTCAGCCTCAAACATCCCGCCGATCAGGTCATCTGTTTCACGCCTGTCCTTCTTGGTGGGCCTTCCCGTCCCCCTGTCCCTTTTCAATGCTGGCGCATGAAATACAGACTTGAAAGCATGAGTCTCTTCAACCGGGGTAATATCTTTGTATTTGGTAACAGCGATTTTAGATTCAGCCCTGTTGTAGAGCAACTCCACCACTTCGATCACCTTCTTTTCTATGCCTTTTGACACCTGGTATATATCACCCGGCTTCACAATTGCCGAAGGCTTGATGTTCTGCCCCTTTAATTTGATACGACCTGCCTTGCAAGCCTCTGTTGCCAGGCTTCTGGTTTTAAACAACCTTATAGCCCACAAGTATTTATCGATTCGAAGTTTCTCCTGTTCACTCATAGAAAATCAAAAATACGGAAGAACCCTTATGATTTCATAATTAATGACCGCTTCTCTGCAAAAAAAGAATAATTATCTCGTAAAAAACACCGCCCAATAACATAAAATTGATTTATTTTGTCAAAAATTAAGATATAAACATGATAGCAGAATTAAAAAAGTTAGTAGAAGCCGCTTGGGAAGACAGAACTTTATTAGAATATAATGAGCACTGCGAAGCCATTGAAACTGTAATTATGCAGCTGGATAAAGGCGAGATGCGTGTTGCAGAACCTGTGCTCAATTCATGGGGTGTAAATGAATGGATCAAAAAAGCCGTGATCCTTTATTTCCCGATCAGACAAATGAAGGTGACAGAAGTCGGCCCGTTTGTTTTTAATGATAAAATGAAACTCAAAACCAATTATAAGGAGCTCGGTGTAAGAGTTGTCCCTGGTGCAAGTGCCCGTTATGGCGCTTATCTGGCCAAAGGAGTAATTATGATGCCTTCCTACGTAAATATTGGCGCTTATGTAGATGAAGGCACAATGGTAGACACATGGGCTACCGTAGGATCATGCGCGCAGATTGGCAAGCATGTACACCTCAGCGGTGGTGTTGGTATTGGCGGCGTGCTCGAGCCGATACAGGCTGCTCCCGTTATTATCGAAGATAACTGCTTCCTGGGTTCAAGGGCAATCGTTGTAGAAGGTGTACGTGTAGAAAAAGAAGCTGTGCTTGGCGCAAATGTTGTCCTGACTGCGTCTACAAAGATCATTGACGTCACCGGTCCAACACCTGTAGAATACAAAGGAATAGTTCCTGCCCGTTCGGTAGTGATCCCTGGTAGCTATGCCAAGAAATTTCCTGCCGGTGAATATCATGTTCCCTGTGCACTGATTATCGGGAAACGTAAAGAATCAACCGATAAAAAGACATCTTTGAATGACGCATTGAGAGAAAATAATGTAGCCGTATAATCCGATGAAGATTGGTTTTGATGGAAAAAGAGCAGCAAATAATTTAACCGGACTGGGAAATTACAGCCGCTCACTAATTGCCCATATGGCTCAGCTTTTCCCTCAAAACCAATACTTTGTTTATACGCCAAAAATTAAATCCAAACCCCAGATCACCGCGTTTCTGAATCATCCAGGCGTATTTGCCCGTAGGCCTGACCAACCGAGTCTGTTGTGGCGTACACTGGGCATAAAAAAACAACTGACGAAGGACCAGATCGATCTTTTTCACGGCCTGAGCCATGAAATCCCCACAGGCCTCCGTATCCCAGCATTGGTTACCGTTCATGATCTCATCTTTTTAAGGTTCCCGCAGTATTTCGGTGTCATTGACCGTTTTATTTATAAGCTGAAATGCAGCTATGCATGCATGCATGCCAATAAGATCATCGCCATCAGCGAATGCACCAAACGCGATATCATAACCTTTTTTCATATTGATCCAGAGAAAATTGAAGTAGTTTATCAAAGCTGCGACGATAGCTTTAAGAGATCAGCCAGCGATAAAAAAAAGAGTGAAGTCCGCCGGAAATTTGAACTGCCTGAGCGGTATCTGCTCAATGTAGGAACCATAGAAGAGCGAAAGAATCTTCTCACACTGGTCAGGGCCTTGAAACACATTGATCCAGCCTATAAACTCGTCGTAGTGGGCAGACCCACCGTATATACAAGCTTAGTGCACAAGGAAATTGAATTGCAGGATTTGCGTTCAAGGATCATATTTTTGAAAGACGTTCCTTTTGATGAACTGCCCGCCATTTACCAGATGGCTTCCGTTTTTGTCTATCCCTCGGTTTATGAAGGCTTCGGAATTCCGGTAATAGAAGCACTCTATTCCGGTGTACCTGTAGTGGCAGCCAGCGGATCCTGCCTGGAAGAAGCCGGCGGGCCCGACAGTAGCTACGTATCACCCTTTGATCATATGGGCTTTGCCGGGGCGGTCAATAATCTTATCCATTCTCCAACAGACACACTTGCAAAGCTCAGCGCTAAAGGATCTGCATATGTACAGCGCTTCAACAATGAACCCCTGAGCGCTAAAATGATGGAGATCTATCGTTCCGTTTTATCTGCTTATTCAACCCATTGATATGTTAAAAACAGAAATTGAAAAAGCATTGAATGTCTTAAAGAACGGCGGGGTAATTCTGTACCCTACCGATACCATCTGGGGCCTGGGCTGTGATGCCACCAACGAAGCCGCAGTAGAAAAGATCAATGCCATCAAAGGCCGCAGCGCCGACAAGAGCTTCATTATCCTACTGGATACAGATGCAAAGCTGCAAAGTTACGTTACCGAGATACCCGATGTGGCTTACGATCTGATCGAATATGCTGAGAATCCGCTTACCATCATCTTTTCAGGCGCAAAAAACCTGGCTCCGAATGTGATCAATGCAGACGGAAGCGTCGGCGTGCGGATAGCGAAACACGACTTCTGCAGCCAGCTCGTCCAGCGGTTCCGCAAGCCCGTCACTTCCACCTCTGCAAATATCTCTGGTGAGCCGTCTCCCCGCTTTTTCGACGAGATCAGCGAAGAGATCAGGGAACAGGCAGACTATGTGGTAGACTGGGAACAGGAACTACGCACAGAGAAAAAACCCTCCACAATTATGAAATTGGCTCCGGGAGGCCAATTTTCCTTTATTAGAAGGTAAGTTTTACTACTTTTGCAGTCAGCAAATGGAGAAACATTTACAACATCCTGTTTTTAAGGTTCTTGCAGCTATTGCAAAAAAGCACGGAATCGAGGCCTATGTTATTGGCGGATATGTACGTGATATCTTTCTGCAAAGACCATCCAAAGACATTGACATTGTAGTCCTGGGTAATGGGATTGAATTTGCGGAACTGGCCGGAGCACAATTAAAAACAAAGGTTGCAGTATTCAAGAACTTTGGTACAGCCATGCTCAAACTTCAGGACCTGGAAATAGAATTTGTCGGCGCCAGGAAAGAATCCTACCGTGCCGATTCACGTAAGCCTATCGTAGAAAACGGAACCATCAGTGATGATCAGCTGAGAAGGGACTTTACCATAAATGCCTTAGCCATTTCACTCAACGAAGAAAGCTATGGTACCCTGGCAGATCCGTTTGACGGGCTTAGAGACCTGGAAAACAAAGTTATAAAAACACCTCTTGATCCAGAGATCACCTTCTCCGATGATCCTTTACGTATGATGCGCGCCATCCGCTT
>Ga0126314_10000419_pt1 | contig 20776 bp, 18 predicted proteins | sample Plot105B_FD_92535 | JGI IMG/M metagenome (GOLD analysis project Ga0126314, IMG submission 92535) | Serpentine soil microbial communities from UC McLaughlin Reserve, CA, USA - Plot105B | ecosystem: Environmental > Terrestrial > Soil > Grasslands | place: USA: UC McLaughlin Reserve, Lake County... | reverse complement strand
GATCAAATGCAGGTCCCCGAACTCGTGCCACAGATAGCCTTCTTTCAGGGCCTCGGAGTAGGCGACCTTGAGATGTTCCGTGCCCGAGATGGCGAGTGGCAACACCGATCCGCGTCCGGCTAGAGCCTCCAGCATCGACAGATGGGTCGAGCGCGGTTCGTGCAGTCCTGTCAGCATCCCATCAACGGCCCTTACGCCACGCTCAGGGGTTATGAAGAGGTCGGTCCAGCCTTCGCCGGGATGGGTCAAGCCGTCCCTATCCGTGACCGTCTCGAGCGCGCGCACTACGGTAGTACCGACGGCAACAACTCTGCGTCCCGCCGCGCGCGCCGCGTTGATCGCGTCCGCGGTCTCCGGAGGGACTCGGTAGAACTCCTCATAAGGCGGCTCGTCGTCTTCGAGGCTGGCGACGCCCGTGTGTAATATGAGCGGCACGACCCTGACCCCTTTCGCGACGAGGCGAGTGATCAACTCCGGTGTGAAAGCCCGCCCTGCCGAGGGCATCTCGGCACTACCTACCTCCGTGGCGTAGACCGTCTGGTAGTAGCTCGCCGGCCAACTCTCCTTGACGTAGCGGTACCGGATGGGTGATCCATACCGGTCCAGATACTCATTCAAGTTCACAGGTAGGTTTAGGGTGGAGATCCAGAGCCGCTTGGGCTCCTCTCTCTGCTGCCGCCTCTCAGATAGATAAGGTGTTTGCAGGACGATAATGGCGCCTTCCGGAAGTGCCAGCACCTCTCCTGGTTTACCGTCGAGCACAGGTTCATCGCCTGAGGATGATCTCACCTCGACGACCCACAGGTCCGCTGGCAGGTGGGTCGAGAGGTGCACGGTAATCGGCGCGCCGTCCCTGCGCTGGGCGGGGAGTGCGGCGTTCATGGTGCCGCTGGTGTTGACGACTAGGGTGTCGCCGGCCTCGAGGAACTCTGGGAGGTCGCGGAACCTGGAGTGGACGACGCGGTCATCGTCAAGGTAGGAGACCATCAGGCGGACCTCGTCGCGGCGCAGGCCTCGTGCCTCAGGTGGCTCGCCGGCCTCCAACTCCGGAGGCAACTCGAAGTGCAGCGTGTCCTCCGCCCCGGGATAGTCGGGAAACGTTTCTATGGTATCCAATGCTCCTGCAATAGTGTTGGACATCTTGGCCCTGCCTTTCTAGGAGTCCTTGGTGGTCGTACTCGCGGCCAGCGCGCGTGCTTCGTAGCGTCCGCTCGGCAGGTCGCCATTCAAGAGTTCCACGAAGCCGGGTACGCTTTCTTCGGGGAGCGGGCGGTCGCTGATATCCTCATCGGGGAAGGCTTCCTGGTGCATCCTGGTACGCATGTCGCCGGGATCTACGCGGTAGACGCGCAGCCCCGGGTTCTCGGCCGCGAGGATGTTGGAGAGCTGTTCGAGTGCGGCTTTGCTCGACCCGTATCCCCCCCAGCCTTCGTACGGCTCGACCGCGGCGTCGCTCGTGACGTTGATAATTCGTGCTCCCTGCTTCAGCTCGTCCTTGAGTGCCTGGATCAGCGCGAGGGGCGAGATCACATTCTTGCTGTAGACCTCTTCCAGCACATCGGGCGGGTATTCAAGCAGGTCCGGCTGGGGACTCGGACCGAGGATGCTCGCGTTGTTGACGAGCGCGTCCACGCCGCCGGCCTCGTGTGCCGCCTCCGAGATCGCAGCCCGATGCCGTTCGTCGGCAACGTCCCCTGGGATGGCGATGACTCGCGTACGTTTGGAGAGCTCCGCGCGGACGCTCTCGAGGGCATCCTCGCCACGGGCGTCGATGATCAAGGTCCAACTATCCTCGGCCAGCCTGCGGGCTAGCGCCAGGCCTAGGCCGCGGGAGGCACCTGTGATGATCGCCGTGCGATGCGATGATTCTCCGGTCATTTATTATGCCTCCTGGTCTTGCTTGAATACAATGTATCGCTGTGGCCGACGCCGGGAAACGTCAGGAGGGACGGTTTTGGTCCTGTACTTTGGTACAGGTAAGCCGGCGGGGGTGGTTGGGAGGTCGCTGGTTAGGGGGCATCTACGAGACCGCGGCGGACGGCGATCCTGGTCGCCTCGGTACGGTTCTGGGCTCCGAGCTTGGCGAGGATGGAGCCGACGTGGAACTTGACCGTCCGTTCCGAGATAAAGAGTCGCTCTGCAATCTCGGAGTTTTTCAGGCCGCTGGCGAGGAGCGAGAGCACCTCGAGTTCCCTCGATGTGAGACGGCGGTTCGATGGGACGTTTTCCTCACCCTCTATTCGTTCCAGGAGCCTGTCCGCGACGGCGGGTTCGAGGAGGGAGCCCCCGGCTTGGACGGTGCGGATGGCGCCGAAGATCTCCTTTCGGGACGCGCCCTTGAGCAGGTAGCCGCGGGCCCCCGCGCGTAGCGAGCCGAGAATCCTCTCGTCCGTATCGTAGGCCGTGAAGACGACGGTCCGTGCTCGCGAGCCCGCGTCGCGGAGCCTCTCGAGGGCTTCGATGCCGTCGGTCCCCGGCATCTCCAGATCCAGAAGTATCACATCAGGGTCAAGGCTCTCAGCGAGCCTGACGACCTCGTCCCCGTCAGCCGCCTCGCCTACCACCTCGAAGTCGGGCTGGGTGCCTAGTACGGTAACGAGACCCTCGCGCAGCATCGGGTGGTCGTCGGCGACGAGGAGCCTGACCTTATCCACCCTGCAGCCCTTCAAGCGGCACGGTAACCGAGACTCGCGTACCCTCGTCGGGGTCACTCTCCATCGTCAGGGAGCCGCCCAGCATCTCCACCCGTTCTCTCATGCCCACGATACCATGCCGATCATCCGCGACGCGGGAAGGGTCGAAGCCTTGGCCGTCGTCCCTGATGACGAGTCGCACAGCCTCAGGCGTCGCCACGAGCCTGACCGTCACACGGCTTGCGCTTGCGTGGCTGGCAATGTTGGTGAGGGCCTCCTGGCAGACGCGATAGAGGGCGACCTCGACCCGCGGTGGGAGCGGGCGGCTGCCGTTCACGGTCCCGAACCTCGTGGCCACGCCCGTCTCCGCCTCCCAGCGGTCGACGAGGGTCTTCAGCGCCTCGGCGAGGGAGCGGCCTTCTAGTGGGGCTGCACGGAGGTCGAGTACCGAGCGGCGTGCCTCATCGAGGTTGGACCTGGTGAGCGCGAGGGCGCGGCGCAGCGGTTCTCGGGCGCGTTCCGCTCCGGACTCATCGAGTAAGGCTTCAGCCGACTCGAGCTGGAGTCCCGTGGCGGTAAGCCCCTGGGCGAGGGTGTCGTGGATCTCACGCGCCAGGCGGTTGCGCTCCTCGACGGCGCCGAGCCTGGCGCTGCGGTCGAAGAGTCTGGCCCGCTCGACGGCGATGGCGAGCAGGTCGCCTATGGTGGAGAGGAGCTGCAGGTCTTCGGGCGAGAGGCCTCGCCACTGGGGGCTCGCAACATTCATAACGCCGAGCTTCTTCTCCCCGGCGTAGAGGGGGATACTGGCGTGGTAGCGCAGACCACCGGTGCCGTCGACAAGGCCGTCGAGACGGCTGCAAGTCAGGACGTTGACGTTGGCAGCGCCTTCCAAGTCGCCCTTCTTGTAGGTGTCAAGGCAATAACAGTAGCGCGAGCCATCCATGCGGCGCGGGTCGTCGGCGAGGGCCGGAGGGAGGTTGCGGGCCGCGGCGAGGTAGGGCTCCGGGGAGGAATCGTCTATGAGCCAGATCCAGGCAGTGCGCAACCCAAGTAGCTCAGCAACCTGCGACAGCGTGAACCCGAGCGCCTCGCCAAGCTCGACAGAACGGTTGAGTTCGCGGGCGATCTCGTTGAGCACCGAGAGCTCGTGGTTGCGCCTCTTTAGGTCCTCTTTCCCCCAGGTGTTGAGTTCGGACAATGTCGCTTCTCCTTAGACACTTCACCCGTAGATGAGTTTATCAGCGTGGGACTCGGTAGACGGCGTCCGTTCCGGAAGTCTACAGTGCGGTTGTGATGTTTCGAAGGGGACATATACTAACGCATGTTACACAAGTTACGTAGTGCCGAGGAGGAAGTGATGATGGAGACGGATGACCTTGCCCGCCAGCTCGAAGGTCTCTTTCACGAGGTCGGTGAAGCCCACCATCAGGCCTATATCGAAACGGACGGCGCCGACCCCGAGTGGCCGTTGTGGTACGCAGACTATCTGCGGGAGAGGCTCGGCGCGCTCCTCGACGCCAACTTTACCAAGAGCGAGCTCGTCCACATGCTCGTCCTGGTCGCCAACGAGCAGCCTCTCAAAGCCCCAGGCGCCAACTGGGCCAGATACTACGCTAGGTTCTTCATCCGGCTCTATGCATAAGCCGTCAGGGAAGGGATCGCCCGCGAGATACTGGGCGTAATTAGACCCGATGAGCATGTTCACGGCGGCCTCGGTATCCGCCTCTTCTCTCAACTCGTCGCGCTCTCGCGTGTGCTTGGGCGCCTCACGTACGAAGTTCTGTTCAGCTTCTCCCGAGATCACGCGAAGTTGGAGGCGCTGGCGGCTGAGGTCGGCACCCGCGCGGGCACCCCTGGCGAGGCGGCCTGGTTCGTGACGTGGTAATGCTCTCGGTACCGTGGGCTCTGGTGGACGAGGCTCTGGAGGCCGCAGACCGTTGGAGAGCAAGATACTGATCGACACCACAAACCAGTTCGGGAGAGACGAGGCTGGTAACTTCGGCGTCCTAGATCTGCCCGATGGCCTGAGCGCCGCGTTCAATGCCCGTGGTGCGGATGGCGCCAGGCTCGTCAAGGCGTACAACACCATGACTTCAAGCTTCCAAGCCGAAGCCGCGGGACGGGGGGCCAGACTGTGTCGTGATGTTCTACGCTGGCGATGACGAAGGGGCGAACCGCACCGTCGCCGGTCTCATTGACGATTCCGGCCTCGACCCTGTCTACGTAGGCTCTCTCGCCGGCTACGTGGTGTGGATGGAGCCTCCCCGCCGCGAGGGCGCTCTGTACGGAGAGGAGTCTCACCTGCAGGAAGCACGCGAGACCGTGGCCAGGTTCACAGGGAGGTGATGGTTGTCGGAGGACTAGCCGTTCGGGTGATGCGCGACCCCCGTGCCGAACGTAGAGTGGGACGAACGTTTCCAGCAGGAGAGCTTCGGTGAAGGTCAGGAGCTCAGGGATGGCGGTGTCAGGCCGCTTCACGATTACTGACCTGCTACGTTTCTCGGGGGCGGCGTGAAAGACCTCAGGGAGCCTGAGGGTCTACGAGCTCGCCTGTTACGCCCACAGGCACTGCGCGACCCTGGCGAAGAGAACCGTACCTCGACCAGGCTCGAGGTGTTCTTTGACCTCTGCTTCGTCGTTGCCGTCGCGGCGCTCGGAAGGGTCTGCACGACGACCCAACGTTCGGCGGCACGTGACGCTTCGCCGCCTTTTTCGTACCCTTGGGGTGGGCGTGGACAGGCTTCACCTGGTACGCGAGCGCCTTCGACAACGACGATCTTCCTTACCGGACGACCTTGCTCGGACGATGCGCTGCATCCTGTGGCTGGCCGCGTCCGTCTACGGTCTCTACAGGGGAGAGACGTCCAGCTTCGTGTTTGCTTACGTGGCGATGAAGTTGCTGCTCGTGGGGCTCTACGTCAGAGCCTGGCATGCGCAATCTGGTAGATCGCTCCTGGTCGGACACGCGGAGATCCTGCCCCGCAGTCGATTCCCGCTTTCGCGGGACTGAGGGGTTTGCTGCGGGCAAGGAGTTGCGCGCACGCTGTACGCCGCAGAAGCGATTATGCGGATTCCGAATTACAGAGGTATCGGCCTCCTGCGAATCGCGCATTCGGCCAAGGTGAAACACAAGGCTGACAAGCCGAAATGCTGACGAGCTGAAATGCTTGCAAAGAGGTTCGAACCTCTTTGCAAGCCAGCCCTGCTCTACTTCAGTCTATTCCTGAACCGGCGTCGTTTGAGGACGTAGGCGAGGAACACCAGCGCTATGAGTCCTATGGCGCCGTAGCCGAGGGACCTCACGATGGCGAGCAGCTCCTCCCAATACTGGCCGAAGATGTAGCCGACCAGCGAGTAGGATACGGCCCACACGACGCCTGCTGCCAAGTTATAGGGGAGAAACCTGTAGTATCCCATCCTGGTAACCCCGGCGAAAAGTGGGGTCATGCTTCGCAAGCCAGGTCCGAAGCGTCCAACGAAAACAGTCTTCCCACCGTGCGCCTCGAAGTAGCGTTCGACCCTGGAGAGGTTCCTCTCGTTGATCAGGAAATGGAGGAAACGCATCTTGAGGATCCGGTAGATCATAGGCCTGCCGCCGATGCGCCCGATCCAATACACGGAGTTGTCGGAGATGAAGGCACCCGCGAAGCCGCTTAGCATCACCAGCGGGAGCGCAAGCCACCCGCCGTTGGCGAACAACCCGCCCGCCAGTAGAACGATGTCTCCCGAAGCAGGGAGGCCGAAGTTGTCCAGAGCCGCCCCGAAGAGTATGACCAGGTAGCCGTGGGCTACGAGCAGGTTCGTTACGAAACCCAGTACACCGCTGGGAGAGTTCGGGATGGATCCGATGAAGTCCAGAAGGCTTTCCATGCGAGGGAAGGGTTATACCATGCGGGATGGGGAAGGGTTAGACCCTTCCCCATCCCGCGCTGGTCAGCACTTCAGCATGTCAGCCAGTCAGCTTCTTGTTTGCTGAAGTGCTGAGTAGCTGAAATGCTGAGTTGCTAATATGTTGACGCGTGCTGGCGACCCGGCTATGCTGCCCCCAGAAAAACTGGGGGTGAAGGGGTCCAGGAAGCCGGTGCGAATCCGGCACGGTCCCGCCACTGTAACCGGGGAGCGAACCCGAAGACGCCACCGCCGCCCTAGGGCCGCTGGAAGGCCGGGTTAGCAGAGAGCCGGGAGTCAGGAGACTGGCCTTTCGCCCGTGACCCCAAACCGGGGCGAGGACCCCGAGAAGGAGGCATCTATGGAGAAGACGCTCGGGCGGAGACATCCTTCCCTGCCGCTGTGGAGCTGGCTCGTACTCGCTCTATTGCTCATGGCGCTGTTCGTCCTACTCTTGGCCAGCGGGAGCCTGCTCGCACCGCTCCTGGGGCAGGCCGCGGGCCCCTTTGACTACCTGCACGAGTTCGCCCACGACGGGCGACACCTGCTCGGCGTCCCCTGCCACTAGAGCTGCCCGTGGTCTCAGCCTACCTGCGCCGCGGCATGGCCGCCGGGCTGCTCGCCGGCCTCCTTGCCGGCCTCTTCGCCTTCTTTGTCGGGGAGCCCATCCTCGACCGGGCGATAGCGCTGGAGGAGGCGTCGGCAGGCGCCCACCACGAGGAGATCTTCTCCCGCTCAACGCAGAAGGTTGGCCTCTTCTTCGCCACGGGTATCTTCGGGGTGACGGTAGGGGGGGTATTCGGCATCGTCTACGCCTTCTTCCGCGAACGTCTGGCCGCGGGCAGCGATTTCAAGCGCAGCATCTCCCTTGCCGGAGCCATCTTTGTGGGGGTGTTCCTGATCCCCTTCCTCAAGTATCCGGCTAACCCGCCATCCATCGGCGACCCTTCCACCATAAGGGAGCGGACCGCGGCCTACTTCACGCTCGTCGCCCTCTCGCTCCTGGCCACACTCATCGCCTGGCTCGCCGCCAGGACGCTCGAGGCCCGCGGTGTCGGCACCTCCCGCCGCCGTCTGACGGTCGGCGCGGGTCTGATCATCGTCGTTGGCGTGCTGTTCCTGTCTCTGCCTGCCGCGCCATCGGCCGGCGGGTTCCCGTCGGGGACGCTGTGGGCTTTCAGGCTCTCATCGTTCGGTACCCAGCTGGCCTTCTGGGCCGGCCTCGGACTACTCTTCGGGGTGCTGTGCGAGCGTGCCAGGAGGAAGGGCGTGATGGCTTGAACGGAGCTCTCCTCGTCGCGGGGACCCACTCCGACGCAGGGAAGAGCGTCGTCGTGGCCGGCATCTGCCGCTGGCTCGCGCGCGAGGGCGTGAGCGTCGCGCCGTTCAAGGCCCAGAACATGGCCCTCAACTCCTTCGTGACGCTGGGGAAGGCGGAGATCGGACGTGCCCAGGCGGCTCAGGCCGCAGCCGCGATGGTCGAACCCGAGGTGGCCATGAACCCCATTCTGCTCAAGCCCTCGGCCGAGCGGACCACGCAGGTCGTCGTGCGCGGCAAACCCCGGGCGAACGCGAGCGCCATAAGCTACGGGGCGATGAAGAAGACGCTGATGCCCGTGGTGCTTGAGTCACTCGAGGATCTGCGAAGCCGGTTCGACGTCGTCGTCTGCGAAGGGGCAGGGAGCCCGGCGGAGATCAACCTGCGCGAAAACGACCTGGCCAACATGGGCCTGGCGCGGGCCGCAGACCTGCCGGTCCTCCTCGTCGGGGACATCGACCGCGGCGGCCTCTTCGCAAGCCTCTATGGGACGCTCGCGCTCCTCTCACCCGAGGATCAGTCACTCCTCGCCGGCTTCCTCGTCAACAAGTTCAGGGGGGATCCGGCGGTTCTGGCCCCCGGCCTGGAACGGATGACCTCTCTGACAGGCCGTCCGTTCTTCGGGACGCTGCCCTGGATCCCCGGTCTCGGCCTCGACGGGGAAGACTCCCTGGCCCTCGATGCTCCGCGCCCCGTCAAGCCCCCGCTCGGCCGCGACGTGCTGAGCGTCGCTGTCACGCGCCTCGGGCGCATCAGCAACTTCACGGACTTCGACGCCCTCTCCCACGAGCCCGGCGTCTCTGTGCGCCTCACCGAGTCGGCAGAAGACATACTCGACGCGGACCTCGCTGTCCTCCCGGGAACCAAGGCGACGGTCGAAGACCTGAAACGGCTACGCACCCGCGGCCTCGAGAAGGCCTTCGCCGAAAGGGCTAAGCGTGGCCTGCCTACGCTGGGCATCTGCGGCGGCTACCAGATGCTCGGCGGGCGCATCGAGGACGGCGTGGAGACCGACGAGGCAGAAACCGTGGGGCTCGGGCTCCTGCCCGTCGAGACCTTCTTCGAGGAGGAGAAGATCCTGGATCGCCCGGAAGGCCGGGCTCCCGGTTTCGGGAACGCGGAAGTATCGGGGTATGAGATCCACCACGGAAGAGTCAGGCGAGAAGGGGGCGAACCTCTTTTCAGAACCGGCGGCGACACAGAGGGCTGCCTGAAGGGGGCGGCGCTCGGTACGACCTGGCACGGTGTCCTCGAGTCAGACGAATTCCGGCGCGCTCTGCTCACGTGGGTGGCACGAGAGCGCGGCCTCGACTGGAGCCCTGGTGAGTCATCATTCGCCGCCGCGCGTGAATCGCAGCTAGAGAAGCTCGGGGATCTCATAGCGGACCACGTGGACCGTGAAGCTCTGCTGCGGCTGATAGAGGAGGGGCAGCCCCGAGGGCTGCCCCTCCTCAGGCTACAGGCTACAAGCTACAGACTTCAGCAGGGGAGGGAGGGCGAACCATCTCGTATGCAGGCAACGTTGGGGTCGAACGGCGACAGTTCGTTGACTGGGGCGACAGATTCTGCGAGCGTGCCCGCGGCCACGCCAGAAAACCTGAAAGCTGATGCCTGAAGCCTCGAACAGAGCGAAGTTGCTTTTCATCACCACCGCTGACACCGAGATCCTGGCAGCCGCTAGAGCTTCGGAACATTTACCTGAAGGTTTCCCGAAGCTCCTGTGTGCCAACCCTGCTGTGCTGGATGACCCTGCGACGTTCTTCGAGAGGGAACTGCCCGAGGCCAGGGCGGTGCTGGTACGGTTGCTCGGTGGACAGAGGGCATGGCCAGAGGGGCTCCAGGAGTTGCGACGGCGGTGCGAGCGGCTGCGGGTACCGCTGCTCGCCTTCGGCGGGGAGGCCGAGCCGGACGCGGAGCTTGTGGCGTTGTCGACCGTGCCCTCAGGGACCGTGCTGGAGGCTTTCGAGTACCTGCGTCACGGCGGCGTCCGCAATACGGAGAACCTGCTCCGCTTCGTCGCCGACACCGTTCTCATGGAAGGCTACGGTTTCGAGCCTGCGTCGGAGCTGCCTGAGATCGGCGTTTACCATCCGTGGTTGCCTGAAGGCTCCTCGGTCGAAGAACTGCTCGCGCGGCAAGATCCAGCGCGGCCTACTGTCGGTGTGATCTTCTACCGCGCCCACTGGATGAGCGGGAATACAGACTTCTTAGATACGCTCGTCGAGGCACTGGACGAGGCCGGGGCCGACGCCCTGCCTGTCTACTGCTACTCGTTGCGTGCAGGTCCTGACGGGCGGGTGCCAGCCCTGGAGGTGCTGAAAGACAGAGTAGACTGCCTCGTCACCACCGTCCTCGCAGGCGGTGGGTCCAACGCAGCGGACGCCAGCAAGTCCGGCTCGCCAGAGGGATGGCTGGAGTGGGATGTACCGGCACTCGAGGAGCTCGGCGTCCCGGTCATACAGGGCATCTGCACGACCTCGACACGCGAGGCCTGGCTCGCCTCCGACGCCGGACTCTCCCCGCTGGATACAGCTTGGCAGGTGGCGATCCCCGAGTTCGACGGGCGCATCATCGGGGTCCCCTTCTCGTTCAAGGAACGCTTAGGCGTTGACTCGCCCGTCGGCGCCCCGCTCACCCTCTACAGAGCCGACCCCGAACGTACAGGGCGTCTTGCCGGGCTCGCGGCGCGGTTTGCCAGCCTCGGGCATTTCCCGAACTCAGAGAAGAGAGTAGCCGTCCTACTCTCTAACTACCCGACAAAACACTCGCGGATCGGCAACGCAGTCGGGCTGGATACCCCGGCGAGCGCCATCAGGTTGCTCCATGCGATGTGCCAGGCCGGCTACGCGGTCGAAGGTGTTCCCGAGAGTGGCGACGGGCTCATCCACTCGCTCATCGCCGCCGGGGGCCATGATCTGGAGTTTCTGACTGGAGCTCAGCTCGGGGACGCCGCCGGACGTCTTGATGCGAAACGCTACGCGGCGTGGTTCAGCCGGCTGCCCGAGGCATTGCGGAGTGAGGTCGAGAAGCACTGGGGGAGGCCGCCGGGTGATCTATACGTAGACGATGGAGAATTTGTGGTGGCTGGGCTCTCGTTCGGTAACGTCTTTGTAGGCATCCAGCCGCCGCGGGGGTTCGGAGAGAACCCGATCGCGATCTACCACGACCCCGACCTTCCTCCGACGCACCACTACCTCGCTGCGTACTGGTGGATGATCGAGGAGTTCGGTGCTGACGCGATAGTCCACCTCGGCAAGCACGGTACGCTGGAGTGGCTGCCCGGCAAATCTCTGGGCCTCTCGCCCTCGTGCGCCCCCGATGCCGCTTTGCGCGACGTGCCGCTGTTCTATCCTTTTGTCGTTAACGACCCTGGCGAGGGGACGCAGGCCAAACGGAGGGCGCACGCGACCGTCGTAGACCACCTGATCCCACCCATGACCCGCGCCGAGACTTACGACGATCTGGCGAAGCTCGAACAACTCCTCGACGAGTACTACCAGGTAGAGACGCTAGATCCGTCCAAGCTCCCCGCGATTAGGGTCAGGATCTGGGAGACCCTCCGCGAGGCGGAGCTCCACCGCGACCTTGGCGTCGAGGAGCAGCCCGAGGAGTTCTCGGACTTCCTCACCCACGTCGACGGATACCTCTGCGAAATAAAGGACCTGCCCATCCGCGGAGGCCTCCACGTACTCGGCGAGACGCCCGAGGGCGAGGCCCTGCGCCACCTCCTCGCCTCGATCCTACGCCTCGGCGCCGGTGAAATCCCTGGGTTGCGCTGCGCGGTCTGCGCCGCCTTCGGCCTGGACGAGGGGTTCCTTGCGGAGAACGGCGGCACGAAGGTCGAGGCCCCGCCCGGGCTCGCCGGACGCTTCCCCGGAACAGTGGTGACGGCCTCGGATCTCCTGGACAAGCTGGAGGAAGCTCAGCAGGCCCTGCTCCTCGCACTGGAGGAGCGTGGCTGGGACGTGGACTCTGCAAGCACGGTGTGCGAGGAGACGCTTGGCGTCGCCGACGCGGGCGTGGAGCGGTCGTTGCGCTTTGCGGCCGGGGAGGTCGTTCCGCGCCTGATGCGTACGTCCGAGGAGATGGGCAACCTCCTCTCCGGCCTCGGGGGCGCATACGTGCTTGCGGGACCGTCGGGCTCGCCTACGCGGGGGCTGGTGAACGTGCTCCCGACGGGGCGCAACTTCTACTCCGTGGACCCGAAGGCGCTGCCTAGCGCTCTCTCGTGGGAAGTCGGACAGGGGCTCGCTGACGACCTGCTGCAGCGCTATCTGGAAGAAGAGGGCCGCTATCCGGAGACGGTTGGCATCGTGGTGTGGGGGACGGCGGCCATGAGAACCCAGGGCGACGACGTCTCTGAGATCCTGGCTCTGCTCGGCGTGCGGCCCGTGTGGAACGAGGAGTCGCGGCGGGTCGTCGGGCTCGAGGTGATCCCGCTCGAAGAGTTAGGGCGGCCTCGCGTGGATGTTACCGTCAGGATCAGCGGTTTCTTCAGGGACGCTTTTCCGAACCTGATCTCCCTCCTCGACGAAGCGTTCACCACCGTCGCCAACCTCGACGAGCCAAGCAACATGAACTTCGTCAAAAAGCACGCCAGCGAGGAGAAGGACCAGGGTGCCGACGAACGCTACTCGACCACACGCATCTTCGGATCCAAGCCAGGCGCTTACGGTGCCGGCCTGCTTCCGCTGATGGACGCTCGCAACTGGCGCACGGACGAGGATCTGGCCGAGGTCTACGCCGTCTGGGGAGGCTATGCCTATGGTAGAGGGTTAGATGGCGTCGAGGCGCGGGAGGCCATGAAGTCCAACCTGCGTAGGACGGAGGTTGCTGTAAAGAACATAGACAACCGCGAGCACGACCTCTTCGACTCGGATGACTACTTCCAATACCACGGCGGTATGATCGCCGCCGTCCGCGCCCTGACGGGCCGCGACCCGAAAGCGTACATCGTAGACTCCGCCGACCCATCGAGGGTTAAGACCAGGGACCTCTCCGAAGAGGCCCGCCGCGTCTTCCGCAGTCGGGTGGCGAACCCCAAATGGATCCACGCCATGGAGCGTCACGGCTACAAGGGCGCTTTCGAGCTCTCGGCCACCGTGGACTACCTCTTCGGCTACGACGCCACCGCGGGCGTCGTCGAGGACTGGATGTACCGGGACGTAACCAGGAAGTACGTCCTCGACGAGAGAGTAAGGGACTTCATGCAGCAGTCCAACCCCTGGGCCCTGCGCGCCATCTCGGAGCGCCTGCTTGAGGCGGCGCAACGCGGACTGTGGTCAGAGCCCGACGAAGAGGACCTGAAAGCACTCAAGCGTACATATCTGGAGAACGAGGGGATGCTGGAGGAAAGTATCTCGTGAACGCGTATAGGGATCCCTACCCATTCTCTGCCATCGTCGGTCAGGATGATCTGAAGCTGGCGCTCCTGGTTAACGCCGTATCTCCTGAGATCGGGGGCGTGCTGGTGCGCGGCGAGAAGGGGACGGCGAAGTCTACGGCGGTGCGTGCGCTGGCTAGGCTACTACCCAGGATCGAGGTTGTCGCCGGTTGTCCCTACTCCTGCGACCCTGCTGCCCCCAATCCCGAGTGTCCGGCAGGACCACACCACCCCGGCGTGCCCACCGAGACGAGGCCGGTCCGGCTGGTGGAGTTGCCCGTGGGGGCGAGTACGGACCGTCTTACCGGGACTCTGGATATCGAGAAGGCGCTCTCGGAGGGTAGAAAGGCGTTCGAGCCGGGGTTGCTGGCGGCGGCGCACAGGGGCATCCTGTACGTGGACGAGGTGAACCTTCTCTCCGACCATCTAGTCGACCTACTTCTGGACGTGGCGGCGATGGGCATGAACCACGTCGAGCGCGAGGGTGTTAGCGTGCGCCATCCCTCGCACTTCATCCTGGTCGGCACGATGAACCCGGAGGAGGGCGAGCTTCGCCCCCAGCTTTTGGACCGCTTCGGCATCACCGTCGAGGTCTCGGGAAACCCCGAGCCCGCCGACCGCGTTGAAGTCGTCCGTCGCCGACTGCACTACGAGGCCGACCCGGAAGGGTTCTCCGGAGTATGGTCGGCCGCGGACGAGGAACTCGCCACGTCTGTAGAATCGGCCCGGCTGCGGCTTCCTGAGGTGGGTCTGGATGAGGACATCCTGTTCAGGATCTCGACCCTCTGCGCAGAACTCGGCGTCGACGGCCTGCGCGGCGACCTCGTAACGGCGAAGACCGCGCGCTCGCTAGCCGCCTGGGACGCCAGGGACCGGGTCGTTCTCGAGGACGTGAGGCGGGCCGCCCTGCTGGCCCTCTCGCACCGCCGCAGACGCGGACCCTTCGAGCAGCCTGGCATAGACCCCGAGGAACTCGAGAATGCCCTCTCGGAAGACCCGGATCCACCTGATGGTCCCGGCGGCGCTACGACCCCGGCCGCTACAGGCGAGGATAGGGGCGCGCCTGACCGCGAGCCCTCGGAGGTGCGGACGGGGGCAGGAGAGCGGAGCCACGCTGCGGCGGATCCGTTCTCCCCCATGCGGCTCGAGGCCTCGGAGAAGGGCAAGGGCGGTCCCCTCGGCCGAAGGAGCCGGGTCTCGGGTGAGACCGGGCATCCTGTCGCGGACCGGGAGAACGGAGGGAGACCGAGGGACATGGCGCTGGCAGCAACGGTACGGGCTGCGGCGCCCCACCAGAGGGCGCGTGGGCGGGAGGGTTCCGGTCTCGTTGTGCGTCCTACTGATCTTCGGGAGAACGTCAGGGAGGGGAGGGAGGGGAACCTGATCCTCTTCCTCGTCGACGCGAGCGGCTCGATGGCCGCCCGCAAACGCATGTCCGCCGTAAAGGGCGCCGTCCTTTCCCTGTTGAACGACGCCTACCAGCGCCGGGATAAGGCCGCCCTGATCTCCTTCCGCAAAGAGGAAGCCAGGATACTTATTCCCCCGACGTCGAGCGTGGAGCTGGCCGCCCCGCGCCTGGAAGAACTCCCCACCGGGGGCCGCACGCCCCTCGCGGCCGGTCTCGAGAAGGCCACCGAGGTGCTGAAAAGGGAGAAGCTGCGCGACAGGGAGCGCCGGCCTCTGCTGGTCCTGCTTACCGACGGGAGGGCGACGGCGGGGCCCGACCCGCTGCCGGCCGCGGCGCGACTGCGCTCCCTCAGGGCAACTTCGTTCGTTGTCGATACAGAGGAAGGGTACGTTCGGCTCGGGATGGCGGGCGAGCTGGCAGGGGCGATGGGGGCGCGGTGCCTGCGCCTCGAGGAATTGCGGGCTGAGTCGCTGGTCGAGCTCGTCGAGAGGAGAAGGGTGGCGTGAGCGAGACGCGGAAGACAAGGGAACCAAGAGAGCAGCGGCTGAGAAGGAGGTCGAACAGGGAGAGGCCTCTACTCATCGTCAACACAGGCCACGGCAAAGGCAAGTCCACGGCCTCCTTCGGGGTCATGCTCAGGGGCTGGGCGCGCGGCTACCGCATCGGGGTCTACCAGTTCGTCAAGAGCGGCAAGTGGAACGTCGGCGAACAGAAGGCCGCCGAGGCCTTGGGCAACATCGACTGGTTCAAACAGGGCGACGGATGGACGTGGACCGTAAAGGACCTGGAACACTCCGCCGACCTCGCCCGCGAGGGCTGGGAAGAGGTCAAGCGCCGTCTGGCAGACGAGACCTACGATATGCTGCTCCTCGACGAGTTCACCTACCCCATGAAGTTCGGCTGGGTGGACACGAACGAGGTCGTTGAAGTCTTCCAGAACCGTCCCGGCTTCCAGCACGTCATCATTACAGGCCGCGACGCCCCGCCGGAACTGGTGGAGATCTCCGACCTCGTAAGCGAGGTAAACAAGGTCAAACACCCCTTCGACGAGGGCCACAGGGGACAGAAGGGTATCGAGTGGTAGACATCCCCCGCATAGTGGTCGCCGGTACCCACTCGGGGGTCGGCAAGACGACCATAGCCTCGGGACTTATGGCCGCACTCTCGTCGAAGGGCTACAGGGTCGCCCCCTTCAAGGTCGGCCCCGACTTTATTGACCCCTCGTACCACACCCTCGCCGCCGGCCGGCCGGGTCGCAACCTCGACGCCTTCCTCTCCGACCCCGATCTAATCGGCCCGCTCTTCGCCCACGGCGCACAGGGTGCGGATATAGCCGTGATCGAAGGCGTCATGGGCCTCTTCGATGGCAAGGGAGGTGGGAATCTCGCCTCCACAGCCCACGTCACCATGCTGCTCGATGCGCCCATAGTTCTCGTCGTCGACGCTAGGGCGATGTCCCGCTCCGTAGCGGCCATGGTCCACGGATACACGACATTCGACCCGAAGTTGCGAGTCGCGGGTATTGCCCTCAACCGTGTCGGCTCTGAGGCCCACGAGAAGATGCTCCGTGAAGCCCTGAGACCGCTCGGCATCCCCGTCCTCGGCGTCCTGCGCCGCGACGACCATGTACAGACGCCGAAAAGACACCTCGGCCTCGTCCCGGTCGCCGAGCGCCGTCGGGAGGCCGCCCGCTCGCTCGATGCTCTCGGGACGGTGATCTCCCGTTCTCTAAACCTCGACAATATAGTGAGGCTTGCCCGTTCTGTCGGAGCTCTAGAAGCCGAGCGCTGGAGTCCAGAGTCTCCGGACCTGGATCGGTCCGAGGGCGTCCGCGTGGCGGTTGCGTCAGGACCCTCGTTCAGCTTCCTGTACCGCGAGAACCTGGAGCTACTGCAGGGCGCGGGCGCTGAGATCGTAACCTTCGACCCGACCGTGGAGGAGGAGTTGCCATTCGGAACGGACGTTCTCTACCTCGGTGGTGGGTTCCCCGAGACCTACGCCGAGGCGCTGTCAACGAACGGGCGGATGCGCGAGGACGTCCGGGGTTTCGCCGCGAGCGGGCGTCCCGTCGTCGCCGAGTGCGGAGGGTTGTTGTACCTGGTGCGCGAGCTGGACGGGCATCCGATGTGCGGCGTGCTCGACGCAGAGGCCAGGATGACGGGCCGGCTCACGCTCGGATACAGGGAAGCTTGCGCGCTAACAGACTCGCCGCTGGCTGAGTCGGGCGCCAACGTTCGCGCACACGAGTTCCATTACTCGGTCGTCAAGCCTGGAGCCGGTAAGAGGCCGGCCTGGGATCTGGCTGGCCGCGGTCGAGAAGGCTTCGTGGCCGGAGGAGTGCACGCGAGCTACCTGCACACCCACTGGGCCGCGACGCCGGAAGTGGCGCGCAGGCTGGTGCTGGCGGCATCGCGGAGCACAACGGGGGTCGGGGTATGAACGGGCGGCTCGTCGGGGTGGGGGTAGGGCCGGGAGACCCCGAGCTGTTGACGGTCAAAGGCCTGCGCGTGTTGCGCGAGGCTGATGAGGTCTTCGTGCCCGTGGCCGACACTGGCGAAGTCGGGCGAGCCGAGGCAACAGTGCGCGAGTATTTGGGCGAAGGGCAGATCAGGCGCCTCCTCTTCGCCCTCTCGGACGACATAGAGGCCAGGGAGCGTAACTGGACGAACGCGGCCCAAGGAGTCTTGGATCACCTGCAAAGCGGCAAGACGTGCGCTTTCGCTACCATCGGAGACCCCAACGTCTATTCGACCTTCACCTATCTGGCACGCACCGTTCGGGAGATGGAACCTGAGGTAGAGGTAGAGACGGTACCAGGGATCACGGCACTGCAGGACCTGGCTTCGCGGAGTGGGACGGTCCTCCTCGAGGCCGACGAACGGCTGGCTCTCCTGCCTTTCACGGCAGGGGAGGAGTCCCTGAGGGAGGCGCTCGCCGGGTTCGAGACGGTGGTCTGTTACAAAGGCGGAAGCAGGCTTGGGGAGGTGCTCCGGGTTGCGGAGGGGGGCGGGTGGCTGGAAGGCGCCGTGTACGGCGCGAGGCTCGGGATCGAGGGCGAAGACGTCGTGCCCGCCTCGGAGATGAGAGGGCGGGAGGGGACGTACCTGTCGACCGTTATCTTCACCAGTCGGGGAGCGACACGTGGGTAAGGTGTGGTTTATCGGGGCGGGACCGGGGGCGCCGGACCTGCTGACGGTCAGGGGAGCCAGGCTCATCGGCGAGGCCGACGTGGTGGTCTGGGCCAGAAGCCTCGTCCACGAAGGTGTCCTCCAATACGCCCGCTCCGGCGCCCGGATCTTCGAGTCGACGACCATACCGCTCGAAGGCGTGCGCAGGCTCTACGAGCACGCGGTGGAAGATGACCTGAGAGTAGCCAGGGTGCATTCAGGCGATCCCAGCCTATACGGGGCCTTGATGGAGCAGATCGAGCTTTGCGACGAGCTAGGCCTCGATTGGGAGATAGTCCCCGGTGTCTCCTCTTTGGGGGCCGCCGCGGCAGCCATCGGACGAGAGTTGACCGTGCCCGAGGTCTCGCAGTCCGTGATCCTGACGCGCCGCGCGAGCCGCACCCCGATGCCGGAGGGCGAGGAAATAAGGAGTTTCGCGCAGCACGGGACGATCATGGCGATCTTCCTCTCCGCAGCCAAACCGCGCGTCCTGCAGGAGGAACTCCTTGAGGGCGGCTACGCCCCCGAGACTCCTTGCGTTGTGGTCTACAGGGCGAGCTGGCCCGACGAAGAGGTTATCGAGTGCAGGCTCGATGACCTCGCCCACAGGGTGCGGGAGGCAGGCTTCACCAGGCAGGCGCTCATACTTGTCGGTCCTGGTCTCGGGGCCGGCGGGACGAGATCCCACCTCTACAGCCCCGCGTTCTCGCACATGTTCCGCCGGGCGAAGCCTGCGGCGAAGGGGGTAGATGCCGCCACGTAAGCTCCGCGAGCCTTCCATGCCCCCGAGCATGGAGAAGGTCAAGGGCCAGAAGCTCAGGACGGGCTGGACCACGGGCACCTGCGCCGCCGCTGCAGCCAAGGCCGCGGCCCGCGCGCTCGTGAGCGGCCGTCCGCAGGCCCGCGTCGACGTGAAGTTGCCAGGGAAACGTCCCGAGCGACGCGTCGAATTCGATGTGGAGCGCTGTGATCTTGGAGATTCTTGGGCTGAGGCCGTCGTCGTCAAGGATGCCGGCGATGACCCGGACGTCACCGACGGTGCCTATCTCACTGCCCGCGTTTCGTGGCAGGAGGAGCAGGGGCTCGAACTGGACCGGGGTGATGGCGTCGGCATCGTTACCAAACCGGGGCTCGGGCTCCCTGTTGGAGGGCCGGCCATAAACGCCGTGCCGCGGCGTATGATCTCCACCTCCGTACAGGAAGTCCTCGACCCGAACGAGCGTGGCGTCCGCATCGTCATAAGCGTCCCGGGCGGCGAGAGGATGGCCGAGAAGACGACCAACGCCCGCCTCGGAATCGTCCGCGGCATCTCCATCCTCGGCACCACGGGCATCGTTCGCCCCTTCTCGACTGCCGCCTGGGCCGCGAGCGTCGTCCAGGCCGTCAACGTCATGGGAGCGCAGGGCCACAAGACCTTCGTCCTCTCGACCGGGGGCCTCACCGAGAAGGCCGCGATGCGCCTGCTGCCAGACCTCCAAGAGGTGAACTTCGTAGAAGTCGGGGACTTCACAGGGCAGGCTATAAAGAAGGCTGTGGAGAACAGGCTTGAGCGCTGCTTCTTCGTCGGGATGGCGGGTAAGATCTCCAAGCTCGCCGCCGGGGTCATGATGACTCACTGGACTCGCTCGAAGGTGGACAACGATCTGCTGGCGGAGATAACCATGGAAGCCGGTGGCTCTAACGCTCTCATCGAAGAGGTCAAAGGTGCCAATACAGCCCGTCACGCATTCGAGCTCTGGCGGTCGGCACACCTCGAAAGAGCCACGGACCTCCTCTGCAAACAGGCCGCGGAGATTCTCGCCGAGTACGCTGAAGGTAAACTCGAGGTTCATGTCATCCTCGTCGACTTCGACACCCTCGAACCCGCCGGAGCCAGTCCCGGCGCCCTGGCGCTGACGACGAAAGGTACAGTGTGAGCCTGGGCTGCATAACCGTCGTTGGTGTCGATGGAAGGCCGCTCGACGAGGAGATCGAAAGGTTACTGCGTGGTGCCGCGCTCGTCGCCGGCGGTAGAAGACACCTGGAGATCCTCGGCGTTGAGCGCGGGCGCGCCGTGGTTTTTGAGGGGGACCTCTCCGAGGCGCTAGCGCAGATCGAAGGTACTGAGGGTTCTGTTGTGGTGCTCGCGTCGGGGGACCCCGGGTTCTTCGGGATCGTGCGCCTGCTCGGCGCGCGGTTCGGGAGGGAGAACCTTCGTGTTCTGCCGGGCCTCTCCTCGGTCGCGCTGGCTTTCGCCCGCGTCGGGCTCTCGTGGGATGACGCGGTTACGGTCAGCGCCCACGGCCGCGACCCCCGGCGGGCCATCAACGTCTGCCGCGCCCACCCGAAGGTCGCCGTCCTCACCGCCCCCGACTTCGGACCAGCCGAACTCGCGGAGGCGCTCGGCGGGCTGGAGCGCACCTTCGTGGTCGCCGAGAAGCTCGGCGGGCCAGACGAACGGGTCTTTCACGGCGACGCCGGCACGGTCGCGGGTATGGAGTGGGAAGACCCAAACGTGGTACTCCTTCTGGACGAAGAAAGGATGTCGGTAGCAAGAGGTTGGATCTCATCTGGCATTCAGGGTCGGGGGCGGTGGGCGCTTCCCGAAGAAGAGTTCGAGCACCGGTCCGGCATGATCACCAAGTCAGCGACCCGCGCCTTCGTACTCTCGCGCCTCGGTCCAGGGCCGGGAGACCTGATCTGGGACGTCGGAGCCGGCAGCGGCGCCGTAGCCATCGAGTGCGCCCGTCTCGGCGCCGCCGCCGTCGCTGTCGAACGCGACCCCGAGAGCTGCGCCCGTATCCGCCGCAACGCCGGGCGCCTCAAAGCCCAGGTACAGCTCGTCGAGGGCGTGGCCCCGGAGGCCCTGCGGAACTTACCTGAACCTGACGCCGTCTTCGTCGGCGGGACCGGCGGTGCCTTTGAGGAGATCGTCAAGCTCTCCGCCGTCCGGGCGCGCTGGACGCTCGTGCTGGCCCTCGTCACCCTCGAGCGGGTCGT
>Ga0126314_10000417_pt1 | contig 20787 bp, 16 predicted proteins | sample Plot105B_FD_92535 | JGI IMG/M metagenome (GOLD analysis project Ga0126314, IMG submission 92535) | Serpentine soil microbial communities from UC McLaughlin Reserve, CA, USA - Plot105B | ecosystem: Environmental > Terrestrial > Soil > Grasslands | place: USA: UC McLaughlin Reserve, Lake County... | reverse complement strand
GTCTACCATGTAAGTCTGTTTTTTCTTTGATTTGAGGTAGGTATGAAGAGCAAACATGTCATATCTTCCCCTACGGTTAAATTTGTGATTTCATTGTGAATAGTTTTGCTTGAGTATTGGTACTTCATTTGTTTTTGGAGTTTAAAAATTTTGTCTTACGAATAATACTATGGGAAGTATGTTGATGCTTGTCAGCTTCAAGACTCTCACTGTAGGTAGTCTCTCCAATTACCTTTGGTCCAGTGCAACTCATCTTTATTATTCATGAAAGGCTCTAGCTTTGCTGAATATGATTCTTCTATAACTTTCTTAGTGAATTCGGTCAAGACATTATTCCAAAGGGGAGGGTTATTTTGAGAAAAATTTTTTGTATAATCTGATGCTGATAGTTGACGTTGTTTCTGGTAGCTATTGACATTGATGCAATAGACACAGCTCTAATGGCAGTATGCATTTGGGTAACATTGCTGTTGCAGCTGCTGTCATCTGTATCCTTCAGCTCAGAGTAGTCCTTGGCAAAACATTCCTCAGCGTTATTGTCTTGTATTGGTTGCTTGGTAGCTATGGTTACTAGTGATGTGTGTATGTCGCATTGCTTAGGACTATGTAAAGATGCAAAGATACATAGACTTCGTGTATTGATATAAAGAAACTATCTTATATCGATCACATTTTTCATTTTTGATGATATTTCATTCGTATTCTTAAACACCGCTATCTCTTTTTCTTCTCTCCAAATCTGAAATAGATTTTCTCGATATTTCTATGGCTTTTTTTCTTTTTGGTTGCAATACAAGTATGTAGAATGATCCGACAAGGTATATAGACAGCAAAACAATCTGTGCAACAGTGGTCTCCAAGGTAGGATGAATTCCAGTCATCTTTGCTAGGTTAATATCAAATCTAGGTATTATGCCGATCATATGTGTTGTAGGAATGTATCCTGCCTCCTGAAATGAACGAATTGTATTTCCCATAAATGCAATCGACATATAAGCTCCTATGCCCATGGTTAAACCAAATAAAACTCTAAGTGGAAGCTTCTTACCCAGCTTTCTTACAAGAAACACCACTCCTACTATCATAGCAATACCTAGTGCCAAACCGGCTATAACATACAATTCCATATATTTTGCAAAAGATAGCATTGCTTGATAGAAGAGGACGGTTTCAAATCCTTCCCTATATATAGTAAAGAAAGAGAGCATTACAAAAACTAACACGCTTCCAGTAGTGGTTGCCTTCCATACCTTTGCTTTGACAAATTCAATCCATTTCTTTGTCTCAACCTTATTTAAAACCCAGAAACTGACCCAAAACAAGACAGCTACTGCGGAAATACCGGCAATAGCTTCAATTAGTTCTCTATTTACTCCAGATAATTCTATAATATACTGAGCAATAAACCATGTAACAGCTGTTGCCGAGACCGCTATAGCGATACCATAATACACATGTTTTTTGAACCGTTCGTTTCTTGATGCCTCTAGGTAAGTAAGAATCGCACCTATAATCAGAGCTGACTCAAGACCCTCTCTAAATATTATAGAAAAAGATGTCGAAAATGCTATTGTAGGAGCTATCAATCCAGTACCAGATACAAGTCTTTCTGACTCATCTAATCCTTGTCTGATTTCGAACGCCTTGTTCTGTACTTTTTCATAGCTTGTTTTAGTTTGGATAAGGTTTCGTAACTCAGCAAATTTTATTTCCATATCGAGAGTAAAATCAGGATTTATGGGCCGTAGCGGAACTTCAATGTTTTCATAACTGTCCAAATAGGCAGAACGAGAAGTTGATAATGCCTCAGCATAGCTTCCTTTACTATATTGATTCAGCATATCATCTAAACTTAATCTGATTTGATCAATATTATTTCTGACCGAAACCTTTGAAGAATCCGAAGCCTGTCCTATGCCTCGTCTTTCTCCTGTATAAATCCCAAAACCTTTGCTTAGTGTCTGTATGTCTGCAAATGTCTTTCCATTTTTTATTCCTGCTAATGATGATGGTGTAGTCAGTGGAGCAGTAGCAGTAGTAGTTGTTAACTCTCTGTTGCCGTTTGTATTAGGAGATATGCTTGGGATATTATTCTGACTCAAAGAGTCGCTATTCAAAAAATATTGTGCCTTATCTAAGTTCAATAGTATAGAGTTAACAGATGACGTAATTTTATCACCGGGCACTTTATCTTTTATCATCTGCCTTAGTTGTTCTCTCATTGCTAGTTCTATGTCAGATTTGAGCTTAGAATCATGTTTTTCGATTGGAGGTTCTAGATATTCAAAATTATCCAAATATGCACTAACGGCAGCCTGATCGGCGCCAATGTAATCACCTTTTTTAACATCTAGGATGAGATTTTGAAGCAGATTTCGTATTGTTGCAAAGTATTGCGTAAATTGATTAGACTGAGCAGAAAACTGCCTGTAGCTACCAACGGGGTTAGAAGATGCATTCACCAAGCTTTGTCCCAGAATATTTTTTTCCATGGAAGAGATCAGCTTTGAAACAAGTTGATCGTTAGATTGGTTCTTTAGTAAATAGTCTAACTGATTGAAAGATAGTTTTATTTCAGAATCCTTGTTATTATTGCTATTGCCTATAGATTCAGATATCTGACCGTAATATATTGATCTCGATGTGTTGACCAAGCCTAACGCATTCTCATAATCTATTTGGCCTAAATGCTGCTGTTGTTGTTTATTTATACCTTTATTATTTTGTCCTGCATTGCTACCATGGACATTATTTGAAGTACTTGCATTTGATAACTGGTATGATTTTTCGGCGTCCCTTAACATGAATACAACAGTCTGTAACATAATCGGTATTCTATCTGCATCAGGTATTGACTCTATTATATGGCTAGATATAGAATTCAACGAATACATATCTTTTGCAATGGTATTTTTGATACTATCAATTGAGCTTCCAGATTTTATCATAAATGGAATATCTGTTAGTGCAGACTCGAACCTTTTATCAGAAAGACTTTCGTTCATGTCCACTTGTCCAACTAGATTTCCAATAGAAGGAAATATTACAGAATGAGGAATATACGCATGAGCAAAGGCCGCATACCTATCGCCTTTATTCAATGCATCTTGGGTTAAGCTGAGCTGTGTGTGTATTCTTTGTAAATTAAATAGGACAATAAACGCCTCAGTAGTGTTGAGTTTAGTATTACCAGTAGGAGATCTGGCTAAAATTGAATTTGTAGACGTTATCTTATCGTTATTATTTTGCGCATTAACTTGATAATTAGAGGAAAAAATAGAAAAGATAAGCAGATGTATTATAATAAATGAGGCCATAACACAACTAACGTTTGATCTTAATGGCACTGCCCTGAGGATATACAAATTAGTTGCTCTTTTCTTTGTCATAATACTTATTTCCTCTTTTTTAGCCTTGGTCTATTGGAAGAATAATCATTAGGCTCTCCTAATTAAATACTCTATGTATTTAAATATTCATATAGTTTTCAAGATTGAGAGTAACACGCTACGATATTTTGTCTATAATGCAGAAGCTCATGGATAGCCAATATAATTGCAGGTCAGGGCAGTTAAATTAGATATTAAAATCTAGCAACGCTTGTTTCGACGCCAATGTAAAGTGACGATAGATTATTTAAATATTAGGCTTTCCTAATTAGGCCGAGCTAACTTATGCAGAGTATCAACAATTCCAATTCCAAGGATCGGACTATTAACTTGTCCACGCTTGTAGAGATTCCAGATAAGACCGGATGCAAAATAATAATGTCTGTTACAAATATTTCAAAGACAGTATCGCAGATATCCAGGGAAAACAACCTTCCCCAAAGTTCCACCTATAAAAAAATTAAAAGACTGTTGAACCTAGGTCTAATAACAATAGAAAGAATCAATATTGATCAGAAAGGAAAGAGGGTCATACTCTATAGAAGCAAGATAAAATCATTAGAGATCAATCTTCAAGCCGGAGATGTGTTTATGAGATATAACACAGAAGATGCTACTGCTCCATATTATAGATTTTGATACAAACATGATAAGGTAACAGATTTTGTTTCTTCACCATAGATATGAGGACAATATTGCACAGCATACTCTTGCGTACGAATAATTTACAATTATGATAATAAGCGAACACTAAAAATAATGTGGAAACTTAATATAAGAAATCATCAATGAGGTTTCTCTTCTTCATGTTTGTTTCATTAGTTATATTGTTTGATCAGTATTCTCATTATGGACAATCTATATTTAGTATAAATAGTATAAATAGCCTCTGACAGTTCAGTCAAGCTACTATATTCATTAATTGTTATTCTCAATGATATAGACTGGTAAGTGTCAACTAAGAAAGCTGCTGCTGACAATAACAAATTGATACAGTGAAGCGTATATTATATTAGAGAATTATGAATCACGTAATCATTTTAGCTTGATGATAGCAGCAACCTCCTTAGCAGTGGTTGTTGCCAGAGCATCCTGTACTGCTTTGGACACATGTTCTGGAGCGGTAAGACTTGAAAAATCGACTAGTTTTGTGTCGTCCAATATGTGTACCTGTGGTGAAAGATCATGGTTCCTATCATTTGATTTAAATAACAAAGATTCGATCTTTTCTGCTACTTCTTCCTTCTTACCACTGAAAATGGCTGCGTTATCTATGGATAACTTTATTCGACCATACTTATCTAACACTAATAGCGATTGTTTTTTCGATTTCAAAAACAATTTCTTGGTTTCCATCTCACATGCAAACACATGGTAATTATTCATATTGAATATTCGTTTTGTAGTGTAATTTCGTTTTGTAGTGTAATTTCGTTCTGTATCGCTAATTCCAAATAACTTACATGCCAATATATTGGCTTCTTCCCTGCTAATCTCTTTTGCATTAGATGTACCGATATCCAAGCTCATATTACCCACTACAGTTACGCGTAGAATGGATCTTTCACTAATGTATTTTGATTGCACAATAATGGATTCGGGAAGTGCCCCTTTAATAAGTGCTGTCTGCTTTACATCTTCTATCAACAATGATACATCATCTGGATTTGGATCTATGATTGTTCTTTCTTGCTCTTCATATATCATAGCAGCGGCCACCCCTATAGAAGATATGACCTCCGCATTTGCTGCTAACTTGTAAGAAAACTTTAGATATTTAGCTACGTAAGGAGATAGAACTGATGCGCCACCTCCCGCTCCAATAATAGTGATATTGGATTGCCCGGGATTTAGTTTGTATTGCTTTAGCATAGGTATAATAATATCGAGGATTTTGTTTGCTGATATATCTAAAATAGATTTAGATATTCCTTCCAGATCAGTGCCCAACTTTTCAGATAAGATAGAGATTGCGGCCCTGGCTGATGTTTGATTACCTTTGGCATAATCTCCTTTCTCGATCAAACCGAGTGAATTTGCAGCACAAGTATTGGTTATTGCGAAAAGCTTGCCGTCTTTTCCTCTAATAGCAGCGTAATCTGCAGGGTCTCCATCTTTTGGTTGAAAAGTAACCAGCTCACCACCTTCTAATTCTTCAGGATCTGCAAAACAAGAATATTGTAAACCGGCAATATGTGCTGATCTCGGACCTACATCAACAATTTTTTTGCTGTTTGATGACAACCTTACTAGCGAGCCTCCTGCAACACCTGCTACTCTTACATCCAAAGAACGCATGCATGTAGGATGCTGCATTATGGTTACATATTGAATCTGAGGTTTGCCGTCTTTAATCATACAAATGTTAGTTGATGTACCGCCAACCTCAATGAACACTCCGTTTAAAATACGTAAATGAAGGAGAGCTCCTGCTATACTAGCGGCAGGCCCTGACAGCACTGTTACTATTGGCTTAATCTGAAAAGTCTTCATATCTGTTACTCCCCCATCACCTTTCATGACCATAAGAGGAGCATTAATTCCTTTTTTCTTCTTAACAGCAGATTCAACGAATTCGGCGGTGCTAATTGCCTTTGGTAGGATGCTTGCATTGATTGCTGCAGTTAAAGTACGAATTTCAAGGCCATATATTCCCGTGAGTTCATGTCCTGCTATTGCTGGTATATCAGAGTTATCTACTACAAACTTTTCATTACTCGGATCATCTACTCCATATGCTTCACTAACGACAAGCGCCTGAGCTCCCTCTTGCTTTAGCTGAGAAATTGTAGATCTGATTATGTCAGATTCAAGGTAACTTGAAGTGTCCAAAAACCTGTAGCATGTTTTCAGATAGCTTTTTGATTCAAGTTGCAGGCTTTTTATATCCGTTCGTTTTATTACATTTGATCTATCCAAACCTACACCCATACCAATTATTCCAACTTTAGATGTGTCTCCTTCAAGTAATGCATTAACTGCTTGAGTGGTGCTATGCGATATTATTTCTATCTCAGAATTGTGTATCGAGTGTTTTTCCATAAGAATGGTTAACGCTTGTAATATTCCAGTCGAAACACCTTGATTGGATAGATGTGTTGTTGGAACAGTAACCTTGTCTATGATCCTTCCATCGATCATATCAATAGCGACTGCCTTGGTAAACGTACCTCCAACGTCGATACCTATTCTTATACGCCTGCAGTTTTTCTCATTATCCAAAGCTTCTCATTAGGTTTGCCTAATTATCGTGGGAACATAATTTAAACTCTACTATTGTCGTGACTTCAACAACCGGAATTAGTTAGGATTCAAGATAGGCTCATGGATTACAATCATGAGCCCTTTGTTGTTCCAATGCACATAATATATGCTGAGTAATGGGACTCATTAAAGAGTCTAAAGTAAATTATTTGCATATACAAATAAACATAGCACAGGAGATACACTTTATCTGTTGGCAAACTCAGAATCAACAGAAGCTAAAAGAATAGAAAATATCATGAGTAAGCGTCTAATAACTATTGGTGCGGACAGTAGTGCTTTTGATGCTGCTAAGCAGATGTCTGAAAAGATGATTAGCTCCATCATTGTTATGGATAATAATAAGGTAGTAGGAATACTGACGGAGCGTGATTTAGTGAAACAAGTATGTGCAACAGATTTACAGGCAAGTAAAGCCCCTCTCACCTCTATCATGTCAGCTCCACTTATTTCTATAGATAAAGATTCGAAAGTTGAGCATGCAGCTAACGTAATGATAAAAAATAAGTAAGACATTTGGGAATCACAGCTAGTAGTGAGAATAATCCTCAAATAATTGGCATAGTCAGTTCAAGAGATATAGTAAGATTGTACTTGGATACGTTAGGAAAGCACGAAAAGATGCTAACCAACCAGCTAATAGATAACTATTATTGGCAAGAGGAGCCTATGGAGGAGCTTAATTCTTAAATAACCTTTAGAGTCTTCCTGCTATATATTTGCGTCATTTTAGTAGCTTATGATAAACTAGAAAAAGTTGCTTTAGCGTTATTGCTTTAGATGGCTTCGATGAGTTGTACCATACATATTTGTCTATAAAAAATAAATAATCACGGTTAAAAAGAGCAATTATAGCGGTTTAGTTTATGTATTGTATCTGATCGTTTTTTATAAGCTTGATGAAGGAAACCATTTGTGATGTTCCTTTGTGGTGAAGAACCGCTTGAACTCATATTTTATGCTACCATGATTTCCAATCATGTTAATAGCAATAGCAATAATGGACTAAGATGTTCCATATTATAGACTTGAAGTCTTTAAAATCAGAACAGTGAAGTTAACCATTATATCTTCGAGAGCAGATGTAAAAGATGTACGACTATAACGACAACACCCAAAATGAAAGTCCATCAAAAACAGATAACAAATTTCTTGGCACATTATCTAAATTTATACACGAAGTAGAATCTGAATTGGATATAATGTTGCCTGGATCTGCATCCTTACAATTCTTGTCATACTACCGGATGATAGATCGTATAATATCACAGAAACTTAGCAAGAATCATCGTCAAGTTGTTATGTCCACTTGATGAAGACATAGAAACTTGACAAAGCAGCTGGCTCATTTTGTTGGGTATAGGTCAGTAAAGATCTCATTGCCCAATACCTCAGCAAACTCCTCTCTCTTTATTAGAGACAAGAAGGTTATTTTTTCTTTTTCAATATGTGTGAAAAGGCAAAGGCAAAAAAGAGAATAAAATAAGTAACAATACTATTATTTCATTTCCTCCAATTTTGATTGATTTATAATTTAGTAAAATAATTAGATTTAATCTTCCTACTCAATTTCTAATGTAATAATAATAATCGTCACTTCACAACACGCAAGATTCAACAAAAAGAATTAAATTTTCGGTAGATGTTAGACATTATCTGTTGTCATACCTAATACAACATGGAATAAAAATGAAATAAATTGATATATGTTTCTGACATAACACGTTTAACCTAATTTTCAAACAAAAGGAGATTATGATGTAATAGCATATGAATTACAAATGGACTGCATTAACTAATACAATTATTGGAACCTTAATGGCATCACTTGATCGAAATATAATTCTTATAGCATTACCTGCAATTGCATTAGATCTTCATACTTCATTTTTAACACTGATATGGATCGTTCTTATCTATTGGCTTGTCACAGCCGCTGTGCTTTTGAATTTTGGGAGGCTTTCGGATATGTTTGGCAGGGTCAGATTATACAATATGGGCTTTGCACTCTTTACGTTAGGATCGGGTCTGTGCAGTGTATCCCAAACGGGAGAACAATTGATATTATTTAGAATAATTCAAGCACTTGGAGCGGCATTTCTTTTTTCTAATAGCGCTGCAATAATTACCGACACATTTAGAGAAAATGAAAGAGCCAAAGCACTAGGATTAAATCAAACATCTATTGTTATCGGTTCCGTAATCGGACTTGTGCTTGGAGGTTTTTTGACATCATATTTAGGATGGAGATCAATCTTTTGGGTTAATATACCCATAGGCACATTTGCTACAATTTGGTCTTATTGTAAACTTAGAGAATTAGGTGTTATAAGAAAGGAGAAAATCGATTGGTTGGGAAATGTTACATTCGCAGGAGGATTGTCTATGATCCTAATAGGTGTAACTTTAGCCAATTTTAGAATTGTGACTCCATTTGAAATTTTGCTATCTATACTAGGCGGCTTGTCATTACTGATATTGTTTATCATTATAGAGAAAAAAATACCAAAGCCAATGTTTGATTTATCTTTATTTAAAATTCGGCCTTTCATAGGTGGCAATATTGCGATATTTCTTAACGCTCTTGCTAGAGGAGCTTTTACCTTGATTATGTCATTTTATCTTCAGGGACCGTCAATGAGACTTAATTCGCTTGAGGCAGGTATTTATCTTATTCCAGTTTCTGTCGCTTTGGCAGCATTTGCACCATTAAGCGGATGGTTATACGACAAATACAAGCTAGGATTTTTTACAGCCATAGGTTTGCTGGTATCAGCAGTGGGGTTCTTTATCCTTACAGGAATAGCAGTACGAACATCATTTTATGAGATTGTAATGCCACTTATTATGATAGGTGCTGGTATGGGCATATTTGCCTCACCAAATAGAGCATCAATAATGACCTCTGTGCCTCCCGCTAGAAGAGGCGTATCGGCAGGGATTAGTACTACATTTGTTATGGTAGGAAACTCCTTTAGTATTGGCCTGGTATTTCTAATAATGACCAATATTGTTCCTCTACATACTGCTGAGCAATTATTTTCGGGTTCATTTAACACATCATCATTCATAGCTATGAATAATTCGATAGTTACTAAATTTTTAAGCTCAATTCAGTTAACTTTTTTTATCTCAGCGATCATTATGCTTGTTTCAATTCTTCCTTCACTAGTAATCAAATTGAATTAGGAGATCTAATAGTAGGGTGAGTAATCACGTAAATTAGCTATTCCATACGGGCCACCGTACATATTACAGCTGAAGACCGTTATAGACGAAATTATAAAGACTCTCATGACCTAGAAAACTAACTGCCTCAGTTATAAGCCCAGCGCATATGAATCTTGCTTGAGCATCGATAAATCAATGAGCATGATACCCTTTTCCTGAAAATATATCGGGTATACGAGCATTCCCTACTACCAACTCACTTTTTTCTGTCGTGTTGACAAATAACTCTTTACTTTAAATCTGCCGTCCAAAGATCAATGTCACCTGAGGAATTAAACGTGCTATCCAAAACCAAAGTATAGCATACAATGAAGAATGGGATCAGGAACGTTTCCTCTCCCACGGAAATACGATCCATTTCTTGTGGTTTAACACCTCTGCAACAAATGATGCATTACTATTTTTGTATCTAGTCATAAGAAATGCAAAATCACAATCAAATTCTTTTACCATGTCACAGACTCTGTTAAAGGTGTAACCAGTGTCATAGATATCATCAACTACTAGATATCTTCTGCCTTTGAGTAAGGGGAGCATTTCTTCTACATATAATTTTTTATTTCTTATAGGTATGAATTGTATATGGTTGAGATTTAGTTCCCTTGCGATCAATCTCCCTGGGATAATGCCACCATTTGTAATTGCTAAGACCAGATCATATTTCTTATGTGATCTCTGTATTGCATTTACAACCTTCTCTACTAATATTTCTACTTCCTGCCAGGTACAATATTGTTTACGTTCGTTTGAGCTATCTTCGCTTATCTGTGCCTTATTCAATTTAGTGATGCTAAATTTGACTTTTAACTATTTTAAAATATCACAGGATAGCGACATTCTCTTCTTATGAAATTGAGAGAAGAAGGTATTGTCTTTCAATTAAGTAGAAATTACTTTTAATTGCGTGTATATAATGGAGCTCACCCTTACAATATTTGTTGTTATCCTGAATACTTTCAGTAACATACCTAATTTCACATCCTTGCTCCTGTGTCAAGAAAATTCTTCGTCAACTGATCTGTCTCAGTGCCTATGGATAGCTAGCAAAATGTATAAATGCATTCTTGTAGATGGCATTAGCATGGCTTCTATTTTTTGGCATAATATCAGTGAAATATCCAGCCTTGCCATTTGTGCTTATTCAGATATAAGCGCAGGCAACTAGATGTGTATTTAGCATTCTATGCTACTCCAATTGGGGGCCTCTTATGTGTGCTGTGCTCTAACATATTATGATAATTTAATATATACAAACTGTCAAATACTTTGTCGCAAAGACTGCATTTCCAGTTGTTTTTGCCTGCTGAAAGCAACGTGTTGCCCGAAGCCAGTGCTAGTTGTTCTTGTTCTCCTTCTTCCTTACCCATTGCACACATTAGATCAGCAAGATAGCACACATAATAAAGTTAAGTTTTCAACAAGTATATTCATTGATGCACATTTTTACGCTAGTACCATAACTAGTACTATACTAGCGAAATCAAGGTAATAGAAATTTTTGAGAGGTTTTTCATCTTTGGCATCAGTGTCATGATCTGGAAGAACTGAAAAAGTTGTATTTGTGTTCCTCAGAGCAAAAATGCTCTATTTTTAATACACCTCTATTGGAGTCTCCTTCTACATGAGCCCATCCTTCTCCTTCTGAAAATTCCTTACCACAATAAGCGCAGACTTGGTTTTCCAATATACCAACATTATTACCATTATTGAATATTTAGAATTTTCTTTCACGATATCATCTGGTGATAACAGCCAGGCCAAGATTTAAACAGCTTATGCGTCGTTGTACATGACATGGCAGATCTATATCATAAGATTGTTGACAAATATATTATCAATAATTCAAAGTGTCATAAATTATTATCCAGTGATGGTATAACAAGTCAGGACTTAGTTATAGAAAAAATCAGCGGAGTTTTAGAAGGCATAAGACTGAACACAAGGTCCGAAATACGCGTTTTGCCAAATATTGCTACGGCTTCAGGAATTGCAAAGAATTTAGACGAATATCAATACATTATTTGCTCAGAAGTACGTGAAATGCCCGACACTAATTCATATAAACGTGAGTTGCAAAAATACAGAATAGCGATAATTACATCATTTGGAAAGCTAGTTTCAGTATTGCTTTTAAATTCTGATAAAGAATTACAGCAATGGAATTACTTTGCACAAATACTGTTAACACAGATCTCGGAAATAGTTGTAAAGGTAAGACTAAAGCAGAATGGATATCACAATATAAATAAAGATTTAAAGCCCATGTTCGATTATTTTGGCCTCTCTGAGTCAGATGTTGACGGCTTGCTCCAAAGTATATATGGATAATAGAATTGATAGCTGACCTGAGTGCAAAAGCAAAAAAGTCAATAATACTAGTAATATTTTGATTAGATGGGACATAGATATCTATAAAGTGTCTTATTTAAGGAACATCGAACGAATAGATGAATAAAAATAAGAAAAATGCAAAAAGCAAGTTTAAAGGAAAGATTGTATTAATAACTGGCGCATCGTCCGGAATCGGAAAACAGGCAGCTATTGATTTTGCAGACAATGGTGCAAAAACTATTGTGCTTGTTAGCCGCTCTAAAACAAAATTAGAAGAACTCAAAGAAATATTACGTCAAAATTCTACATCCGAATCGCTGGTATATTCTTGTGATGTATCAAGTAAAGCCGAAGTCATAACAATGGGAAAAGAATTGCTTGGCAGGTTAGGACATATGGATATTTTGGTAAATAATGCAGGTATTGGAATGTATGATAAAGTGAAAGATCAAAGTATTGAAGAAATGGAGTCAATTACATTCACGAATTATTTGAGCATGGTCTATTGTACAAAGGTTTTTCTAGAATCTATGATTTATAATGGAACTGGGCATATAGTAAATGTCGCGTCAGTTGCAGCTAGTTTTGGTGTTGCAGGTCTAGCAGCATATTGTGCTTCTAAATATGCAATATTGGGATTTTCTGAGGCCCTATACCATGAATTGCATGGAACCGGTGTAGGTGTAACCGTAGTAAGCCCTACAGGAGTGAAGACAAATTTTTTTAACCATGAATCGTTTGCTCACCGTATTCCAAATTACACAGGGTTTATGCTAGAACCAAAAACTGTGTCAAAAGCTATCCTTGCTGCTGCTAACTCCTCTCGACTTGAATTAATGATTCCATTTTATATAAGAGCAGGGGTATGGTTTAAGCATACAATACCATACCTTGTCAATCCAATAGTTGGTTCCGTTTTTAACAGACAATTAAAAAACAAGTCCAAGATCACAGGCAATGGGTAGGCAGGAATTTAAAAACCAAAGTCCAGCTTGACTAGAGCTAGCAAAGTTACTTGGATATTAAGCATTAGAAGACTGGAATCTGATCTTCGGTTTTTCAAATGAATTTGTATGCATGTTTATTGCCATTCTAGCAATTTCTACCACCATAGCCAGCGAGATAGTAGAATTTATTATTGTAATACAGAAAATACAGATGGATGCAGGTTTGTTCTCAACCATCATATGATAGAATTGATTACACACAACTCAGAATATTATTTCGATGAAAAAATTTAATAACTCCAAGAATCATATGGATTACCACATTCAAGGAAAACTATTCGTAACGAAACAGCAGATGATTTAACCCGCGAAGTAAATTATGTCCTTCTTTACTGCTAAAAGTGAGAAAAATGATTTTATTGAAACATGCATCTATAAAAGCTAGAGTGAAAAATGATCGTAGCAACAAACAAATTATCGCATGCATAGACAGAAGGACACTACAGGGTTCTTTGACTTAATTTGGTATATACTGTGTATCTTTCTAATTTTACAATTCCTTAGCTTGTTTTAATCCCCATTTCTCCCTTACTTTGTCTTCAAGTCTGTAAAAAATTAATCTATCAAAAATGAATCCTATAGTAAAGATTGTGATCATAGCTGCAATTATTTGATCCATAAGTTGGAATTCCCTTCCAACAAGCAAAATATGTCCTAGCCCGACCGATGCTGCGATAAGTATTTCAGCCCCTATCAAGGCATGCCATGCAAATGACCAAGCTTGTCTTACACCAACAATCAGTGAGGGCGTAGCAGCCGGTAGCATTACTAGTCTGAATAATGTTAAGCCTGTTGCACCCATGTTCTCAGCTGCTCTAACATATATTGTAGGTATGTTACTAATTCCGCTATATGTTGATAACATAACTGAAAAAATTGAGCTCATTATAACTACAAAGAAAATACCAAAGTCATTTAACCCAATTAATAGAATGGCAAATGGCACCCATGCGATACTAGGAAATGATTGCAATCCTAGGGCAAAAGAACTCATAGTTTTACCAAAGTTGCGGAACCTTATCATCAATAATCCAACTCCGACACCAAGAATAATGGAAATCGAAAAGCTAATGATGAGTCGCCACATTGTCATTCCTATGCTTGTAAATAAGATTGCACTAGCAAACAAGTCTGCAAAAGACAGAGCCACCATTGCAGGAGATGGAAGTGATACTCTTGGAAATATTTCGAGGACAAAAACCAGCTGCCATATGCCTATAAATACAGACAAAGACAACACTGTATAACCTATGCTCTCCAGATGAGCTGAGCTACTCTCTCTTCTTTTTTTTGTTTTTTCTAACCCTTTTTTAAAACGTGGATCTCGCTGCAATTTTATTTTCTCCACTTTCACAATATTGAATTTCAATACCATCGCGTTCTTTTGATTGATACGAATTCTGCTTCGCAACCATACATGCCAGAATAGGATTATTAAGTTGACGTAAGGGCATATGTGCCAAATCGCATTATGTAAAGAACAATAATATAACTTAGAGTAAATGTGCAATTATAAGCGTAAGTGTGCGAAATTGGCATATATCACTCGGCATATTTCCTTGACTAATGATCAGTCAGCCTTCGGATAACTAATCCATATCAATTATTTGTGGAACAGCGTTATTATTATTATTATATGTAGTCCTAAATTCATGAGTACGATAGGACATACATTGCATAAGAAATATAATATAATGTGACGATTATAGCATTTACTAACTAGGATACATACAGGCATGGCAATAAATATACAGGCTGAAAATTACTGTTCTTACTCCATATTTGATAAGAGTGTTTCATTTCACTATTCATGGTATGATAATTGCGATCCTAGTCATCATAACTCTTCTTCTCATTCTCTCGAAAATCAAGGCAAAAACACTGCATCAGCTGCTTCAACAGAAGGATCAATAAAAGAACTGCCTCCCACATTTCTTAAAAGAATTCTTATTGTAGATGATGACCCGGATATTACTTTAGCTTTAAGCACTGTCCTAGAGGATAATGGCTATACAGTTTATGTATTTAATGATCCTACAGATGCACTTTCAAATTTCAAGCAGTATGGGGTATATGATCTTTTGATTATTGATGTTGTAATGCCTAATATGGATGGTTTTGAATTTTACGAAAAGATTAAGAAAATAGATAACAAAGTAAAAGCTTGCTTTATTACTGCTTATGATGTGCACTCCGAGGCATTGAGAGAGATATATCCAGATTTTGAAATAGATTGTTTTATGAAAAAGCCAATCGAAAACGAAGACCTGCTAAGAAAAGTGATGAACGCAACACTACAAGAGTCTCCCAATTAATAGACTGCATTTTAGGAGGCTAAGTTTGTTATCACGTCTTCGATTATTGCAGTCATAATCATTATATCGAGCCATTCATAAATGCATGGTAAATCCATTATAACTAGTTAAATATGTTGGCAAATTTTACTAAGGGAATAGAGTGTTTGGTATGCCTTAACTTTCAGTATCGGATTAGATGCTATATCGCCTTTTCATTTTCTTCTCCTGATTCGATATCGATCGCACGCACAACTGGCGAAATAAAGATCTTGCCCACTTTGGAATTTGCTCTGACAAGTTCAACAGCTTCATTTTCCTTTTCGTCCTCTACTATTACTTGAACTGTATATCTATCACTGAACTCTGGCGTAAACATTTCCGTTCCTTTGGATGCGTGGATTTTTGGAGCAACAGTCTTTCCCCTTCCCTTGGCCCTCAGAATAGTTATACCGCCAACGTGAATTTTTTTCAACGCTTCACTAATCGCTTCTACATCATTTTGTGGAATCACTACTTCTAACTTAATCAAGTAAAAATACTTTTGTTCTTATCCATAAAAAACATTTTCTAGAATGTAACAAGACGTTTGCGACATAATCAAAATAAAAACATATATTATATATTCTGGCTGTAAAAAAAAAGGCCGTGGCAATAAATTCGGGGGATACTGCATGGATGCTTATAGCTTCAAGCCTTGTATTGTTAATGATCCCTGCTCTAGGATTATTTGAAGCAGGACTATTACGAAGAAAGAATACAGTTTCTATATTTATGCAGATATTCTTTGGGATGGCGCTATTGAGCGTCATGTGGTTTATTTTTGGCTTTAGCCTAACGTTTGGACCTGATACGGCTGGTCTAGTTGGTAATCTGGAGTGGACATTTCTTAAAGGCGTGCCTTTTGATAGTTCGCTTAAGTATGCCCCAACTATTCCAGGAGTTCTATTTGTAAAATTCGAAATGATGTTTGCAGTCATCACTCCATTGTTATTGACCGGGGCGATAGCTGAGCGCATGAAGTTTAGTGCATATGTTCTTTTCATAGCTGCATGGAGCTTTTTGATATATTATCCCCTTGTTCACTGGATTTGGGGAGGAGGATGGCTTGGGAAACTAGGAGTTTTCGATTTTGCAGGCGGAATAGTTATTCATACCAGTGCTGGAATGGGAGCACTCGCTGCAGCCCTAGTACTGGGAAGAAGAGCCAATTACGGCCCTTCCATCATGGTTCCACATAGTATCCCGATCGCCGTACTAGGATCTTCGCTTTTGTGGTTAGGCTGGTTTGGATTTAATGCGGGGAGTGCGCTTGCTTCTGGTGGAGTAGCCGGAAACACAGTAATTGTTACTCACATGGCTTCAGCGGTATCAGCTCTTGTGTGGGTAGCCCTTTCTTGGATGAGGACTCATAAACCAAGTGTAATAGCTGCAATAAATGGTGCTATTGCAGGACTTGCAGGGATAACTCCCGCATCTGGATATGTAAGTGTAGAGCATGCATTTGCAATTGGATTGGCTATTGGTATAGCCTCTTATATGGGAGTTATTTTCCTGAAAGAAAGATTAAAAATCGATGATGCTTTGGACGTAAGCTCAGTTCACGGCATCGCAGGCATTATCGGATCTCTTGCAATTGGGATATTTGCAAGCTCGTTGATAAATCCTGGCGGACCAAATGGATTACTATACGGAAATGCACACCAATTTCTCATTCAGCTTATAGGAGTGGCGGTTGCAGGATCGTTGGGATTTGGCGGAACCCTAGCAATAATGAAAGTCATAGATGTATTAATAGGGATTAGAGTCTCACCTGAGACAGAAGAAAGAGGTCTTGATATTGAAGAACATGCTGAACGTGCATACACTGATGAAGGAGAATTTGAAAAGCTCTAGAAAGAACACTCACTCAGATTCCCTGTTTATAGGGTACCGAATATAATGAAAAAGGACGAAGAAAAATATCTTTTATTAAATTTATTCTTTCTTTGTTATCGACATGGAATGGCTAGGAAAATGTATTACATATATGCCAAGAAATCCTGTGACGCCTCCTAGAATAGCCAGGAAAATGTTTTCCGGTAAGTGACTGTTGATTCCAAATTCTTTTAAAATTATTTGTAATACGACTGTCATAAGTATACTGGATGATCCTATTGTGGACGTAAGTGATGCGCCTATCCTGCTTAAGCCTGTTGAATACGACAACGAGCCAATAAATGGAAGTAATGAGAACAATAGAAGGACTACAATACTATATGCTAACGGTTGCCTCAAGAAGGACATTTCTTTAGATGGGAATACAGCATGACTAGTTCCGTATGACATTAATCCAACAACCATGAAACCGACTAGGATTAAACCAGAAGTAAACATAGATGCTCCTGCTACTTCTATTGATGAATATTTTATAGCGAGTTTAGTTAGAAAGATGACACCACCTGCAAAGCCAAAAGCAGAAAGTATCGCTTCTACATCCCCAAAACCAATTACTATCGCTGATAACGATGATGGCTTTGCTACTCCCGACGACGCTACTGTTATGCTTGCATCTGTATTGTCGGGAACAGCAAAAGTGGTATCACTTGCAACGGCCAAGAAGAAACCGACTAGTGCTATTCCTATACCAATAAAATGAAATCTGCTTAGTCTCTCTCTTAGAAATGCTCTAGCCAAAATAACTATTATAACTATCTCAAGTGGTCCAGCTATTAGAACCTCCTTTGATGCGCCTATCTTATTAATGGAATCATACCATGTAAATATTCCAAATGACAGGGATAAAGATGCTAGAATCACATTTTTCCACGATTTAGAGAAAAGAACTAGTAATTTTTGTGCTCTCTTAAGCACACAGACTGCCATTATCAATAACAATATACCAGCAAAAGTGATACTTATCGCTGAAAGCATAATGGGAGAAAAGTGTACAAATGAAGTCGTTAAATATTCAATGATAATTGATTCAAGGGATATCGTTATCGCATAGACAAAAACTATCCATGATTTACGAATTAATAATGTCAAAAAATTAACAGAATAAGATTACAACTAAAGATGTAATTATACCTTCTCGAAATGAATAGACAAAAATATCCAGATGGCTAAATGCCTGACCAGCAATTGATTATTCTGGTTGAGCATATTGCTATATATTGAAATGATCTTTTCTAGGAATTTCTTTGTATGTATTTTCATGTTCTATCAGAATTCCAGTTCCTTTCATTTTCTTGTTTTCCCATCTTCATACAATAACTTATTACTTTGTCTATCGTAGTACTAAAATTCTTCTTGGCTGTAGGTGTTCTAATATGATTTTACGCAATATCATTTTACTTCATAAGAAGTCGTTATTAGATATGCATCTCTGTAATCTGATATGTACCATAAGAAAAAAGATTACTGACTTGTTATGTAATTTTGTTGCTTTAAAATCTCGTTCTCATTTAAACGGATGCAGCATCTTTACTATTAATGCTTGTGTTCTCCCGGTTCATGAGAAGCACCCCATCCTCCGACACTACCTGTGTATTCACCTGTTACTTCTAAAACCTCCTCGGCCTCTGCTATTTCCTTAAGTGCCTCCAAAGACAGCCTTTGATTGGTTACATAATGAGTTCCATGGTCATATATGGCAGGCAGCATGCCTGTTTTTTCGTATATGTGATTTTTCATTGTATCAGAGTTTGTTCCCTCCTTTGTAAATATTTCAACCATGTAAAATGGTGCACGTTCAGATTTTTCTTCTTCACGTACTAGTAGGTCATGAATTAATATGGGATCTACTTTGGGCAAATACGCCTGGTACAAAGTCTGCAGTCCATGAAATACATTTCTTAATTCCTTCAAGTTATCTGTAGACATTTATAATTATACATTATTTGATGTTAGTTTATCCGTTTAAGTAATACTCTCCTAAAGGGAGTTAAAACCTTCTATTTTCTATCTTGTATGCAGTGATCTCGCAACATGATAAAATCTGTGTTTGAACTTCGTAATCATTGTGTGAGGCTATGGTAAATTGTAGGTCTTCATGTTTTTGAACGTCTAAGTAAGTTTCAGTAGATACAGAAATGCATATTTTATACTGCTTTATTCATGAGAGTTTTTAACCCCTAGCATCTCATATTATACAGACGTTTTGAAGACAAACATGGTAAATTCTATTCTTAAATGGGCAGGGGGGAAGAGAAGAATTGTTCATTTTTTAAGTAGTTTCTTTCCCGAGGTCATCGATCAATACTATGAACCTTTTCTAGGAAGCGGCGCCCTCTTCCTTTATCTGGCTCAAACAAAGCCACGGTTCAAAGCAATATTATCTGATTCTAATAAGGAGCTAATAAATGCGTACAAGTGTGTTAGAGATAACGTAAATGACCTAGTCGACCTACTAGAGATGCACCAGTCAAATTATTACAGACACCCTAAAGAGTATTACTACTATATACGAGACATCTACTGCCCAGCAAACAGTATCGAGAATGCATGTCGCTTGCTTTTCCTAAATAAGACATGCTACAATGGACTGTACAGAGTCAATAAATCTGGGTCGTTTAACGTTCCACATGGAACATATAACAGCCCTATTATCTGTAATCGCAAAAAACTGCATGATTTTTCTGAAATCCTGAAAAGGACTGATGCAGAGATAATTTGCGACTACTGTCAGCATGTGACTAAGAGATGTGAACGTGGCGATTTAGTTTATCTTGATCCACCATATTATCCTCTGAGTAAAACTTGTTATTTTAAAGACTATACCAAGGACGAATTTGGCTGTGTTGCGCAAAAAATGTTAGCAAAAGAGTTCAAGAGATTAAGCAATATAGGATGCACCGTCTTATTATCAAATTCAAAATCTCCATTTATAACAGATTTGTATAAAGGATTCAATATAATGACATTATCTACAATAAGGCCAATTAACTGCAATGCCTCAAATCGTCAAAAACATCATGAGCTTTTAATTACGAATAAAGAGCTACCAACTGAAAAGAAAAGTGTTTCAAATTATCAGCAAAATGTATCACCAGATTTAATCAGTATTTGAACAGATTGGATGTGTTGTTTTTTATTTACTTTTGCTTGTACTGTCAGTAAGGGTTAGACTTGCTACAATTATCGTTAGGATATAATCTCCAATATCGCTTTGCGTTCTCTCTGTCTTACATCCATTTCCGATAACGCTGGTGAATGTTTATAGACCTAGTAAAAATCTTAGTGAGATCCATCTATATTCAGGGTAATATTTATTCTCCAATCATTTGTATT
>Ga0126314_10000416_pt1 | contig 20838 bp, 24 predicted proteins | sample Plot105B_FD_92535 | JGI IMG/M metagenome (GOLD analysis project Ga0126314, IMG submission 92535) | Serpentine soil microbial communities from UC McLaughlin Reserve, CA, USA - Plot105B | ecosystem: Environmental > Terrestrial > Soil > Grasslands | place: USA: UC McLaughlin Reserve, Lake County... | reverse complement strand
TGGCGCCAGTGACGAGCTGCCCCCTGTGCAGCCCGTGCGACGCCAGCGCGTGCCGGCCGCGGGCGTCGAGCAGCTCCCCGCCGCGGAGCAAGAGCGGTTGCGCCTGGCGCGCGAGCACGCGGCCTCGGGCAAGGTGACGGGGCTGCGGTCCGAGGAGCTATGCACCCGCGCCACCTACGCCGTCGAGGCGGATTTCGCCCCTGCCCTCGGGCGGCTGCGGGGGCTGGCCCAGCGGCACCAGGCCGAGCTGCGGCAGTGGCAGGTTGCGGACGGGGTTTCGCCCACGCTGGGCGCGCTGCTGGCGCTGCTGCGGTTTCTCCAGGGCTGCGCCCCCGAGCGGCGCATGGAGCGCGGAGACAGGCGGCGCCTCTGCGGCTTGGGCGTGCAGGTGCCGTTGCGGTGGCTCGCATCCGCGCTGGGGCGGGACAAGTCCACCGTCTGCGATGCGCTGCACGAGGGCGTCAGGCGCGGCCTCCTGCTGCGCTACGCGCACGTCCGGCGGGTGTCGCTCGTCACGCGCAACCGTCCCCTTGAGCAGCGCATGGACGCGGTGGTGACGCGGGACGGGGTTTCGCGGAGCCGCGTCAACGTGCACGGCATCCTCTACCTCACGCCCCAGGGGGCCGCGTGGTGCGACCGACGGGGCACCACCTGGGATGACCTCGGGCGGCGAAAGCGACGCCTCAAGGGCCAGCGGGCCCGCGTCCTGACGGGCCTCCTGGCCGACGTCTTCGACGCTCTCCGCGACGTCCGCCGACACATCGCCGCGCGCCTTGGCCTCAGTGACCCGACACCAGATGAGGAGACACCCCCGGAGAAACTGATATCTGTAGTGCGCAGGGGCGGCGCGAAGCGCCCTGCCCCACCCGGATTGGCGGTGCGGCCGTTGGCCGAGTCGATTTGGATGCGCAGTGGAGGGCCCCAGGTTGGCGCGAGAGGCGACGGCAGTGCATCTGCCCTCCCTGCACATGGCAGCAGCGAAAACGCGTCAGGGAGGGCCCCAGGCGCCTCAGACGCGACACACGCAGGGCCATCTGGGAAGGGCACCTTTTCGCGGGTTGGTGCCGAGCCTCGACGCGGGTACGGCCCTCCCTTGTGCCCGAGCGCGTACCTCGACGCCGAGACGGAGCGGTGTTGGACCCGTCATGTCCTGGTCCCGGGCAAGCCCCAGCGAAAATCGGTGCGCGTGATGCTCTACGGGCGGTGGTACGGGGATTTTGCCGAGGTGGAGGTCCCCAGCCTGGTCTGGTGGTGGGTGCCGGCACAGACCGCCGAGGAGGCATACCCGGGCGAGTGGTCCGCCGCGCGCGAGCTGCCGCAAGTGCGTGCCCAGCTCGACGCGGACATGGGGCTCTACCTGGGGCCGCGCATGCGGCGCCGGCTTGAGGAGTGGGATGCCGCATACGAGCGCGGCGAATCCGTCTCGTGTCCCGTGCCGGGGTGCCAGTGCTTGGAGCTGCGGGGGGTGTCAGCCCGTGGCCGTGCCGCCCCGTCGGTGCCGCGCGCTTGAGCGCTCGGCACTGGTGCCCTGCCAGTTACGCCGCGCTGGTCTGCGCGGCGCTCGCCGCGCCCGCGCGAAACGGCGTGGTGCTGATGGGGTAGCCGCGCGCGTTGAGCGCAACCATCCAGCCGCCGCAACCTGACCCGAGCCGGTCCGCGAATATCAGCCCATTGGCCGCCCACCTGGTGAGGGTCCTCGCGCTGATTTTCGAGCGGTGCGCGGCCTCTTTGACGCTGACCCAATCTGTTGCAGGCCCAGCGGAGGGCCGCTCGACGGGGAGTGTCTCAGTAACGGACTTAGGTTGCTCGTGGGTGTTGCAAGGCATTGGGGTGTATCTCCGCGCGCGACACCGTGAGCCTAGAGCACACCGCTGACGGACTGCACGCCGTGGCAAATTTGGCGAGCCTCCCCGGGTACGTGGCGATCTTACCGGGTGGAGTGTCACCCATGGCGTGGAGGCTGTCTCAAGCCTCCGTCGTGGCGAGTCCTGGCGAGCAACCCGCCTGTTTTGGCGAGGCGTATTGCGAGACACGTTGCCCATCGACGGGGCGGCTCGGCGTGCCGAGTCCCCACACTCTCCCCTCCAAGAGCGGGAGCAGCGCCCCCAGTGGCCGGGGCGGACCCGGGCCGTCCCCGTCACCCATTTACGCGAGGCGCCATGACCGACCAGGCCGAGCAGCTCCCGGAGGATGCCAGCGCAAGCAGCGAGCAGGCGGCCTCCGTCGCGGGTGCCCCGGCCAAGGCTGGCCCTGCGCGCCGCGCGAAGTCCTCGCGCAGCAAGCGGAGCCCGGCACGTCGTGGCGGCCGGCCCGCGTCCAATCCCCAGCGCCAGGCGCGCACGTACAGAGACATGCTGCGCGCGGCTGGCTCGGACGTGGCGGCCATCTGCGCGGCCAACGCGTGGGCCCGAGCGCATGGCGTGCCACTGGACGGCCCCGCCGAGCTGGTGGAGCTGCACTCCCGACAGCAGGCCGCGCCCCCACCTCCCAGCGCTCCACCGCCGGCAGCTCCACCGCCGGAGCCCGAGCAGGGCCCGGAGCTGGTGGAGCCCGTGGACCCGTCTGCATTCGACCAACCGCCGGACGACGCGGCGCAAGAGGACGCGGAGGACAAGGAAGGCGTCATGGATGGCGGCGCGATGCCGGCCGAGCCTCCGGACCCGTCCCGCCCCACGTACATGGGCGAGCCCCCGGAGCTGGTGGAGGCGTGCGCACGCGGTCCCCTGTTTGTCCTCGGCGCGCTCGCGGAGCTGACACGCGGTGGGCTGCTCGACTTGACGCGGCCCGTGGAGCGCACGCTGTTTGCCGGCACCCCTTTCGCGCGAGACGTGCGCGCCGACCCGGTGACCAGGCTGTCCGAGCTGGCCGGCGTCGGCATCGCTCGGCGCGTGCAGGCCGCCGCCGCGAGCGCTGCGACGGGGGGCGGTGCCGCTCACCCCTCCGTGGCGTGGGAGCTGGTGCCGCTCGGGCTGGCCTTTGCCGGCGCGGTGGCGCTCCCCAACGTGGGCCTCGTGAGCGGTGCGGCCAAGTCCGTGGGCGGGTGGTTGCTGCGCGGCGCGCAGGGCGCGGCCGGCGGCCTCGGGCGTCTCTTCTCGCGGGGGCGCTCGTGACGGCGTGCAAGACGTGCGGACGCTCGTATCCCGTGGGCGTGCAGCGCTACGTCAAGCCCTGGAGCCCGCGCCAGTACGAGGTGTTGATGCTCCTGGGGATGACCGGCTCGGGCAAGTCGTACCTGTTCAAGCAGTGGCTCGCCCAGCTCCAGGCCGAAGGGCGCGCGACGTTCGTCGTCGACGTTGGCGACGAGTACAGCGCGAAGGGCAACAGCCGCAACGGCACGCTCAAGCTGGGGCCGCTGCGGACGCGCTTGACGGTGCCCGAGTTTATGACGCGCGCGGTGAGCAACCCGCGTTTCGTGCTGGAGCGCGGCGCGTCGGTCGCCATCGTGCCCACCGTGACGGATGCGGGCGAGGCCCTAGCCCAGCACATCCGCCCCGTGTTGCGGCTCATCTACGCGCGCGGCCAATGCGTCGTTGGGTTCGATGAGCTGCAAAAATACGGGAGCCACCTGGCGCCCGAGCTGTACCGCGCCGCCGGCGAGCTGGGCAAAGACGGAGTGACTCCGTTCTTCCTCAGTCAGTACCCCGGCGGTGTCCCCGAAATCGTGCGCAAGCAGGTGTCCACCTGCATTGCCGCCGAGATGGGCAAGGACAGCGACAGGCGGATGCTCGCCAACGACTTCGGTGACGCGTTCGCGGCCGCGCTCAAAGACGCGCCCGAGCGCTGTTTTCACGTCGGTGTATCCCGCTCGCGGTTCGCCGCGGGCATTCCCACGCGGTGAGGTGCGTATGGTCGACAAGAAGAGTGACGCGGAAAACTGGGGCAAGAGCATCGGTATCTTCGTTGCCGGCGTCGTGGTCGGCGCGGCGGGAACGGCGGCCGTCGGCCACCTCACGGGCCGCGTCAACCTGACGCCCGGCAGCTCCACCGCGCCCGCGTCCGCGACGAAGCCGGCCTAGCAGCTCGGCAGCAGTCCTTCCCGCCCCTCCACAACCAATCCCTATCAACCCGCGCGCTGCTCGTCTCATGAGCGCGCAACGAGACAGCTATGCCCCAGGAATCGACTCTCACGACCACCGTGCCCTTTCCGAAGGGCAGGCAGAACCTCGAACGCGACGCGGGGTTTGAACGCGGCGAGATGCGCGCGCCCGCCGGCACCGTCACGGACGCCATTGTGACGGACGTCGAGATGACGGTGGCCGCGACCGGCAACACGTCGGCGCTCACGCTCCCCCAGCAGATCTCCGTGCTCGCGGCGTTCACCGCGTCGCTCAAGCTCCACTTGGGCGACACCGGCGCCACGCTGGAGCCCTTCCAGGGCGTGACGTTGGACAGGTTGCGCCTGGACGCCCTGCGCATCCTGGAGCAGGAAGTGGAGGGCCTCGAAGTCGGCTCGGGTGGCCTCGCGACGGCGTTCGTCACCGGCAACAACGTGCTCAAGTTCCGGGCCTTTTTGCCCACGGGCCACATCGCGAAGATTCGGGAGGCCGTGCTGTTCACGGGTCTGAGCGTCGAGCAGCTCCTCGACGCGGAGATGAAGCTGTCGCGCAGCGACGCGGACCCCTTCAAGACGGCGTCGGCGGCGCTCACGCTGTCGAGTGTGCGCGTCACGTTCTCCCCCGGCACCAAGAAGGCGGAAGCGCGCCGGCTGGGCATCCCGCCGCACGTGCGCCGCGTCGTCAACGCGGAGTCGGACACCATCTCCACGCCCGAAGGGCTGGTGATTGACCTCTCGCACGACGGTGCGCTGTCCGGCAACACGCTGGGGGCCCTCACCGTGCGCGCGGGCGGCATCCTCGTGGCCGATGACCCGGCGACGGCGAACACCATCTACGCGGACTGGTTGCGCAAGTACGTGGGAGCGACCACGGACGAGAAGAAGGTCACGACGTACCGGACCCCGGTCTACATCGTCGCGCCGAACGTCCTCACCCGGCACTTCGCCGGCGCGGTGACGGCGAAGATGAAGGAGAAGGCGACGGAGTGGGCGGGCCGCGTCATCTACATCCCCCTTCTGTCGCACGACCAGGTCATGTCCATGGTGGAGCAGTACGCCTCTCGCATCGAGCGAGGGCGCGCCATCATGGCCGTGTCGACCGCGATGTATGAGGGCATGTCCGTGGCGGACCACATGCTGCCGTACACGGGCATGACCCTCTTCATGGACAACGAGGAGGGTTTCGCGGACTTCCCCGGGCTCTACTGCGCGGCCGGCGGCAAGCCCTACGTCGTCATCCCCGAGCAGCGCCAGCGCCAGGCCGCGCTGCGCGTGCGCGACGCCATGGCGGTGACGGGCCAGCACCCGACGGGCAACCGTCGTCTGGTCCGGTCCATCATCCTCGACGAATGCAGGTGGGTGCCCGGGGCGGTGACGCATCCGAGCGGCTTCGACGTGCAGTCGAAGGTCCGCCAGGACGTGACCGCCATTATCCGCGACGCGGCCACGCAGAAGTGGGCCGACCTGGCCACCGCGTTCTGACGTGCATGAGGGGGCGCCGCCGCGTGGGCGCCCCCTCCCTCGCCGTACCACCCTCGTCACCAGCACCAGGTGCCCCGTGATTGTCCTGCCATTTGCGGCGCTAGCGCTGCTGTCGGCCGCTGGCGCCGCGCGCGTTGTGCGCACGCCAGCACGTGGCGCGGCGCAGGCCCGGGGCGCCGCGATGCCTGACCAGGCCCCCGTCAACCTCGACGACCCCAGCAAGGTCGCGCCGCCACCAGTCGAGTCGGAGCCCGAGCCGGCACCACCGCTTCCGCCGCCGCCGGCCGAGCCGCCACCTCCTCCAGCTCCACCCGTCGAGCCCACTCCCCCGCCCCCGCCTCCGCCACCTCCCCCGCCTCCGCCTCCGAAGCCCGCGCCGAGCAACACGGCTGCGATAGTCGCCAACGGAGGGGCCGCGCTCGCGGCCGTGCTCGCGGCCACGCCAGCCGCCCCGTTGGCGCCGTTCATCGCGTTGTTCAGCCGCATCATGGGCGGGTGGATTAGCGAGGCCGAGCAAGCCAAGGTGGCACAGGGCTACCTCCGCACCTGTCAGTCCATTGCCCTGGAGCACGCGTATTACGAGGGGTACACCCAAAAATATAACCAGGGAATCAATCTGTGGAACGCCGGTCTGTACGAGGCCGCCGACGAGCTGTTTGCCATTGCGGACGCGGCGGGTAAGGCCAACCGCCTTAAGGTGGCCCAGCACATCGACGCCACGGAGGTGGCGAGCTACCGCGCCTGGATGGCCAAGCTCGCCCCGGACGCGAGCGCGGGCAAGATGGACAATCACCTGTGGGATGGGTACCTGCTCGGGCTTGCTGGGATAACGGGCGAACCCAACACCAGAGAGTTCAACCACGGGAGTCCCGGCGGCTGGGTCCAGATACGCCGCGCGGACAACGTCGTCATCCGGTGGGCTGCTCGCGCTGGACACCCGGATTACGAGGGCACGGTCATCCCGCCGCTCCCCCCGGAGGTCTACGCATTTTACCAGTCGGTCCGCCGAGAGAGGGAACGTCGCGCCTGGGTTGAGGAGGCCACGGGGCAGGGGGCAGGGAGCTACATCAACACCGTTAAAGAAGACAAACGAAACGGCGCCTACGAGGACGAGCGCGAGTTGCCGCTGGACCCGCCTCCGTCTCCGCCGCGTCCACCAGCTCCGCCGCCACCAGCTCCACCAGCTCCGCCGGCGCCTCCACCGCCTCCACCGCCTCCACCTGCCCCGCCGCCGCTCCCACCCGAAGCAGCTCCGCTGCCGAAGCCAGCGCCGAAGCCAGCGCCCAAGCCCCCTGACGTGCCACCCGACCGTAAAGGCCGGGTCTACGAGGAGTAGTCATCATGATGAGTCACGTGTTGACGGGCGTGTGCGCGGCCATATGCGGCGCAGGCGCGGCGCTCGCAGTCGCGGCGCGAGCAGCTCGCCGCGTCCCCCAACCGCCGCCACCTGGTGCGTCCACGGCTGCTGTTGCGGGCCCTGCCGCGCCGCCCAATGGCGAGCACCAGGTCAAGCAGGACGTCGCACTTCCGCCGCCGGCGACGCATGGGATTTGGGCTGGTGCGCCGCCCGCGCAATCGGAGCTGCGCCGCGAGCAGCCCCCCGCTGCCGAGTCCTCCGGCCTGTGGGCCGGCGGGACGTACGAGGAGCCGCCGCCCATGTCCACGAAGCCCAAGCCCCGGCGCGGTGGCGTCAGTGAGGACGCGCCGCCCCCTCCCCCCACCACCAACAGGCAGCCCCAGGACAGGTGACACATGGCCAGCGAAGCGAACGACAAGCCCAACATCATGCCGTGGGTCCTCGGTGGCGTCGGTGCCGCCGCGCTGCTCGGCATCGGCGGTGTGCTGGTGCTGCGCAAGGATGACGGCTCTGGCACTGCGATGGCGGCGCAGCTCGCGGAGATGCAGCGCGCGAACAAAGCAGCGGAGGACGCACGCAACGCGGAGGCCATGCGCTCGGCGCAAACCAGGGCGGCGCAGCTTGAGGCCGAGTTGCAGGCCCAGCGCAACGCCAACGCTGCGGCTGCCGCCAAGGCGCAGGCCGACGCGCTCGCGGCCGCACAGGCCGCCGCTGCTCGGCAGGCCCAGCCCGCTCCCCCTCCCCCGCCCGCGTCGTCGGGTGGCGGTGGCGGTGGCGGCAGTGTTTGGGGTGACATCCTGGGCGCCGCCGCCGGCATCTTCGGCGCCATCTACGGCAACCCCTGACCATGGCACTCACGCGCGAGCAGGAGGCGGTGGCGGTGGACCTGATGGCGCGCGTGCGCAGCCTGCTCGCGCGCTGCGAGACGGCCGCGCGTCCCGTGGAGACTGCGCGGGACTGGTTGGGGTGGGTGCCCGACGAATGGGGGGGCCTCCCCGGCCTGGGGGTGCTCGACGCCGTGCGCGATGCCCTCGGCAACGACACGCAGGAGCAGATTGTGGGCGCCATGCGAGAGGTCGGGGACCTGGTGCCCCGGTGGATTGGGCCTGACGGGGCCAAGTGGCGTTGGCTCCAGCGCGGCACGCGTGATGATGGCTCCGACTACCCGTTCAAACTGTGGCTCGACGAGGGGAACGCCATCGCGTCCACCCTGGCGACTGCTCTCGACGAGGTCCACGAGGCCGCGACCTGGACGGTGTACGAGCGCACGGCGGATGCAACGGAAGAAGAGGTTGCAGCGGCGGGCCGCGCCGTCGTGGAGGCCGTGGCGAGCATCCCCGAGGCAGTGACGGGGCCCTGGAGCTGGCAGACCAAATTGCTCCTCGGCGTCGGCGGCATCGTCGCGGTGCTCGGCGCGGCTGGCGCGGCATCGATGCTGTGGCAGGCAAACCGGGCGTCTCCCGTGGGGGTCGCGCTGCGCGGCGCGGGGCTCGCGCTGCGCGTTGGCACCCGCCCGCTCAACACGGCCGCGTCCAAGCTTGGCAAGCAACTCGCCGCGGGCATCAAAAAGGCCGAGCGCAAGCACCTGGTGGCGCGGCCACCAGCGAAAGGACGCAAGTCATGAGCGCACTACTCGCAGCCCTCGCGGCTGCCGGCGCGGCCACGGTGGCCGCTGTCGTCTCCATCCGCCGGCCGTCGCCCAGTGCCACGGCCGCGCGCGGCATCCTCAAGCTCGACGAGCTGCGCGCGTTGACGCCTCGACTTGATGAGGCCCGACGCGTCGCCTACCTGCCTCACCTCAACGCCGCGTTGGTGCGCTGGGACATCACGAGCTATCCGCGCGTGACGCAGTTCCTCGCGCAAATCCTCTTCGAGAGCGACCAGTTCACCCGGCTCGTCGAGGCGGGGGACGTCGGCTATCTGGAGGGGCGCGACAACCTCGGCAACACGCAGGCCGGAGACGCGGAGCGCTACAAGGGCCGTGGAGCCATACAGCTCACGGGCCGGTACAACTACGGGCAGGCGGCCAAGGCGCTGGGCCAGCCCTACGACACCCGGCCCGAGCTGGTGGCGACGCCCGAGCACGCGTTCCTGACTGCCGGCTGGTTCTGGCGCCAGGGCACGTCGCTGGACCTCAATGTGCCGGCGGATGCAGGCGACCAGCTCCTCATTACGAAGCGCATAAACGGGGGAACCAACGGGCTCACCCACCGTCAGTCTTATCTCGCCAAGGCCCAGGCGGCGCTGTCCCACTGGCTGTCACGCACCTGAGAGGCACACCATGTCCATCACAGCGCGAGTCATCACTGGCGCGGGGCTCACCACGCCGACCCACGCCGGCAACGCATGCGTCGGCTGGCGCGTGGAGCCGACCGGCGCGTACCCGGTCCCGACGTTCCCCGTCACGATTCGCTACCACGTCGACGACGACGGGACGTTCTTCGACCAGGTCATGACGGAGCCGCATGGCCGTTGGCCTGGAGAGCGCTGCACGCGGCTGGAGCTGCTCGCGCCGACGGGGACGCAGTGGCTCGTCACGCTCTACGAGACCGACGCCGCGTGGGACGAGGGCAAGGGCGGTGCCAGTGGGCTCGGTGGGCTCCGCACGGTCATGGACACCAACGCCAACGGGGGCCCGGTCCTGATGGCCATGCCGGCGATGCAGCGGAGCCTTGACGGTGGGAACGTCTCCATCGGAGTGGGCACGCTCACCTGCACATCGGCGAACGTCCCGCGCCTCGCGGCACGGCCGGATGGATACCCGGCGGCGCTGCGCCTGGATGCGGATGGCCGACTGATGGTGAGTGGGCCGGTTGGGGCCGTGCTGCTCGACAGCGGCACCCTCACGTCCACCACGCCCCAGACGTACGAGGTGCTCCGCGCGGCCCTCGACACGAGCGGCTATCGCACGCTGTGGCTGCGCCTGGGCGCGGTGACGCTCGTGGGGGGGACCTCGCCCACCGCGTCGATTGGCATCGCGAGTGTGATGGCCTCGGGCACGACGCTCACCGAGTATTCGGGCAACGCGACCTCGGCGGGGGGCGTCGCGGAGGTGCAGTGCGGCCCGTCTCTCAGCCAGACGTTCGGCCCGGTGCGCGCGTACAGCGCCCGGGTGCTGCGCGCGCAGCCATACGTCCGCATCGGCGGCACTCCCACGAGCTACAGCGTGCCGTGGGAGCTGTACGGCGAGCGCTAAGCGCCGCCCTCACTCTCTCTCTCCTGAAAACTCCGTCTCCCGTCGGCGCGTGCCGCGACGGGAGACGTGTGCCTCACACGACGGGCCGGCGCGGGGCGCGGCTCGTGGTGCTCTCTCAGTCCCGCGAGGTGTCCCCATGGGCAACATCGTGCAGTGGTTCATCCGTGGCGTCTGCGCGGCTGCTGGCGCGCTGGCCATCTACCTCCCGCTGAGCCCCATTCAGCGGGGCGCTGATGCGGCCTCCCAGGTCTGCGAGTCCGTCGGCGTGCAGGCGTACCCGCGCGACAGCAACGGGGACGTGGTGCCGCGCCCGGATGCGGCGGCGCGGAGCGTGGGCCTCAAGCGGGAGGGCAACGCGTGGGTGCCGGTGACGTTGCCGGCCGTGGAGGCGCGCTCCACCGTGGAGGACGTGGGCGAGAGCGATGCCCGCGGCACGCAGAAGTAACAGCGTTGCGGCCTCCTCGAGCTTGACCAGGTGGCGCGAGCTCGCGGACCCATTCTCCTCTGAGGGCGTGCCGCAAACCGATACGCTGATGCAGTAGTGACGGGGGCCGTGGCGCGAGCTGCGGCCCTAGTCGTTTTGCAGCCAATAAAGACGGTTGTTGCTGGCGAGCGCGCGCGTCAAAAACTCATGCAGCGAGGCCGCGACCTGCCGCACTTCGGGATAAGTGCCGTGGTAGCCGTCGAGCATCGGGTATGGCGCGGGGCCCGCCACATCCACGAGGACAAAGTCCGAGTCCTGGCAGTCAACGAGCGTCCACCAGGACGCCGCGCCCATGGTGTCGTCGTCCATGCCGCGCATGCGCACGCGGGCACGCTGAAGCTCGGCCAAGGGCAGGATGGAGTAGCGGGCGTCTGGGAGCGGCACAAACAGCTCCGCGCCATTGGTGCGCGTGTAAAGGGCGCGCAGCTCGGGCCCGAGCTGCCAGCCGGCGCGACCCTCAAACTCCGCAATCTCGCGCTCCGTCGCGGGCGGGTGCGGGTAGTGCTCACGCACCATGGTGTCTATGAGCTGGGCGAGTGTCGGCGTCATGGTGTCAATCGCTGTAGGGCCGGTCTGGGCCGACGGTGCTCCACCGACTGCCCCGCGCGTAGCACTGGGGATAGGCGCTGTTGATGAGGGTGTGCACCGCGTCGGGGACGGGGAACACATTGCGCGGGTCCGTCGGGTGTCCGCCGTGCCCAAGGTCCCGGATGTGGTGGCCGGGCCAGTTGCGTCCGCCGGACTGCGGCCACCCGCCAAACTCGGCTATCCAGTCACGGCGGTAGTTGTCGCGCGCGTTGTCCCACTGGCGCCGCGTGAGCGTGGGGTCTGTCACAGGGTAGTCGCAGCAACAGTGCGTGAGCGCGTAGCGCGTGCCTGCCTGAGCGGGCAGGTATGCCCACCGGCCGGACCAGTCGCCCTTGAGGTCAGCGAGCCAGATGCAGCCGACGAGCACATGGCCCTCGGACGCACAGCGGCGCTCGCACTGAGTCATCCACCGCGCCGAGCACAGCCAGGGGCCGTAGTAGATGGCATAGCGGACCGTGCCCCCGTCAGGCGTCGTGACAGGTGGCCCCTCCCACTTGGCGGACGCTGGCGCTCCCACGGAACCAACGGTCGCGGAGCCGCACCCCATCAGGGAGAGGGATGCAACAAGCCCGAGGCTCAAGCGGCGGCGCGTTGAGGTAAACACGCAAATCCGGATAGCACCGCAACGCTGGCCACATAAGTCACGACTGGATTTGCCGCCCTGTTGGGTAGCCCTCGTGTGTGGCGTGGGCCGCGCGTGCTACGACTTGCACGCGCTCCATGGCTTGCTCACACGTCCCCGCCCCGCGTTGCCGTCCACCAGCTCCACCAGCTCCACCAGCTCGCGACCCGCGCCGCCGGGGCGTCATCCTGGCCCTGGTGGCACTCCTGGCGCTGGTGTTGGTGCTGGGGGCAGTCGGCCCCGCGCCGCTTGCAGCGCCGGTTGACCTGGCCGAGCTGGTGGACGGTGGGTCCGAGCTGGTGGACGTGCACCAGGTCACGCCGGGCGAGCTGCGCGCGGGCCTGACCATTCCCGGGCGGCCTGACGCGGAGTGGGCTCCCCCGCCATGCCCCCGGGGCTACCTGGAGCGCAACGGGGCATGCTGGCTGCTCGCCGTGGCGCCCCCTCCCTGCCCCGCTGCGACGTACGAGCACGCAGGGCGCTGCTACACGCCGCTGATGCGCGGCACGCGGCCTCCCACGACCGTTGACCAGTGAGGCCCTACGGGGGGCATCGGCACGCTGCACGCTGCACAATGCTCCCGGGCTGCCTCGCCATGGGCGTGAAGCAGTGCCGGCAGACCAAGTGCAGCTCGGCGCGGTCCGCATCGTGGGCGGCCCGGACCATCTCGACGACTAGCGATGCTGGGCACGTGAGACAGCGCCAGAGGTGTCCACGCCCGTGGCGGTGAGACCGGCACACGGGCCGGTGACACACCGCGCAGTGTCTCCAGGCCCAGTCGGCACAATGGTCAAATCGACAGCGCCGCCGCGAATATGGCCGGCCGCTCGCACCGCTCCCCTTGAATTTGTCCACGCTGGGGACGTACCTTTGCAAACCACCCGCCCCGCAAAAGGGCGGGCCCGGTGGGGAAGTGAGATTCCCCGCCCGGGCCCTAGGCACGACACGAGCTACCAACTCGTGCGGCATGTCGCTGGTTCCGCGCTACCAACGTGGACCCCTGACAAAAGGCCCCGGAACCGGAAGCTGTAGGCGTCGCCATCTCACGGGCGCAGTGCGGCCGGGCAAATGCCCGCGCGGTGAGGTGCGTCGTGCGAAGCTCGCAATGCCCGAAAATCTACCGCGCGAGTCGTCATAAGGCAACCGTTATCGGACGTTTCGATAGAGGGAGGCCAGGGGCGTGCGGCGGTCTTCGCGGGTCCATTCCATGGGCCTGTGGCCCCATCCTGGGCGGCATCCCGGCGATCCACACGTCGGACGTCCTCGCTCCTCGCGGGTGCGTAGTTCCCATGTGCTTGGTTCCCCGACGCTGGTGCGCGGCCAGTCCGATGTTCGTCCCGGTGCTCTCATCTCGACGGACGCTGCGTCTTCAGTCGCTTTGGAGCCAGTAAAGCCGGTTCAGGACGCTGGACCCATGCTCTCCTTTGCTCTCCTTGGCGATACCGCGCATCCGCACGCGTGCTCGCTGCAGTTCATCGAGCGACTGGATTGAGTAGCCCGCCTCCGGCAACGGCACGAAGAGCTCGGCACCGTTGGTGCGCAGGTAGAATGCACGCAACTCGGGCCCGAGCTGCCAGCCAGCGCGAGCCTCGAACGCCGCAATCTCGCCCTCCGATGCTGGTGCTCGCGGATGGTGCTCGCGCACCACGATATCCAGGAGTTGGTCGAGCGTCGGTGTCATGGTCTCGGTCGCGGTTAGTCGTCTGCGGGGAGCCACCAGAGCTGATTGCCGCTGCGCAACGTGCGCTCCAGCCACGTGGAGAAAGATGGAGCAATTTCGCGCACGTCCGCTGGGAACGACTCGTGGAATGCGTCGAGTAGCGGGTAGCAGCCATCACCTTGTCGCGACACATCGGCCACGACGTAGTCGTCGTCCCCAAGGCTCACGAGCGCCCACCAGGACGCGGACCCCGTCGTGGAGTCTCCCTGGCCAGGACGCATCGCGGCGCCAGCGCGCTGGATTTCAGCGAGAGGCAGTAGCGCGAACGTCTGGCGAGGCCAAGGGCGGAAGAGTGTCGCTCCGTCGCAGTGCAAATAGAACGCGCGCATGTCCGCGTCGAGCTGCCACCCAACGCGCGACTCGAAATCGGCAATCTGAGCTGGTGACGCGGGCGCGCGTGGATGGTGGTGAGCAGTGATGTCATCCAGTAACCGCTGCATGGCACTAATCCGCATATGGCCTGTCCAGCCCGATGGACCGCCAGCGCGCATCCCCCGCGTAACAAGCAGGATAGGCGCTGTTGTATTCACCATGAACATCGGTCGGAACCGGGAGGATGTTGCTTTGAGCCACGGGATCTCCTCCGTGAAGGAGGTCCCGGATGTGGTGGCCAGCCCAAGAGTCGCCGTTGGCCTTCGTCGGCCAGACTCCGAACTCACGCGCCCAGTCATCGCGGAAGCCTTCGCGGGCGCGGTTCCAGATGCGGCGCAGGCTGCTCGCATCGGTCGTCGGGTAGTCACAACAACAGTGCGTGACTGCGAGACGCCCTCCTGCCTCCGCAGGCAAAAACGACATGAAGCGCCCACTCCAGTCGCCCTTGATGTCGGCGAGCCAGATACAGCCCATAAGGGGATGCCCCTGGGCCGCGCAGCGACTCTCACACCGAGCCATCCACGCAGCGCTGCATTGCCACGGACCGTAGTAGACGGTGAAGCGCACCGTTCCGCCAGCCGGGCTGGCCACAGGAGGCCCTACCCATTTCGCCGGCGCCTGTGGACCCACGGCACCAACTGTCGCTGAGCCGCACGCCGTGAGCAGCGCGAGCGCTGCCACCGCCGCAAGACTTCGGAGGGGCTGGGGGGCACACAGGGTCAGGACAGCGAGCACTCGCAAGCGGGCAAGCATGAAAGGCTCGCTTACCCTGCCCTCGCACTCTTGTCCCTGTCATTCCAAAAATCCGAATCATCGGGTGTCCTGGGCCGCCCGGCCTTCCGCCCGTGGGCCTGGCTGCCCGACCGCCCTCACCCAGTCCTCGCTTCACCGCGCCACCGTGGCCGCGTACCGTGCCCGGCATGCGTTTTCTCCAACGAACCGCGGTCGCCACCGCGTTTTGCTGCGGCCTCTTGGCGTTGACGGGATGCCCGGACAAGACCTCCGGCCCGTCACCAGACTCCGGCGTCGCCGATGCCCCCGAGGCACCCAAGCCTCCGCCGCCGACCACCTTCGCGCTCCGCTCCCTGGTTCCCGATGCGGGCCTGGCGGAGATCTCCCTGGAGCCTGGAGAGAAGCCGGTCATCGAGCCGACCACGACCCTGGAGTTGACCGCGTCACGGGGCCTCCGGAACTACCGGGTCCGGCTCTTCGACGCCGCTGAACGCGCCATGGTCTCCGATGACGTCGCCGAGGAATCCGACACCGGGCTCGTCTACCGAATCGTCCTGCCCCAGCCGCTGAAGACCGGCTTCGAGTACACCCTGGTCGTCGACGCCCAGACTGGCACCGCGTTCTCGGACACCCTGGGCCGCGATGTCGAGGAACTCCGAACCACGTTCCTGATCGCCGGTGAAAAGGAAAAGCCGGCACCACCTCCAACGCCGGCCAAGAAGAAGAAACGCCGCTAGGCCTAGGCCCATAGGCGGCCCGGAGTACTCCAGGTGCCGCTTCGAATGTTCCGGACCACCACGCCCCAGGCCGCCCAAAACATTCCGGCGCCATTCTCGAATATTCGAGGCCCATTCGGGGCCCCATGAACATTCGGGCTCGCCACAGACCCGTGAGGCCCTCGTCCCGGGCCCCCATGAACATTCAGGCTCGCTACAGACCCGTGTGGCCTCGTCCCAGGCCGCCCATGAACATTCAGGTCCGCTCCTGACAACAGGAGGCCCCGTCCTGGGCCTCCGATGAACATTCGGGCCTGTGGGCTACGGGCCCTCGGCGGCCACCGAAGGCAGCCCCAGCGCGCTCTGAAGCTCCCGCAGCTTCGCCTGGATGATTCGCATGTTCTGCGGCCCCATCCGCAGCAAGTGCTTCTGCGCCCGGCTCAGCCCCTCCAACTCCGGCGAGGCATAGACATAGAGCGCCCCTTGCGGCTGGACCTCCAGCGCGCCGCCTTCCGGCACCGGAACCACGAGCAGGTGCTGGATGGCTCGACTCAGCGTCGAATCGAAACTCTGCCCCGGCGGAGCAATCTCGCCGTGCGCCTGGTCAATGAGCGGCTTCAAGTCGCGGTACATGCTCTTGGCCACCTGCGCGTCGAACGTGCCAACCACTCGCGCGACCAGGTCGTAGCGAGCATGGCTCCTCGGGTCGATGGTCACCGTCTTGTCCTTGCCCTCGACAACCAGGAACTTGTCTGCCGGGCCCATGAATCCCAGCACCATCCGCGGGCTCGCGCCCTCCGAGATGTTATTCACGGCCGCCGTCACCCGGCGCACCAGGTCCTTCTCCTGAAGCCACCGCTGCAGCTCCGCTTCCTCCGACATCCGGCTCGCCATCTCCCGGACTCGGGCGTCGCTCTCCGGAAGCGAAGCCGTCGGCGCCGCCGGCACGGGCACCCCGGCATCCTCGACCTTCGGCGCCTCCGCGACGACAGGCTCCGGCTCCTTCCGGAATACCCCCAGCGCCACGGCCGCACCCACGCCAATCGCCACCAGCGCGCCGCCAGCCAGGGCGGCCTTCTTTCCGGCCGAGCCACGCTTGGGCTCCTCGGGGCTCTGCGTCGGGTCCATCGGGTCGCTCATGCGTGCGTCCTCCGTCTCAGGGTCGTCTCACCCTACAAACGACTCCCAGACGCATTCCATGGGCGCGATGCATCCCCGGAGCCCGGTTGTTCACCGGAAGGTAGTCCCAGGGAACCAAGGGGCCGAATCAGCGTGCCACCCTGCCCGCCCTGCTCACGGACTCAGGGACCCTGTTCCTCGGCCCGCACGCGCGCGAGCGTCTGGAGGTCCCTCTCCGTCGGCCCCAGGTCCAGGATGATGCGGCTCACGTCGTAGAGCACATCACCGCGCTCGAACACGGGCAGCCGGGGCACGTCCTGGTTCAGGTCATCCGCGCCACGGTTGTAGGCCACGTCCATCAACGTCCGGAGCTGGAAGGAGTCGTAGAGGTTGTATTCCACCAGGAAGCGCAGCGCCTCCACGTCCCCGCGCCGCGTATACGCCCGCCACAGCAGCACCGCGTCGTAGCCGTTGACGCCCTTCATGTGCGGCGGACGCTCGGCGCCAATCTTTCCCTCAATCTCCTTCAGCCCGCCGCCCAACCCCAGCCGCCGCGTGACGAAGCGCAGGTCGATGTGCGCGTCCGGCACCGGAAACCGCCCCGCGCCAAAGTAGTTGCGCAGCACCGGCACGTCGAACGTGGAGCCGTTGAACGTCACCCACAGCCGCCGCGCCGCCATGGCCTCCGGCAGCTCCTCCATGTTCCGGCCCTGGATGAACACACGCAGGCCCGAGGCATCGAACAGGCTCACCACCGTGGGCGCCTGCGCCTCGCGGCCATCCGTCTCGATGTCGAAGTAGACGGCGTCCTGGTGGAACTCGGGATACAGCCGCCAGTGCTCACGGGGCGGAATCAGCTCCGCCAGCCGGCGCAAATCCCTGCGCTCCAGCGCCTCACGGCCCTGCGCGAGCCGCTCCCGGGCGATGTCGTCCGTCTTCCGGGTGATGGCAATCCCTTCACCCGCCGCCGGGAAGTCGTCCCACGTCTTGAAGCCCCGCGCCCAGAGGTCCTTCTCGCGCCAGGGGCCCACGCCGGGGATGTGCTGGAACGTCCGCTGAAGCATCAATCGAGCGCGCCCAACCTTCCCGCCACCAGCTCGTCCAGGAGCGGAATGTCCGCCTCGCAGAACGGCAGTGACTTCATCTCCGCGGGCGTCCGGAACTCGAGCGCATGCGCGCCCAGCGGCTTCGGCTCACCCGACACGATTCGAGCCCCGTAGAGCACCAGCTCCACGGTCAGGTCCGGGTACTCGTGGCGGCCTTCCCACAGCCGGCGGCCCACGGAGAGCTCCACGTCCAGCTCCTCGTGGCACTCGCGGGCAAGCGCCGCCTCGTCCGTCTCCCCGGCCTCCACCTTGCCGCCAGGGAACTCCCACAGGAGCGCGCGGCTCCCACCGGGAAGCCGCTGCTGCACCAGGAAGCGCTGGGCGTCGAGGCGACCTGGAATCAGCGCCGCCACCACGCGGACCGTCCGGGTCGCCACCGTCGTCACCCCTTCAGCCCGTTGAAGTGCAGCGAGTAGAGCCAGCCGTTGTTGGAGAGCACGAACAGCTTCGAGCCCGCCACGAACGGCGTCGCGGAGATGCCGTCCCCGGGGTTCCATGACACCCGCGCCTGCCCCGTCTTCGGGTCCAGGAACAGCAGCGAGCGCTGGATGGGGACAATCAGCATTCCCTTGGCGAACACCGGCGTCTGGCCAGCCCTTTCGCCCAGGGGGTACGACCAGAGGAGCCGTCCGTCCTCCGCCAGATAGGCGTCCACCCGGCCGTCGCCCACGGTGAAGAGCATCTGCCCCTTCGCCAGGAGCGACGTCATGCCGCCCACCGCGCTCGTCCAGACCAGGTCGCCGGTCTCCGCCTCGAGCGCGAACAGGCCGTTCTTGTACGACGCGACGTAGAGCTGCCCGTGGTCATCCAGCGCGGGCGTGGTGTCCACGTCCAGGAACTCGGAGCCGCTGCCAGACAGGGACTTCTCCCAGTTGGCGCCACCGTCCTTCATGTTCAGCGACACGATGTAGCCGTCGGAGAAGCCCACGTAGACGTTGCCGTCGCGAACCAGCGGCGTGGACGCGCCCCTCACCGTGAAGCCCGACGGCGGGTCCCTGCGGTACTGCCAGGCCCAGACCCCGTCCTCCGCCTTCACCGCGTACAGGGTGTCGCTCTCCGAGGCCACCAGCACCAGGCCCTCGGCAATCACCGGCACCGTGGCCAGCGACTCGCCCGCCACGTACTGCCACTTCTGCTCGCCCGTGGCGGCGTCCAACGCGTACAGCGTGCCGTCACCCCCAGGGATGAAGGCCACGCCGTCGCTCACCTGGGCGCCGGCCGCGAAGCGGGTGCTCGTGCGCTTGGACCACTTGAGCTCGCCATCCGGCCCCACGCCGCGGACATAACCGTCCCGCGTCAGGGCGATGACCGTCTTGCTCTTGGCGTCATACGCCGGCGAGGCCACCTCGCGCGGCGCGTACTCCAGGGTGGTGGGCTGCACCAGCGGCGCCCACCAGTCCACCGAGAAGTAGTCCACCGGAGGCGCCAGCTCCGTGCGGGGAAGCTCCGGATTGCCGTAGCGCGGCAGGGTGCTGCAACCGCCCAGGAGACCGACCGCCACGGCACTCCCCAACCAATGCTTCCAGCTCACGAGCTGCTTCCTCATAGCGTGCGTGCTACCCCGCGTCAGTGACGGCGGCCGGCGCGGGCGCCGGGGCCGGGATCTTCACGCCCTGCGAGGCCAGCACCGCCAGCCGCTCGCTGGACAGCCGCGCCGCCGTCGTGTTCGCGTGGTCCGTGGACACCTTCGACAGCACGGCCGCGGCCTCTTCCTTCTTGTCCTGCGCGATGAGCATCCGGCCCTTGTGGTAGTCGCCCATGCCCGCCAGGAACTCGCCACCGCCGGCCGCGCCCATCTGCTCGAAGGCCTTGGTGGCCTCGTCGAACTTCTTCTCCGCTTCCAGGGCGTAACCCTGTCCCTCCAGCGCGCCCGCGCGGAGCGGGTCGTTCTGGGCGGCGCCCTTCAGATACTCGCCGAACGAGGTCAGCGCGTCGGCGAAGCGGCCCAGGCGGAACTGCGCCTCGCCGAGCGACAGCGCGGCCGTCGTCGCCGAGCGCGTCCCACCGTGCGCCTTGCGGAACTCCGTCAGCGCCGTCACCAGCGCCTCGTCGCGCTCCTTCAAGCTCTTGAAGGGCGTCTCGGTGTCGCCGGGCTGTGCGGGCTGCACGCCTTCCACGGGACGGTCCAGGACGGCGAGCGCCTGGCCCAGGGCCTGGGAGGCCTCCACCTCGCCGCGCTTGGAGAACTCGCTGGCGATGGCCACGCCGATGCCGCCCAGGATGACAACGGCCACGGCGATGCCGATGAACTTCTGCCGCTGGATGAGCCAGTCACGCGCGTCAGCACCGACCTTCTGGAAGGTGTCCGGCTGACGAAGCTCCTGCTGGCGAATCTTCTCGGTCTTGGTTCCAGCCACGTCGGTCAACCTCTCTCTGCGCTTCGATGCTCTACCCTGTCGGAGGGCGGAAGAGCGGCGCACTGTACGGAGCGCGCGCCGCGAGTGTCAACGCACGGACGCTTCAGTGTTTGTGCTGGAGGTGCGGCTTCTTTCGAGCCGCCCGCTTCGCCTGTCCGGGCCTGTCCCTGAACACCAGCCGGATGGGCACGCGCAGGTCGAAGGTCTTCCGGAGCTGATTGGTGATGTACCGCTTGTACATGTCCGGCACGCCCTCCGGATGGTTGCACGTGAGGGCAAAGGTCGGCGGCGCCGACGTCACCTGGGTGATGTAGTACAGGCGCAGCGGCTTGCTCCGGACGATGGGCGCCGGGTGGTTGTCCACCATGTACTCCAGCAGCCGGTTGAGCTGGGGCGTGGGTGCCCGGAACCGGAACTGCTCGGCCAGCTCCACCGCCGCGTCCATCACCTTCTCCACCTTGGAGCCCGTCAGCGCGGACGTGAAGATGATGGGCGCGTAGCCCACGAACTTCAGCGAGTGCCGCAGCGACTCCCGGAACGCCTCCTGGCGGCGCTGATCCGCGTCAATCAGGTCCCACTTGTTCACCACGATGATCAGCGCCCGGCCGCGCTCCTCCGCCAGGCCCGCCAGCTTCGCGTCCTGGTCCACCGCGGGCTCCGTGGCGTCCATCAGCAGCACCGCCACGTCGCTGCGCTCCATCACCTTGAGCGCCGCGATGACCGAGTACTTCTCGATCTGATGGGCAATGGTCTTCTTGCGCCGGATGCCCGCGGTGTCCGTGAGGAGCAGCTTGCGGTCCTTGTACGTCAGCGGCGAGTCGATGGGGTCTCGGGTTGTCCCCGGAATCTCGCTGGCCACCACCCGCTTCTCCTTCAGGATGGCGTTGACCAGGGTGCTCTTGCCCACGTTGGGCCGGCCGATGATGGCCACGC